>Ga0209425_10004554_pt1 | contig 14039 bp, 10 predicted proteins | sample COG_05_FD_184749 | JGI IMG/M metagenome (GOLD analysis project Ga0209425, IMG submission 184749) | Pelagic Microbial community sample from North Sea - COGITO 998_met_05 (SPAdes) (version 2) | ecosystem: Environmental > Aquatic > Marine > Neritic zone/Coastal water | place: Helgoland, sampling... | reverse complement strand
TGTACCCGAGAGGTCGTGGAAGTTCTTGGAGAGGTCAAACACCAACCCTGAGATGTCGCTTATGTCTACCACGTGTCCTGCGACCAAATCCGAAAGGTCGTAGTAGGTGGCCGAGAGGTCGTGGAAGTTCTTGGAGAGGTCAAACACCAACCCTGAGATGTCGCTTATGTCTGTAGATATGTTAGTTGTTACCGTATTCGCTAAGTTATAATAATTCTTTGATAAATCATTAAACACCTCGCTGCTAATGTCACCTATAAATTTACCTGTAGTAGTAATATCGCCGTTAACCAGTAAAAAATCTTTAATTGTAACATTTCCAGAAATTTCAGTTTCGCCTTTAATTACCAACTTATCCTTCAAATATTCCTCTTCAATAGAAATATTACCACCAATATTTCTAGTATCATCACCCGCATAATACATTGTATCGGGGGCGTCATTTGGTATAATCCATGTATAACTCAAATCATTTCCAGCAAGTGTTCCCGTTTCTACAATTCCGTCCACATATGATTTTTCTATAGATGTCTCTACGTATATACCATAATATAGCGAACCTATATCATCTCCATATGCACCATACGTAACTATTATGGAATCGTTTGTAAGTGTTATCGGTGGCGAGCGCAAATATACAAAAACATCAGTCACATCATCACTACATTCATAGTATATTGAATTATTAGTATTATTCTCTAATCCCGTATTTGGTGTTGGAGTAGACCCTACATTTGATTGTATATTCCATCTGCCGCCATTGGTACCGGACGTAACATTTGTCCATGTAATATCATCATGGTCATATATTGAATTAGGTGCAGTATTTACGGTTGTTTGCCAAGTGGAACTACTCGTAATAGTAGTTCCACCATTGACATTGATATTTTTAATTTGAAGATCACCCAGCTCTCCATTGTTAGAGGTGTCATATCCAAAATATACATATACAACACACCCACTCAATTCAGTATTAAAGTCGTCAGTTGGAACAATCGTCGTCGTATTGAATCCAGAACCTATACTTATTTGTTGCTGACCTGTAAACATATGATGCATACCCATATCACCTGGACCGAAATGACCATCCGGATAAGACGAAAATAATAATTTGTTAACGCTATTAGTTGTATCGGTTAAGTCAAAGTGATAGGTTGAATTTTTATAAAAGGTTAAATTAGGCGTGGTTACTCCATTTAATTCCAACTGCGAAGAGTTCATTGTAACTGTAAAATGCTCAGAAAGAGGATTCGTATATTGAGTATCACCCACAATACTCCTCGTTGTTATGGTATCCGATACATCTAATGAATAATGTAAGGAAACATCACTATTAAAAATAATATTAGAAGCCCTATTAGCCATAATAACATCTATGGATGCATCTGTTGTTATAACATTGTTTTTGAAATTATCAAAGTCACCCGAGAGAGTATAATATTTTCCAGATAAATCGTGAAAATTATTGGACAAATCAAATACCAGATCCGAAATATCACTTATGTCAACAATGTTTTCGCTGATGACTCCCGACAATTCATAATACGTCTTTGATAAATCATGGAAGTTCTGTGATAAATCGTTGAAAATTACACTACTTATATCGCCAATTATCTTACCTATAAATGAAACGTCCTTATAAAATATTGCCTTTCCGTCGGATTTAACTTCAAACGCGTCCCCCTCGGTCCCCGCATTAAATAGAGCCACATCGTTGCCATTGCCCGCGCCCCATTGTGCCACTTCTAACGCATGACCTGTTCCTTGGTTTGATATATCCAATTGCGTGCTGATAACTAACTCGTTATTTACAGTGGTAATATTTTGGATCACCTCATTAAAGTTAAACGAACCGTCTATCGTCAGGTCACCTTTTATATTGACCGCGTTATTAAAGGAAACATCGGATATAAACTCAATACGAGATTTCGTTTGTGCTCCAATCACATTGACCGATATGTCACTCGTCTTAACATTTGATTTGAACAATTCGTAATCGTCTGATAAATCATAAAACGCACTAGATAAATCGTGGAAATTAACCGATAAATCATAAAAATCGTCATTGCTTATGTCACCTATTATTTTTCCGTTTACCGAAATGTCGTTAATAAATGTAGTTCTTGTTCCCGTAACCGGCGCAATCGTGTTGTAAGAAATATCTGCTTGTTGTTCTATGCTAATATTTAAATAACTGGAGTCAACTCCACCTCCATCGTTAAGTTCAAAATGCGAATTTGCGTCGAATCTTAACCACGATATTTTGGAAAACTCATTTTCTAGCACGTTGTCTTTTATTACCGCAATGTCGAGCGTCGGTCCTATTTCAGTGCCATCGGTATTGAATATTGTTCCTGTAAAAATAATATTATTACAGCATATATCTCCATTAAACGATACATCGTCCTCTATTTCAATTGGCGAGTTTCCGAATATCTTGTGAACCTGTATGTTATCAAACGACGCATCGGTGCCAGATAACTTCGCGTTGAGCGAAACGTCGTCCTCTATCAGTATTTTCTCGTTATTTAGCGCATATATTGTACCGACCGAGACATCGGTCACCTTCAACATATTGTTAACCGAAACATCGTTATGAACGGTCAGCGTATTCACTATGTCCACGTTATTCTGAAACGACGCGTCCAGAACACTAAGATGTTTATTGAACGACACATCCTCGTTCGCTTCTAAGTCGCCGTATATTTGCACATGGCGCTGAAATGACGCATCCAATACGCTAAGGTGTTTATCAAATGAAACATCGTGCGCAACATAGAGATTGTTATATATGTCCACGTCATTCTGGAACGACGCGTCATGAGCACTTAATCCTGCGTTAAAAGAACCATCATTATGGACGACTAGCGTGTTGTCTATTTCTACATCCCGCGCAAACGACGCGTCCAACCCACGAAGATGCGCGTTGAACGAAGCGTCATTGTCCACAAACAACTTGTGATATATGTCAACGTCGTTCTGGAAGGACGCATCCACGACACGAAGACTCTTATTGAAGGACACGTCGTCTTTTACGAGTAGCTCCATGTCTATTTCCACCGCCCCGTGAAAGGACGCATCCACGCCACTCAAACTCATATTGAACGACGCATCTTTACTCACAACGAGCTCGTCATATATATCAACCGCACCGTGAAAGGAGGCATCCACCGCATCTAGCGGGTTATTAAATGAGACGTCGCCCATCACCGTCAAATGAGCATTTAAGGATGTGTCGCTTCCCACACTCAAGCCTTTATTTAGAGAGGTGTCGTCTATCACGAGCAATTGATGGTGGATATCCACGTCCCGATGAAACGACGCATCTACGGCACTGATACTTTTATTGAACGACGCGTCCTCCTTGACGAGCAGCTCATCTTCCATCGTGACTTTGCTTTGGAATAGTCCTTCATTCGCCACCGTGAGCGTGTCGTAAATATTCACCGCTCCTTGGAAAGAAGCATCTACGCCATGAAGGTTCGCATTGAAGGAAGCGTCATCGTTCACCAAGAGTCTCTTCTCAATGTCAACGCCTCCATGAAACGACGCGTCGACGCCGTAAAGGTTCGCATTGAAGGAGGCGTCGCCCCTCACCAAGAGTTTGTTCTCAATATCAACGTCTCCGCTGAACGAGGCATCTACTCCATAGAGGTTTGTATTAAATGACGCGTCACCATCAACCATCAGTTTATAGTAAATGTCTACATCGCCCGAAAACGAGGCATCCACTCCGGTAAATTTACGATTGAACGAAACGTCCTTTAAAACGAGAAGCTTGCCCTCTACATCCATATCGCCGTGAAAAGAGGCGTCTACGCCAGTCAAACTCGCATTGAACGAGGCGTCCTTCAATACGAGGAGCTCGCCGTGGAATGACGCATCCATCCCAGAGAGACTCGCGTTAAACGAGACGTCCTTTACCGCGAGGAGCTCACCGTGTATGTCAACGTTATTGTGAAACGAGGCGTCTACCGCTTCAAATCCCTTGTGGAAGGAGACGTCGCCGACGACAAGCAACTCGTTGTGGATATCCACATTATTATGAAACGAGGCGTCTACCACTTTGAGCCCACGATTAAAAGAGACATCGTCGCTTGCTATTATCATATTGTGAACCTCTAACCGATGCTCTATCTCAACATCGCGGTGGAACGAAGCATCTACTATGTGGACCTGACCATTGAAAGAAGCATCGCGAAACACAACCAGATTGCCGACAATATCCACATCGTTCTGAAAAGAGGCGTCCAATACCGATAAGTATTTGTTAAGCGATACGTCGTCTTCCACGGTGAGCGTGCCCGCAATATCAACTGCATTGTGAAACGAAGCGTCCACCGTTTTCAGCGTCGTGTTAAATGACACGTCTCCCATCACGGTGAGCGAACGTTTAATGTCCACATCATTATGAAACGACGCATCTATGGCGCGGATAGAACTGTTGACCGAAACATCGGCGTCCACGATTAACTCATTCTCAATATGAACATCGTTTCCAACATAGACATTATTCATGAACGACGCGTCTACCACGATCATTTTGGAATTGAACGAAACATCGCCGCGAACAAGGAGATGCTCGGATACATCCACCGTATTCGCAAATGAGGCGTCCAACGCCTTTAAAAATACAAATGACGCGTCTGTTCCTGATAATATACCTGTAATATCTACCGTTTCACCACTATTAATGACCAAATCTTTCCAGCCATCACCATTCCATATTTCTAAATAATGTTCGTCGGTATTATATCTAATATGTCCATATGAATTATCTGTCATAGCATTTCTCTCGCTAGTTGTTCCAGATGAAACTCTTCTAGCTGGGATATTAGTTTGTCTCCCACTCATTTTAATATAACATTAGGTAATATTAAAATGATTCTTTTGTAAATATGTTAACATATTATTCATATAACCAGGTATTTATTGTATAACGATATGTTCTATTTAATACGGGGTCTACCATATGCGGATGAGTATAATATGGTGGAAAACATATTATATCTCCATGTTTAAGTTTTATTCTATAGTCTTGTTTGTTATTTCGACACCCTTTTTATGATGGTGGTGTTGGCCATGATACATTGGTTAACTGGCCATTCTCGTCTAATTCTGGGGTTGAATTCGCTGGTAAATCTCGTAATGCTTGCCGGTATGACAACCAGGCCTCCTTTGTCGCCTCATTTGAATGAGGAAAATCTGGTAAACTATACACATCAGATTCTTTTAATAATTTATCTCTTTTAAATCTTAAATGTTTCATTTGTAATTCGGCTTCTAATTCTGTTATTTTTTCTTGCACTTGTTCTTTTGTCGGTTTTTGTTCGGGCGTCGCATCATCGTTCCATACTATATTATTATAATCAACATCTAAATCATATATAACTGCTGGTACACATCTATACGTTGGTGCATTCATTGCAATCAATGCGTCAAAGGCAGAGACGCGCGAATTCATATATTATATAAATATTATCTTTTAAACGCATTATGGAGACACTACATATTGTCTCAAAATATTCAATATAATCTTGTAGATAACGATATAAAACTATTATGTTTGTCATGCGTTCCTTTATAATATAATTTTTAAAATATTCATATAGGCATCATGGATATCATTAAGCTACATATTCTCTTATAATAACATAACCAGCAGAAATGGTTATTACGTCATCGGCAGAAGCCCTTTTACCAAATAATTTACAATTAAAATTTCCTGAGACATTGTTGGCGGTATCGGGAGTCACAATAAACATGTCGTTAAGGTTACTAGAACGGCCACCGCCGCCGGGAACGTTGCCGCCGCCCGCGGAGGCGCCAGTACTATTATGATAGCCCACGTCACTATCTATATCTCCCGTTAACGAATTATTCAGCCGAAGTAAGGCTTCATAATTATCAGTGCCCCAGCCACCTATTGTGTAATTAAATTTCACAGAAACAAATAGTTTTGTATTTGCACTTTTATTATAATTAGAATTCACAATGGTTACATACGAATGGGTATCAAACTTATTGTTAGAACTGGTAAACGAAATAAATTCTGTCTTAATATGTGTTCCGGAGACCGAAAGACCAAGAGAACTTCGCATACCTGCAAGTGAATTTTTTCGGATAACATTATCATAGGATGAATAAAATATGTTGTCAGTCTCAGAAGTTCTAGCTGTACCTTGATGTGTCATGGTGATGGTTTCAGATGATATATCTGCCACCACCAATTGTCCAGAAATTTTCACATCATTCTCAAAGGAGACATCGGATAAAAAAGAAACATTGTTATTACTTCTTTTATCAATAACATTCACATTCAAATGATTCACCGAGATGTCGTTGCTGCTAATGTCGCCTTCCATCAGCCCAACAACATTCAAATGTTGGATAGAGACATCGGTAAACGAACTCACTCCGTTGCTGCTAATGTCGCCTTCCATCAGCCCAACAACATTCAAATGTTGGATAGAGACATCGGTAAACGAACTCACTCCGTTGCTGCTAATGTCGTAGTTAATCAATGAATTCTGTTCAACCGGTGTAAAATAAGGAATCGCAGTCAAGCGTGTGATTGTCCAGGTTAATTTGTCATCTATGTCGTTCAATCCACCACCACCACTTATATCACACCGCCAGCTATTGTAGCTTATCTCGTAGGGAACCGTTTCGGTCATGGAATAGGTGGATTCTTCGTGCTCGCCCTGGGTGTTAAATGTGTGCTTGAATGTTTTATCGGAAATGTTATTGCTAGAGTCCCAATACCACTCGTCGCTCTCCGTGGCATTTTCTACCGTGGACCGCCTGAATACGAAATTGTGTCCGTATTCGGGCCAGTCAAAATTGTCCGTCTTGGACACGTATCCACTGACTTTAATGTTGTGGAATAATATGGATCCTTCCCCAAAATAAAGCGGGTTGTGACGAATCCACGGCGTCTTCTCGGTAACGGTATCCATCGTATCGGTCGTCGCCGCAGAATTGTCAACCACCTTCAAAAATTTGATCTCCTGATTAAGATGGAGACCGTCCACCACGAGTCTCCCGCTAATGGTGACATCGCCACTCACGTCCAGCGTGCTAGTCTGATTGATTGCTTCGGTATCTGTATTACCCACATTTAATTTACCCAATATATCAATATCATTTGAAAGGTCGCTCGTCGGCGTCCAGTAATTACTGCTGCTAATTTTGGATATTGTCCACGTGAGCTTATCGTCAATGTTGTTCAGTCCACCAATTCCACTAAAATCACACCGCCAGCTATTATAGCTCACGTCGTATGGAATCGTTTCGCTCATTGAGTACACCGCCTCTTCGTGGTCGCCCTGCGTATTAAATGTGTGTTTAAACTCTTTCTCTGAGATGCTGTTTTCGTCATCCCAATACCAATCCGACGATGTATTCTTGTTAGCATCTTCCTTCCCCGAGCGCGTCAATATCCATTTGTGTCCTCCAGGTGGCCAGTCAAAGTCGTAATCATCACGAATGTATCCACTTACACGAATATCATGAAACAGAATGTCTCCCGCGCGTAAAAATACGGGTGTGCGCTTAATCCATGGCGTCGTTCCCGTCGGTCCAGATATTCCCGCAACCGTTCCTTCGGCGCTGAAAGAGTCAAAAAGACTATAAAATCTTACCTCGTGATTTGCACTGCCTCCCGGACCTGTTACGCCCTGTATACCAATATCTCCCGTGTCCCCTTGGATACCCTGAATTCCTTGAGGTCCTAATGGACCTACGATACCCTGAATACCCTGTATACCTATGGGGCCTGTTACGCCCGTCGCCCCGATAACGCCTATCGGTCCGATAGGTCCGATAGACCCTACCGGACCACGAGGTCCTGTATATCCTGTTGGTCCAGTATCACCGGTTAATCCTATATGACCTGTATGACCAATATCACCCGTTGGTCCTCCAGCCGGACCCTGAGGACCAACATTACCCCTAAGTCCTTGTGGACCAGCCTCACCAGGAGGACCACCCCATGAGGTGGGTCCGGTTGGACCAATAACACCTGTAGCGCCAGTTGGTCCTTCAGGTCCAATTGATTGAGCCGCTTTTGTAACATAATCTGTAAGCCATTTATTTCTTTCAAAAATATTATTAGCCATTTACTTATATATATGAATTTAGTAATTTATTGATTTTTAAATTCATAAAATAGAATTCGACAGCTATTAAAATTCGCAGTCATTAAAATCAAAGGTTGTTTCGTCCTTCTCCTTATTGGCTAAAGCGTATTCGCCAACGCGCTTCTCAAAGAAATTCGTCTTCCCTTCAACCGATATCTGCTCCATAAAATCAAACGGACACGTAGCGTTATATACCTTATCGTATCCCAATTGCACTAAAAGTCGGTCAGCAACAAATTCAATGTACTGCGACATTAGTTTGGAATTCATAGAGATTAACCTACATGGCAGCGCCTCGCAAATAAACTCCTTCTCTATCTCTACCGCCTCCTGTATCATTTCCACAACCTTTTTCTTCGGCAACTTCTTTGCTAGCTTGCTATATAATAGCACCGCAAATTCAGTGTGAAGCGCCTCATCACGCGATATCAATTCGTTTGAAAAGGTTAGTCCGGGCATCTTTCCACGCTTCTTCAACCAATAGATAGAACAAAACGCACCCGAGAAGAAAATTCCCTCCACACACGCAAAGGCAATTAATCTGGTTGCAAACGACGACCGCTTATCATTAATCCATTTGATCGCCCAGTCTGCCTTCTTTCTAATGCACGGAAAATTCTCAATCGCATTAAACAGTGAATCCTTCTCGGTCTCATCCTTGACATACGTGTCAATTAATAGCGAATAAACCTCCGAATGAATATTCTCCATTGCGATCTGAAATCCATAGAACGCGCGCGCCTCCGACAATTGGACCTCCGACATGAAGCGAATTCCCAAATTCTCCAATACAATACCGTCTGACGCGGCGAAAAAAGCGATGATCATTTTAATAAAGTATTTTTCATCATCAGTTAGCGTCTCCCAACTGGCTAAGTCCTTCGACAAATCAATTTCCTCTGCTCTCCAAAAACAATCCACTTGTTTTTTATACATATCCCATATACTTTGGTCTTGTATTGGGAACATTACGTATCTACTTTCGTCTTCCGCGAGCAAAGGTTCAATTTGTTGTTTGGACATCCTAAATATTATTAGCTTAGATTTTTTATATAGATTATACTATTTACTTACGAATCTAGTAACTAGTAATTATCATCAACGCTATTACTTATTTTCGTCATAAATTAATATTTTATTCTAATAATACTATAATATGAAGGAACTATCAACTATTTTAGCAAACGAAGATAAAATGGCGGTTGCTGTTAAGAATGAGCACGATATACAATCAGATTTACTACGTGATCAGTTTAAAAAAATTAAAGACAATAGCATACATAATCCGAACCTAAAGGAAGTATTAGCTGGATTAACCACACACTATGACCGAAAAGAGAAGGAGATGGAGGAACAATATGACGCACTTGAAAAGCTTATGGACTACATTGAAAGTGTAAATGATAACGAAAAACTATCTCCAACGTTACAGAATGAGTGTAAGAACGACAAGCACCTTTTAATTCGCGAAATGCAGAAAATACGCAACGACATAAATCGCATCATTGATAAATAATATTTAACTATAATAATATGCCACCTTTACAAATGGGAGGATATCGTTATGGAAACCGGAAAAAGACAGCAAGGAAAAAGACAGCAAGGAAATATTCAAAGCAAAAATCCGGCGGTTCTAGAAAGCGGGTTGCTAGAAAAACGAAGCGTCGGCGAAATATTAAAAAGTCAAAACGGAATAAGCGTTGATATATTTAGAAGGAATATTGCGGAAGCGTTTTTAATTCGTTCCGCCATTTACCCGTCTTTTCTCTCTGTCGTAACGAACCAACTCGCATTCGCCTCTTTATAATATGCCTGCGCTCTTTGTATATTCGCTTCCATTTGCGTTGTATTAAGCGCAACCAGAATGTTTTTATGGTTGCGACGAGTTCTACCTCCCCATAATAATTAATCTTTACGATGTCTAATTTAATATAGTTTCCGCTATCAATAATCCCGAGATAGTTACGAATTAATGGATGCGCAATAATATTTCCTACTATAGCCGATTGACCCAACCACATTAGATAACATTCTTTCAATATAGCAATTTCGTCTTTATATATGTTGTTGTAAAAGTCTTCGGGTGTAAGTGTAGAAGTCACCATATAATGGGAAGATATTTCAACATCATTTAATCCCATATACTTATGTAAATCTGGAGTATGTAATTCACATATTGCTAATTTAAAAGTCATTCTTTAGAAGAGATATATATAGAAAATATATTTCAATATTTTCTATTATAACTATATAATGAAATTAAAATCTCTTTTAAAAAATAAGAACTTTCTGTATTTCGTCCTTTTTATAGCGTCTGTTAACACGTTCGGTTATTTAATGATGCGTCAGACGGAGGCAGTAATGTTATTTGCGCTGGTTGGATTTTTAACAACATTTTTCACAAAGAATATGATTATTGTGTTACTAACAGCCATCGTAGTGACTAACGTGTATGCGGGTTCAGTACTAGGTGTTCGTATTAAGGAGGGGATGGAGAGCAAGAGCGACGAGGACGAGGACGAGGATGAAGAGGACGATGAGGGCAAGGAGGGTATGGACCATGAAGAGGGAGAGAAGAAAAAGAAGGGTAAAAAAGAGGGGATGCCGTCTCTTAAACCGGCAGATGTACCTCCTAATGGAAAAAAACCGAAATTAGATCCGGCGGGCACATTAGAAGCCGCATACGATAATCTCGATAAACTTCTAGATTCTGGCGCCATTGACAAAATGTCTTCGGAGACACAGAATCTGGCCACACAGCAGGATAAATTAATGAAAAACATAGACAGATTAGAACCTATGCTTGGTGTTGCTGAAGGTATGATGGAAAAAATGGGTAATTTAAATATTGGCGGTATGGAAAAAAGAATAAAGAAAATGGTTGGTTCCGAGAGTGCCTAATTAGTAAATAACTTACAACTTTATAAAACTTTATAAAACTTTATAAAACTTTATAAAACTTTATAAAACATTATTATATAATGCCTAAGCGGTGTCCTCCAGGAGTAATATGTATTGAAAATATAACTATTATATTTGCGTTGTTAATTGTGTGCGGTGTATTAGTATTTATGAATATGAAAACGCGCACTAATAATATAATTATTAAGGAGCAACAACATTCTACAGGTATATTTCCACAACAAGGCTATGGGTTTTCCAATTTAGAAAGCGATGTTCTGATGAACCCTTACAACGCCCCGCTCAAAGACAATAGAGTAAATCCCATAGGCAATCTTGACCCTCGCGGAACTCCCATCAATATACCTACGCAAGGAGTTAATTCACCCTATAGACAGGTTGGTATTCTTACTAGGTTAAACGGCGATGGAGAGAATATACTACCTTTAATGGGAAAACCACTAATCACTAGCCGCGATAAATGGAACTATTACACAATGACTGATAAAAATAATATGATTAAGCTGCCTATTACACACAAGGGGAAAAGCGGAACAAGCGAATATGGCTGCGACTCCCTATATAACGGCGACACCATATATGTAGAGGGGTATAACGACGCGTTCAAGGTTACCATGTATGAGAACAACACAATGCAATATATCCCACACTTGTAATTATCTACAATCGCTCCATACGGCAATCCCGATATCATCGCCACCGCCTTGAATTTTCTCCTTCATTTGCCTTTTATCCATTTTAATAGCTGCTAGTGGACGCGTGTTCGTCGGTTCCACATAAATCCAGTTTTGCATCCACCGATTTAATGCGAGATCGGTAAGAGACTTAGCGGTTGTTTTTTGGGACGCCAGAAGAGGAGTGTCGCGCTCGCACATTACATCCCATAGTCCATCGCTCGCCACAACAATTTTCCACGAATACTTTTTATGTTTCTCAAATGAGATAAATTGTGATTCTACAAAGGGGTAAATCTCGTTGTTATGACCTAATACTCTAGACATAGCCAGTTTTTCAATTCCGCCATTAATTTTATGATGGAAATAATGAGAACGCTTCATTGAAAGACATTCTTCGTCTAGTACCGATAGACTCCATGCCGGTTCGGTTTGGATACATTTATTCCGTATGCGCGCCATTTCCTTATTATTTTCACCGTTATGATTATTGCTTTTCCAAAAACTTTTTTTATCTCTGAATATCCTTATTTGAGAGTCGCCAATCCACCAACATTTAATGCCTTCGGGGGTAATCTTAACCACAGACAAGGTTGTTCCATCGCAAACAGTATTTTTCAAAGTTCCAATCATTTTGTATATGAGCGCCATTGTGTTTTCACTCTCCATAATAGCATTCCAGTCGGCCTTCTTTAATGTATCTATTATATTGCCGACTCCGTGTCCATCCGCCACGACAATCCACGCATTATAGACGTCGGTTGTATTTGGACTCAGATATTTGCCAGTTCGCACCATATCCTGTTTGCTCGCCACTTGGGTCTCTAGACCTTGCAGAGTGAACGAAGGGGGCGACCCAATAGCAGTATTCATCATATGTTTTTTAGTAATCTCGGGTGAAGTAGTGAGCATCGCCATTTTTATATATTATTTATAAGTTTAAATAATATATTTCAATTTTAAAATTTAGTTTTATAACGCCTTACTACTAAAAGACGTTCCGCAACCACACTTTGACTGAGCCATTGGATTTTCAAATTTAAACCCTTGTCCCATAATATCCTCCGTCCAGTCTATTTTTGTTCCTAATAAATGCATTACGCTACTATTACACACATGAATCTCAACATTATCTATCATTACCACTTCGTCTAATTTTTCCGCCACTTTATTCGTTGGTTTTAATTGATAATTAAATCCATTACAACCACCACCTTTTACTGAAAATCGTATTACCGATTTATTGTGCTCTTTTAAAATAGAACCTAATTTACTTAGTGCCGTTTCTGTAACCGAAATAAGGTGCTTCATACACTACCTCCTCATTTTTTTACTGCGATTTAATTGTTTGCCTCGTTTCGCCTGCGCCTTGTTCGATTTATTCGCCCTCTTGCGTTTTTGTAACTTCTTGAAGGAATATCTCCGGTTAGTAGAGCCGCCTTTTGCTTTATCTTGTGCTTTATCTGGTGCTTCATTAGATTTAGAACTCCCAAATCCAAACTTTGAACCCGTCGTCTTGGCCATACCCATCCACGAATCTCTATCAGCTAATTCTTTCTCATGAGCGTCATTCTGTTCCTTTAATTTGGCTTTAAGTTCATCACCCAATTCCTGCTCCCTTCTATATGACTCTTCTTCTGATTTACGTAATGTTTCTTTCGCGGCTTCTGCCGCTTTTTCATTTTTATCAGCTTCCTGTTTAAGTCGTTCTAATTCTTTCTCCAACTTATTCTTTTCGCCTTCATCCGTTGCAGCACGCTTAGCCGCTTCGGTCTCCAATTTGGCTGCAGCGGATTTTGCAGTGGACACCGCTGCTGCCTCCGCCTCCTCGGCTAGTTTTATTGACCTTGCTGCTGCTTCCTGTGCTTCTGTTATTTTTATTAAGGCAGCTTCATCAGCCCCCTTTTTACTTTCTTCTAGTGTTTTAAGAATGTCATTTTTATGCTTTTTAATTAACTCGGCTTTTTCTATATCTTTTTGTTTAATTGTTTCAGCTGCCTTTTTTAAATCTTCATCCTTTTCACCCATAGCTATGGTTGTTTTCTGTTTCTCAGCCGCTACTGTAGATTCTGCCACTTTCAGTTTTTCTTCTGCCACTTTCAGTTTTTCTTCAAATTCTGATTTACCTTCACCGTCAGCTGCCATATCCTTGGGTTGATTTTTTAAATTTTCTATTTCCGCTTTCGCCGCCGCCAGTTCCTCCACCGCTTTCGCAGTCGCAGCCGCATCCGCCGCTGGTTCCGCTTTCGCCGCCACAGGATCCACCGCATCCGCCGCTGGTTCCGCTTTCGCAGTCGCAGCC
>Ga0209425_10004553_pt1 | contig 14041 bp, 14 predicted proteins | sample COG_05_FD_184749 | JGI IMG/M metagenome (GOLD analysis project Ga0209425, IMG submission 184749) | Pelagic Microbial community sample from North Sea - COGITO 998_met_05 (SPAdes) (version 2) | ecosystem: Environmental > Aquatic > Marine > Neritic zone/Coastal water | place: Helgoland, sampling... | reverse complement strand
ATTATGCAAGCATATAAACGCAGAAAAGCCCCGCAAACCCGAAGGATTGCGAGGCTGAAAACTATTGATTTTATTATGTTTTTGGTTGCGGGGGCTCACAACCGCCGTTACTTGCACTTGAATTTTACTAGGCTCTGTTTCTGTGACCGAAGCGGAAAAAGGGTCTGAAATTTGCAATTAGCATCTGAGCATTCATTATAAGCCTAAGTAATAGAAAACCTTAGTTATCGCCTTCACCTTGCCTCGCATCAACTCCTCGTTCATTATTGCCCCATGACAATTTGGCCACCCCAGAAACATGGCTTGAAACGACCAGCCTACCTGTCTCTTGCATCTGCGATTCTAAAGGCAATTCGTGCTGGTGAGTTGACGGTTGGTGATCGCTTACCCACGCACCGCGACTTTGCATTCCAACTTGGGATCAGCGTGCAAACTGTCAGCCGAGCCTATGATGAATTGATCCGGGGCGGCGCGATTTCGGGTCAAATTGGACGTGGAACATTTGTGACCGGCGAATTTTCCGAGGGCTCATCGCCACATTTCTATTTGCCTGAGGAAGAACGCAGCAGACTAATTGATCTATCCATTTTAAAGCCTGTGGGGGATCAAATACATGTTGACCACATGCGCAATGCCTTGTTGGCGCTGACTGAAAACCTACCCGGTCACGTCGTGCATTCTTTTCGGCCGGCGAACACAACGCATTCTTACGAAGCAACTGCGCGAAAGTGGCTTAAATACTGTGGTGTAAATTTACAGGGGCAATCAGTGCTGATCACCAATGGCAATACTGCCGCAATGACAGTTGCGTTGATGACTGTGGCAAATCCCGGTGATCTGGTCGTTACCGAAGAAATTAGCCATCACACGCTTAATCCTCTTGCTAGGCATTTGGGCCTGCGCCTGGCGGGGTTGAGGGCAGACACCGAGGGAATTAACCCAAGGGCCTTTCAGGCTGCCTGTGCACAGCAAACCGTAAAGGCGCTTTATCTGATGCCAACAGGTTTGGGTCCACGTTTGAGCGTTATGTCAGTTACGCGCCGCCAAGAGTTAATCCGAATCGCCCGTAAGCATGAAGTGTTCATCATCGAGAGTGATGCTTGGGGACCGCTGCAAGCCGAGCGGCCAACGTCATTTGCGGTGCTTGCGCCTGAACGCACGCTTTATTTCACCTCGTTGACTAAATGTTTGATGCCAGGGTTACGGGTTGGATATCTTGTGGTGCCTGATGCTTTGTCAGCTGGCGCGCGCAACCGGCATTTAGTAACCAATTGGATGGCCACGTCGATGATGGTTGAAATCGCATCGCGCTGGATCGAGGATGGCACGGCGCAAACTTTGGTGAGGTGGCAGATGGAGGCAGCCTCAGAGCGAAATAAGATTGCTGATGCCCACTTACAAGGCGTACCCTTTCTAAAAAGCCCAACTGGACTGCATGTTTGGTTGCCTTTGGGAGAGCGTGACGAGACCAAATTTGTCGAATTGGCGCGTCAATCTGGTGTGGCCGTGGCCCCTGGCGCGCCGTTTTATGTTGGTGACACTTCGCACAAGGCTGCCGTTAGAATTTGCCTTGGCGGCGTGCCTGAAACGGAACTTTTACAGGGCCTATTGAAAATCCGACAGTTGTTCTTGATGCAGCGTGAACCACCTTTGCAAGAGTTGTAATATCCATACAAGATTGTCATGATTTAATTTTAAAATTGACATGACATATTCCTTCTGTCCAAATTTTCTTAAAATTGTCACGGACAGGAGGATCAGTGAACACACCAATTATCAACATTAATGGTGTTTCTAAGTCATTCGGCACAGTTCCGGTTCTTAAGAATCTCAGTTTCGAAGTCGCACCTGGAGAGAAGTTGGCATTGATTGGTCCGTCAGGGTCGGGCAAGACCACGATCCTGCGCATTTTAATGACGCTGGAGACGATCAACGCTGGCATGATCCATATTGATGGTGAGCCGCTGTGGCATATGCTCAAAGATGGTGAACTTATCTCGGCAGATGAGGCCCACCTGCATAAGATGCGCGCCAAAATTGGCATGGTCTTTCAACTTTTCAATCTATTCCCGCATAAGACTGTGCTCGAAAACGTCGCGCTGGCCCCGATCCTGACTAAGGGCCTTACCAAGTCGCAGGCCAACATCAAAGCGATGGAACTGCTTGAAATGGTTGGGATGTCCGATAAGGCAAAGAATAAACCGGCACAATTGTCGGGCGGTCAAAAACAGCGCGCAGCAATTGCCCGTGCACTAGCGCTGCAACCCAAGATCATGCTGTTTGATGAAGTCACTTCGGCGCTTGACCCAGAATTGGTTGAAGAAGTTTTGAACGTCATGCACAAGCTGGCTAAAGAAACCGACATGACTATGCTGCTGGTCACTCATGAGATGAGCTTTGCACGAGATTTCGCGGATCGCGTAATGTTCTTTGATGGCGGCAAGATTGTCGAAGCCGGCCCGCCTGATCAAATTTTTTCCAACCCTAAAGAAGAGCGCACCCAAGCGTTCCTGCGCAAGGTCATCGCCGCTGGTCATCGTGTGTGACCTTAAAAACCGTCCGAGCCGCTGAGGCCTCGGCTAACCAACAGAGAATGGAGAAACTAACAATGAAAAAAACAATGAAGCATTTGATAGTAGCCATAGTACTGGGCGTCAGCTTAACCGGAGCCACAGGCATGCCTGTGCTTGCAGCTGATCTGGAGCAGTTGAAAGAGCAAGGCTTTGCCCGTATTGCAATCGCGAACGAGCCACCATGGACAATGGTGACAACAGGTGGCGAGGTTTCGGGCGCGGCCCCCGATCTAGCGCGCGCTGTTTTGAAAAAACTGGGCGTCAATGACGTGGTTGCTTCCGTGTCGGAATACGGTGCGATGATCCCCGGCGTTCAAGCGCGCCGCTTTGACATGGTTGCGGCGGGCCTGTTCATCAAGCCGGAACGTTGTAAAGCAGTTTTGTTCTCACAGCCGGACCTGTGTGACGCCGAAAGCTTTATGATCAAAGCTGGAAACCCGTTGAACCTAAAATCTTTTGCAGATGTCGCGTCAAGCGGCGCCAAAATTGGTGTTGTCGGCGGCGGGACCGAGGAAAAACTGGCGATTGAGGCTGGCGTCGATCGTGCTAACATCGTTGTGGTACCCGACCCCCAATCAGGTGCCAAGTTACTGCAAGACGGGCGCATAGATGTTTACGCGCTGCCAGTTTTGTCCATCAGCGACTTACTTAAAAAGGCCAAAGACCCTAGCCTCGCAATGTTCGCCCCCGTGGAAAACACACCAATCTTCTGTGCCGGAGTTGCGTTCCGGAAACAAGATAGTGCCCTGCGTAACGCCTATGACGTGGCCCTGGCCGCGATGAAGGCGAGTGGTGAATTTGCAGCTATCGTCGAACCGTACGGTTACTCAGCGGATGCCGCGATGCAGCAAACCCGCGAGAACCTCTGCGGAGGTCCAAACTAAACTTTGACGATTGGGCGGCGACAGGTGCGCCGCCCATTATCCAACCATACGGAGCAGGTTTTGGAACAGTGGCAGGGATACATAGGCCTGATCTTGCAAGGCGCGGTGGTAACAATCGAGATCACAATTATGGGCTGCATTGTTGCCCTGATCGCCGCGTTCATCGCTGGTCTTGGGCGGCTGTCACGCTTCTGGCTGGTGCGTTGGATGGCCACGGCCTACATTGAATTTTTTCGTGGTACGTCGATCTTTGTCCAGCTTTTCTGGGCCTACTTTGTCTTGCCACTCTTAGGAGTTCCGCTTAGCCCTTTGCAGGCCGGTGTGATTGCTCTTGGCCTCAACATTGGCGCATATGGTGCAGAAGTTGTGCGCGGCGCGATCAAATCGATACCGCGTGAACAATATGAAGCTTGCACTGCTCTCAACCTTACACGCTTTCAAGAAATGCGCCACGTGATCTTGCCACAAGCTGTTGTACGAATGCTGCCCACCTTTGGCAATAACTCAATTGAATTGCTGAAAGGTACCGCTGTTGTGTCGTTGATATCGTTGTCGGACATGACCTTTCAGGCGCAGGTGGTGCGGGCTCAAACGGGGTCAACGGCGGTGCCTTTCCTGACCATCCTGCTGCTCTACTTCCTATTTTCTTCAACAATATCCACTGTAATCAAAAGACTCGAGCGGCATCTTTCACGCGGTCTGGATGGGACGGGCACCTAAGTCATGGAATGGGATTGGGAATTCAGCATCCAGATACTGCCACAGCTTTGGGAAGGTGTGAAAGTCACGATTCAGGCTACTATACTGGGCACGATGATAGCCATGACCCTGGGGTTGCTCCTCGCTATAGCGCGACGCTCAGCCAACGAGTGGATCTCGCGGCCTGTGGGGGTTTTTGCTGAGTTGATACGTGGCACACCGCTGTTGGTGCAACTGTATTTCTTGTTCTATGTCCTGCCTGATCTGGGTCTTTTGTTGTCCCCGCTGACTGCAGGCGTTCTGGGGCTGGGCCTACATTATTCTACCTATACTGCCGAAGTGTATCGCACTGGTATTGACGCGATCCCCAAAGGGCAATGGGAGGCCTCAAAAGCCACGAACCTTTCTGCAAACCAGACTTGGACTCACATCATTATCCCTCAAGCCATTCCCCCAATGATTCCAGCGTTGGCAAATTATTTTGTTGCGATGTTCAAGGAAACGCCGTTACTGGCGGCGATCACTGTGCTGGAGCTGATGAACCAAGCACGTTCGGTCGCCAACTATCACTACAAATACGTAGAACCGATGACGATGGTTGGCCTGTTCTTTTTGGCGGTCAGTGTGCCTTCGGTAATCTTGCTGCGTAAACTTGAGGCGCGCTTTGCGCCGTCTAATAGTTAAGATAAGGATGTTGTGATGCCTGACAATGTTATTCTGTCAACCGAGCGTGTTGTGCTTGAGGCCCCCACTGATCGGAAGAAAATTGGCTTGATTGCACTGGCCACAGATTTGACGACCGAGCGTGATTTTGCCCGGATTATACCGATGGATCACGCCGGCGTTTATGGCACGCGCGTCGCATTTACCAATCCGACGACCCCCGATAACCTGCGCAAAATGGCCCCAGAGATCACTGCGGCGGCTGAGTTAATTCTGCCAGGCGAAATGCTGGATGCGGTTTGCTACAGTTGCACAGCAGCGTCCGTTGTGATTGGCGACGTTGAGATTGCCACGTCAATCAATAAAGCACGTCCGGGCGTGCCCGTAGTCACGCCGAGTGGAGCCGCTCTGAATGCCTTTTTTGTTCTCAATGTGACGCATATTTCGGTTCTGACCCCTTACTGTATTGAAACCAGCCTGCCGATGGCGGATTACTTCAAATTTCACGGGCTCAACATCGAACAATTTCACTGCTTGGGATTGGATGATGATCGCGATATGGCGCGGGTTGACCCCGATACAATCCTGCGCGCTGCATTAGAGACTGACACGGCCCAAACACAGGGATTCTTTTTGTCCTGCACTGGGTTGCAGGGCGTGGATGTGATTGCAGAGCTTGAACGCCAGACTGGCAAGCCGGTGGTGACCTCTAATCAGGCCAGCGCTTGGGCGCTGATGAACCACGCAGGATTGGAGCAGACTTCAGATAACTGGGGGCAGCTTTTCCAGTATTCCTTGCCATATCGTAATCAAGTCGTAAGCCCATGACCCGTGATAAATCTATTTGTCTTGAAGACATTGAAGCGGCGCGGAACCGCATTGCACAAACTGTTCATAGAACCCGTACAGAACAATCTGCTCACTTAAGCGACACAACGGGTGTGCCGGTACATCTAAAGCTGGAACATCATCAACGGACCGGCAGTTTTAAATTGCGCGGGGCAACAAACGCGGTTCTGAAGCTGTCGGACGCACAAAGGGTGCGTGGAGTGGTCGGTGTGTCGACTGGTAACCATGGTCGTGGCCTCGCCTATGCGGCGCGACAAAACGGGGTACGCTGTATTATTTGTATGTCCGAACTGGTGCCGCAAAACAAAATTGATGGGATCGAGGCGCAGGGGGCAGAGGTGCGTATTATTGGCCGCTCACAAGACGACGCACAGGTTGAAGTCGACCGTTTGGTTGCGGATGGCATGACCATGATCCCACCCTTTGATCACCCCGACATTATTGCGGGCCAAGGCACGATTGGTTTGGAGCTGGCCGAAGATTTGCCAGACCTGACAACAGCACTTGTGCAAGTTTCGGGCGGTGGCCTGATCTCGGGCGTGGCGGCCGCGCTAAAAGCACGGAACCCAAATGTCAAAGTGATTGGTGTGTCTATGGAGCGGGGCGCTGCGATGTATCAATGCCAGAAGGCGGGTAAACCAATAATCGTTCCGGAGCTGACAACCTTGGCTGATTCTTTGGGTGGTGGCATTGGTTTAGACAACGTCTTTACCTTTGGCATGACTCGCGATCTAGTGGACGATATTGTACTGGTGTCTGAGGTTGAGATCGCTGAGGCCATTCGTCAGGCCTATTGGCAGGAAAATCAGGTCATCGAAGGGTCAGGGTCGGTGGGAATTGCAGCGTTGTTGTCGGGGAAAGTCAAGCCGGACGGGCCAACCGCCCTGCTGTTAAGTGGTGGAAACATTGATATGAGCCTGCATCATCGAATCATTTGTGGTGAAAACGTTGACGTTGGCGTAGTTGTGAGGGATTAAATGCCTGATATAAATATATTAATTGAGTCTGAGTTGCGCAGACTGGTACCGCTGGACATGGATGTCATAAAGTGTATTGAGCAGGGCTTTATCGCTCTTGCGGGTGGCAATGTTGTCATGCCGCCAATCATGACCTTGATGGTCCCCGATCATAATGGTGAGGTTTGTGTGAAGACCGCCTATGTACCGGGCGTCGACAGTTTTGCGGTAAAGATGAGCCCTGGCTTTTTCAACAACCCCAGACTTGGCCTGCCAAGTACCTCAGGTCTGTTGGTCCTATTCTCCAGCACCACAGGAGTACTGGAGGCGCTGCTGTTGGACAATGGCTACCTGACCGATGTGCGAACGGCAGCAGCAGGCGCTGTTGCGGCGAAGCACCTGGCGCGCGCAAATGCCACAGACGTGTGCGTGATCGGTGCGGGCGTCCAAGCTAGAATGCAACTCAGGGCGCTAACGTTGGTGCGCCCAATTTCAAGGGCGATCATTTGGGCGCGGGATGGGGACAAGGCGAAGGCGACCGCTGCCAGTTTACGCGGTGAACTAAACATCGAAGTCATCGCAAGCGCCGACATCGCAAGCGCCTTGCGCCTCTCGGATATTGTTGTTACGACGACACCTTCCGACAGACCGCTGGTCATGGGCGACTGGTTGCAACCGGGCCAGCATATCACCGCCATGGGTTCAGATCAGGAACATAAAGTTGAACTTGATCCAAGCTGTCTGGCCAAGGCGAGCTGCTACGTGCCCGACAGTCTGGCACAATGCGCAATTAGGGGCGAATTACGCAGCGCAATCAAGGCAGGCGTGTTCACTCCTGATCAGAGTTTTAGCAATCTGGGTGATATCGCTTCAGGCAAAGCTAGGGGCCGCAAATCTGCCAGCGATATCACAATTGCGGACCTGACCGGCACCGGTGTTCAGGACACCGCTATTGCAACCCTTGCCCGCCAGCGTGCTGACGCCGCCGGAATGGGTACCACCTTTGCAAGTTAGTTAACAGTGGAGCAATTCATGCCAACCCCTAAACTCAGCTTTTCGCGGGCAGAATTTGCGGCACGCATCACCAAGACACGCACCGCCATGCAAGCAAACGGCATTGACCTACTGATAGTGTCGGACCCGTCGAATATGAACTGGCTGACAGGCTATGACGGCTGGTCTTTTTATGTGCATCAATGTGTGGTGTTGTCGCTTGATGGTGAACCAATTTGGTTTGGACGTGGCCAGGATGCCAATGGTGCGCTGCGCACCTGTTTCATGGATCCTGCCAACATCATTGGCTACCCCGACCATTACGTACAATCCAAAGAACGACACCCGATGGATTACCTTTCGGCTCAGCTGACCGACCGCCGCCTCGCAAAGGGCACCTTAGGTGTTGAGATGGACAATTACTGGTTTTCGGCAGCGGCTTTTGCGTCGCTTCAAGCTCATTTACTGAATGTTCAATTCACGGATGCCACCGCGTTGGTCAACTGGCAGCGCGCTGTGAAATCCGACGCCGAACTGGCCCTGATGCGCAAGGCGGGCAAGATTGTGGGCCGCATGCACGAGCGCATTGTTGAAAAGGTAGAGCCGGGCATCCGCAAATGTGATTTAGTGGCAGACATCTACGACGCTGCCCTGCGATATGATCCGGCCATTGGCACAGGCGGCGACTATCCCGCTTTGGTGCCTTTGCTGCCCTCAGGATCTGATGCAGCCGCCCCGCATCTGACATGGGACGACCAATTGATGAAATCTGGCGAGGGCACGTTTTTTGAGATTGCAGGCGTTGTAAAACGCTACCACTGCCCACTGTCGCGAACAGTGTTTTTAGGCAAACCGACCCAGACATTTCTTGACGCTGAAAAAGCAGTACTGGAAGGCATGGAAGCGGGGCTGGAGAAAGCCCACGTCGGGAACACCTGTGAAGACATAGCCCTGGCCTTCTTTAGCGTGCTCAAGAAATATGGTATCAGCAAAGATAACCGCACGGGCTATCCTATCGGACTCAGCTATCCTCCTGATTGGGGGGAACGTACCATGTCTCTGCGCCCCGGTGATACGACTGTATTGCAAAAAGATATGACTTTCCACTTCATGACGGGCCTTTGGATGGAGGATTGGGGATTCGAGATCACCGAGAGCATTCGTATCGGCAAAACAGGCCCTGAATGTCTGGCCAATGTTCCGCGCATGATGGTTGTAAAGGATTAGGCCGATGGAAACCTCACCAATCAAACCGACAATTCCGTTAGATCAAGATGGCTGTCATCACGGCTTTCTGCGCCTGCCCTACAGCCGTGATGACAGCGCCTGGGGCTCGATCATGATTCCGATCACGGTAATCAAAAATGGTGACGGTCCCACTGCATTGCTTACAGGCGCCAACCATGGCGATGAGTATGAGGGGCCAGTGGCGCTTCAGGAACTGACTGTCACATTGCGGCCAGCTGATATCACTGGTCGCGTTATCATAGTGCCCGCCTTCAATTACCCCGCGTTTCGCGCCGGCACACGCACTTCTCCCATTGATAAGGGCAATCTGAACCGGGCCTTTCCAGGCCGTTTCAATGGGACGGTGACCGAAAAAATTGCTGATTATTTCCAGCGCTATCTTTTGCCGCTTGCCGATATAGTGGTGGATTTCCATTCGGGTGGAAAGACGCTGGATTTTGTGCCCTTCGCGGCCGCACATATCCTTGATGACAAGGCAACCGAGGCGGCCTGTTTTGCGGCGATGGCTGCGTTCAATGCGCCCTATTCGGTGCAACTATTGGAAATCGACAGCGTCGGTTTGTACGACACAGCGGTTGAAGATATGGGCAAGGTTCTGGTCTCAACTGAATTGGGTGGCGGCGGCTCAGCCACCGCAAAATCAATTGCCATCGCCAAGAAAGGCCTGCGCAACGTTTTGATTCATGCAGGGATCTTGCGCGGTGAGATGCAGATTGACCCAACAATCCGGCTGGATATGCCTGATGGCGAGTGCTTTGTGTTTTGTGAAGATGATGGCCTATTCGAACCTTTGACCGACCTTGGCGAAGATGTGCAAAAGGGCCAAGCAGTAGCCCGCATTTGGCCAGTCGATCGCACAGGTATCATGCCTGTCGAGCTTAAAGCAAAAATTTCTGGCATGTTGATCAGCCGTCATTTTCCCGGTCTAATCAAATCTGGTGACTGTGCCGCTGTCATCGGCCTGAAAACTGACTAGAAAAGGTTGCATTTTATGTGCCTAGACGCTGATGATTTGGATTTTTTCGAGTGCTTCCAGGTGAAGGGCGCATCACCAAAGCGGCATTGGCAGACTGGGTTGGCCTGCCGCCAACACGGTGCTGGGAATGCCCAAAAGAGCTTAAAATGACATTGTGATAGAAAGCTATCATACCAATTACCGTGAATATGGGCTTTGCAATATGACATGGAAGAATTTAGTGAAGCCGAATATGTTTGCCAAGATTGGGCACCAGGAGAATTGAAATGCTGAAGAATGACCAACTTGACCAATGGGACCGCGAAAACTTTTTCCATCCCTCGACCCACCTCGCCCAACATGCACGTGGCGAGAGCCCCTCTCGTGTGTTGAAGACAGGCAGCGGTGTATTTATCGAGGACCGCGATGGCAACAAAATGTTGGATGCTTTCGCGGGGCTTTATTGTGTGAATGTGGGTTATGGTCGTCAGGAGATAGCGGAAGCGATCGCAGATCAGGCCCGCGAACTGGCTTATTACCATTCCTACGTGGGCCATGGCACGGAGGCATCCATCACGCTGTCCAAAATGATCCTGGATCGCGCGCCTGGTAATATGTCCAAAGTCTATTTTGGTCTTGGCGGCTCCGACGCCAATGAAACCAATGTCAAATTAATATGGTATTACAACAACATACTTGATCGCCCTGAAAAGAAGAAAATCATCAGCCGGTGGCGCGGCTATCACGGATCAGGCCTGGTGACCGGCTCATTAACAGGGCTTGATCTGTTTCACAAGAAATTCGACCTGCCGCTATCCAATATTCTTCATACAGAGGCACCTTACTACTTCCGCCGTGAAGATAGCAGTCAAACCGAGGATCAGTTTGTCACCTATTGCGTTAACGCACTTGAGGCACAAATCGCCCACGAAGGTGCCGACACGATTGCCGCTTTTATTGGCGAACCGGTGTTGGGCACCGGTGGTATCGTGCCGCCACCCGCAGGTTACTGGGCCGCCATTCAGGCCGTGCTGAAAAAACACGATATCTTGCTGGTTGTTGACGAAGTGGTTACTGGTTTTGGGCGTCTGGGCACCATGTTTGGATCGAACCATTACGGGATCAAGGCAGATATCATAACCATCGCCAAAGGACTAACTTCAGCCTATGCGCCTCTGTCAGGGTCTATTATAAGTGATGAGGTCTGGAATGTGCTGGAACAAGGCACGGATGAAAATGGGCCCCTTGGCCATGGTTGGACATATTCTGCACACCCCATCGGGGCCGCTGCTGGTGTAGCGAACCTGAAGCTTATTGATGATCTGAATCTGGTTGTCAACGCAGGCGAAGTTGGCGCGTATCTGAACACGTCGATGCAACAGGCGCTTGGCGATCATCCTAATGTGGGGGAAGTGCGCGGAGAGGGCATGCTTTGCGCGGTGGAGTTTGTAAAAGATAAAGATAACCGCGTGTTTTTTGACGCCGCAGATAAGATTGGCATGCAAGTGTCAGCTACTCTGCTCGCCCAAGACAAAGTTATCGCCCGCGCCATGCCCCAAGGCGACATTTTGGGCTTTGCTCCCCCGTTTTGCTTGACAAGACAAGAGGCCGACATCGTTGTCGCAGCTACGGCAAAGGCGGTTAAAACCGTCCTTGGGTAGATAGCAGCCGACAGTGTTATCAGAACAAACTGGTTTGGAAAAAGACAATCAAGTAAATCGCCAATCTGCGAAGCAAGCCATTGCGTACTGCACCTGAGCTTCTCCATCTGCTGTTCGCGCCAGTCTGCAAAGTTCTGGAGGGTTTCTTGGGTAATGCTGGTGACATGCATCTTCCCAAAGGACGAGCGGCCTTGATAAAGCTGGGCACAAAGCAAAAAAAACACCCCCAAGCCAAAAGCGAGGGGGTGCAAATAACGATGGTTGCGGGGCAGGATTTGAACCTGCGACCTTCAGGTTATGAGCCTGACGAGCTACGGGGCTGCTCTGTCCAAGGTATGATGCAGTCACAAAGGTGCTGCGTATAGTTCTATATAACAATCTATCATCAAAACAGCCCCGGACACTAGGACACCCCTAAGGGGTGTGTCCTGTCCGTCCGGTAGTTCGGCCCCGGACATGATATTAATTGTCCGGGTCATGTCCGGTCTGTCCGGCATCATGGATTTTAAGGGTGTAGATATCATCATTGACCTCAAGAAAACCATCTTTAACAAGATCGTTTCTAGTTCGTTCAAAATTTTTCCGCCTAGTATCTTGTTTATCGGCTGTAGATCTTTTGTAAAAAATCTCGCGCCATCCCTCCAGAGATACTGACTTTTCAAGGATAACATCCCCCAATTTCGTGACGTTGCCATTGACACGCACTGCCTCATGAAAAGTCTTGAGTTTATTTGTAATTTTCTGAGTTATTTTGGATCTGATTTGCACCTCATCGTTCCTTATAAGCACCGCACTAGAAATCCGCTTTCCATCTTTTGCAACGCCCAATTCAACGGACTTCAAACTCATGGTGAGATTTTCTGGCGCTTCAGCGTCTTTCATTTTCGTGCAACTAATCTCTATGATGTTCCTATCTTTTTTACAGCTAAACTCCGTGTCCAACGCTCCCCGCAGCGCACTGGCGCCGCGTGCTCTCTGGTTTTCTCCATGCCCCGAGTGGTGGACAATAAGTGTAGCGCAGTCAAATTTGGCATTGAACTGATCAATGACAGAGATGAATTTTCCCATCTCCGAGTTTGAGTTTTCGTCGCCGCCGCCAAAACTTCGGGCAAGTGTGTCGATAACAAATAGAACAGGGGAAAGCCCATCACCTTTTGCTTTTAACAGCTCATTTTCTAACTCTTTAGCTGCCCCCTCGTCGCTATAATCAACTGCCGAGCGGGAAATCATAACTCTGATCTCCTCAGGCCCCACATCGTGATATTTGGACCAAGCAGCAAAGCGGCGCTTCAGGCCACGATAGCCCTCGCCAGCAATGTAAACAACATCGCCCTTTTGTGTTTTCAATCCCTGAAATGCACCGCCAGTAGCGATAGAAGCTGCCAAATCCACCGCCAGAAATGATTTACCGGAAGCTGGCTGTCCAAAGATCATCGCCAGACTTCCACGCTCTATCATCCCATCGACGAGAAAGTCGGGTTCAGTATCGGGGATTTGATGCAACCATTGCAGTAATGGCTGGGCGTCTCTAGATGACTTAATAGCCGGAATATCAGGCGGAGTAAGCTTCTTTGGTTTACTAAAACCTCTGGCCTTGGCGCCCTCATAGGCTTTGGTTATCTCGGCGACAGTTTGCTGTTCGGTATAGCCTACGAGGGTAACACCATTCATCTTTGCAATAGTTTCTTCTAGGCTAAGCCCCTCTCTTACAAAGGACGCAACTAACCGCACCATATTATTGTGCCAATCATCACCTGCCTTCATGCTCATCAGGGCCTTGTCACGGTCGAGAGGCGCTTGCATGCCTCCTGAAGGTGCGTTGGCTAACATCTCGCTGAAGAGGCTTTTGGGGTCGTTTTGAACGCCATAACTCTTCAACATCTCGGCGAAGCTAACCATAAGTGCCTCCATATCCATAAAAGGCAGTCAGCTCGGTTTGGTATCCACGGGCGCGCTTGGCTTTCGAGGGATAACTAACGGTTCCCCCAAGGCGCATAATGCGTGAGGGATTGCAAATTTGGGGATCACAGCCATGCCGCTTGGCAATGTTTTGCATGAGCTCTTTCCACTGCTCAAAATCAGTTGGCTGAACTGGCTCTTCCAATTGCCAATAAAAGTGGCCCCGCTCAAAAGGCATAGTGCCAGTGCAGATATGAGCGTCAGGCCTATGGATGAAATCGCTTTTGACTTGGATTACAGCACCCCTTTCATCAGCATCCGCAAACAAAAAAGTTGTCTGGATTACGTCCCCATCTTTTACATGTGGCCCTGACGGCACTGCAGGATTGACCGTGACATAGACGTTAAAGCCCTGCCGGTTAGTCTGATCAACAAAATGAAGAGCCATCTCTAGCCCATCGTCATTCGTGGGGTTAATGAGCAGGCTGCGTGGTGGAGCATCCTCTCTTATAGCCCGGATTTCGTGTCTGTATTCGGGGGATAGACTAGTATTGGGTTTTACCAGAAACTCAAGGTGCGTAAGGACATGGCCCATGTTTGGACCGTCCTTTATAATCATTTCTTCCGTGGTTGTGAGCATGGCGCTCTCCTATCTGTTATT
>Ga0209425_10004550_pt1 | contig 14047 bp, 16 predicted proteins | sample COG_05_FD_184749 | JGI IMG/M metagenome (GOLD analysis project Ga0209425, IMG submission 184749) | Pelagic Microbial community sample from North Sea - COGITO 998_met_05 (SPAdes) (version 2) | ecosystem: Environmental > Aquatic > Marine > Neritic zone/Coastal water | place: Helgoland, sampling... | reverse complement strand
TCACCTTCTTTACCGTATTAAAAACTTACCTCTGGACTCCATTATGTTTTACAAAAATACCAAATTATTTGTAACACTATTGTTGTCCAGGTTGAATAATAAGAGTTTTTTTTCGTAAGTACAAGGTTTCTCTGTTGTATGAGAAGATTAATTTCTTCTGTACAAACATTATTTGTTTCTCAGCCATTATGCGGATTGCCACACTGGTGCCACACTGGAGGATACTATGGCCACATTACGTAAACGATTAGATAAATGGGAAGCTCAAGTCCGAAAGAAAGGCTATCTTCCCCACAGCAAAAGCTTTGTCCACAAACGGGATGCCCTCTTATGGGCCCGATCTTTAGAACGATCTATGGATTTGGGAGATCACCTCCCTCCTCGTCTGTCCACCCAAACACTCGGAGATGTTCTCTTACGGTATGCCAAGGAAATTACTCCCTTGAAAAAAGGAGCCTTTCAAGAACAGAACCGGATTAACCGTTTACTCACCGATCCTCTACACAAATATCCCATAAAAGAATTAACCTCGGAAGTAATGGCCCAATTTAGAGACCGGAGACTAAAAGATGGACCCGGAGCTTGCCGGCATGATTTAGCCATCGTACAGCATTGTCTCAATGTTGCGATACGAGAATGGTCCCTGCCCCTTAAAGTGAATCCGGTAATGGGTATCCGGAAACCCCCTCCTTCACGGCCTCGGACCAGACGATTGTATCCCGGAGAATACGAACAATTACACCAAGGCACTCTTAACATGCGAGGTAAATATTTATGGCCGTGTATTGTGTTGGCCTTAGAAACAGCCATGCGAAAAGGTGAGTTATTATCCTTAAAGTGGCAGCATGTGTATTGGGAAAAAGGACTGGTATATTTACCCGATACCAAAAATGGAGAAGACCGATGGATACCCTTGTCTCCAAAAGCCCAAGAGATCTTACAGACTCTTCCCCAAGATACTACCACCGTATTTACAGCTTCCTCTACAGCCTTGCGTTTATCCTGGGATCGGTTGATGCAACGAACCCAAATCCGAGGATTACGGTTTCATGATTTGCGTCATGAAGCCACAAGTCGGATGGTGGAAAATGGGTTGAGTGTGTTTCAAGTGTCTCTGATAACGGGTCATAAAAGTATGGCCATGGTACGGAGATATGCTCACCTAAAACAGGCTGTAAACCCTGCTTTAATAGGCCATAAGTGATTCAGTATTGACGTTGGGTGATGGTGGTGAAGTTATGTTAGCATTGTAGGTAAGATTGAACTCTGATAAGTTTTTTAAAAGACCAAAAGGAGATTGGCACGAATAATTAAAGGAGAGAAAGGAAGAAATAGATGCAAGAATTTATGAACACAATTGGTTTTACAAATATCTAATTAATGGAGATGTTTACTACAGTAGTATTTATACTAATAGAGATGCACAGGCATAAGACTATATTGAATAAGATAGATGGTAATATACATTTTCTGTCAGACAACGAAGCAATGGCTCTTATATGTGACAGAGATCCTCAAGATAAAAAACAGAGAGAACAGATATATAGATTGAAAGAAAAACATGGGATCTACTTTAAAAAGCATTGGGATGATGTATGAGAGTCTTAAATTTATAAAAGATTAATGAAGGGAAATTAAAATGAAATACATAATCATATTATTAACAAGTCTGTTTCTGGTGAGTAATGCTAGTGCTGAAGATGCTAATAAAATTTCTGCACTAGAGATAATAGAAAATGGTAGGTACGTTGGAGAACAAAATAAAACAGATGAATACATTATTTTTGCCAAATGGATTATCTATAATAAAAAATTATATGAATGCGTTATAGATATATCAAGCATGCGTCAATCAACAGGTAGGCCATATAATGCATATTGTTATGCACGGAATGATGTGCAAGATGAAGTTTATGGAGTGAAAAATGACTAAAAAGCTTTGGTATATAGGAGGATTAGAATGAAAAAACTTATACTCATCAGTCTCGTTATATTCTTTGCAATTTGCTCAAAGTCTTGGAGCAAAACTATAAATAGTGATGACTTAATAACTAGAGATGGTTTGATTTATGAGAGGTTTACCGATATTCCATTCACGGGTCATGTAATAGGTACTGGACAAGGAACCATTATAAAAGGAAAAATAGAAGGTGTATGGCGTGAATTTAATGATAATGGTCAGTTACATATAATAAGTAATTTGAAGCATGGTAAACTAGAAGGTGAGTCACTAGAATATTATGATAGTGGTCAGTTATATGAAAGACAAAATTACAAAAATGATAAATTAGATGGTGAAACAATAGGCTATTATAAGAGTGGCCAATTATGGTTTAAAAAATATTACAAAGCCGATAATACTGAAGGTGAATGGCTAATATATCATGAAAATGGTGCATTATGGAAAATACAAAATTATAAAAACGGCAAAGCAGAAGGTAAATGGCTATTTTATAAAAAAAATGGTGAGTTAAAAAAAACTGAAATACGAAAAAATGGTAGATTAATCAAAACTATAGAAAAGTGAAATAAGAAAATGATCATTTTTAATAGACACAGGGATTATAATATGTACTTTTTATTAAATTCTTTTCAGTAAATCTATCATTTTTCTTAGTGTTTTTTCTTTCCTATCCCATGTATAAGAAACTTCCAATAATGTTAACTTAGCTTTATTTAATTCCATTTTCTTCTCAATATCACGTAGTTTTTGTTTTTTAAGTGCTACATGTCCACCAAAAAATTTAACTGGCAAAGTATGCTGTTCTCCTTGGTACTCAACACATAAATTTAAATGAGGTATAAATATATCAACTCCTATTTTAGCACCTGTATTTTTAAATTTTAAATTTTCAAATTTATATTCCCATATTACTTTATAAGGTTCATAAATTTTTGTTAGAATTTTAAATAAATATTTTTGTGTTTTTCTACCATTAGAAAATTTTTCATATTCCCAAGGAAATGTACTAAGACTTTTAACAACAAAGTTCATTGGAGACCCTTTATAATATTTAAGAATTCCTCTTCCATTATTTTTATATATAATATTTGCAGATATATCATACCAGTCTTCATGCTTTCTATATCCAAGTTCTTTTGTTAACCAGTTTATATATCTCTTATGATTATTTCTATCTGCCCAAAAATTATTAGGGACTTGATTAAAAAGCCATTCCTTCCAAGGATAATTAGGAATATATTCTTTTACTATTTTTACTGGAGAACTTTTATAATATTTTAAAAATGTAATTCCATAATTCTTTACTATGAGTGATTGGTTAAGACCATACCAATCTTCATTATTTTTATAATTAAGTTTTTGCTCTAACCAAATTAAATACTTTGTACGGTTTTTTTTAGAATTCCAATAATTATTTCTAACTGTTTTAAACTTCCAATCTACCCAATCATAGGCAGGAAAATTTTCTTTTATTGCTTTGATAGCAGACCCTGCATAAAAATTTAAAAAAGCACCTGAGTAATTTTTTCTAAATAAATAAGTGTCAATATTATACCAATCTTCATACTTTTTATATCCAAGCTCTTTACCTAACCAGTTAATATATTTATTTCTATTTTTTTTAGATTCCCAAAAACTTTGTGGTACTACAATAAATTTCCAATCTAACCAGTTAAATTCAGGCATTAAATCTTTTATAGCTTTAATTGGAGAAGCAGAATAACGACTAGTTAATAAGCCTCCACCAAAATTTTTAGATATTAAATCTTGACTAATTTTATACCAATCATCATACCTTTTATATCCAAGCTCTTTGCCTAACCACTGAAAATATATTTTTCTATTATCTTTTGAATTCCAATATTCCGCAGATACATGACTAAATTTCCAAGCTTTCCAATCATATTTAGGAACTAAATTTTTCATAAAAATAAAGGGAGAACCTTTATAAATTTTTAAAAGCCCACCACCATAATTTTCATTAATTATTAATTGAGTAATTTTATACCAATCCTCATTACTTGAATAACCCAATTCTTTTTGTAGCCAGTCTTTATACCTTTGCCGGTTTAAAGGGCTTTTCCAAAAATTCTTTGGTGCCGACATTTTCCATTCATAGAAATGGTAATTAGGTTTATATTCTTTTAATCCTTTAATTACTGAATAATTATAATGCTTTAAATATCCACTACCATAATTTTTAGAAAGAATAGCATAGTCAACTTTATACCAATCTTCATTTGTGTTAATACCTATTTTTTTTTCTAACCAAGCCATATAATTTTGACGATTTATAGAATTTTCCCAAAAAAATTGCGGAGTTTTTTTAAATTTCCAATCATACCATTCATAATTAGGAATCAGCTCTTTTAAAGCCTTAACTATTGAACGATTATAATATTTTATAAAACCGTCACCACAATTTTTATTTATTAATCGTCCATCTATTTTATACCAATCTTCATACTTTTTATATCCAAGTTCTCTTCCTAACCATATTATGTATGCTTTTCTATTATCTATACTTTTCCAAAAACCTTGCGGGTTTTTTTTAAATTTCCATTCTAACCAATTATATTCAGGCATTAAATCTTTTAATGCTTTATATAAAGAGAAATTATAAAATTTTAAAATACCATCACCATAATTTTTTTTTAAATCATTACCTACAATTTCATACCAATCTTCTTGCATATTAATATTTAATGATTTTTTAAACCAAGTAATATAAAAAAACCTGTTATCTTTTATATTCCAATAACCATTAGGTACCTTTTGTTTTAACCATGGATATTTAATTAATAAATTATTTTTATTATCTAACTTCATACATAATCTCAGCATTTATTCTTTATATTATTTTTACTTAAACTTATCTTTTATCCTCTTCTTTTGTACAGAATATTCTGCTCTTACAGAATGTATTATTAAACTTTTCCACAAATATAAAAGCATTTTTTTATACCCAACTCTCACTAATTATTTTATCCATAAACCCTGCTTTAATAGGCCATAAATGATTCAGGATTCACGATAAGAGGTAGTGGTAAAGTTTTATGTGTGTTGTCGGTTAGAGTGAACTCTGATAAGCTTTTTTTATGAAATATATTATAATAATATTAATAAGTTTATTTATAACACTTCCATCTTTAGCTAATATTGGTGACGTATACTATTGTGAAACTACAAATGTCATTAGGATTGATTTGAATCATAAATTTAACAATTATACCGATGCAAAGTTTAAATTTAAAAGAGAAAAAGATGGAATCACAACTAAAGGTGAACTTTTTGATAAAGAACCTTGGTTTACACCATTAGATCCAGGAAATTCTATGTGTTATGGTAATAGTAATAGTGATCAATTTTGTTTTAACAGTATGTTTTATACATTTTTTTATGAAGGTGGCAACTTTACTATAAAAAATATTCTTCTAGGTCTTCCTTATTTATTAATAACAGGAAAATGTGAAATCTTTTAAAGGAAAAGAAAATGATCATTTTGAATAAACTATTATCTAAATTATTATATCTAATCTTAATTATCTTATCTTTTCTATTTATGATCTTTATTGGAACGTACTGTAATGATTTAGCTAAGTATCTTCTAACACCCTATAGTGATTTTGTTTTGCCATTAACAATGCTGATGGTGTTTCCATTGTTTATGCTTGCAGGTTTTGTTGTGGGATATTCCTACTTATATATTACATATGGAATTAGGTTATTTTTCCACTATTATGTTTATGCAAACCTCTTAATTCTATTTCATAGAACAACTAGAAGCTTTAGATTCCATAGAAGAATGGGATTAGAAGGTCTTTATTGGACTCGTTTAGCTAAAAAGATGGGGATAGAATAATGAAATTAATACTAATCATAATCACTCTACTGTTCTCTTTTAATACTATGGCTGAAGAAAGAATTTGGGAATGTGTATCTTCACAAATTATGTGGGAAGAAGAACAACCACCTAGTAAAAATACTGTTGTGTATAAAATAGATATTAGTAAACCTGATATATATATTCGTAGATTAGGCTCTTGGGAAACAATAATAAAAGAAGTTAATGCTGAAGATCATATGGAAGTGAAGGAAGTAATCTATAATTCACAAGATAGTAATATTAAAATTTTTTATAAGTATCCAGGTAATCATGACACAGGAAATGGAAAAACTTTTACTATTACTCCTTTTGTAGCAATTTGGGATTTAGTAAAAAAAGAAGCATATGAAATAAGAGAAGACAATAGTTTAATGGAAATCAAAAGATGCAAAGAAATTAATTAACTATACCTAATATAACTCTTCTTCATTCTTACATGTAATCTAGAATACAACACACCTTCGTTATACTTTTCTACAGCTATAGGATTTCCCTCTGCATCATATCTTCTAAACTCACCATGTTTTTTACCATGTCTATATTTACCAGAAGAAAAGAATTGTCTATTGCCATCAACCCAAAACATTTTGTCATTTTTGTTAGATAGATCAAAACAATAGTTCTCAGCAAGGTGACGTTTATCTATTAAAGAATAGAATTTAAGTAGTAGTGAATTTATAAATGAACGCATTTGTTTGCTCCCTAAAAATAGCTTAGCATAAATTTAGAACACCTCAATAATATTTTCTCTGGAATTCTTTTGCTAAATGTTTAGCTTTATAAATGTGCATAGGTTTTGCAACTTCTTGAATTCTCTCTTTTAAATCTTTCCCATAAACACTATCTTTTACTGCATTGAGGTTAAAAAGCACATAATGCTTATAGGCTTGGTAATAATTTATCTCTACTCCTTGTCCATATAAATACATCTCAGATAAATAATAGTGAGAGTCATCATATCCATGTTTAGCTGCATACGTTAACCAATAGTATGCTTCCTTATAATCTGGTTTATAGTCATCATAGTAATATGTCGTAGCTAAATAATGTGCTGCACAAACACTTCCTTTTTCTGTAGATTGTAAATACAGCTTATGAGCTCGTTTCATATCTTCTTTAACTCCAAAACCACATTTATAAAAATGCCCAAGCTTATATAAACAGTAGGCATCAGCCTGTAGGGATCCAAGTCTAAAATAATACAATGCTTGATCATAGTCTTCTGGCAAACAAGTATCTCGTAAGTCACCTGTAAAATATAAATCTGCCATAGAACGAATAGCTTTAAGATTGCCTCTTTCAGCTAATGGTTTCCAATAGGATATAGCCTTATCATAATCTTTTTTATCGTAGGCTACCTGCCCTTTTTTGTAATTATCCATAGTAATTTCTGTTTAATTATCCCTATAAATATGCTATCATACCCCTATGGAAAAGCCAGTAAATCCCTTTGATTACTATACAAAAATTAACTTAAATTTATGGACTGATGATCAAAATTTCAGTGCCTTAGTAGAGCATATTCAAGAGCAATCTCCTAAGGTAGGCAATCCAGTTATTCGTAAGAAACATCTTACGGTGGTATTAGCAAATTTGTATTATACGTGGCTAGATGATCCGGAAAAATACCTGGGGTATTATAGATTTTTTCATAAATATAAAGCTCGTTCTCAATACAATATATTAAAAATAAGTACTCTACTTATAAAAATAGTAGATGATTTAATAGAGCTAAACTATCTAGATCATAAAAAAGGCTTCTATGATAGAAACAATCAATCTCGTACAGCAAGAATGCAAGCAAATGATGAACTTATCAAACTCTTTAAGTATTATAAACTTCAGCCTCATAGTGTAGAGTTACTTTCTTCTACTCCTTCTATAATTTTAAGAGATATAAAAGATGATGGAAAAGAAGAGATAGATTTTGAATATACAGAAGAATTAGAAACTCTAAGAACTTCATTAGCTAATTATAACAACCTACTTCGTAAAACACATATTGCTATTCCCCATTATCCCAAAGAAGGTGTTACGAGAACTAAAGGATTAAAAGTTCCTTACAACACTCATAATAAATTTGTACGGAGAATATTTAATAATGGTACGTTTGATGATGGAGGAAGATTCTACGGAGGCTTTTGGCAGAATATTCCTAAAGAATGGAGATTACGAATACGAATTAATGGGCAACCTATAGTAGAGCATGATTACAGTGGACTTCATATTAACCTATTATATGCAAAAGAAAATAAACAGCATATAGGAGACCCCTACTCTCTGAATCACTCACTATATTCCGATGAAGAACTCAGACCTTATTTAAAGCAGCTTCTATTAATTATGCTTAATTGCCGTAATGAAAAACAAGTACTGAATGCTGTACGTAATGCTATTAGATGGGATACTCATCTGTGCCTTTATAATAATTATAACCATCAAGAGTTTATAGAGTTGCTATCAAACAAACATAAACCTATTGGAAAGTATCTCTATTCTGGATATGGAATTACTCTTCAAAAGATAGACTCTTCTATAGCTCATCAGATAATAGATACTTTTACAAAGAAGAATATTGCTATTCTTTGTATCCATGACTCCTTTATCTGTGATTCTCATTATGGAGAAGAACTAACAAAGGCAATGGAAAGAGCCTATGAGTCTATTGCATCATCAAAGGCTATTTCTTTATCGTATAAAGGTACAGATCCATATCTCTTAAGAAATGATAAGGATACTTATATAGATATGATGTTAAAAAATAGAGATAGAGACTATGAATATCTCTTGGAACAGCATCAAGAAAAGGTATGGGAAGAGTATTATGTCTAACCTATGTCCATTACTAGCAAGTTTTTTGATACCTCTAAAACAAAGGGAAAATAGAGTAATACGCAAAGCACACTGTATAATAAAATACGCAATAAAAACAATGAGATAGGAATTATCTAGTTGGTTGTACAGAGTGATACAGCATAGTTACTTCAGGTCTTATTATAGTAATATTACTTTCTTAATTTAAAATCTAATACTAAACTAAGGTATGATGAAAAAACTAATACTACTATTTATTTTATGTCTATTCAGCTTTAATGCTTCCTCACAAGAATGGGTTAATTCTCTTCGTGAATACTATAAGGCTAAGGATTACGAAGGAGGTATACGGTTATTAGAAAGACAACAAAAAACACCCTATGTATATCGTCATTTAAGTAATCTTTACTCTCTTCAATTAGAGTATATGCATGGCAGTGTTAAACTTACAGAAGAAGGAGACATACTAAAATCTAAATACATCACTTCTATATTACAAGGAGGATTACAAGGAGATGTATGTAATAAAGTGAGAATATTTGATCAATATGTACAAAGCTATAATTTTGATATTGAAGACATAGGATATAAATATGAATATATAGATAGTTTAAAAAAGATGTTCCCAATAATAAATACTTTTGAATACAATAATAACCTATTAGCCATACTAAGAAATTTTCAAGCTATATTCTTTAATGATTTAACTAACGATAATAAATATAGAGAAAAAATATTAACTAACTATTTTGATATTTGGCAAAATAGATATTGTGAACAGGTACCTGATCTAAAAAAATTAAATTGTAAAGATAAAACAGAGAGGTTTACAGCTGAAGCTGCAAAGTTAGGCAATGCACAAGCTCTAAATTCTTTATGGAGTTTAGAAATAGATCCATATGATGATGGAATAAAACTAAGTGATAATTACTATAATAAATTAACCCCAGAACAAATATTAAAAAAATTAGTCTATGCTAAAGATAGAACTGGTGCCGGTAATTTAGCCTTTAGGTATTTATTAGGAGATCATGGAGTCATGAAAAATTATATAAAGGCTCACGCATATAAATTAATTTCCCTACAAGATAAAACTGGACGTGGAATGTTTTCTGGAGACTACGCAAAAAAAGCTTTAGCTAAATTTGATGAAATTAAAATACCTATAGAAGCAGAAATAGAAGCACAAAAGTTGGCTGAAAAAATTATGTTTGAAATACAAAACCAACCTGCCACTCAATATGACTATCCACTTAATGAGATATGTCAACATTGGGAAGGTAATAAGATTATGACTCCTTTTAAAAAGGAATAACAAATTAATATATTTATAATTTAATTAAACAATTATTTCTTAGAATATAGATTGCTATAAAAATGAAAAAATTCTTACTGATAATAATATTTATAAGCTTTTCAACACTTGTATTCGGCAATCAAGAAAATGAAAAATTATATATGTTCACAAAAGAAGTAGAGAAATTAAATTCTTATAAATATAACCAAGAATATAGAGCTAAGGATGTAAAATATTCTTTTTTAAGATACACAAAACACAAAGAAGACCTGCAAAGATTTAAAAATATAATATCTGATCAAATTTCTAATAATAAAAATGTAATCAATAAATGGTCTAAAGGAACTTTTAATCTTCTTGAGAAAAAGAATTATGGTAATACAGAAAAGGACTATAACGTCTATTTTGGAAATGGTTCTGTAGTCTTTAAAGAGAATAACTTTCTTCTAGAGGAATCTGTTTATATTATGACGCAATTTCCTATTGAACCAGAAGATTATAGTGGCTCCTATCTCTGTATAGATGGAATGCCTGTAGATAAATATTGGAAAACTGAAGAAATATATGCACATCCTGGAATAGTAAGGATAAAAGAATTAGAAGAGGAAAATTTTTATGTATTTCCATATTTTGATGAAAAAGAACCATCCATAGCTGTATATGTTGGATGGACAAGTCCAAGAGGTAATGGAGCTGGTTACTTTATAATTTTTTCTACAATTTCTAATAAATATTACATAAGTAATATCCAAGGGTGTGGAGATATGCCGTCAGAAATTCCTAATAATGCGAATAAATAAAGCTAGAAAAAACAATATGGATAAAAAAGATTTAGAAAGATCTATAAAAATAAATTACTACTAATAGATTATTCACTTAGGAATACACTTATCTGAATTTCCTTCATAATCACAATCAAACCTAGGATCCGCATGTTTACCAGTATAAATACAGGAAAAAACAGATATTTCATCTTTATAACCATTATCAGCTGTTCTAATATACTTATCTTGTGTAACTGACTGTTTAAAATCGCATATACTATTCATCAACAATTGAGGAAATTCATTCCATCCATCTTGCATTTTAAAATCTATTGTATCCCCTTTTTTACAATCTAAAGATTCTATTTTGTAGTTAACATACCATATTGTATTTTCCATACTATAATCTGCATCTGCTCCAAAAGAACAGATCTTTTTTGCAAAGGATTCTGAAGAAAACAATATTAATGAAAAAAATAAAACTAAATACCTCATAATATGTTCCTTTTTAAATTATATAGGATTAGGTTATCTTTAAAATATATACTATGGCAAGTTACTTAACTAAATAAAACTTACCACCAGATTGTAAAAATTTATTTTTTAATGTATCTACTCCATTAGAAGCTTGTTCATAAAGTCTCTCTTTATTATTTATCATTTCTAATAATTTAAGACGATTTTCTTTAAGTTTTTGTGAGGTTAAAACACCAATTGTTTTGTCTATCTCATTACTTCCATCCGTTAACCAATCTTTACTTTTTTTCTTTATAAAATTATATACTTTTTGCCTACAAATTTTTGAATAATTAGGATCATTCTCATGCAAACCTATATAAATGACTTGCAACATAGATTTATTAACTTCATGTAGAATATCTTTCTTATTAAGACCTAAAATTTTAATTAGCTTTTGATATGCTCCAAAATCTATATATGCTGTTTTAGCCGTTTGGGACATTTGTACCTTTAATTCATGACATCTTGTTTTACTTACTTCTATACAATTAACCATATATGGAGAGGCTCTAGTTGAAGGGTTTTTTCTAACCATTTCATCATAACATTCAGATTTACTATTATAAGTAGTTCTATCAAGAAATATCATGTAAGGGATACGTTCATCTCCCTGATAATCAGAATAATTTGATTTTTTTATATTATATCCCACCCATTCTTCAGCATTAGCAACAGTTATAAATACCAATGAGAATAATAAAGTATTCAATATAATAAATTTAATTTTACTAAGCATATTAAATGCTATCATAATATTAAAGATACTACAGTAGTATAAAATAAAATCTGATTGGAAGCATTAAATGAAGCTATTAATAATCATTTTTCTGATTTGTGGAATTTTATTCTTCTTAGGAATTTTATAGTTTTCTAATGAAACTAATGAAGAAACAATCTGGTTGCTGTCCGTAAATATACACAAATATGAGAGCACCGGCCTACACGTATAGGGTCTACCCCGGGTGGCCCATGCCCTGCCCCTCATTATCTTACTATAATTCTGCCACAACCCTGCCACAATCTTGCCACACTCAAACGGGTTTTTATGTGCTATACTAGTATTTTAATAAGCATTGGAGGTGCATACCATAAGGCCGAAACATAAGGGGAAACTGATGCTGTACATAAGAAAAATGGTAGCGAAGGTAGGATTTGAACCTACGACCTTCGGATTATGATTCCGCTGCTCTAACCAACTGAGCTACTTCGCCATTACTATATAATAATACTATTAAATTTTTATGATAGTAATATCAAAGTACTTTTATAGTATGATGGCATAAAAATAAAGAATTTATTTAATTTACTATTGATCAACAGGTTGAGTAATATTCTTGACTTTGGTCTTTTTAGATAAAACTTTCTCCCTATATGCTATATATAAAGTACTTAAAAATATTATAATACTTCCGACCCATGTATTGACAGAGGGTATTTCAAAGAAAAACAAATAACCAATACCCACAGCCCAGATTAACTTCAGAAAATCAAAAGGCATTATAATACTTGTATCACCTTGCCTTAGAGCTTGAGCTAAAAGCATCTGAGCTCCAGTTCCACAGACACCTATAATCATAAGATAAAAAAGGTCTATAAGAGTGGGCGTTTCCCAATAAAAAAAGGCTGCTATAGCAGATAAAGGAATCATTATTATAACCATATAGGAAGTTATCGTTACACTACTTTCTGTTCTACCTAAGACCTTTATTATAATTAGTGAAACAGACCATACTGATGCTGATAATAAAACTAATATATGTCCATTATTGATAAATGAATAAACAGGGTCGATAATAATCAATGCGCCTATAAAACCAAGTATTATGGCAATAATTCTTTTTATACCTACTATTTCTTTAAGAAATATTACTGCTAATATACTTGCAAATAAAGGGGCTGTAAAAGCTAATGATGCTACATCAGCTAGGGGAGCAATACTTAGTGAATAAAAAAATGATAGCATCGCTATACAATTAAAAAATGAACGAGCCATATGAAGTTTTAATCTTTTAGTTTTGAGAGGTTTTAAACCATATTTTATAAACCATGGAGCTATTACCAATAAACCAAATAAATTTCTAAAAAAAGCAATTTCAAAAGGATGCATACTAGCTGACATGAACTTAATAGACGCATGCATTACCGAAAACAACATAGTAGCTATAATCATCAAACCTATACCATTAAGTACAGTTTTCTCACTTACATCAGCCATCAATAAGTTCTGTATAATACAGAATTATATAACAAATCATAGGGACAAGCCTCCTGATATCCAGCCTCCTCCTAATATTTTATCTTTTTTATAGATTACGCATGCTTGGCCTGGCGCAACTCTATAATTTGATTCATGTAAATTAATTAATAAATTATCATCATCTAAATATGAAATAGTTGCTTTTTGCGTTACGTGTTCTGAACTTAATTGTACATCAGCTATAATTTCCTCTGTTTTGTTTAAAGGCTTGTTATCTATCCATGTAATTTCTTTAATATTAAATTTCTTAATCTCCATATCCTTTTCTGAACCCACAGAGATACTATTATTATTTGCATCAATCTTTGTCACATATAATGGCGTACCATCCTCAGAAATCACTCCTAAACCTCTTCTTTGTCCAACTGTAAATGAATCAATCCCATTATGTTGCCCCATAATTTTACCATTTACATGAATTATATCCCCAGACTTAGTTATATCAGGACGTAATTTTTGAACTATTTCTCTATACCCTTTTTTTGCAGTAGATTGCACAAAACATATATCTTGTGATTCTGGCTTATCTGATACTGACAAGTTCATT
>Ga0209425_10004545_pt1 | contig 14056 bp, 9 predicted proteins | sample COG_05_FD_184749 | JGI IMG/M metagenome (GOLD analysis project Ga0209425, IMG submission 184749) | Pelagic Microbial community sample from North Sea - COGITO 998_met_05 (SPAdes) (version 2) | ecosystem: Environmental > Aquatic > Marine > Neritic zone/Coastal water | place: Helgoland, sampling... | reverse complement strand
GGTCGCGCCGAGCATGCCGGCGGTGGCGGAGGTGAGCACGGCACCGAAGGCGACGGCGGGCGCGAGGGCCGCGAAGAAGAGGAAGAAGATGGAAGCCTGCGATTGGCAATTGTTGAGGGGGTCATTAAACGGTCAGGTTCTGGATCATGGATCATCGACGAGGCGTGGCGGGCGAGACGCAATTGAAAAAAAAGTTCCCAGTGCAATCCAATTTTGGAGGTTGAATCGGAATGACGTGGAGCGGGCCGATCCAACTCGGGCGGGAGCGCGCGCGGTGGAACGCGCGCGTCAGGCACGATACGGGCTGGGATCGGTCGGAACGGTTCCGGGGCGGCCGTTTCGCGTGAATTCAGCCGTTTCGCGTCTCGCACGGCCGCGACCGGCGCCCGCGGAACGGATCGCGCGGGAAACGAAGTTTCCGTTGTTGTGGGGCGGGCCTGCAAAAAAGCATTGGTCACTTACCAGGGACTTGGGGGAAACGCCCTGCTTGAAGTCGTCGATGTAGAGGGGACCGCGGGCGGCGAGATCCTCCTGGATGCCCTTGAAGGGCGCCTGGACGATGGGCTCGGGGTTGCCGCCGGCCTTGACGGTCACCGCCGCGCGGCGGGTGGCGAGCTGCACGGGCTTGCCCACCACAGGGGTACCGACGATCGCCTTGGCGGACTTGGTACCGACGACGCGGGAGCGCATCGCGGGGCGGGCGCCGAGGCCGAGGCCGAGGGTGTTCATGGTCATGGCAGTCTGCATTTTCGCAGAGTTTCTTTAGCGTTTGGGCCAAAGAATGCGCTGTGTGAAGTGACGATCGTCCGCGTCCCTGCGGGGCAATTATCGGATTGCACGTCGCTTTCAGGGTAAAAACCTTATCTGACTGGGGAAACTTCATCGGCACCCGGTGAGTTTCAAACCAGGAATTTAAACCGTTTAAATCGACAAGTAAATAGACAGGGGACAAGTGGCATTTCGTTCATGACATGGCGGACAGATCAGAAAAACGATTGGTCGTGGATTGGACTCATTTTAAACCAAGGACCGTTGGGTCGTGATGCCTGAACTGGGCGCGAAGCGGTGAAATTTCAAGAGTTCACTCCGTTGCGCGGTCGAGACCGGCGTGTGGGGGCTTTGGAGGTTTTTGGGGGATCGACGAGGTAGCGCGATCGGAACTTTACGATGAGAGTGGTTTTTCTCTTTTTTGGCGAAGGCACCGTCGTCCCACAACACCCAGCACCATGGGTGTGAGCACCACGAGCTGCTGTTCGCATTTCGCGACGATCGCATCCCCATCACTCGTGCGAACGCGACGACGCGATGGATCGATCCGCCGCGCCCACCGCGTCCGCGCGAACACCGGCGCCGCTTCGTCGACGTCGACGTCGGCACCTGGCGAGGACGATGCCGCGGTGGAGACCGTGAGAGCTCCACCGGGATCGCACATATACTTCGCCTACGGCAGCAACGTCAACACCAAGACCATGAGCGGCGTCCGCGGCGTCCGACCGTCCGCCTCCTACCCCGCGGTGCTCGATCGGTACGCGCTGGTGTTCACCGTCCCTGGCCTGCCTTACGTCGAGCCCGGGTTCGCATCCGTCAGGCGCATCGACGTGGATGAGGGTGTGGATGTGGATGAGACTGACGATGATGACAAGTCCAACGACGATTCACGCGTCTCCGATGACGATGACGCGTCGTTGGCGCGGTACGAGCGCGAGGTGCACGGCGTGGCGTACGTCATCACCGACGAGGAATGGCGATTCGTGCTTCGCAGCGAGAGCGGGTACGACGTGGAGGCCGTGACCCTGCGCCGGTGCTCCGACGGCGCGCCGATCGAGGCCGCCACGCTGGTGTACCCTGAAACGGACTTGGGCCTACCTTCTCTGCTGCCCAGCGCGCGGTACCTCGGTCTGTTGACGGAGGGCGCGGAGGAGTGGAATTTGGACGCGGGATGGCGGCGGTATCTTCGGGAGAGGGTGAGGGCGTACGCGCCGGAGGGGAAGGAGCTGGCGGGAGCGATCGCCGCGGCGTCGCTCGCGCCCATCGGTTTGGCCACAGCGCCGCTGGGTTTGGCGATGGCGGTGAACAGGGCGATGGGCGGAGAGGACTCGGGAGGACCGATGGGCGCGAGCGAGGACGGCGGCGAGTCCGAGGTTGAGAGGGCAGCCAACGCGGCGATCGTGGACGGGTTCAGGGCGTTCCAGGGGTTCACGTGGGGGGTGCACAACGCGCTGTGGGAGCCGGTGTTCGGCTCGGGCGCGAACAACGACGGGGATGACGGACAACGGCGATAGACTCTCGTTTCGTATTAACTCTTAGTGAGGTTGGTGAAATCGCGTCATCGGGCGAGGCTCCGCTCACTTGCGGCCGCCGCGACCCCTGCCTCCGCGACCGCCACGGCCACCGCCACGACCGCCGCCACGACCGCCGCCACGGCCGCCGCCACGACCGCCGCCACGACCACCGCCGCGGCCACCGCCGCGGCCACCGCCTCGACCGCCCCCTCGACCGCCGCCTCGGCCCCTGCCCCCCCTGCCGCCGCGGCCGCCCCGCTCGGGCTTCTCCTTCCTCACGGGCGGCTCCCAGCCCGGGAAGAGCTTCTCGACGCACTTCCTGTAGGAGAAGTCCTCGCACGTGCCGTCGGTGCGGACCACCATGTAGCATCGGCTGTCGTGTTCGGGGTGCGTGCGGATCTGGAAGGAACTGATCCCGCACCCGATCTTCTTCTCAGCCTCGGGGTGCGCCTCCCTGAGGCACGGCTCGACGACCATGCGCTCGTAGTCGTTCATGTTCTGGTTCATGGTCATGTTGCTGAGGAGCCACGAGAAGTACTTGATCATCTCGTCCGGGCTATTGAACGTCTTCGGCCCGAGCTTCACGGGCGTCCACACCTTCTCCTCAACCTTCGCCTCCTTCTCGCCGGCCTCGTCTCCGCCCTCGGCGTCATCCTCCGCCTTGCGCTTCTCGCCAACCTCGGGCTCATTCGCCTCGGGCTCCTCCACGGGAGTCTCCTCGGGCTTCGCTTCGTCCTCGGCCATTTTGTTCGAGCCAGTCGTTCAGCCTTGGCGCCGCTCGGATTGGCGCGGCGGGTTGGATTGTAAACCCAAACGGGGCGGCGGCGGCCGGGCGAAATGAGTACGGCGAAAGTTGAACCCCGGTTGACGGTCTGAAGGTGTTTTTTGTACCTTTTGACTCTGTTTGCCCATAGAGATTTGGTTTTTTGCCCTGTCAACGTCGCGAAACCGTTTTCACCGCAGGCAGGGGGTAAAAACGGAATCGGCAATCGCAGAAGCCGGACGCACGAGGTCGCGTCATGGCCTCTTTCGGCGATACTCTGTCGAGGGACCTCGCCAATGTCATCATGTCGAGGCCCGGCGCGGTGCCGGTGCCCGTGATGCGCGGGACGAAGCAGGCCGTTGGGACGAACGCGAGCACCGGACCGCGAGTGCCAAAATCGACGGACGACGACGCGGTGGAGATGTCCCCGGAGGTGAAGCAGTTCATGGACCGCCACCCGAGATGGGTGGACACCAACGGCGAGGTCGTGCCCATGCCGCGGTTCACGGCGAAGGGCGCGAACGCGGACATCCCGGGCCGCGAGAACGTAGCGCCGCCCTCCTACGAGGAGCGCAACGAGGCGTACCACGCCAAGAGCGAGCGATTCTGGAGCAAGCTCCAGCCGGGGTACATGGAACGACCCGAGATGTACACCTCGAGCTACTCCGAGATGCACCAGTGGAGCGACGACTTGCTGAACATCGCCAAGAACTGCTCCGCGTCCATGTGGAAAACCCACAAGAAGAAGACTGACACAACCGCGTACGTCGAAGCAGCCGCCAAGGAAAGAAACGCCGATCGAGCGTTGAGGGAGGCGGCGGCGAGGGAGGCGGCGGAGGCGCCGCCGCCGCCGCCGCCGGCTGAGGGTGGCGTAGACGCGGGCGCCGCGCTTGCCCCGGCGGGAGACGCCGGTGCCGCGCCTGCCCCGGCGGGAGATGCCCCGCCCGCGGAGGTGCCCGCCCCCAAGGCGTAGAGACGAAGAAATTATTGTAGAGTTGGATTCCTCCGTCTACCTAAGGTTCGCTACTTCTCCTGGGCGTAGCCGTGCGCGCGCCCCGTCAGCCCCTGCGCGGCTTCCAGCGGAAACTCCGCCGCCGACCCATCCTCCGCTCGCTTAGCCCCGGGTTCCAGGCCCGTGTACGTCCGTCTGTTCAGGAGGTACTCGGCGCCCGACCGGACGTCGGCGAGACCCGACCCCGACGCTCGAGCCGTCACCGCCCGCTCCGCCCTCAGCGCCAGCTGTTTACCCCCGTCGCCCAGGACCCCGTCGTCGTCGGTGTCATCGGAAGATGAACCGTCCGCCGTTTGATCCCGTCTCATCCCGCGAACACCGCCTCCGAGGAACGAAAACTCCGGCCCGCGTTCTTCCGTCCCGACCTTTTCGTCGTTAACTCCGCCGGTTGTGAGCAGGTGCTCAAAGTCCAGCCTCACCTCCCCGTCCCAGACCTTACCGTGCGTGAACGCCACCTCCGCCTCCCACGGCGTGATCACCGGCTGCAGATAGTCCCGCCCGTCGATCAGCGCCGCCTGCTCACACGCCACCAGCACGAACGCCTCAATCTCGGGGAAGTTGGCCAGCTTTTGCGGATTCGGCTTCCCGGCGACGACGGTGTACGATTTTCTGCCGCTGTCCGCGATGACCTTCCTCAGCCGCTTGATCGCCGTGAGGTACCCCGCCACCCCGAGGGTCCCCGCGACGATCCCCACGACGTTGGCCTCCCTCGCGCGCTCGATGAGGTATCGCCGTCGCTTCACCACGCGGGAGACCTCCGCGGACCCGGTCGCCTCCGGGCTCAACTCGTTCGTGTCCGGGTCGATCTGCGCGATGCCCCGGCAGCGCCCGTGGAGGATCGCGAGCGCCTGAGCGAGCGCGGGGCTCTCCCCGCCGCCGACCCATACGAACGCGCACCTCGAGCGGTCGTCCACGCCCTCGGGGAGGATGAAATTCTGCCCGGCGACTCGCGTCTTCGTATCGTCGACTGACGATGAATCTTCATTCTCATTCACGAGATTCAGCGAACTCAACGCGTCCGTCACCTGCGTTCTCTCTTCTTTCGACCCCACGCCGCACCCTCCGCCGCCGCAGCATGTTCCGCCTCCGCCTACTCTACTGACGGCGTGCGCGCGCTCCCTCGGGAGGGCCTCCACGGGAAGGGTCTCAGCTACCGTCACCGGCGGGGCCGCCGCGGTTGACGACGAGGAAACGCAAATCTCTTTGACGCATCGGCGGAGCTCGTCGGCGGCGTGCGCGTGCTCCTGGTCCACGAGCACGACCACCGCGTCGACCGTGTACTCGTCGCTGGATGCGTCCGCGTTGCGTAGGCCGAGCGTCTCGGCGTGCGCCCCGATCGCCCCCGCGCACGCGGACACATCCAGGTCGACCTTGTTGAAGACGAACCTGGCGGGGAGTCGCGCGACGGGGCTCATGCACGCGCGGCCGAAGTGGACGATGGCGTCGGCGGCGTGGTGCGCGGCGGCGACCTCATCGACGCAGCACGATCCGAAGGTGGTATCGGCGAGGACGAACACGCGCGTGGGGACGGCGTCGCCGCTCGTCGTCGCGGCATCGGGCGCGACGCACCGCCGCTCCAGCGCCGCCGCGAGGTTAACCGCGTCGTGGAGGAGGTCGTCGGGGATCTGAAGGGCGACGCGGCGGAACCCGCCGGCTCGGATCCACGACGCGGTCGCGGATACGTCGTAGACCCGTTCCAGGCGCGCGGCCTCGTCGGACCCGGACATGGCTGCACCGCGAGCCGTGGTGTGAACGCGATTTCTGTGGGCGAGCGCACAGGTGAGAGATTATCAGAGCTACACAGCTGTGCTGATTGATTCGACAACGTATCCTAATCGTGGGTAACGTGCGCGCGCGTGCCGTCCCGACTCCTCGCGCCGTTGGGATGCCCCGTTCATCCCTCGCGTCTCCCCCTCTCCAGTCTCCCACTCTCCCTCTCTCTCCGACTCGTCACACCAAGCGCTCCCAGACGCACTCCGTGAATTTCCCACCCTCGTCGTGGTCCTTGAGGATCTTGAAGACGTCCGCGGGGGGATCGAGGTTGAGCTTCTCGGCGCGCTCCCACCTCTCCATGCGGGTCAAACCGAGCGCGGGACCGTACTTCTGCGATATCGACGACGGGGAGGGATGATGACTCGGTCAGAACTTCCGTCGCATCGAGTGGGCACGTCATTTTCTGAATTGCGATAAAATGGAATTTCCGGGAAGGGCGAGCGCCGCGAGGGCCCAGTGTACGCACCGTGGTCATGTCGAAGGTCTTCAGGATCCTAAGGTAGTTCACCTCCTCGGTGTTCTCGTCGTCATCTGCGATTGGAGGGATCGAAATAGGTCAGTCTCGGGCAGTTGGGGAGCGACAATTCAGTCTCGGAGAAATCTCGTCGGATCCGAGAGGGCGGATGGGTGAACGCGCGCACCTTCGACCCGCGCGACGGCCTTGCCCTTGCCCTTTCCGGTCGACGAGCGCCTGTCGGACTTGGTGCCCCTAAAGTGGGAGGTGAGCTTGGACGACATGTCAGTTCGTTCAGTGTCACAGCTGTCGTGTCTCCGCAGGGGCAGTTGTGACTCGTCGCGAGAAATGACGCCGAGTTTATTTCAGGCGCCGATACCAGTTATGAAACACTAAATTTTAGTCAGAATAGTCAGAATAAAGATTAAAAAACGACAAAAAAACACAAAAAGCAGACTAAGACACACTCAAAATATTTTTATCTTTCGTTTTTATCTTTTGGGCAATCTTGAATCGGTGGATAGGAAACTTGGCTAAAATTTGGGCTAGATTTTAACCGTCGTTCAGGGTTTAAACTTCCATATACATCACTTTTCACGGGCAGGCGCCGATACCAGATCACGGACTAATTTGGCCGGGAAAAGTTTATGTATCGGGACCGAATCAGACCGCCGTTTGGGAGTTACAAGTTTATCTTTCGTTTTTATGTTTTGATTCAAGATTGCCCAACGTGGTCAGAATAGTCAAACTATGCTGACCCGCAAAACAGGGTGTAACTTACACCCGGTGTAGGACCCGCAAAACAGGGTGTAGCTTACACCCGGTGTAGCTAACACCGGGTGTAAAATGAATCCGAAAAACCGGGTGTAAATCGGAAGAAAATGTAACTCCCGCGGCTCCCACCACCAAACGCAATCAGTGTTGAGAAGAGGAGACGCGCGGGAGGAACGCGCCGTGGAACGAATAGGAGGAGAACCGTATCGAAACGTACGGCGTGATTCATGAAGACGCGTGATTCATCGTCCGCGCCCGTCGCGGTCAGACCCGCGGATGCGAACACCCCGCTCCTCGGCGTGACGCCGACCGAGCGCATGAAGCACTTCGACACGAGCAGGACGAAACACCTGGCGACCAAGTACGGAGCCCTCGCGCTCGTGGCGTGCGTCGGCGCCGCCGCGGCGTTCGGCTCCGGAACCGTCGGCGCATCGTCCGCGATGGCCACGATGGCGTCGCCCGAGCTCTCCTCGCCCCAGGCTCCCCGGTTCGCGCGCGGCCCAGGATGCAACGGCGTCTGCCCCAGCGTCGCCGCGCGAGATTTCGACACGTACCCGGAGGAGGGATCCGCGCACGTCCTCATGCTCGGCGACAGCACCGACAGGGCCTGGCACTTCACCTTCTGCAACGGCATCCTCAACGACGCGGACCGCTGCGACCATCCCGTCGAGTGCGTCGCCCCCACCGTCAACTTCCTCCCAAACAACATGCAGCCCCTCGTGTGCGCCGACGGCGACGATCGATGCGCCGCCAAGTCCTGCTACGAGGATGCACCGTGCTGGCACGAAAAGGAGAACGACATGGCCGCCGCGTGCCACCCCACGTCACCGTACGGCCCCGCGCTCGGGTTCGTCCACCTCTTCGAACCGGACCCGCAGAGCAAGCAGGACTTGAAGCTCGTCGAGTACGGGCGCGAGATTGACGGGTTGCCGGTGATGACCGGCCCTCGGGTCAACGCCGCGGTTCGAAGCTTCGATGCGTTCGTCCCGACGGATCCCAAGGTGAAGGACGGGAAACACGAACACGGTGAGGCGGGTAAGAAGAGGCCGGTGGTCGTCGTCGTGGACGTGATGCACTGGTGGGTGGGTAACCACCTTGGGTGGGGCGCTCCCGGCGCGCCCGCCGACTGGTCCGCCAAGCTCGGCAGCGAGCGAGAGTTCGACGCCAGCCTGAAGCGGTACAGGACGGACCTGGACGCGCTCGTGGCGCAGGTTGACAAGGCGATGAAGAAGACGGGACGGCCGTACCAGCTCGTGGGCAAGGCGAACCACGACTGGCACACGTTCAAGCCCGACGGCGTGGAGCACAGGTTTCTCACCGCCATGGCCGGCCACGTCAAGCGCGCGTTCGAGTCCAAGAAGCACCACTTCTTCGACTGGCGCGCGCTCACCGAACAGGCCAAGTCGGACAACATGTGGCAGATGGCTGATAACTTCCACCAGACTGTGGAGGGGAGCAAGCACGAGACCTTGGCGTTCATGGATTGGACCAAGGAGGCGCTCCCTGACAAATTTCACGTCGGACTCGAGACGCAGTTCGCGAAGCAGGCGGAGGCGGAGGAACGTAGGCGCTCCAAGGAGGAACAAGACCGTAAGACGCGGGAGGAGAAGGAGGAGAAGGATAGGAAGGAACGTGAGAAGAACGAGGCGAAGGAGGCGAAGGAGACCCTCAAGGACAACCTCGCGGATGCGCAGAAGATGGCGAGCAACATCGAGAGCTTTCTCACCAAGCAGCGCGAGAAGCTTTACAAGGAGACTGGCGTGCAGTGAGTGATTTTTTTTTGGTATAATGTACGTTAAAAAAAGGTATTTCAGAAGAATAGACCCGAGTCTGACTGATTCGCAGTGAAAGGATCTTGCGCCGGTTGAGAGAGATCGCTTTGTCGATCTCCGATTGGATGATCTCCACGAATCTCCACGTAACAAAAAAAAGCTTCCGATCCCGGGCGGTACCCACTTCCAATCGAGCGAACCCTCGTAACGATAGACAGGTGAGCGTCCCGTCCGTATCCCACGAACCTCGACGCGGTGTCAGTCGACCCGAACGTCGCGTCCAGTCCGCGATTCCACCCGCGACGACCCGTCGTCGAGACGCGCGGGACAAGGGCCGGGGGATAAAAACTAACCCCTATCCCTGTTCCGATAATCGCGATTGCGCCCCGTCCCGGTCGTCGCGATTGCCGCCCCGAGACGTGTAAACTGACTGTTTTCCCCGTTCCGATGTCATCAGCATGTCGGCCATGACCTCCTGCGTTGCCCGCGCCGTCGTCGCCCCCAAGGCGGTGGCCAAGCGCTCCGATGCCGCCAAGAAGGTGTCCAAGCCCTCCGCCGCGCTCCCCGCCGGTGCCTTCGCTGCCGCGTCCCTCGCGGCGACCCCCGCCGCGTTCGCCGCGACCGAGGCCATCTCCCAGACCGCCGACGGTGTCGGTGTCGCCGTGGGCGGCGCCGTCGTCGCCGCGGCCGCGGGCGGCCTCCTCATGGCGACCGATCCCAACAAGCGCCGCGAGGACATGATGTCCACCACCGGCGGCGACGAAGCCGCCTCCGTCCGCAACTACTTCGACACCGAGGGCTTCAGCCGCTGGAAGAAGATCTACGGCGAGACTGACGAGGTGAACAAGGTGCAGCTCGACATCCGCAACGGCCACCAGCAGACCGTGGACAAGATCCTCGGCTGGACCGCGGGCGTGGACATGACGGGCAAGACGGTGTGCGACGCGGGATGCGGCACCGGCTCCCTCGCCATCCCCCTCGCGCTGCGCGGCGCGTCCGTCTCCGCGTCCGATATCTCCTCCGCCATGGTCGGCGAGGCTGAGGTGCGCTACAACGAGCAGGTCAAGGCTGGCGCCAAGGCTCCTTCCGTCGCGCCCAAGTTTGAGGCGCTCGGCCTCGAGGAGTGCAGTGGGAAGTACAACGTGGTGACTTGCATCGACGTGATGATCCACTACCCCACCGACAGGGTCAACGGCATGATCGACCACCTCGCGTCCCTCTCCGACGAGAAGCTCATTATCTCCTTCGCGCCCAAGACCCTCGCCTACACCATCCTCAAGCGCATCGGCGAGCTCTTCCCGGGCCCTTCCAAGGCGACCCGCGCCTACCTGCACGCCGAGGAGGACGTTGAGGCGGCGCTCAACGCCGCGGGCTTCAAGGTCACCAGGCGAGAGATGACGGCGACCTCGTTCTACTTCTCCCGCCTGCTGGAGTGCGAGCGCGTGTAAATAGTTCACCGGAGAGAGGAGAGCGCGGGAAAATAGAGCAGCTGTGCAGTCGATTAATAATACACAGACGAATGTAGTCCATCGATGCGCACCCGCTCAGTCCACCTGCTCCTTGAACGCCCCGGGGGAGACGGTGACCGCGCCGAACAGTGCGGTTCCACCCTCCGGGGAGTCGATATCCTCCACCGGGATCAGCGTACGCTTCATCGGCGTCGGCGACTCAACGACGGCCTCCATCTGGAACGGTTCCACGATGGCCTCGCTCGGCGCCTCGATCTCGGCCCTCTCTTCCTCAAGCCTCTCCTTCTCCAGCCTCTCTTCCTCTAACCGCTCCTGTTCCAAACGTTCACGTCGCGCCTCCTCTCCCCGCTTGATGCGTTCCTTCTTGAGCTCCTCCTCCTTTCGCCTCGCCGCCTCCGCCTCCTTCGCGACTCTCGGGTTGAGCTCGTCCCAATCCTCGCCAACCTTCTCCAGCATCCACCGCATGCCGTCGTCCACGCCGGTGTCCGCGGCGCCTGTGTCGCCCTTGCCGCCTTCCGTCGTCCGCAACGCGGTGCACGGCACGACGTGGTGCCGCTCGTTCTGCAGCGTGGTGAGCCCGAGCGCCGTCGCCACTTCCTCCGTGGTCTTCGCCCCCGGCGCATCTTGCTTGTTTGCGAAGATGACGACGGGCTTGCCGCTGAGGTGCGGGTCCCGCAACGTCTCGGCGAAGACGTCCCTGCATTCCTCCAGCCTGGCGTCGTCGCTGGAGTCCACGACGAACGCGCATCCGTGCACGTCGGCCATGTACGCCTTCCAAATCCCCCGAATCTTCCGTCCCCCTCCCAGGTCGAAGACGTCCACGTCGAACCCGCCGCGGGTCAACGACTCGTTGTTGAAGCCGAACGTGGGCATGGTGGACTCCGGGGCCTGGCCCAGCAGCGTCTGCAGCAGCGTGGACTTACCCGCGCCATCCAAGCCGACGAGTACCTGCGATGTTTGGCGAGTGTGGGGGCATCGTGAGTGGTTTGGATGGACGGGAAGAGGGAGGGGCGATCGCGGGGGGAATGACAAACGTCACGAGACGGTCGCGCGCGCGCGGGTGTGTCGGGACGCGACGCGCGCGACACCGGGGAGACGACCCGGTACGCACCAGCTTGAGATTCTTGCCGGTCTTCTTGCCCTTTCTGCCGCCTCCCTTGCCTTCATCACCCCCGAGGCACAGGCACCCCATGAGCCCCCCCGCGTGCCACGCCCCCTCGGTGCCGTCTCCAGATGCGGGGAAGACTTCGCCCGCCCGGGATGGCGCCAAAATTTACCTGTCTTGGCCGAGCCGCCTCCGAGGCGATCATTGCCCGGCAGACGGAGAGTCACAGAGACACGCGCTGGGAGGTATCAGATCGCGCGACGCTTTCGGAACCATGGCGGTAAGTTCCCGTCACCGACCCGACCGTTCCTGATCCCTGGAAGAGCGCGCCCACCGCCCCGCCCGCGTCAGATCGCCCCGTCGCTTCATGAATTTTCCTCGGCACCGTCTCACGCGATGCTCGTTTTCTCCCTTGTCGCGCAGGGCGCGTTCGACCCCGACCGGCGGCTGGTCACGATCGGGGAGTTCAACTCGGACTTCAAGGGTAAGAGCATACAGGTGCTGTGGCCCGACACCGGCAGCTGGTACAACTGCGAGGTGCGCAAGGTCAACGTCAAGGCCAAGACGGCGAGCTTGTGGTACGTCGATTCCGAGGAGCTGGAGGACATCAACCTGTACGAGGCGATCCTCAACATGGAGGTGTCCTGGCCCAAGGAAGACTCCCCGGTGGCCACATCCCCGGCGAAGAAGGGCAAGCGCAAGGCGCAGGAGCCGGAGGAATCCAGCGAGTCGGAGAGCGACAGCGACGACGACGTCCCGCTCGCGTCGCTGAAGCCCTCGAAGAAGGCGCCGGCGCCCGCCAGGAAAAACCCCGCCGAGAAGAAAAAGCCCAAGAAGGCGACCGGGTCCACCGCGCGGACCGCGGACGATCCACGATCGGGGGTGCGCGAGAACGTCTTCATCAAGTTTCTCGAGGCGATGAAGACCGCCCAGGGCGAAGCATCGTCCGGCCAATCGCGGGACGAGTCCGAACTCGCGGCGATCGCGATGGAGGTGGAGACGCAGCTGTACGTGGTCATCGACCCGAGGGAGTACAACGCCAAGGCCCGCACCTTGGTGTTCAACCTCAAGGACCCGAAGAACCCCGGGCTACGCGCCAACGTACTCACCGGCGACCTCCCCGCGGCGAGGCTGGTGCGCATGTCCCCGACGGAACTGGCGAACAAGGACCTCCAGGCGATGCGCGCCGAGCGCGAGGCGAAGATTGGCGAGGACGCCTTCCTCCCCGAGTTGCCCGCCGAGGCGCGCGTGCGGAAGACGCACAAGGGCGAGGAGGTCATGTTCGACGCGAAGGAGCTGCTGGAGGAGGAGCAGGTCGCGGGGGACGGCCTCGGGCACAGGGAGACGCCCTCGCTGGTGGCCTCCGACTCGTACCACACCGCCGGGAATGAAAACTCTGACGAAGACGAAGCCCCCGCGGAGATTCCCGACGAAGGGACCACGCCGAGGGCGCCGTCCGCGGAGCCCGGGACGCCCCCGGGCCGCGACGGCTCCGGCGATGAGCTCGCAGAGGGTTCAGGCGGGGGAATGCTGACCAGCTTTGAGCAGTTCGCGGCGGGTCACGACGATTCCGGCGGCGACGACGACGAACCCGCGGGCGCCCCGCCGAGCCCGCCCCCTGACGCCGGGGCCCACCCGACGGACGAGGATGCGGAATACGATCCCACGAAGGGGTTCGATGACGACGGGGATGACGTTCCGGGCGCGTCGCCGCCCCAGCGCGAGCCCTCCCCGGTGCCCGAGCCGGCCCCCGCCGCGAGCGAGCCGCCCGCCGCTCGGAGGAAGAAAGAGCCCGAGGCTGGCGAGTGGTCCGGGACGGTCCGGTGCCAGGGACTGCGTGACTGCGTGGTTCGCGCGGTGCCCATCGGCGGCGAGCGCGCGGACTTCGGGCCGCTGTTCCCGACGTCCTTGGAGATCAAGGGACGGGTCGCGTTCGACGCGACGCACAGGTTCATCCGGCAGGTGGTTGACAAGAGCAGGACCCGAGCGGTGACCGCGGCGGTGTGCGGGCCCGACCCCAACGCCGACAACTCCGCGTTCAACGACAAAGCCGTCGCGGCGCTCGCGTCGCAGTACGGCAAACGCGAGCGATGCGGGGTGGCCGAGCCGATCACGGGCGTGCTCGAGGTTTACTTCATCCCGCGCGGTAAGCTCGCGGATAAGCTCATGTCCACGCTGGCGAGGAAGTCCAAGGCGAAGCTCCGGGGCAAAGGGGACATGCTCATGGTGGCTGTCCACAAGCGCGGGATCGGCCCGGACGCTAAGCCCCTCCCGGCGGAACAGCCGCAGGTGCAACACGCGTCGGATCCCCTCCCGGCGCCGCCCGGCAGTGGGGGTCGCGGGACACCCCCGCCCTCGGCGTCGGCGGCTCGCGACGACAGACCAGGCGCCGGGGACATCCAGGATCTCCTCAACCAGGTCAACAGCCAGTTCGGTGGGTCGGCACCACCCGCGGGGATGCCCCCGCCCCTCGCGCCGCCTCCCCCGATCGGCGGCGGGCTGGACGTGCTGTCGGGACCCTTCCCCGACGGTCCCCCGCCGCCCATCGGGGGCTACCCCCCCTCGGGCAGGGGAGGGCCGCCGTTTGACGGCAACCGAGGCCCGCCGCCGATGGACTACCCCCCTCGCCCGCACCAATACGGCGGCCCGCCG
>Ga0209425_10004542_pt1 | contig 14058 bp, 14 predicted proteins | sample COG_05_FD_184749 | JGI IMG/M metagenome (GOLD analysis project Ga0209425, IMG submission 184749) | Pelagic Microbial community sample from North Sea - COGITO 998_met_05 (SPAdes) (version 2) | ecosystem: Environmental > Aquatic > Marine > Neritic zone/Coastal water | place: Helgoland, sampling... | reverse complement strand
TTATCGGTAAAACATTTGAGCTGAGCTCAAAAGCAGCATTAAGGTTTATATCTAATGTTTTTTTGTAAGTTACTTTGTCATCATAAGGGGAAGATGATTCAATGCTCACGCCTGCATTATTCACAAGGCCATCTATAGAACCATTTTTTTTATGTATATCTAAAATTAAATCCTTTAGAAGCTTGGTATTTAATAAATCAAACTCATAATTATCACTGTTCTGAGTATCAAATTTTAAATCTATGCCTATAACCTTGGCACGTGCATTTTTAAGGCCATTAGATATTGCTAATCCATTGCCTCTATTGCTTCCAGTCACAATAATTACTTTATCTTTTAAATCAAACATCTTAATCATTTAATGCTCATAAACAAATCATTTATAGTATTAATTTTTCTTTCCAACAAGAATATACATTCTCCTATATACACCAGAGCCTGAAACATCATATTGCATACTTTGGTTGGTAGCCTTATCCGCATGCAATGTTGGTATAAAATCATTTTCTAAAAATAAATTAGACATTTCAAATAATGAGAACTGATTTACATAATATGGTGAAATAACTACTTCGCCCTTTATTTCACCTTGAATAAGTTCAATAATTTCATCTGCTCCTAAAAATGTTCTCAAAATTACCTCATGTGATGTTGACATAAGAACATTCTTAATTAATTTATAGGGGTTTTCAGCATGCTCGAGAGTTGCAGAAATTATTGAAATATCAGCTTTTCTAGGCTGAATATCCTCTATGTTGCAGACTTTAAAATTATCTTTTAGTTCAGGAAAATATTTGAGGCCAAGATTTATGAAATCTTGGTCTATGTCATAACCAAAATAATTGAAAAAAATATCAGATTTTTTTCTTTTAATTTCTTTATAAAATTGAAAGTAATTACAGCCTATATCATTAATTTTAAGGATATTAGTTTCGGATAAATCATTATTTAAGTCTACTAAATTAAAAACCTGTGCGCACCATTTGAGGTATAGATTTTTAGCTCTATCTTCATACAAATCAAGCTGTCCAGCTATAGATTTGCTGGTATGTGTTAACTTAGACATAAACTAAAAACTTGTTTGAACTAATTCTAACAAGTTTCCTTCAAAATCTTTGCAAAAGGCAACTTTTGCAGTTTTTTCTGAATTCATTTTAGGCTGATTAATAAATTTAATTCCTATTGAATTAAGTTTTTCATGCAGTATATCTAAATCATCTACATTAAGAGCTATATGATTGAAGCCCTCACTAGTAAGTTCTTTCAATCTACTATCAGCTCTCTGCGACTTATATTCAATTAACTCTATACAGGTTCCATCGTCAGAGTAGCATTTAGATGTTCTTGCAATTCCATCTTTTAATCCTGTGAGATGCTCATAAAAATCTCCTTTTTCTATTTGATCAACTCTAGGTTTAAAACCCAAAATATCTCTGTAAAGCTCATAAGATTTGTCCATATCATGAACAATGAGTCCCGCATGTCTTAGATTAATCACTTTGAACTTACTACCTCTTTAAATGATTCGATTATTATATCAATTCCCTCTATCAATGCTGAATCTGGGATCGTTAAAGGCGGACCTATTTTAATTGATTCTCTCCCTGTATGAACAACCAACAAGCCTTTTTGATAGCACCTCTCACTGATTTCAGAAGCAATTAATCCGTCCGGAGATCCAGTTTTAGGGTCTTGAAATAAAATTGATGAAATCAAACCCTCCCCTAATATATAACTTATTCTACCCTCTGAGAGTTCTCTCAATTCATTTAATCCTAATTTCAGCAGTTCTCCCTTCCTTGAAGATTCATTAATTAGATCTTTTGATTCAATTTCTTCTATTACTGCTAAACCAACAGCGCAAGCCATTGGATTTGCTGAATGAGTACTACTCATATTTCCAATATCTGGAAGGTCCATAATATCTCCTCTACCAATCACTCCTGATAGTGGATATCCATTACCCATGCCCTTACCACAACATATTAAATCTGGTTCAACATCATAATGCTGAAATCCAAATGCTCTACCAGTCCTTGCAAATCCAGACTGCATTTCATCAAAGGTAAAGATAATATTGTGATCTGTACAAAAATCTCTTGCAGCTTGAACAAAGTCTTTAGGATAAAATATAGCTCCCCATCCTTGAAAAGTCTCTAAAATCATTCCGCAAATATCCCTTTTGGGATCAATCCCTTTTTCTAATAAAGTATTTATGTTCCTAGAAAAGAATGAACTGCCAGACTCCCCTTCTAATTTCCAGGGATATGGAAAAGCTAAATGATGAATGTCTTGATCTGAATACCCTATCCACTCTTTTTGGGATGGATTGCCGCTCATCATTTGAGCTCCAAGAGTTCTACCATGCCAATTGTTCTCAAAAGATATGATTCCCAACCTGTCCTTTTTCTTTGATTGACCACTCATTCTCATAAGCTTTAATGCTGCCTCAGTCGATTCGGTACCAGCAGAAAGCAAGAAAGCTTTTTCAAAACTGGGGCCACAAAATTCTAGCAGCTTTTTAAGATATTTTAATCTTACTTCATTTGCATATGCGTAACATCCCAAAATAGGTTTATCCAACATACTTTGAATAGCATTTTTAACATGCTCATTAGAGTGCCCAACGTTTGAAAAAAAAATGGCTGAAGTAAAATCTATAAATTTATTTCCACCGATATCAAAAATATTATAGTCATTGGCAGAATCCCAAATAATAGGTATTTGGCCATGCATTGATCTTGACTCAACATGGTCTAACTCCTCCAAGATAGCTTTTGTACCTGGAGCTGGAATAGAAGTCTTTATAGATCGATAATTAGTTTCTATGAATGAGACTTCAATAGGATCTCTAGAAAAGATGTAGGAAGACATGTATTTACTCCAAATTAAAAATTAGGTCTTTGGCGGAGGAGTCTACACTAATTTGATATTTAAGAAAATTAAAATCCTCTTCGCTATCAATTTCACAAACTTCCTTTGTGATAAAAGGCATAACCTTGTTACCATGAAGTAAATTTTTTTCATTAATAAAAGATGTTCTAAGAACATCAACATATCCATTAGGAATAAATGTTTTGGGAAAGAATTGCCTCCCAAGATTGCTAGCATCCAAATCACTCTTATGATCAAAAACTGTTACAAGTGTTCCATTTTTTGAGATTTCAAAATTTTTATAAGAAGTTTCTGACATTTCATGGATAGATCTCAGTGCAGTATACGAGGGCTGACTTATAAATTGGTTGATTGCGGAATCTATCATTTTTGGATCTCTTAAAGGTGTTGTGGGACGGATGTGAACTAGAAAATCTGGTTTGCTTCTATGAGTATCTAACCAATCTAAAGTATGTTGGACAAATTCAAGATCAGTTGAGGAATCTTTTGAAATTTCTTCAGGCCTCAAAAAAGGTACATCTGCTCCAAGACTCTCGCAAAGATTTTTATATTCTATTGAATCAGTTGATACAATAACCTTTTCAATCAATTTAGATTTTTTGCAAGCTTCTATTGACCACTGAATCAAAGGAAACCCACCTAAGTTTCTAATATTTTTATCAGGAACACCTTTTGAACCAGATCGTGCCGGTATTATGGCAATTATCTTATGCAAAATAATTCTCCTTGGGTAAGAAAAATGATATTTCAAATTTATGCATCAATATTGTAGATTATTGGCTTCATAAGACATCTTCTGCCCTAACCTGCCATGATTGCATTCCTTCAGAATCAAACTTTATAGGGTAGATATTCAAAGATTTCTTTTTAAGGAAATTGATTAATTTAGTTTTGTTAGAACCATTAGCATAAAACAAAAAGAAACCTCCTCCACCAGCCCCCAGCAATTTTCCGCCTGAGGCGCCATTATTTAGTGCATCGGAGTATAAACTATCGATTTCGGGTGATGAAATTTTTGAAGAAAATTGCATTTTATATTTCCAAGCATTTCCAATAAGCGCACCAAAATTATTTAATTTTCCTTTAAGCAAAATATTTTTTATATCATAAGTATTTTGAACATTTAATTGGACTAGCTTTTCAATATCTTCATTTTGATTAAGTGAGCTTTTTTGATCTTTATGAATATCGCCAGAATTATGTTTAATGCCAGTGTCACACAAAACCAAGTTAGACTCTAATTCTAGAATAGTCTTACCTGAAAGTCTGAGTGGATAAATTAAGTTTTCATCATTCTTAAATTCAATAAAATTTATGCCTCCAAACGTGCATGCATACTGGTCTTGCCATCCACCTGCAATTTCTAGGTCAAGTCTTTCGGCCTGAAATGCTATTTCTGACAACTCATATGGATCCCATTTATCTTCCTTGAACTGATTAAAGCATCCCAGGACTGCTGCTGAAATTGCAGCTGATCCTCCTAGTCCTGAATTATTTGGATAATCTGAGAAAATATCTAGCTCAAAACCAAATCTTGGATCTATTATTTTTACTAAAGATTGAATTAAATTTAATGAGGTTTTTGCTTGAAGAAATTCTTGAATATTATCTGCAGAAACCTCTTCATTTAAATCTGCAGATCTAACAATTACCTTATTATCACTTCTCTTAGAAAGTATTGCATGACTATAAAATGAGATTGTTGCATTAATTACTGCGCCATTATTTTTAGAAAAGTAATTTGTTACATCCGAACCTCCGCCCCCAAAGCTAACTCTAACTGGGGCTCTTGCCCTGGCAAAATTTGATTTTTCAGCCTCAATAGGAAAATCTTTTTTGGTAAGAATTTTTAATAACTTTAACTTCTTGTCCAATAAAGGAATAAACTTAACTTCGCTATCTAACTGCTTGATAATTGACTCTCGTGTATCTCCCTCAATTGCAAAAGAAAAATCAGTAGTAATGCATTGATCTATCTTGTCTTGAAGTTGAAGACCATCAAGTAATTGCCTTCTTATATCACCATCAGTAATTACTCCTATTATTTTTTCTTTAAATTCTACAAGAACGAACCCTGAGCTATTTTGATCAATTTGCTTTAGTGCATCTGATACTGAAGAATCCTTTTGGAGAACAAATTTAGATTTTTTCATAATATTAAATTTTGCTTTGAATATAATCTCTAAATAAGTTTAAATCCTCTGGTATTCCAATATCAAAAAAAATTGTATCACTTATTATAGCCTTAAGTTTAGCAGCATGAGCCAATGGGATTAATACATCAGATTCCAAGGAAAAATTCATTTTATTAGGTAAATTTAAGTCATCTATATTTAGAAAACATAATCCTGCATTTATGAGCCCAGGTGTTGTTAATCCATCTTTTTCAGCAAAACTTAAAACGTTTCTATTTTGATCTAAGAGCACTCTTCCAAAACGAGCAGCATTCTGAACATCTGCAATTACAATAGATGATTTAGATGCTTCAAATATTTTTTTATATCCTGATTCGATCCAAGTGTCGGCATTAATAATGACGCATTTTTTAATTCGATTACGAGTCATTGCATGCAAGATTGCTCCACCAGTCCCTAATGGTTCTGTTTCTAGAATACATTTAAATGAAATATCTTGAGAAATGTTTTGCTTGTATTGCTCAAGAAATTTTATTATCAGATCTGATTTATAAAAAAGAAGAAATGTAAAATCAGTAATCCCTTTTGCAATCCAATTATTCAGTTGATAAAACAAAAATGGCTTACCATGCACTGGAGCTAAAACTTTTGGGAGTCCCCCAATTTCATCTGATATTCGAGTTCCAAATCCTCCAGCAAGTATTAAAAAATTTTTTTTATTTATAGAAATCACTATTTCTAAATAAATCTATTTAAAATTAAATAATTTGCGTTCAACATATGAGCAAATCTCATGCCCTGCTATAGTATGGATTTCTTGTATGATTGGAGTTTCCTGTGATGGGGCTTTAAAAATTTCATCAGTATAAGCTTCTAAAGGAATATTTTTATGGCTTCCAGTAAATCCTACAATAGTCATGCCTTTTAATTTAGCCGCTTCGGCTGCTTTACAAATATTAGCGCTAGATCCACTAGTGCTATATGCAACCAAAACATCTCCAGCATTGCCTATTGTTTCAATCTGCCTTTCAAATATTCCTTCAAAACCAAAATCATTAGACCATGCTGTTATTAAGGAGGTATCAGTAGTAAGAGACATAGCAGGCATGCCTTTTCGCGGTCTTTTGTGATCCAGCGTTGCGCAATATTCAGCTGCCATGTGTTGGGACTCAGCTGCACTGCCACCATTCCCGCAAAACATTAATTTACTTCCTGATTTAATAGAGTGTATAAATATTTCAGCTATAGAACATGAGGTCTCTGAAATATAACTAGAATTTTCCTCAATAGTTTTAGTTCTTAGTCTCAATCTATTTAAAATTTCTTCTTGAAAGCTTATATCCATGACTTTATAAATTATAAAAACTCCTATTATACGACCTATAGACACAATAGAACTAATTAATAAAAATAAGTTAGGTAAATTTTAGAGTAAAATAGATCAACTAATCTAAAACTCTGAAACAATGAATAAAAAAGAAAACATTAAGTGGATCTTCTTTTCATTACCCAAACATGCAAAAAAACTTACGACTGCCAATACTATTAAAAGCAAAAGTAAGTTGATAGGAGTCCTTATTTACAGTTTTTTAAATTTAAACATTATTATTTTTTATCAACTAATTTCTCTATTTGCAAAAAAGAAAAAAATTAAGAAATATATAATTTTAGGTTCGCAAGCTCCTCATCATCATGAGAATATTTTTAGGTTTTTAAAGTTTAATCCCGAGGATGCAACTCTAATAAATGCATATGACAAGAAATCATTTACCTCGATTAAGTACATAGGTCTGATATCTCTCTATAAAGAACTAATTAATAATTTTATGGATGCTAAAGAATTTTTTGAAAATCATAATCATTCATACGAACCAATAGATGTAATATATCGAATCAAAACTTCTTTAGCATCATACTCATACTTTAATCTTCTATTTAAGCAAATAAAGATAAAGCATCGATCCATAAACGTTTATTCCGGAGGCGCAGAATTAGCTTCATTATCTGCATTGAAAAACTCATTAAAAACTAACTATCTTAGCCATGGATTGCTTGGCTTAAAAGCTCCAGCTGATGGTAGCCTCTCAGATTTTGTTGAGGTTGAAATTTCTGATAAAAATTTTCCAAATTATTCAACAATATATGTTTATAGTGATTTTGAAAAAAACTATTTAACCTCAAAGTTAAAAAAATCTAAAATCATTTCTTATCCTTTCAAGTCTTTGCAAGAGCTCAATAAACTAGTAGTTTTATTTTTTGAAATTACAGATGAATTTTTTGACGAAAAAAAATTCTGTAAAATAGTACAATTTTTTAAGAAACACAACTTTGAGGTATTTGGAAAAGAGCATCCAGCAAATTCAAATAAATTTCCTGAAAAATTTTGTATTGAGAACAATATTATCTTGATAAAAGGATCCAAAACTGCGTATGAAATAATAAATGAAAGGCGTCCTATGTTTACTTTAGGCTGGCCTTCAACCAGTTTATGCGAATCATTAAACCTAGGAGTTATCCCAATATGTATTCCCGATGATCATCCTTTCTTCAAATTTAAAAATTTTTATCCATTTCAATCAAGAGCTCTTTCATGGAATAAGGATGCTCAAAAAATAGAACATTTGATTTCAAAAAAAAGTGAATATAGTCTTTGCCTGGAGGAACTTAGATTAAGTTAAATCTCTAAGATGAGGTGACAAACTCAAGATAATCTTTATTATATGGACCAAGAGGCTCTTCATCTAATTCAAAAAAATGCTGGTCTAATTCTGGAAAATATGAATAAGTCCAATCTCTTTGAAAATTAGATTTAAGAAAACGCGCATTTGCAGTTCTACCATCGACGACAATTAGGGTTCCAGGTATTAAAAAATGTTCAAGAGTTAATAAATCCGCTGCCATAGGCATTCTATCGGGATGAGCTGTATTTAAACCTCTAATTGAGCCCTTAGGTGAAAACTGATCGGGACCATCCAAATAAATAAAATCAGGAGAGATATTTGGCAGGTTTTCGTAAAATGTGCACATTCGATCATTAAACGTTCCGATTTTAAGAGGGCAGCAGTGTAAAGTAGCTTTATCTGACAGTGGACTCTTTGCATTTGATTTAACGCTATCAATCCACTCTTGATAATTGTCAATAGAATGGAGTTCAAAAGGATTTGAACGCCTTAAGTTTTCTCGGACATAAACTCCATATTCTTTATCATTACTTCTTAGGGCATCATCAAAAACATATGTGCTCTTACCAATTCCAAACTCTAATATAGTCGTAGCTTTTCTTTTTTTTACGAGATAATGAAGTCTACATAAATCATCAAGCTCAGGAGGGAATGGTACTTTGTTTTCTGGATCAACTGATAGATAAGGATCAGGAACGATATTTCTATTTAGCTGATCTTTATCAACAATAGTTTTATCTATCTCAAGAAGATCAAAAATATTGTTTTGATCTAGATATTCATAATAATTTGTTAAGTCATCAAAATAGTTTTTCATGGATATAAATTTTTTTATTTTAGAATTTTGTAATTATAGTTTATTGTCATGATAATAAGTATTCTATAGATTACTTAGGATTGCTTTTAAAAGTATTTAAAGAATACTGAAATCCAGTCTGTATTGTTATTACAAAAGCTAATAATAAAATGAAATGTGCTATAAATATTATCATTGCATTCCCAAAGACCAAACCTAATAAATAAGAGCCAATTGCAGCTATTTGTATGGTTGTTTTCAATTTAGCTAAAAATGTAACTTTGGTTGCTGAAATATTATTATTTCTGGAGTTATAGTCTCGAAGAGCTGCAATCCAAAACTCTCTAGCTAAAATAAAACTACCTATTAATCCAATATAATTACTTCCAAAATGAATCGCTAGTCCAAAAATAGAAAAGCAAATCAATATTTTGTCAGCAATCGGATCAAGTATTTCACCTAATTGGGAAGTAGCCATATACTTTCGTGCTAAATAACCATCAAAAAAATCTGAAATACTAGCGATAAAAAATAAAAATAAAGCAAAAGTAAATGCATCTAAATAATTTATAAAAATAAATATAAATGGGCCTGATAAAATACGACCTATGGTCAAAAAATTAATTAATATTTTCATAATTTTTTAAGATTCTTATAAATTTCTTTGATTTGTCTCTCAGATAGGTCTTTAAAACTCCTTAAATCATTAAGTGTAGCTTTTTTTAAACTTGAAATGGTCTTAAATCTTTTAAACAATTTTTTTCTAGTAACCGGTCCAACGCCTTCAATTAGTTCAACACTAGAAAATTTAACTCGTTTTAATTTTTTCTTTCTGTTTGCGCTTATTGCAAATCTATGAGACTCATCTCTAATTTGTTGTAATAACTTAAAGCTTTGACTATCTTTGCTCATCTCAATCACGCCATCTTTAGAAAGAATTGTTTCGGTTGATCTTACTCGTTTTGAGCCTTTCACAATACTCAAAATCATAGGAACATTGACATCATGCTCTGAGAAAGTTTTTAATGCAGTATTAAGTTGATCTTTACCCCCATCAATTAATATAACTTCTGGCATGAGATTTAAATTAGCTTTCTTAATACGCCTTTCAAGAATGTGCTTAAGCGACCCAACATCATTACCAGATAAATTCTCAGGTATATTATAAAGCCTGTACATAGTCTTCTGGGGCCCATCAGATGAAAATACTACAGTAGATCCAACTGCGTGCTTCCCGCCATGATGACTAACATCAAAACCCTCAATTAAAATTTCATCTTTTTTCAATCCAAGATGAGAGATGAGATCTTTTATTGCATAAGAATACTTGTCAGATTGGCTTATTTTATTTTCTATAGCTTGGTTTGCATTTAATTTAGCCAAGCTAGCAACTTTTCTAGTATTTATATTAATGTGAGTTGTAAAAGATATGTTTTTATTAAATTTAAGTTTTACTGCTTCTTTAATTAAGGGCAGATTGTTGGGTCTTGGTATTAATAAAATTTGATTTGGTAATGAGAATGAGCTTCGATAGTATGAAAAAATCAAGCTTTCGAATAATCTGTCTACGTCCAAAAGATAATTTCCTTTTAGATAATGAGTTTTTGTCCCCCTGATTTTTCCATCTCTTATAGATAAAATACAAACCCCTGTTCTATCTAATTTAGACGTACACGCAAATATATCAGTGCTTACTAATAAGCTGCTATATGATTGCTCTTGCTTCAACAAATCAAGGTTTGTTATTCTTTTTTTTAATTCATTTGCTCTCTCAAAATTCTGCTGATCAGCCAGTTTTTTCATTTTGGAAATCATTAATGATCTTATCTCTTTACCTGTTGAGGCAAGATATTGTTGCGATGAAAGTATATCGGTTTGATAATTTTCTTCTGCAATAAAACCAACACAAGGGGCTGAACATCTTCTCATTTGGTATTCTATACATGGTCTTGATCTATTTTTAAAAGTACTATCACTACAATTTCTTATTTGAAAAATCTTTTGGATATCTTTTATAGTAGATTTGACTGCTTGAACACTGATAAAGGGACCAAAATAATTTTTTGAAACTGCATTTTTAGATCTTTTTAGGCTAATGCCAGGAAACTTGTTACACATTGAAAAATGAACATAAGGATAAGTCTTGTCATCTCGCAAGAGAATATTAAATCGAGGAAGGTTTTCTTTGATTAAAGATTGCTCTAAAAGCAATGCCTCTGCTTCAGAATTAGTAGAAAAAGTCTCTATCTTGTCTGTAAGAATTCTAATTTGATTAGTCTTTCTATCTTTTAATGATTTTCCAAAATATGATGAAACTCTTTTTTTTAGATTTTTTGCTTTTCCGATATATATAATTTCATTTTTTGAAAAAAACTTATAAATACCTGGCGTTGATGGTACTGACTTTAGTTTAGATTTCACCTTAAAAGTGCTTCAGAGGCTATGGCAATATTGTCCAAAGAGCTTAATGATGGTTCATATCCAAAAGATTTTGCTTTATAGTTTAATGAAAAATAATTATCTCTCGATCCATAAGCATTAATCCCAGAATTTGAATTTATGATCTCATATTTTAGACCAAACTGAGATTTCATAAGCTCCAAAATTGAAAATTTATCCGTTGGATCTTTTGTAAAACAATCTACGGAGGTATTTAAACAGTCATTTTTTGCCAATTTCATAACTAATTGATGTAAATCTTTAGGGCCAATATAATCTCGAGTAATATTTTTATCATCAGTTTTCATGACTTGATTCTCTTTAATCGATCGAAGCGCATCTGTAATTAAAAACCTACTGTTCATATCTATATCACTGCTGACATAATTAAAAATTCTTACATCCATGATAGAAAATTTCTCAAGGGCTCTATGTCTAGATTCGGCATATATTTTAGACATGGAATACCAATCTGTATGTTTTAAGTCGTTGATGTGAATTACAGAGCTAGAATTGATACTTGCTGGTGATTTAAAAATATCCCCATACACAACCCCAGAACTAATAAAGATATATTTAGTATTGGGATAGAAAGTTAAATAATCTAGAACAAGCTGATCATATTCATATGTTATATCAAAAATTTTTGAGCCCATTTTTAATGCTTTAGCAGGGTCTCCAATACCAATAAAATTAATTATTAGATCAAACTTATGTGAGGAATTAAACTTTTGAAATGATTCTAATTTGACATTAGAAGAATTAAGTTTTGCTTCATCCATCCAATTATTAAAACTTTTAGTATCTCGAGTAAAAAGATAAAAATGATGCTTGTCGTCATTATGAAATTCTCTTAATAGACCTTTTGCAATTTGACTTGATGAACCTAAAAAAGCTATTTTCATATATATTTTCGATAGTTAAACAGTCCTGCTCTTTCTCTTAGAAAATCCTGAGTTCCAGCCACACTTTGAAAAGTATCTTCTATTCCAATCCTGCAAATCTTTGGAAGTGAAGAAATTTTTGAAGACGAGTAGCTATCATATAAAATTTCTTGAATTGCTGCTCCAAGACCTCCAATTAATTGGTGCTCTTCAACTATTATAATTTCTTCGTACATAATTAATTTTTCTATGATCTTATCCACTAAGAGCGGCTTTATAATAGGAAGTGAGTATAAATCGTATGAAGAAGAGGCTTCAACTAAGTCTTTATAAACTTCATAACAAATAGCCCCATTAGATATAAAAGCTTTTTTATGTAATTTTTGTGAGCCTTGATGAGCTAAATGCAAATTACCAAGCTCAAAATCGTCAATAAATTCTATACATTCTTCTCCGGATCGATTTAACCTCATATAACTTGGAGAGGAGTCAGAAGATGTAATTTGAAGAATTTCTTTTACTTCGGATGGATCTGAAGGAGAACATACCATCATATTTGGTATAGTTCTTAGCATACCAATTTCTTCTGTAGCATGATGAGACGTACTTAGTGAGCCGTAAGCATATCCACCGCCAACAGCTACAATATTAACATTCGCCTTATGGTAAGCAATATCATATCTGATTTGCTCCATACATCTAAGCGTTGGAAAGTTACCTATAGAATAGAAAAAGACTTTATAGCCCTCGCTTGCTAAACCAGAGCAAAGACCAGCAATATTTTGCTCACTTATTCCTCCATTCAAAAATCTATCAGGAAATGAATTCCGGAATTCTTCAAGAACGTTAAAACCGAGGTCTCCACACACCAAAAAAATTTTTGGGTCAGTTTGAGCAATATCAATTAAATTACTTACAAATGTATCTCTCATAATGTTCGTTTATGTTATTTAATCCATCAATTAATTGCTCAGCTGTTGGCGGGTAGTAATGAGATTCTAATTTATTAACAGCATATTTTAATGGGTGAGCTTTTTGAGTATCAAGAATAATGACTCTTGGATTAGAGGAAGAGCTATTAAGAGCATTATAGATAGCCTCATGATCATGCCCATTAATCTGTAAGCAATCTAAATTAAAGGCTTCAAATTTCTCTTGTAAGGGTTCTAGTTGCAGTACCTCATCGATCCTACCAAAGCTTTGAAGTTTGTTATAGTCAATAACTATTGTGCAAGGCAGTTTATGATGTGCAATAAATAAAATTGCCTCCCAGTTAGACCCCTCATTTAGCTCACCATCACTAAGAACAATACATGAATTATGATTAGGTTGAGATTTTTTTTTGGCAAATGCAACACCGCTTGCAACTGACAGAGCATGCCCTAGACTTCCTGTTGAAATCTCAACACCTGGAACTAAATGACTTACATGAGAGGTAAAAATAGACCCATTGTCTGAGTATGTCTCAAGCTCCTTTGAATCAAAAAAATTGAAATATGCTAAGGTCGAATAAATTGCTGTGCAGGCATGGCCTTTGCTGTAAAAAAGGCTAGTATTTTGCTCATCGTGAAAAAAAGAATAATAAACACTTAGAAAATCTGCGATTGATAAAGCGCCGCCCATATGAGCAGCTTTCTTGACAGAGCACATTGTTATAATATTTGAGCAAATTTCTAAAGCTGCTGAAGCTGAGTTTGAATGCGAAAATTTTTTCTTAGATTTCATATAGAAGCAATTAAATAAGAATTATAGTTTATTTCAATATTATTTATTGTCCCTTTTCTAGAAACTTTTGTGCAATTTGTTTGCCTGCTGAAACACCAAATTGATCAAATGGATTGATTTGTAGCATGCATGCAGTTACAAAGACACGATGTTCCCAAGTTGCTAATAAAAAACCTAGAGATTCAAGTGAAAGTTTATTTAAGTGGAAAAGATTAACTGGGGAGTTACTATTTGTTTTTTCAAGTATATTAGCAGACCCTTTAAAATCTGAAGATAATATAGCAGCTTGCCCTTTTGCTTGAGCGCTTGATAATGGGCTATTGATTGAAGTGGAATAAATGATATCGGTACAAAATTCTGCTGTACCTTGATGCAATAATTGAAAATATGAATGTTGAGCAGTAGATCCAAAACCTCCAAATATTGACTGACCCGTTTCTTTAAATATTGATTTAGGATTTGCCTTCTTACCAAGTGACTCCATCTCAAGTTGCTGAATATAG
>Ga0209425_10004541_pt1 | contig 14059 bp, 9 predicted proteins | sample COG_05_FD_184749 | JGI IMG/M metagenome (GOLD analysis project Ga0209425, IMG submission 184749) | Pelagic Microbial community sample from North Sea - COGITO 998_met_05 (SPAdes) (version 2) | ecosystem: Environmental > Aquatic > Marine > Neritic zone/Coastal water | place: Helgoland, sampling... | reverse complement strand
AGCGATACCCATTAGAACATCGAACTTAAGCATGGCTGCGCAGGATTAGTACTAGGCTGAGGAATCGCCCGGGAATCCCCTGTGGTGGAAGGTTTTTGCATTTTTTTGCATAGCGCGACGCCGTTTGGTGTCAGCTACGCTCTGGCGAAGTTTCACATCGATCCATGCAGTGTGGAGACGTCGGGGATGGCTGAAGTCGAGCACCGATGCTTGCCAAAAACGTCAACTTTCTTTTGGTAATCGTGACGGGAACGAGTGCGGGTGCGTGTGCTTGTTGATAGTTGATTGAATTACACTGCCCTATCCACGAACGGCGCGCGTGGGGAGCATCGGGGTGGTTCATCATGACCACCCGCGCATCGACCCCCGTCGCCCGTTCGAACCCTCTCATACTTTATCCGAGCAACACACAAAGAACACACGATGTCATTTCCCCCAAACACACGATGTCATTTACCGGCGGCCAAACCTGGAGGCGTTCTCCGAGTCGTACTGGTCGGGGTCGTACATGACGCCGCCGCGCCTCTCCACCTTGGTGGGCGCCGCGGACGCACCGCCGAAGGAGGCGGCGGCGGGGGCGGAGTAGCCCGAGGAGGCGGCACCGACGAGTTCCCGCTTGGGGGCAAAGTCTGGGTCGATGTTGTCGTAGTCCACGGGAGCAGACTTGCGGGCGCCGAAGGAGACCACGTTGCTGGTGGGCGTGGGGTTGTAGCTCGCCGCGGGGGCGGAGTAGCCAGAGTTGGTGCGGGGGGCAAAGTCGGGATCGACGTTGTCGAGGTCGACAGCCTGCCTGCGCGCCGCGGGAGCCGCGGAAGGGGCGGATTGCCTGGCGGCTGAGGGGGCGGAATCCCAGGAGAACTCGTTGGCGGGCGCCTCAGCCTTGGGAGCCGGGGGAGGGGGCATGGACGCCTTGGGGGGCATGGAGGTGCCCGCCTTGAACTTCGGGGGAAGGCCCTGCATGGGGGCGGGAGGGGGACCTCCGACGGCCGCCTTGGCCGCGGCGACGCGTGCCGCGAAAGCATCGTCGGCGCAGACGGAGAAAGTCGCGACGGACTTCTTGGGCTGCGCGCGAACGAAGGCGCGCGCGCGGACGTTGTTGGAGCCGGGGGCGGCGTGGCGCGCGGAGAGCGCGGCGGCGTTGATGGAGGAGGAGATCGTGAAGGACATGGTGGTGGTTGGATGCGTATTCGGTGCGAAACGTTGTGGGGGTACGATATGTTAGCGATCTGAAGATATGTCAGCGATATGCGCGGTTCACGAACCGTCGTTTTTTTGCAAACGTGGCCTTTAGATACGCGTTTTGCGCGGTTGTAAACGGCCAAAATTGGATTAAACGGCCGAAAAGAAACAGTTTCTCTGACAAGTGGCACGACCCTTATCTGCCCCGCATCTGCACTCCACCCGCCTCTTCCGACAATTTTTTTCCCCCCATCGCATCCTCCAACGCATCACATCACGGAAACAAGTCAGAACGCCTTCGACTTGGCGCGCAGCTTCGCCTTGTGCGCCTCGAGGAGCTGGTCCAGACTGACGGGAGCCCACCGATCGCCGATTGAAGCGCGTAACATCTCCCCCGCGCTGTCCACCACGACGGATACCTTCCCGAACGAGTACACCTGAAGCCCCTCGTGCGTTCTGCCGGGTTTGGGCATGAACGCCAGGTCGTTAGCCTCCGCGAACGCCTCCACCGCCTCGCGCAGACTCATGTCAGCGTCGAAATCGTCATTTTTACGACCCCTTCTCTCCGCCTCAGCCTCAGCCACACGCCGCCTCTCCGCCTCCTTGGCAGCCTTCGCGGCGGTGTGCGCCGCGTGCGCCTGCTCCGCGGGTGACGGGCCGAGGTTACCGTCGCCGGTGGTGGCGCGGTTCATGGCGTCCAGCGCCATGTTGATCTGCCGCCTGACGCGTTCGTGCGCCAGTAAGTCTTCGCTGAACGCTTGCTTCCACTCCAGGTACCACCGCGTGACTTCCTCCAGGTCGACGCCCGGGGTGGACAAATAGGCGTGGAGCGCGGCGTGAAACTTGGGGAAGAAACCGCTCTCGAGTAAGTGCGTCATGCGACCGGCGGGGATGCACCCTTCCCACGCCAGCACCCAGCCCATCGGCTCCAACGACTGATTGGCTCTGTCCACCCCGTCGATCACCACCGTTTGCAACGCGTACTGCAGCTTGGGCAGGATAGACCGGGTGAGTAACGCGTCCCAGTCCCGCTGGTCGAACACGCTCCGCCACGGCGCCAACAGACCGAGCGCGGAGGTATCCGACGGGTGCCAGGCTGACAACGCGTTCGTGAGCTTGTGCCGGATGGGCGCCCACAACGACGACGCCGCGGTGCCCAGGCTCGGGAGCCAAGGGTGGAGCCACTGGTGTATGGGCACCGGGTCCGTCAGAGGGTTCCACTCGTTCACCGCACGTTCCAGCACGGGCAGCACGCACCGCACCTGCAACTCTTCCACCGCTGCCGTAGATAACACGCTTGTGGACCAGTTATCGAAGAACCGCAACAACGGCTCGGGCGACTTCGGGTCCCAATTGTTCGAGATGGCCCGTCGCAGCGGCTGGATCACAGACTCGGACACAAGCCCGTACACCGCATCGTCTGTATCGGTACCGAATATACCTCCATCGGTATATCCGTCCCCGACGCACAGCAAGTCCCTCCACGGACGTAAACGTTCCACGCCCCTCGTCGGCTCGGCGAGGGGGTCGTAAGCGTCCTTAGGGAACATCGCCGCCACGAGCGGATGCGCGTGCGCCATCGCCAGCCTGTGGACGCCGTGCGTGGCGTACTCGTGTGGGTAATGCGCCTTCATCTCGCCGTACATGGTCGCCAGGTCCTCCAACGTGGCACCCTGTGATTGGGCGGAAACCTCGCACTTCTCCGCCAGACGAAGGACGGCGTCGAGCGAATCCGCCGCGCGTTCGATACGCTCCGAGTCCACCGCCAGTCGTTCACTCTCACGTCTCAACAGCGTCTGGGTGTCCTTCTCGTGCCGGCACTTGGCGTCCATCGTCTGGATCTCCGCCTCGGCCAAATCGACGATGAGACGGAGGTTGTGCTGAAGCTCGGGGAAGGCGATGTCGTCCTCGTCGTCCGCCTCGTCACGAGCAGCTCCAGGTTTGTCGAGTTTACGCAAGTCGGTGACGACGTGCGCCTGGCTCCCGCGCATGTCGATCACGGTCATCTTGGCCGGTGCGGGCGTCGCGTTTCTGCCGCCGGTGCGTCGTTCGGTACCGATCCCGGCAGCCTCCAGGTCGGCTCGCTCCTGCTCGGCCAACACTTCTTCGGCGGTTTTATACTCGCGGCGCTCTCGCTTGAGCTCGTTGCGTCGCTTCCACATCTCCTTCTCCTTGCGTTCCTTCTCCCGCTTGCGCTGTAAATCCTCGGCGGCGACCTTGTCCGCGGCGGCGTTCCGCCCGTCGCCCCCGGGGGCCCCCTTCGGGCGATCGTCGTCCGAGTCGTCTTCCTTGTTGTTGAGCTGCCCGGATTCTTTGAACCCCTTGAAGCCCATGCCCATGTTCTTGGGCCGTTGCATGGTCTCCATCGGCGCCGCCATGCCGCTGCCGTCCTTGCCAAGGCCCATGCCCTTCTTGTATCCCATCTTCTCCAGAAGCTTCATGCCGATGCCCTTGGTGTGCTTCTCGAACTCGCCGAGTTTAGGGTCGGGTTTAACCAGCGTGTTCTCCCACGGCCGGCTCGGGTCTTTCGCCTTTGCACCGACCCGTTCGCGCTGTTGCTCCATGAGCTCCTCCTTCTTCTTGAGCCTCGCCTCATCAGCCTCCTTGCGACGCTGCGCCGCGTTCTGCATCACCCTGCGTGTGTCGATGGACGCGAAACGGTTGGGTGAGCGGGATGATAAGTCGGGACAGATCAAGGTCGACGGATCAAGCGAGATGAACAAAAGATCAAGCAAACAGAAAGAGATGTCGCGCTGCCCGATAACCCGTTGGCGCGCATTGCACTTGGCGAGTCGCCGGGCTGGTACGCGAACAGGCGTGGTTTACGTTGTCGCAGGATAAAATTCGTGACCGCAGGGGCCATGGCTCGGCCGCCCTGGGCGTATCGGTCCTGCCGTGTCGGTCGGCGAAGAGGGGGGGAAAAGTTTTTGGTTCCGCGGGCCGTCGCGGGCGATCGAGCGGGCGTACCTTTGCCCGAACGTGCTGGGCAGTAGGTCTTCGTCGTCGCTGTCGTTGTCGTCAACGTCCATGGGGTTCAGACCGCCCGCGGCGGGACCGTCGTCCTCGCCGTCGCCGCCGCTCGCGGGCGCGAAGCCGAGGCCTCCTCCCCCGAATCCCAGTCCCGCGCCTCCTCCGCCGAACCCGAGCCCTTGGGATCCCAGCCCCGGCGCCCTCGCCTCCGTCTCCTCGTTCTCCACCGTCGAGGTGATCGTGCTACCCTTGGAGAAGCCCCCGAACCCCAGCCCCGCGCCGCCCTGGGGCGCGAACGACCCGAGCCCGGCGCCGCTTCCGATGCCTCCCCTCGCGCCTAATCCCGCGGTCGGCGGCGCGCGGTGATGCTCATCGTCATCGGCGAACATGTCTGTCGGCGTCTCGCCGGCCCCGAGACCGGCACCGCCGCCACCCGCGCTCTTGAAGTTCATGGGAGCCGCGTAGTCGACGGGCGCGCCGCGACCACCACGCGTCCGGTCGTCGTCGTCGTCTTCGTCGCTGCCAAAGATCCCGTAGATGGCTTGCTCCTTCGTCCGTCCCCTGTTGCGCGTACGGGAGTCGTTCCAGGCGTCCTCGTCGAAAGTACCCTCGACGTCGCCCTCATCGTCGGACTCGTAGCGGTTGACCCGACGCCCATCCCCCTCGTCCTCGTCGGAGCTCATCGCCCCAGCGAGCCCCGAGGCGCGGCGACGTATGTTCAAATCAAATCCAACCGGCACCCTAATAAAAGCCACATATTTGGCAATAAACCGGCCACGCGGCGAAGGTTCCGCCTTGCGCGTCGAGGTGAAGCAAAGGCTAATTCGCATTAAACAACTACACGACTAATTCGTTTACAACCCGAGAAACGGTGGGTGGAACACGCACGCGCGGCGCCCCCGAACAAGACCTCGGACGAGTGACATCGACGGGCGAAACCAAAAATGCGTAAGTCCGAGCCCGCCCTTGATAAAAGGTACCGCTCTCACCTATTCGTCGTCGATCTCGGGCAGGTCGTTCCCAAACAGCTTGATCCCGTATTTCTGGTACCTTATGCACGCGGCGAAGTAGAACGCGTACAGCCCGGACCCCGCGACTCCCGCGAGGAGGTAGAGCGCGTTCTTAAACGACATAAACTGTAGCGGGTTGACGCTCTCGGGCGGCAAGATACCGCACCCTTGCAACATCTCCTTCTCCCGCACCGTGTACTTGCCCGGCGGCAGCTTGAGCTTCTCGCCTTTGTTGAACGTGCCGAGGTTCACGCCCGGGTTGAGCTTCTTGACGTCCTCGAACGCGATCTGCCGCGGTTCGATGATGTCCATGATCGATTCGCCCTTTCGCGTCGGGTACACTCGGGGCTGGTTGATCTTGGTGATGCCGTCGATGATTTGTGAGTCCCTGGCGCTCAGCTTACCGGCGGGGAGTAAGATGGTGTCCCCGACCTTGACCTCTTTGCCTGACGCGGTGTTGATCTTCGAGTTGATCTTCTTGATCTCCTCGAGAGAGATCGAGCGCTTCTGCGCGATGGTCTCGAGGGTGTCGCCCTTGCGGAGGGTGTACGGCCGGAGGTTGCTCTGCCCGGACGCGCGTGTCTTGACCGTCAAGACGCGGGTCGGGGCGCGGGTCCTCGGGTTGGACCGCGTCTGGGTGAGAGAGACGGAACCCCGGGTGAACTCGGCACCGCGCGGCGTGAGCGAAGTGGACGCGAGTTGCGCCATGGCTCTATGGAGTCGCGACACGGTCCTAGGATGTGTGTGAGTGTCCAGTCACGCACGCGGCCCGCGTGTGTGGGAGGTGGGTGACCTAGCGGTGGCTCGCGTCCGGTGAGGCCGGGGTTTAGGTCGTGGGAGCGTGCGAGGGCGCTGCCGATGCGACGGTGAACGAGTAGCGGAGTTCACACGAACGGAACCGCGTATCGAGGTGCGACGTGCGAAGCCTCCGTGGGGCGGGGGATCGACGCGCGGGGACGGAATGTTTTGTTTGGGTGGTTTCACTCGAGGTTTCACTTTCGAGGAGGGACAATTAACTCAAGAATAACTCAAGAAGATCATCAAACGCGGGAACTCGCAGCCGACCAAAATTCACGGTCGGACACTTCGCGAAACTCGGGGAAATCCATTCATGAAAAAGCGGCGGCGGTGCGTCCGAGAGCGGCCACTCACTCGTGGGCGGGGCTCATCGATGGCGGACGATGACACCTTCAGCGGCCTGAGGGTCAGTGCCCCCAACGGCGTCAAGGTGTACCAGGTCACCGGGGGCAAGCAGGTACCCAAGTGGCTCTCCGAGACCAACAAGCGCAAGCTGCGTAAAGATGCGGACTACCAGCGCCGCATCGAGCTGGTGCAGGACCTCGAGTTCTCCACCGCATCCAGCAGGGTGCGGCTGTCGGGGGACGGGAACTTCCTCGCCGTCACCGGCATCCACCCGCCGCAGGTCAAGGTGTACGACCTGTCGCAGCTCTCGATGAAGTTCGAACGTCACCTCGACTCCGAGGTTGTCGATTTCGACATCCTCAGCGACGACTACAGTAAGATGGCGTTCCTGTGCGCCGACCGCAGCGTCGTGTTCCACGCCAAGTTCGGCAACTACTACAAAACCAGATTCCCGCGGCAAGGCAGAGCGTTGACGTACGCGGAGCACACCGGCGACCTCATCGTCGTCGGATCCACGCACGAGGTGTACCGCCTCAACCTGGAGCAAGGGCGGTTTTTATCACCGCTGGAGTCAGACGCCACCGGGATCAACTGCGCCGCGATCTCAAACACGCACGGACTCCTGGCGTGCGGCACCGAGAACGGCACCGTGGAGTGCTTCGACATGCGTGCCCGCGAACGCCTGGGAGGCGGCCTGCACGTGTGCCGGGGCGGCGGCGAGGGATCCGGCGAGGGCGTCACGTCGCTTCGGTTCGAACCCAACGGGATGCAACTCGCGTGCGGTGACCACGAGGGCGTCGTGCGACTCTACGACCTCCGATCTTCGCGTCCGTTGTTCGAGAAGGACCACATGAACGGCCTGAAGGTGGTGGATTGCAGATGGCACGTCGGCCCGGGCGGGCACAAGCGGATAATATCAGCGGACACGAGGGTGGTGCGGGTGTGGGAGCCGACGACTGGAAAGGCGTACACTTCGATCGAACCCGGCGATGAGATCAACGACGTGTGCGTGTGGGACGGCACGGGGCTCATCGTGACCGCGATGGAGACCAAACGTCTCGGGGTTCACTTCGCGCCGTCGCTGGGTGCGGCTCCGGCTTGGTGCCACTTCCTGGAGAACATCACGGAGGAGATGGAGGAAGAGGCGGCGCCCAGTGTGTACGACGACTACAGGTTCGTGACAAGGGAAGAGCTGACACGACTCGGCATGGATAACCTGGTGGGGACTAACATGCTCCGCGCGTACATGCACGGCTTCTTCGTGGATAACCGGCTGTACGGCAAGGCCAAGGCGATCGCGCAGCCGTTCTCGTACGAGCAGTACAAGCAACAGAAGGTTGAGGAGAAGCTCGCGGAGGAGCGGTCGACGCGAATCGTGGTCAAGAAGAAGGCGCCCAAGGTCAACGCGGCGCTGGCGGCTCGCCTGGAACAAGGTGAGACTTTGTCGGACAAAAAACGGAAGGCGAAGGGACGCGGGCGAGGTGCGGACGCGGACACGCACGAGGACACCGACGACGAGGATGGGGACACCAAGGGTGCCATTCTCACGGATGACCGTTTCGCCGGTTTGTTCGCAAACGCCGACTTTCAGGTTGACGAGGAGAGCGACGCGTACCGGGTGTTGCACCCCAACGCGCCGAAGCTCTCCAAGCGGGAGCGGGAGAGCATGCTGGAGGAACACTTCGACGTTGACGAGGACGACGAGGGCGATGTCGTGGAAGAGATTCCGGAAGATGTCGTGGAAGAGGACGACGACGACGAAGACGACGAGCCCGAGCCCGAGAAGCGAACGAAGGCTGATGGTGTTCGGATGTACACGGTCAAGGATGAGCGTCACGCCGCCGCGTTCAGGGAGGGTAAACGCGCGCCCACTTCTCGCGACCTACCCCTCGCCGCTCGCGTGCAGCTCGAGGGCGGCGATGGGACGGGACGCAAGGTGCGGACGGGCGGCAACAAGGAGCTCGTGTTCGACCCGGGGAGCAGGTCGTCGCGGGCTCGGGGCCGGGACGGTGGTTCGAGGGACGGTTCGGGTCCCGGGACCGCGGAGGACGGTTCGGGTCCGACGGATAAAAAGCAGAAGAAGCGCGGCATGGGGGGGCTCTTACCCAAGCAGAAGGGCGGGCGCGGGGGACGCGGGGGGGGACGCGGGAGACGGTGACGCCGCTCTCGAGAGTCGACTAAGAGTTTTAACCGAGAACCACCGAGTCGAAAGTGATCGTGAAGTACGCTACTGGTCACGCGCGAGTCTCCCTACGCGCCGACCGATCCCGCGACACCTCGAGATTCCAGCGCCGCTATCTTCCGCCGCAACTCCTCCATCTCGGTGATCGGATCGGACGCAAGTATACCGTCGTCCACCTCGACTGGACCCGAATCGTCAATCGACTCGTCATCCGCAGACGCGCCCGGGGCTGGCGGGGGAGGTCGGGGCGGTTCACTCGCCTCGACGTCCACGCACTCCGGGCCGGGTATCGATGCGGGGGGTTCATCCGTGCCATCCGCGGGGGTTTCATCGCCGTTAGGGTTCACCGCCGCGGGTACCTCCGGCTCGCGCTCGTCGGCGCTAATGTTACTAATGTGAACGTCGGCAGTGTAGTCGTGATGCAGCGCGTCGAAGACCAGGTCCGCGTACGACACGTGGGTGGGTGCCACGTGCGCGGGCCCTACGTGCGTCCGCGTGTACACTCGTTCTGCGTGTACACTCGTTCGGCCTGCGTTCGTCTCTCCATTCGAGGGAGTGACGTTGAGTGACGTTCCCTCGTCCATCGCGGCGCAGGCTCGTTCGGCTCGTTCCATGGCGAGCGCCATCTCGTTGGCCGCCGCCGTCGCGGCCGTCCGCGCGGCGACCTCCGCCTCCCACTCCCACTGGCTCTGCGCCCTCCGCTCCGTGCGCGCACGATGCCCGTGCTCGGGGTCTTCCATCGCGGGTGGGGTGTTCACGGCATGTGGGGCATCGCGGGTCCCCCCGGCGTCGTGACTCGGCACGGGGGTGTTGGGATTGAACCACGACGTGAAGGTTGACCATCCGTTGGACGACGACGTACTGGACGCGGGCTGTGTGGGCGTGTGTACGGGGGCCGTGGTGACGGCCTTGTCGTACAGACCCCGGGCGCTCTTACCGCCCGCCTCGCACGCGTCGCTCACCGCGGCGCCCATGCTCGTCGCGGTCGCCGCCGCCCGGTCCTCCAGATCCTTGTACGTCGTGTACGCGGCGTACCCTTGCTTCATCTGCGCCAAGGACGGTATCGTGCTCATGGTTCACCTGAGATACGTCTCGGGTACGATGATGCGTGTTTGGAACGGGCCTAACCACGGACACCACCGGCCCTGGCGCCCCCCGGGTCGTGAAGGGACTCTCTTCTCCGTGCGGTGCCGTCTGGTTTTTTCAGTTACACGAGAGAGCGCGCGCCTCGCTGCCGGTCAACATCTCCATCGCCAAAATCGCCAAAAAAGCCAACCCGAATTCCCCTTTTCCCCATCGCTAAATACCCAGCGTGGCGAGATTGCGGATAGGACGGTGCCCAGACCGGATCGTACGAGTGGACAAATTGGAATTACGCAGCGAATTGTGCCGGCGCGACGAATGGGAGACCCGGGAAAAGGTCAGCTTTTTTCAGTCTGGCCAATCAGCGCCTCGACGTTTCGCACCGAATCGGATAGGTCGAGCTACGCGGGACCTATGCGACCCAGTCTGAATATTTGTATTTATAAACCAAATCCGATTTGCCATGTGGCGGTACAACGAGATATTTAAATACAAATCCCGAGTTGGCACTTCCCAGCTCATTTAGACTGGCGTTTTAAGGTTTAGCGAGTGGACGAGAAAAAAGCGCTCGTTTAACTCGCGGGAAAATTAGGAACTTCGACGCATATTCCAACGCGCGCGCGTACTCGACGCCAGTGCACCGCACGCGCGATTCGCAGTCGGTGAACGCCCATCGCGGTCGACACTCGACGTATCAGTCGTTAGTTTTCGCCAACAGGCTGAGGCGGAGCGTACTCTTCAACGCACCAAACTCGCATGGTTGTAACGCAGGTGGAGGCGACGGGGTACCACCCGAACCCTCCCTCGAAACGAGCGGGCACCGAAGAGCCGCGGGTGATGTCGGTGCGTCCCGCGCGCGATGTCGACGATACCTGACCGCCATCCCCATCCGTCACGTCTTCTTCGTCACGTGGACGACACATCCGTATTGACCAAACGTTCGTTCCCATCCGTGTTCGCAGGCCGTGACGCATATGCCGGCGCTACCCTCGCACGGTACGTTTCTCAATTGGTTCCCTCGAAAATACCGACCCGCCAATGGAGCCTCCGCGGACGCGCCGCGTGGGCGACGTGCGACATCGTTTGACCTCGTTCGACCGCCGGGGACCGATACCAACGTCGTGTTGTACACGTCGTCGGGGTCAAACGCGCCGTGTACCCACTCGAGCGCGGCCACGCGCCACGTCTTTTCCCCGACTGTCCGCGCCCCCTCGGGCACCACCTCACTTTCAAACGTTCGACCCTCCGTTGTCCCTTCGAATATCCGCTGACATTATTCCCACCCCCATCGGACAGGCGCTTCAACCCCGACGGATGTCATCGCTCTCGCGCAGGCTCAGCTCGCCGCCGCCAAGGTACGACCCTTACCGATGCAGACCCGCCCCCCGCGGCGTCTCGCTGCGCGCGACGACCCACGCGCGACGATACACGCACACAACCGCGCGACCCCCGGATAGACCCACAGGAACATTCCTTCCTCGGGTCAGACCCGGCCAATCAGGGGTCACCGGCGAATCCTTTTGCCCGCCAAAAATATATATTTGGAAGATGACGGTCGCTGACGATGTGACCCTCCCCCCTCCAACCGCAGAGTTTGCTCGAAGCTAAGACCACCCCGATCGGTGGACCCACCCCCGAGAACAGCGCGGGAGTCGGCGCGAGACTTCCGCGGGACTCGCACGGCAGCTCCGACGACGAGGGTGCCCGGGGCTTCACAAACGCCGCCACCTCCCCGGTTGGCAAAATCAAGCTGAACTCGAACTCGAATGGTTCACACCTTCCCGATCAACTTGACGCGTCGCCCAGGCCGTGGCTTCAACAGCACGCCACCGGCAGGCGATCTAACCGCGCCAGGGTGGTGAACGACTCGTTCTGCCAACGCTTCGAAGCCGCGGAGGCTGGCCAACTCAACTCTAACCAGCGACTGGGTTTGGTGGAGAATTTGGTCACAAACGCCCGGCCCAGGAATGAACACTCCCCGGGGCTGACCAAACCGCAGCCGTCCCGCGGTGGACTCGCGCCCATCAACCTGGACGACTCGCAGACCCCCACGCTGATCCACGCACCCAAACCACGGGTACCCCTGCCCCCGCACCTCACCGCGGCGGTTCTCGCGGAGAGCGGCCGACCAGTCACCGCCACCCCGCCGCCGCACCTCCTCGGAACCGTGCGCAACGCCGCCGAGCTCCTCATCGGGTCACCCGGCGCAGGGATGGCCGCCGCGGATACGCTGCTGCAGATGCTCATGATGGGACCCGCGGACTCGCCATCGATCGAGAAGGGTGCGAGCCCCGCGACGGTCGGCGCCGCCGCCGCCGCCGCCGTCGCCGCGGTGACCAAGACGGCGCAGCGATCCGCCGCTCGATCTGGTAACGTTTCTAGAAGCCGGACGACGTCGTCCCTCGCGCCCAAGAAGCGTTCCAGAAGCGTTCCAGATGCCACCGAGGGCGCACGCGTCGGCGCCCAGAAGAAGGGCAGGCGCGGGACACACGCGACGCACACCAACCCGCCACCCCCGGCGGATGACGACGAAGACGAAGACGTCCACCGTATCGTCCCCGAGACGGCTATGTACCACGCCGCCTCCGCCGCCGCCGCTAAACGTCGGATGCTGCCGTCCAGGGGCGGTGGCAGGCAGAAGGTGCACCGCCCGTGGACCCTCCCGGAGGTTGAGGCGCTGGTGGAGGGTGTCGGGCACTACGGCCGGGGCCAGTGGGCGGATATCAAGTCGTTGGAGAGCGACGGCGTGGCGGAGGCGCTCGTGTCGCGGAGCGCCGTGGACCTGAAAGATAAGTGGCGCAACCTCCTCCGCATCGCCATGCTCCCCGTGCTGTACAAGCGACGCGAGGCGACGGAGATCCCGCCCGCGTTGCTCGCCAAGGTTCGGGAGCTCGCCGCGCAGAAAGGTTCGCCGGGTCGGAGCGGGACGGAGACCCGGGAATCCTCTCCGGAAACCTCCCCGGATGGAACCGCCGGTGCCAACTCTGAGCCCAACGGACCGAAAGGTGTGCGCAGGTCCAAGCACCACTCGCCGTGGACCCTGACCGAGTCCAAGGCGTTGGTCGACGGCGTGGACGCCGCGGGGGGATGCAGGTGGACAGTCATCAAGAAGCTCGGGCTGGAGTCGCTCGAACGACGAACCGCGATGGACCTGAAGGATAAGTGGCGTAACCTCCTGCAGCTCGCGTCGTTGCCGCAGCAGTCGCGACGCAAGGCGGAGACGCCGCCGGAGCTGCTGCAGCGCGTGCTCTATCTCGAGGCTAAGTACGGCACCGCGCGGAGGAAAGGAAGGAAGAGCGCGGCGGAGGAAACGACCGAGGTTTGAGGCTTGAAAGGTTTGATCCCTCCGGATCGTCGATTGGACGGCGGGACATGTTGTACCGACTAACTTTGTAACATCAAAACATACTTGTACGTGTATTCAAGCTACGCGCTCGTCGTATCGCATCTCTTTAGGAACTTCACGCCGCAGGCGTTGCACAGAGTCTTTGGTCCCTCGGGTCCCATGCGCCACTGCGGCGTGTTCTGCTGGCCGCAGTCGAGGCAACGGAGCCCGGATCCACCTTTTCGCAGGAGGTACTCGCGTAGCACCAAGGAGGATCCGTTTTGTCGCACGGGTACGTCACGCCTGCGGCTGGTGACGTACCAGTGGTTCTTGACCGCGTTCTCGGTGCGGCCTGGGATGTTCGCTGCGATGTCGGCCCACCTGTTACCGAACAACTCGTGCGCGGCGATGAGAAGTCGTTCCTCTGTCTCCGTCCAAGGTCCCCGCTTGATGTCGGGTCGGAGGTGGTTGTGCCAGCGCTCGCGGCACTGCTTGCCCGTGCGCGTGTAGAGGAGGAGCGCTGCGATCTTTGACCACTTGGTGCCGTTTCCTTGGAACCCGTCTGTTTCGACGCACCTCACGAGTTGTGCGTCCTCCTCCTTGGTCCAGTCAGTCTTGCGGCCATGGCTGGGGCTGGGGCTGGCTCTATGCTGAGCTTCTCGAGGCTGGTCCTGATCTCCAGCCTTCGCCTCTGACGGTGACCAATCTCCGCGCAATTGAAATGCGTTGCAACGCCACTGCACAGCCTGCCAACCCCGATCGAGGGTTTTAGCCATCATCTGCCAGAACTCCGTGGCACTCAGCTTTCGTTCCCGCCGATGCCGCCACAACGCGTGCATCAATTTGTCGTCATCGTCGCGGGTCCATGGTTTCCAATGATTATTAGGGGTGGTGAAGTTGGGCGGGGGCATGTTGGGGATCTTCTTGACGCGCTCTCGCTCCTCCCACTCCTTGACGATTAAGTCGTGGTCGGCCTCGGTCACCCACGCGTACCCCTTGGGTGCATTGAGCGCCGTGTTGGGCGTGAGCAACTCGCGCAGACTCTTGACCGTGCCAACGTTGAAGCCCTTCTCCACCACCGCCGTGGTCCCTTCCTTTCCTTCCCGCTTCTTCGTCTCGCCGCGCCTCCACCACAGCGGCTTGGTCCGCTCGCGCGGGGACTTCCGG
>Ga0209425_10004535_pt1 | contig 14071 bp, 17 predicted proteins | sample COG_05_FD_184749 | JGI IMG/M metagenome (GOLD analysis project Ga0209425, IMG submission 184749) | Pelagic Microbial community sample from North Sea - COGITO 998_met_05 (SPAdes) (version 2) | ecosystem: Environmental > Aquatic > Marine > Neritic zone/Coastal water | place: Helgoland, sampling... | reverse complement strand
AAAAGAGCATTCCATCAACTAAAGGCTCATTATAAGTTTAATGAACGTCACAATTGTTGATTATAATTCGGGTAATATAAGCTCGGTAATAAACTCCTTTAAGGAAGTTGCTAAAGATATAGTAAATATAAAGGTAACTTCAGATTTAAGTAAGATTAAATCTTCTGACAAAGTAGTTTTACCAGGGCAGGGTTCGTTTAAGAGTTGTATTGATGCACTTAACAACATCAGTGGTCTAGTAGAAACCTTAAATGAGTTTACAATTAATAGTAAAAAACCACTTCTTGGAATTTGTGTTGGTTTACAAATGTTTGCAGATATTGGTTATGAAGAAACTGAAACAAAAGGATTAGGCTGGATTTCAGGCAAAGTTTCAAAAATAAATAATCAAGGTGGAAAATTTAAACTTCCTCACATTGGCTGGAACCAAATCAATATTGTCAAAGAAAGTAAAATTTTTAAGGATATAGAGAATAACTCTCATATGTATTTTGTTCATAGTTATGAATTTGTACCAAATGATAAAAAAGTGATCTCAGCAACAACAGATTATTCATCAAATATTGTTTGCTCTGTTGAAAAAGAAAATATTTTTGGAACCCAATTCCATCCAGAAAAGAGTGATAAGATGGGACTTAAAATAATTAATAATTTTATAAATTTATAAAATGATTTGCATTAAAACTGATATACCGAGTGAATTAAACGAAATAGACGATGAATTGAAAGCAATTTATCATAGCAAGGATACTGTTTGTTTTTACATATTTAAATCGCGAAATCTACGTAACGAATTTATCGAAAAAACCAAAGGTATGAATAAAATAGAAAGAGAAGAAGTTTATAAAGAATATTCAAAATGAAAATATTTCCAGCTATAGATATTAAAGATAAAAAATGTGTGAGGTTAGAAAAAGGGGATTTTGATAATAAAACAGAGTATGAAATGTCTCCAGTTGAACAAGCTGGTAAATTTAAAGATCATGGATTTAAAAATTTGCATATTGTTGATTTGGATGGTGCTTTAATTGGTGAAACAGTAAATTTAGATATTATTCAGGAGATAGTTGGTAAATTTAATTTAAAGGTTGAGGTAGGTGGTGGCATCAGAAATCTTGATAGTATTCAAAAATATATTGATGCTGGAGTCGAAAAAACCATTTTGGGAAGTGCAGCTATTAAAAATAAAAGTTTTTTAAAAGATGCTTGTAAAAAATTTCCAGATAAAATTGCTTTAGGTTTAGATGATAAAAATGAATATTTATCGGTATCTGGATGGAAAGAAAAATCTGATCAATTGACATTAGATTACTTAAAGGAAGTAAATGATTATGGTGTTAGTAGATTGATTTATACGGATATAAATCGAGATGGTATGAAACAAGGTCCGAATTTTGATAAAACTTCAAAAATTGCTAAGTTATCAAATTGTCCTGTTATTATATCTGGTGGAGTTTCATCAATAGACGACATTAAAAAAGCAAAAAATTTAAAAAACGTTGAAGGTATAATAGTTGGTAAAGCTATCTATGATGGTGATATTGAATTAGAAGAGTTAGTAAAAGAAGATGCTAAAAAATAGAATAATCCCTTGTCTAGATGTTAAGGATGGCCGTGTTGTAAAGGGTATTAACTTTGTTGATCTAAAGGATGCTGGAGATCCTGTTGAACAAGCTAAAATATATTCTGATGGTGGAGCAGATGAAATTTGTTTTTTAGATATTACAGCTTCCAATGAAAATAGAGACACTATTTATGATGTTGTAGAAAAAACTTCGAAGAAATGTTTTGTTCCTTTAACAGTAGGTGGTGGAATTAGAAATACAGAAGACATCAATAAATTACTTAATTGTGGTGCAGATAAAGTTTCGATTAATACTGCTGCAGTTGAAAATTTAAAGGTTGTTTATGATAGTTCAAAAAAATTTGGTTCTCAATGTATCGTTGTTGCAATTGATGCAAAAAAAATCGGAGTTAAATGGGAAGTTTTTACTCATGGAGGAAGAAACAACAGTGGTATTGATGCATTAGAGTACGCAAAACAAATGGAAGAAAATGGTGCAGGGGAGTTATTAGTAACTTCGATGGATAGAGATGGTACACAAGTTGGTTATGATATTGATTTAATGTCTAAAATTTCATCTAAAGTAAATATTCCAGTAATAGCCTCAGGAGGCGTTGGTAATTTAGATCACTTAGTTGACGGAATTAAATTAGGTAAAGCCAGCGCAGTTTTAGCTGCTTCGATATTTCATTATGGAAAGTATTCAGTTAAAGAAGCTAAGGAATATTTGGACTCAAAAGGAATACCTGTTAGAATTTGAGTTTAAGCCATGATTAGATTAAAATTATTATTAAAAGATAAATAATTATGAATATTTTTGATGATCTAATTAAATTAGCAAGAGAAAGAAAATTAAAACCTGTGGAAGGCTCCTACACAAACAAATTACTTAATGATAAATCTCTTAGTAAAGCTAAAGTTTTAGAGGAAATAAACGAATTAATAGAAGCTACCGAGAAAGATACAAATAAAATCCATGAAGCAGCTGATGTTTTTTATCACTTGATCATATATCTAGAGGCAAATAATATTAAGATTGAAGATGTAATGAGTGAGCTAGAAAAAAGAAAAAAATGAGCTACGACGATAATAATATTTTTGCAAAAATTCTACGTGGTGAGATACCCTGTAATAAAATTTATGAGGACGAATTTGTTTTATCATTCCATGATATAAATCCTCAAAAAAAAGTTCATGCACTAGTAATTCCCAAAGGTAAATATATTGATCTCGATGATTTTAGTGAAAACGCAAGTTCAGATGAGATGGTTGGTTTATTAAAAGGAATTAGCATAGTTGCACAAAAATTAAAAATTTCAGTTAATACAGGAAAAGGTTACAGAGCATTATCAAATATAAATGAACATGGAGGACAAGAGGTTCCTCATTTACATTTTCACTTATTTGGTGGTGAAAAAGTGGGAAAAATGGTCGAGTGAAAGAAACTATTGAGAGAAATTATTTAGAGATAAAGTCTATTAATGCTCTTGTAGATAGTTTACCTCCCAGTCTAGATTGTTCAATAAACATTGTAGACCCTAGTGATTTTCAGATTAACAAGTTTTTTTATAAAAATGTTGGAAAAAAACATAGATGGACAGATAGACTTATTTGGTCGGAAGAAAATTGGATTAAATATTCTTCTGATCCAAAAGTAGAAACATATGTTCTAAAAGTTAAGAATGATTTTGCAGGTTATTTTGAATTAATTTTTCACTTAGATATTCAAGAAATTGAAATTGCTTATTTTGGTTTGTTAGAAGAGTATCATAATAAAAAATTAGGGGGTTTTTTACTCTCAGTTGCAATTAAAAATTCTTTTAAAAAAAATATTAAAAGAGTTTGGGCGCACACATGTACACTTGATCATAAAAATGCTTTAAAAAATTATTTAGCAAGAGGTATGAAAATCTACAAAAAAGAGACTATTAAAATTTAATCAATCTTAGGCAATTTAAAAATATTTTTTTTTAACATTTGATTTTTTTTTAAAGAGGAAAGATAAGTGATATTTAAATTTTGATAAATATCTAATGTTTGCCACCCTACCAGATTGAAATTATTTATATCAAAAAATATATTAATTTCATTGTTATCTTTAAGGATAGTAAAATTTATTAATTTATTATCAATTATTCTTTCTTGTGAATTTTTAATTTCTTTTATTAAATAATCTTTATCAAGAATATAATTTAATGGTGTTCTTTTTATGGGGTATTGATAATAACTTCCATTTTGTGTAAGAATTACTAAAGATTTTCCATTTGAAACTAAAATTTTATTTTTTGATTTTTGGTATTTACAAAAAATTTTTTTTGGATATTCGATTATACAATTTCCTTTTTCAATTTTTCCGTCAATATTTTGTTCAAAATTAAAACTTAAATTCTGAGTTTCCGTTAAAATATTAATTATATTTTCTTTAATTGAGCCTAGCGCAACACTATTCCAATTAATCAATAAGAATATTAATAAAAGTTTTTTCATTAAAGAACATCTCTTTTACCTACATGGTTTGCCTTACTTACAACGCCTTCATCTTCCATCATGTCAATAATCCTTGCAGCTCTATTATAACCTATTTGTAATTTTCTCTGTAAAAAAGAAGTAGAAGCTTTACCTTCTGATTTTATAATTTTTAATGCTGATTGATAAAGTTCATCTTTATCCCCAATGTTTTTTGAATTATCTCCAATTTCTTTTTCGTCTGCAAAATTTAATATTTCATCTACGTAATCTGGTTCTGCTTGAGATCTTAAAAAATTGTTGATTTTTTCTATTTCGTTATCAGAAACAAATGGTGCATGAATCCTCACTATTTTATTAGCTGAAGACATGTATAACATATCTCCCTTCCCCAATAATTGTTCAGCTCCTTGCTCTCCTAAAATTGTTCTACTATCTATTTTTGATGTTACCTGGAAAGAAATTCTTGTTGGAAAATTAGCTTTTATTGTACCTGTTATTACATCAACACTAGGTCTCTGAGTAGCCATGATAATATGGATACCAGCTGCTCTAGCCATCTGAGATAATTTTTGTATGTAACTTTCAATCTCTTTACCAGCAACTAGCATTAGATCAGACATTTCATCAACAACAACAACTATAAAAGGCATTGGTAATTTGTGCTTAGAATTATAACCATCTATATTTCTCACACCCTCCTTAGTCATCAATCTATATCTATTCTCCATTTCTTTAACTACCCATCCAAGAACAGAGGCAGCTTTTTTAGCCTCAGTAATAACAGGACATAATAAATGAGGGATTCCTTCATAAGTAGATAGTTCTAGCATTTTAGGATCTATCAAAATAAATTTACATTTATCAGGAGTATGTCTGTAAAGAAGTGATAAAATTATTGTATTAATACAAACAGATTTACCTGAACCTGTAGTTCCAGCGATTAGTAAGTGAGGCATTGAAGTTAAATCACCAATTATAGGATTTCCAGAAATATTTTTTCCTAAGGCTATAGGAAGCTTTATTTCTTTTTTTTTAAATTCTGAATGATTTAAAATTTCACTCAAATAAACATTTTCTCTTAATAAATTTGGCAATTCAATACCAATAGTGTTTCTACCAGGAATAGTTGAGATTCTGGCAGATTCAGAACTTGTGTTTCTTGCAATATCATCAGACAAATTAATTATTTTTGAAACTTTAACACCTGCAGCTGGTTCAAATTCATTTAATGTAACAACTGGACCATGGCTTATTTTTTTAATGCTACCATTCACACCGAAATCTAATAGTATTTTTTCAAGAAAACCAGGATCGTTATGTTCGTCTTTTTTAGAATTTTGTCTCTCATTTTTTTTGGGCTCTCTTAATAAATCAAACTCAGGTAATTTGAATTTATTTTCTTCAAATTCTCTGATTCTTTCAGCTTTTATAAAAGGCAAATCTTCTTGAATGAGATTTTTAATTTCATCTTGAGGTATATATTCATTAATAATTTCATTTTTATTTGTATAAGACTTGGTGTTGTTTTGATTTCTGATATGGGTAATTTTTTTCAATAAGTTCCAAAATTTTTTTGGGCTAAAATTAATACTTAAAAGAAATAAGCTTAATATTATTAAAATTAAAAAAAAATAAGTTATGTTGTGATCTAAATTAATTAAATTTATTAAAAAACTTTTACTGAGATAAGTACCAACAAAACCACCATTTCCATTTATGTATAACTCAAAAGTATTTTTATAAAAAAAACTAAAAAATAATGATCCAAAAATAGAATAAAGAACAGTAAAAAAAATGTTTTCAATTATTAAGAATAAATCTTTATTTCTAATAATATTGATTCCAGTTATTACTAGTGTAAAAGATATTAAGAAAGAAATTAGCCCAACAGATTGGAAAAATAGATCAGACACATAACTCCCATGAAATCCGAGAAAATTTTTTATTTCTGTATTTTCAGAAAAAACAAAATTAGGATCATCAGGTGAATAAGAAATTAAAGCTACTAATAGTAGAAAACCTAATAATAATAAAACTAATCCTGAAATTTCAATTAATCTCTTAATTGTAAATTCCAAGACAGTATTGGCTATATTTTTAATATTCATTTTTAATGAATCAAATTAATCACTTTGTATCATCTAATTTTTGTTGTTAAAATTAATTTGTTATGAAAGTTTGTATTATAGGTGGTGGACTTGTTAGTTTAACATTAGCTAGTGTACTAATCAAAAAAGACATCTGTGTCGATATTTTATTAAATAGAAATAATAAAAAGTATAATAAAACAAGGACTTTAGGTGTTTCAAAATCAAACATTGATTATTTTAACAAAGAAATAGTAAATATAAAGAAAATTTCATGGAAAATCAAAAATATAAAAATTTTTACAGAAAATTTTTCTAATAAAGAAGTTTTAAATTTTACAAATAAGAATCAAGAAATTTTTTCGATTATTAAAAATCATGAATTGTATAAAATATTGAACAGTAATTTAAAAAAAAGTAAATTTACAAAATTTAAAAATAGCAGTAACTTCAAAAGTCTAGTTAAAAAAAAATATAAATTAATAATAAATTGTGATCCTGGACATGAAATAACAAATAAATTTTTCTTTAGCAGATTAGAAAAAAACTATCAAAGCAATGCTTACACAACTATTATAAATCATAAAAAAGTAATAAACAATACTGCATTTCAAAATTTTACAAACAGAGGACCAATTGCTTTTTTACCTGTTTCAAATACTTCAACTTCAGTTATATATTCTTTAAGGAACAAAAATAATAAAATTGATATTAATAATTTAATTAAAAAATTTAACCCCAAATATTCTATTACCAAAATTGGTAATTACGAAAAATTTGAATTAAGATCTTCAACTTTAAGAAAATATTATAAAGATAACATTATTGCATTTGGAGATTTGCTACATAGGATACACCCTCTTGCTGGACAAGGGTTTAATATGTCTTTAAGGGATATAAAATTGCTTTCTAAAATAATTGATAAAAAAATTAATGCCGGTTTAGACCTTGACAGTTCTATTAGTCAGGAGTTTCAAAAAAAAATTCAGCATAAGAATTATATTTTTTCAACAGGTATTGATTGGATTTATGAACTATTTAATCTGGAAAGTAAAATTAACAATAAATTAATAAGTAAACTAATACATATTATAGGTAAAAATAAATCAGTAAATTCTTTTTTTAAAAAATATGCAGATAATGGTTTTAAAACTTAAGATTATTGCAAAGTTGTATTATGAAATTCATCATAAGAATAAGTATTTAAAATTTCAGCAATCTTATTTTTTCTAATATCTATATTATTTGCTTCTAATAATACTTGTTTTTCTTCTAAGCTAAATGGTGAAGCCATCGCTAAAGCGTTAATTGTTTCATCTAAACTTTGTTTTTCTAAAGCTTTCCAATTAATTATAAAACCACGTTTTTCAAATAACAATTTTAAATCTTTAAAGATTAGCTCTAAATCAGAGAATTTTAAATTATCTTTTGTTTTATTTAAGTCCTGTAAATAGTTATCAAAATTGACTTTGCATTTTCTGTATTTTTTTTCTGATTTAATCTCTTTAATAATTCTAAACCTGGCAATTCCCTTTAAATCAATTAGATACCTCCCATCATCTGTTTCTTTAAAACTTGTTATTTTGCCCAGGCAACCAATATCATGAAGCTCAGGAATATTTAATTCAGATTTTGATAAAATTTTAGGTTGTACCATTCCTATAAATTTGTCTGTCCTCATGCTATCATTTATTAAATCAATATAACGGGGCTCGAAAATATTAAGTGGCACTGTTGTTTTAGGAAAAATAATAAAGTTACTTAAAGGAAATATAGTAACTATTTTTGGTAATTCCTCTTTTTTCATCAATTAAATATATCATATTAGTATTGCTTGTATCAAAAAAAATAGCTAAATATAATATTTTTAGTGCGGGCATAGCTCAGTGGTAGAGCGTCTCGTTGCCAACGAGAAGGTCGAGGGTTCGACCCCCTTTGCCCGCTCCAATATTAAATTTTTTTAAGTATGATTATATGGATTGCATCTTACCCTAAAAGTGGGAATACTTATTTACGATCATTTTTAGCGTCATATTACTTTTCAAAAAAGGGAAAGTTTGATTTTAAACTTTTGATGAATATACTTCAATTTCCTTCAATAAGATTTTCTCAAAAAGACTTTTTATCATTTAATGATGCTGCAAATAACTGGATTACAAATCAAAGATACTTTTTTGATAAAAAAAAAATCTTTTTCTTAAAAACTCATAATTCGTTAAAAAGATTTAATAACTTCGAATTTACCACAGTCAATGAAACCTTAGGAGCTATTTATATTATAAGGGATCCAAGAAATGTAATTACTTCGATGTGTAATCATTATTCATTTAGTTTAGATTATGCATTAGAAAAGATGTTAGATGAAAATGCATCTTTATCTGAAAAAGCTGCAAATGGTGATTGTAGTAATTTTACTTTTCTAGGTTCCTGGTCAGAACATTTTAAATCTTGGAAAAATAACAAAAATTTCAAAGTCTTATTTATTAGGTATGAGGATCTAAAAAATAATAAAGAACAAATATTTAAAAGTGTAATAGACTTTATCGAAGAATTAAAAGATAATAAAATGCAAAAATTTGATGAAAATAAATTTTTTAATTCAATTAATTCAACAAATTTTATTAACTTAAAAAATAAAGAAAATAATGAAGGTTTTGAGGAAAGTTACATAAATAAAGAAGGAAAAAAAATCAATTTTTTTAATTTGGGCTTTAAGAATGATTGGCGTAAATTATTACCTAAAGAAATTATAGAAAAAATAAGTAAAAATTTCGACAAAGAGTTAGAAGAATTAGGATATAAGTAAAATTTATGGTAGATCTTATCAAAAAGAAATGTGTTCCTTGTGAAGGTGGTGCAATACCATTTGATATTTCAGAAATACATAAATATCAAAAAAAAGTTGATGATTGGGATCTAGTAAAGGGTGATAAAAATATTTATTTTTTACAAAAAAATTTTACATTTAAAAATTTTAAGGAAAGTCAAAATTTTGTAAGTAGTGTTGGTAAAATTTCAGAGGAAGAAGGGCACCACCCAGATATCAATTTTGGTTGGGGGTATGCGAAGATAAATATTACTACACATGCTATTGAGGGTTTATCTGAAAATGATTTTATTTTAGCAGCTAAAATCGATCAAATTCTTAATGTCTGAAATGTCTTGTTTTAGAAAATATTAGCACAGTATCTGTTTCATCAGCAAATTTTATTATTTCTTTGTCTCTGATAGAACCAGCTGGTTGAATAACAGCTCTAGCACCTGATTGAACCAATTTTTCTATCCCATCAACAAATGGAAAAAATGCATCAGATGCAGCAATAACATCCCTTAACGGTTTAGTAAATTTTCTCATTTTATCAATTGCAATTTGACAACTATCCAATCTACTGGGTTGACCAGAGCCAATACCTAGTGTGGTCTTATTAGATGCAAGAACAATCGCATTAGATTTTACATATCTACATATATTAAAAGCAAATATTAAATCATCAAATTGAGATTTTGATGGTTTTTTCTTTGACACAATCTTAAAATCTTTTTTTGTAAATCTTTTTTTGTCTTCTGACTGCACCAAAATATTTTCATTAGAGGAACTATATCTTAAGATTTCAGAGAGATTAAATTTTGATGCATCAATTAATCTTAAATTTTTTTTTCTTTTTAAAATTGTAAGAGCATCTTTATCAAATCCGTTACCAATAATTACTTCTAGAAACAAATTTCTTAATTCAATAGCAAGATTTTTACTTATTTTAAAATTACAAGATACAATTCCACCAAAAGCGCTTATAGGATCACAAGCTAGGGCTGATTTATAAGACTTAACACGGTCTTTCAATATAGACACACCACACGGATTTGCGTGTTTAACTATCACTGTGCCTGTATTTTTTGGGAGTGATTTTGAAATGGTCAACGCTGCAAAAATATCATTATAGTTATTATAGCTTAATTTTTTTCCACATAGTTGTTTAATGTTTAAAGAAGTATTTTTTGAGTAGATTGCACTTTCTTGGTGTGGGTTTTCACCATATCTTAGTTTTTCAATTAAATTTCCATAAAAAACTTTCTTTGGAGGGAAATGATTTTCAGTTATTTCGTTAAAATAATTTGCAATTAACGCATCATAAAAAGCGGTTTCTGTAAATGCTAATCGAGACATTTTTTGTCTAAAATTTTGTGATGTTGCCCCATTAAACTTTTTAATCTCATTAATTAGTTCATTATATTGTTCATTGGAAGTTATGACTGTGACATCAGTATAATTTTTGGCAGCAGCTCTAACCATAGTTGGTCCTCCTATGTCGATATTTTCAATAATTTTTTCATGATTTGAACTATTTTTTAACATTTCTTCAAATGGATAAAAGTTTACAATTACAAGATCTATATTCTTAAAATTATTTTTGATCAAATCTTCATAGTGAGATTTTTTATTCCTTTTACTTAAGATTCCCGCATGAATTTTGGGATGAAGTGTTTTAACTCTTCCTTCTAAAATTTCAGGTGAACCAGTAAATTGAGAAACCTCAGTACATTCAAATTTTAATTTTTTAATTGTTTTAAAAGTGCCACCTGAACTAATAATTTCAACTTTATTCTTTTTTAAAATATTTAATAAAGGTTTTAAATATTTTTTATTTGATACAGAAATTAATGCTCTTTTAATCTTTTTCATTAAATTTTACTTAATTCCCAAGCAATATTTTGATTTTGGTTGTTCGTGATACCAGAAATACAAATATTTTGATTTTGATTATAAGAATTTTTATTACCAAAATATAATCCATTATCAATATTTATCTCATAATTATTACAAGTAAATTTCCAACCTTCATCATCTAATTCTATTAGAATTGTTTTATTGTCTTGCGTTTTCATTAATTTTATATTTGGTTCAAGATGAAATCGAATATCAAATTTGATATTTAATTTAAACTTTTTATTTAAAATTTTATCTACGCCAATAAATTTAAAATCTTCAGGATAAAAAACAATCTCTCTTTCATGTATTGTATTGTATCTTTTATTATATCCATCATGTGATGCACTTACTTTCCAATATTTTTTTTCAAAAATAATATCTTTTTTTAAAATTTTTAAATTATCATTTAGCAGATAATCTCCATTATTTTTTTTGTAATGACATGAAGAATTGTCATTGATAACTAATGTACTATTTGTTGCAGTCGATTTTGACATTTTGGTAAGTTTATTGTTTTTACTCTCATAAAATCCACAGTTACTAATTAATTTTTTACCACCCGAACATATTTCAAACGATAAAGCCCCAGATTGATAGCTTGAAGAAAATTTAGAAGATGGTGAATGACCCACATCCATTACAAAAGATACCTTTTTATTATATAAAATGGCATAACCACCCAATTCTTTTTTTTCACTTTTAAATTTATAACCAAATCTTTTTAAATACTGATCAAACTCAGAATTGTTTGAAATATTATTACCATTCATTAATATATCAAATTTAATATTCTGCCACACAAAAGCGTAACCTTGTCCTAGATAAAAGATACTTTCATTCACATATTCAGGAATTTCAATTTGAGCTTCTTTGAACCACTCCCTTATTAATATAAAGTATTTTAAATAAAAAATTAACTGTTTAATACTTCTAGACTTAGGGAATCCACTGTTATTAAAAGATAGATTTGATATTTTTTTAAGTAGGTTTAAACCATAGGATAAATATTTTTTTTGATCTTTGTAGCATAGTCCAACCAAAATAATAGCTGCACAACCAATCATTTTATCATTAACATTTTTGGAACTGTTAATTTCATTTATTAAATGATTGGCTTGTTTTTGTATTAAAAAATTAAATTGATTTAGGTAATTTGTATTGCATTCCTCAATAGTTAAATTATGGCAGGAAAGCCACGCTATAATTCTTTTAGAAACTAAATCAAATTCCCAACTTTTAGAATTATATTTAAAATTTTTATTTATCCAATCTGATATAATTTTTTGTGTTTTCTTTTTAGATGATTTTAAATCTAACCTAAAAAACCAATAAAAATTATTTAATCTTACAAAATCTTTAGCATTTATGTTTTTGTTCTCCCACAAATCTTCAGTAGAAATATCATCAACATTGATTTTTTTTGATTGATACTTAATTAATGATGAAAGAATATGTGGACTTGGTTTATATACTAAATTACTTTTATTAGTTTTTGAAATTTTATTATCATAATAATTTGAATTTAGATAAAATTTTCTACCTTGTGCAGATATCTGTTTTATAGATTGAATAAAGAAATTTAAGGGATTTCTTAAAATCATTTAATTATAAAGATTTTAGCAAATCTATATTTTTTTTTATGTCTCCATTATTGCTTTTAAATATTGTGGTTCCTGATACCAAAATATTAGCACCAGCTTTAATTGCAATCTTTGAATTTTCAAAGTTAATACCTCCATCTATTTCAATATCAAAATTTATATTTTGTTCTTTTTGAATATTCTTAAGTTCTTTAATTTTTTCTAAAACTTCAGGCATAAACTTTTGACCCCCAAAACCAGGGTTAACACTCATAATTAAAACTAAATCAATTTGTTTTAAATAATTTTTAATTACACTAATTTTTGTTTTAGGATTTAATGATACTCCAACTTTTTTTTTTAATTCTTTAATTTTAGAAATTGAAGCCATTAAATCATCAGTTGCTTCTGGATGAATTGTAATGATATCTGCACCAGCTTCTGAATAAGCCTCTATATATTTGTGTACTGGAGAGATCATTAAATGAACATCAAATTTAATTGAACAATTTCTTTTAAGAGCCTTTATCACTGGTGGGCCAATTGTTAAATTTGGAACGAAGTGACCATCCATTACATCAACATGAATGTAGTCAGCTCCACCTTCTTCTAATCTTTTTATTTCATTACCCAACTGACTAAAATCAGCAGATAAAATTGATGGTGAAATTTGTATTTTTTTCATTTAATACTAAATTTATTAGTATCAATTTTTAAAATTTTATTGAATTAAAAAATTGATAAATTTGACTAGATATCTCGCTTTCAAGTGGAAAAGAAAGCATTCCCATAACAGAGTATCCTAACACATAAGGCATTAGATAAAATCTGACCATAAAAAAAAACCAAGCAACATATAAAGGCACCAAAGGTTGAATAATGAACGAAGGCGTTAAAGGCTTAAATATTAAAATTAATGGATTAGTAAATTTAACAAATACTCTCATAAAAAAAAATTGAGAATCTTCTCTTTGAAATATATTCATTGCAACCCTTCCTATTAAAGTCCACATTATTACTCCCAGAATATAATCAATTATATAGACTAGAGGGTGGAAGTTAGCTGACATTTAACAATTTATAAGGGAAAACTAATTAGATTAAAAGGGGCGAAATTAATCGCCCCTAGTTTAATATTATTTACTGTTTGCCGATGATAGATCTACCTGAAGGTACTCTAACCTCGTCAACCATTCTTTGAGTAGCAGCACTTGGTTCTGAAGTTATCAAACTTACAACAACCATAGCTACTAAACTTACTGCAGAACCGAAAATACCAAATGTTAACTGCGTAATACCCAAGAATCCACTTCCACCATTTCGTACCCAAATTAGGTAACCCATTCCCGAAAGTAGTCCTAAAGCCATACCAGCTATAGCACCTTCTCTGTTAGCTCTCTTCCACCATACACCAAGTACAAGTGGGAAGAACAATCCAGACATCGCAAAGTCAAATGCCCAAATTACTGAACCTAAGATACCTTGGATCTCCATTGCTGCAATAGTTGCTCCTGCAAAACCAATTACTACAAGGAGTACCCTTGCAACAACTAATCTTTTAGCAGTCTCTGCTTTTGGATCAATGATCTTATAGTAAACATCATGTGAGATCGCATTAGCAATTGCTAGGATCAAACCGTCAGCTGTTGACATGGCAGCAGCC
>Ga0209425_10004534_pt1 | contig 14074 bp, 16 predicted proteins | sample COG_05_FD_184749 | JGI IMG/M metagenome (GOLD analysis project Ga0209425, IMG submission 184749) | Pelagic Microbial community sample from North Sea - COGITO 998_met_05 (SPAdes) (version 2) | ecosystem: Environmental > Aquatic > Marine > Neritic zone/Coastal water | place: Helgoland, sampling... | reverse complement strand
AGTGGAAATCTATACTTTTAAAAAAAAAAGTGGAATTAGAAAGTATTTGCGATGGTGTAAAATTTTTAATGAAAAATATTAATATAACTGGAGAAGTAATTAATATCGACAGTGGACAAAGGCTGGCATGGAACACACCTGATATAATAAATACTAAAGAATGAAAATAATTAAATTAAAATTAAAAGAGAAGTTTAAATATAAGAGAAAAGTAATTATCAAAAATCTAATTTTAGATATATTTATTGGAATTCACAATTTTGAAAAGAAAAAAAAACAAAGAGTAAGATTTAATATTGAAGTAATTACAAATCCTTATGTCAAACCAAGTAATAAAGATCTATCAACAATTGTAAATTATGAAGATTTGATTAACAAAATTAAATTGTTGGTCAAGAAACAACATCATGACCTTATCGAAGATTTAGCAGAAAATATATTTGAAATAATTTTTCAAAACAGATTGGTAAAAAAAACAAATATTAAAATTGAAAAATTAGATATTATAAAAAACTCAGAGTCAGTAGGTATTGAATTCTCAAAAAGTAAAATATGACTAACAGTCTAGAGCTTGGAAAAAAAATAATAAAAGATAAAATTCCTTTAATCTCAAGAAATGCAGGAGTTTATAAAATGATTAGCTCTTCTGGAGAAATTTTATACATTGGTAAAGCAAAAAATATACCTAATAGACTTAAAAGTTATGCCTCTGATACTAATTTACCAATTAGAACAGAGAGAATGCTATCTTTAACTCATTCACTTGAAACAACAACTACAAACAGTGAAAGTGAAGCTTTGCTTTTAGAAGCAAATTTAATTAAAAAGCATAAACCAAGATTCAACATATTGTTACGAGATGATAAATCTTTTCCTTATATTTATATTGGCAATAAAGATAAATGGCCCCAATTAACAAAACTTAGAGGAAAGAAATCAAAATCAGGGCATTATTTCGGACCATTTTCATCTATTGGTTCAGCTAACTGGACAATCAAAATTTTACAAAAAATTTTTCTTTTAAGAGTCTGCGATGATACGGTATATAAGAATAGAGAGAGACCTTGTATCCTATATCAGATTAAAAGATGTTCTGCTCCATGCGTTGGCCACATCAATGCGCAAGACTATGCATCAACAGTAAATGATGCTGTTGAATTTATTTCAGGTAAATCTAGAAAAATACAAAAAAATCTTTCTAAAGAGATGGAAAAAGCAAGTAAGGACTTAGATTATGAAAAAGCAGCAGTAGCGAGAGATCGAATAAAAGCTTTAACCCAAATTCAAACATCCCAAAAAATCAATCAAACAAATTTAAATGAAGCCGATGTTATAAGCATTCATAAGGAGTCAGGAAAAACTTGTGTACAAGTATTTTTTTTTAGGTCTAAACAAAATTGGGGTAACCAAGCTTTTTATCCAAAACATGATACGGATGACTCGGTTCAAGATATTCTTTCATCGTTTATCTCTCAATTTTATGAGAATAAAACTGTGCCCTGCTTAGTAATAACTAACTTTGAGACAAATGATAAAAAACTGTTAGAAAAAACATTTTCAGAAAAAGAAAATAAAGAAGTAATAATCAAACTTGCAAAATCAAAAAATGAAATTAGCGTATCCAAGCTTGCAGAAAAAAATGCTAAACAGTCTTTAACTCAAAAACTAATTCAATCAGATACTAATAATAATTTGATTGATAAATTGTCTATTAAGTTCAATTTAAACAATAATATAGATCTTATTGAGGTTTACGATAACAGCCATATTCAAGGAACTGACTCTATTGGTGCATTAATATGTTTTGGAAACGAGGGTTTTATAAAAAAAAGATATAGGAAATTTAATATAAAAAATGAAAAAATAACTAACGATGATTATGGAATGATGAAAGAAGTGCTTTTTCGAAGATTATCTAAAGCTGTCAAAGAAAAATCAGGATCATTATCTCTACCTGATTTAATTTTAGTAGATGGTGGTAAAGGACAATATTCAGTGAGTAGAGAAATTCTAAATGAACTTGGTTTACATGGCCTGCCAATATTAGCTATTGCAAAAGGTAAAAGGAGAAATGCTGGTGAAGAAAAAATTTACCATGAAGGTAAAGAGTACATTTTAAATAAAAATGATCCTCTTTTATTTTTTATTCAAAGATTAAGAGATGAGGCTCACAGATTTGCTATTAGTACTCATAGGGCTAAGAGGAAGAAAAATTTGAGCAAATCTTTATTAGACCAAATACAAGGGATTGGGAAGCAAAGAAAAAGAGCCTTATTAAATCATTTCGGATCAGCTCGAGCTGTGGAGTCTGCAAGTCTCGATGATTTAAAAGCTATAGAAGGAATTGAAGACAATATAGCAAATAAAATATACAATTATTTTCACGAATAGATTATGAAACTTAAAATACCAAATATTCTTACAATTGGACGTATAATTATAGTCCCTATATTTGTTTTAACTTTTTTTATTCCTGGTTTTTTTGGAGATTTAATACCATTTTTTTTGTTTGTTTTAGCTAGCTTTACTGATTACCTCGATGGATTATTGGCGCGTTTATTTAAAGAAGAGTCCAAATTAGGGGAACTGCTTGACCCAATTGCAGATAAAATTCTCGTCGCCGCTGCACTAATACTTCTTGTAATGAATGGTGTTATAAAAAATTATGAAGTTATTGCTGCGATAATTATCTTAACAAGAGAAATCTTAGTATCGGGCTTAAGAGAATTTCTTGCTAAAGGAAGTGTTGCTATGGAAGTTACAAGTCTTTCTAAACTCAAAACATTTATTCAAATGGTTTCTATTGCAATTCTTTTGACTGGTGAAAGTGGTAATAAAGTGATTAATTTTCAAGACTATAACGCTCAAACAGTTGGTATTATACTTCTATGGCTATCTGCTTTTTTAACTCTTTACACAGGTTATGATTATTTAAGAAAAGGAATAGATCACGCTATAAATGAGGATAACAAAAATTAAGCAGCAGTTTTTTTTCTTACTAAACTTTGATAAGCCTCATTAAGGTCAGTTATTACCTCACAAACTTTAAAATTAAAATCTGAAATTTGTGAGACCGGCGTTACTTCAGCAGCAGTTCCAGTTAGAAAACATCCTACAAAGTCTGTCATTTCTTCTGGTTTAATTTTTCTCTCGATAACCTTAATTCCTTTTGATTTTGCAATTTTTATAACCTCTCTTCTAGTAATTCCGTCTAAAAATGAGTCTGGTGTTGGAGTGTGAATTTCTTCAGATTGATTTTTAAAAAAAACATTTGCACCTGTTGCTTCCGCTATGTTTCCTTCATGATCCAACATTAAAGAATCTGTAAAGCCTTGTGCTTCAGCTTCATGTTTAGATAAAGTGCAAATCATATATAATCCTGCGGCTTTAGTATCCCACGGAATGGTATTAGGAGCTGGTCTTCTCCATTTTGATATATTTAATTTAATACCATTTAATTTAAGCTTTGGATCAAAATAAGAACCCCACTCCCATGTGGCTATCGCGACATGAATTTTATTTTTTTGTGCCGATATCGCCATCATTTCACTTCCTCGCCAAATTAAGGGTCTAACATATCCATTTTGAACTTTTTGAATATTTACAATATTTTTGCAAGCATTATTTAATTCTGTCTGAGAGTAAGGCACGGTGATGCCCATTCTTTTAGCTGAATAAAACAATCTTTCAGTATGCTCTTCGAGTTTAAAAATTTCTCCATTGTATACCCTCTCTCCCTCGAATACACAGCTTGCATAGTGCAATCCATGATTAAGTATATGAATATTTGCGTCAGCCCAGTCTACTGTTTTGCCATTAAACCAAATTTTTCCTGATCTCTTATCGTAAGGTATGCTTTCCATTTGAAGTAAATATATAGATTTTTTATTTATAAAAAAGTATATTTCTTACTAGGATAAGTCAATATAACTTACCGTTATGAAAGATTTACTTTACTTAAAAGATGAACAAATCAAAGAGTTTATTCAGCTTCTTTTTTATGCTTACAGGGAAACTTTCTCTGACCCTAAAAAAGTCTTATCTAAAAAATTTTTTGGTCCAGCACATCTAAGAGCTTTAAATCTTATAGAAAGAAATCCTGGTATTAACTTAGGACAATTAATTTTTGAGTTAAAGGTAACTAAACAAAGCTTAAATAGAGTATTACGTGATCTTATTAAATCAAAAATGATTAAACAAATTAAAGATGACAGCGATACAAGAAAAAAAAATTTATTTTTAGACAAAGAAGGAAGGTCTTTTTTTGAAATAGTTTATAATACTCAAAAAAAAAGAATATTTAATGCTCTAAAAAATTCAAGTTCAGACTCAGTAATAAAGTTCAAAAATGTTTTAAAAAAAATAATAGATGGAAAATAATAAAAATCATATACTAGTCGTTGATGATGATGATAGAATAAGAAATCTTTTAAAGGACTATTTGGCAAATAACAATTACATCGTTTCAACAGCAGAAAATGCTGAAAGCGCAAAAAATAAATTGGAGTATCTCAAATTTGAAATAATTATTTTAGACGTTATGATGCCCGGTCAAGATGGGTATGATCTCACTAAAGAAATTAAAAATCAAATGAAGGTTCCAATTATTTTGCTTACAGCTAAAGGTGAAGTTGAAAATAGGATTAAAGGTTTAGAGCTCGGAGCTGATGATTATATTGGAAAACCTTTTGAACCTAAAGAATTATTATTGAGAATAAAAAATATAATTAATAATAGCAGTAAGATAAATCTTAAAACAAAATACTACATGGGTAATGTTGAAATTGATTTAAACAAAATGATGGTTAAATTAAATAATAAACTAATAAAAATTAATAATTCAGAAAAAAAAGTTTTAATTGAAATGTTGGCAAATCCAGGAAAAACATATTCTAGAGAAGAAATAGGTAAAATTTCAGGAATAAGTCAAGAACGGTCAATAGATGTTATGATCACTAGGCTTAGACAAAAATTAGAAGCTAATCCTAAAAATCCCAAGTACTTGCAAACAATAAGAGGGTCAGGTTATGTTCTCTGGGTTGACTAGATTTTTTAAATATTTATTACCGAAGAGACTTTTCTATAGAGCTTTAATCATCGTTGCAGCACCGACAATAATTCTACAACTTATTATTACTATTGTTTTCTATGATAGCATTTGGATCAAGGTAAATAAAAATATAACTAAGTCTCTAGTTAATCAACTGATAACAATTCAAGAAGTTTATACGAATGATAAAAAAAATTTAGATTTCTTTACTGATAGCTATAAAAATAATTTTAATTTCGAAATAGGTATTAGTAAAGAAATATTCCCCAAAAAAAGCGGTGAAAGAAGATTTAGCCCAATGGATAGATCTTTGAGAAGAGAATTAAAATCAGCTTTTGGCAATAATAATTATTGGTTTAATACTTCAAGATTTAAAAATGCAGTTGAAATAAAAATTAAATCAAATAATGAAGTTATAGAATTTTTAGTTCCAAAAGAAATGGTTTCTGCTTCATCTGTAAGGTTGTTTGTTTTATGGACAACACTTCCTTCAATCCTTTTAATAATTATTGCATTAATTTTTTTAAAAAATCAAACACAGCCTTTAGTTAAACTAGCTAAAGCAGCAGAAAGATTTGGCAAAGGGGATTACGTAAATGACTTTAGGGCTTCAGGCTCTTTAGAAATTAGAAAAGCAGCTTTTGAATTTGATAGAATGGCAAAAAGAATTAATCGCCATCTAAATCAAAGAGCGGAAATGTTATCGGGTATAAGCCATGATTTAAGGACACCATTAACTCGTCTTAAGTTACAGCTAGCAATGTTAAAACAAAAAGATCTTTCTGAAAAAATGTCAAGAGATATAGATGAAATGGAAAAAATGTTAAATGATTATTTGCAATTTGCTAAATCTCAAGTTAAAGAAGAAACAACTACAATCGACCTTATAGCATTATTCAGTTCAATTAAGGATCAATTTGATAACGAAAAATTAACAATTATCAATAATGGAAAAGTTAATTTAGAGGGACGCCCTTCAGCATTAAAAAGATCTTTTGAAAACATCATTCAAAATGGATTAAAATATGGAAATAAAGTTATTGTGAATATTCAAAAAGGAAATAATAGAGCTATAATTTCTATTGAAGATGATGGTCCTGGAATACCAGAGGATCAGTATAAGAATGTTTTTAAACCCTTTTTTAGATTAGATAAAAGTAGAAGTCTTAATCAATCAGGTATAGGCTTAGGTCTTGCAATTGTAGAAGATATAATAAACTCACATGGCGGCAATATTCAATTAAATAAAAGTAAGCTAAATGGATTGTTAGTTAAGATTTCTTTACCTTTTTAGTTTTATTATTTTTTAAAAGTTTTTTTATTATTGTATCCTGTTTTTGTACTAGCTTTTTCAAAACATCAAATTCTTCTTTAGAAACAAGCTGAAGTTTATTAATTATTTTATCTTTTTTAAATTTTAAATCAGTAGATAATTCTTTCTTAATGTCTCTAGATGTTAAGATCCCATTTTCAATTAAATCTGAAATGGTTTTCAATATTTTATTTGAATTATTCATAGCATACCTTATTTGATAGGAATGTTAATTTCAAATATGATATAATAAAATATGTTTACCCATAATTTAGACCCCATTTTATTTAATTTTGGGTTGCTTACTATTAGGTGGTATTCCTTAGCTTATGTAGCTGGAATTTTAATTGGCTGGTGGTTAGGTAGGAAAATCATTATTAAAAGGTTTCAAAATACAGGCCATCAATTTGATTTAAAAGAATTTGATGATTTAATTACATACTTAATTATTTCTATTATAATTGGTGGAAGATTTGGTTACATTATTTTTTATAACCTTGAATATTATGCATCAAATCCTTTTGATATAATAAAAATTTGGGAAGGTGGAATGTCTTTTCATGGGGCTTTGATTGGAATAATTATTGGAACACATTTATTTTCTACGAAAAGGAAAATATCTTCTTTTTTTTTATTGGACATAATTGCATGTGTTTCTCCAATAGGAATATTTTTTGGACGTATTGCTAATTTTATTAACGGCGAGTTGGTTGGAAAAGCAACAAATGTTTCATGGAGTGTTATATTTCCCACAATAGATATGCTGCCAAGGCATCCCTCTCAGCTATATGAGGCGCTTCTGGAGGGAATAATTTTATTTTTTATTTTAAATATTTTTATTCTTAAAAAAAATTATAAAACTGGTACGTGCTCTTCTTTATTCTTAATTTTTTATGGTTTTTTTAGAATTTTTGCAGAAATATTTAGAAAGCCGGACCCTCAAATAGGTTACTTATTTGATCTTTTTAGCATGGGTACAACTTTAAGTTTCTTAATGATATTGGTAGGTACGATTACTATTTTATCTATAAAAAAAAATGAAATCTGATTTGAAATTTTTTAATAAAAAAAAAACCTTACCAGTTGATAAGTTTTTTAAAAATGTCCTATACAACAAAAAAAATGGTTACTACAACACCAAACAACCTTTTGGAAAGAAAGGTGACTTTATTACAGCTCCAAAAATATCTAATCTATTTTCAGAAATAGTGGCAATTTGGATAATTTCAGCATGGCACGTTTTTGGAAAACCAAAAAATTTTAACATAGTAGAACTAGGTCCTGGTGATGGAAGTTTAACAAAAATTTTACTACAAGTATTTAAAAGATTTCCAGAATTTAATGCAATAAAAAAAATTTATTTGTATGAAGAAAGTAATTTTTTAAAAAACTTACAAAAAAAAAATATTAAAAATAATGAAATTAAATGGGTTGAAAACTTTAAAGGTATTAATAATGGTCCAGTAGTTTTTTTTGGTAACGAATTTTTTGATGCAATTCCAATTAAACAATTTAAAAGTAAAAAAGGTTTTTTATATGAAAAATACTATGCGCTTAATAGAGATAACAAAATTGTAGAAATTTTTAAAAAGGCTTCAAAAGAAGATGTGCGTAATATCAATTCTTATAAATCACTAAGAAATTTAAAATTTATAGAGTTTCCAAAATATGGATTTAAAGAACTTAAAAAAATAATCAAAAAAATTTTGCAGTTAAAAGGATGTCTGCTATTGATAGACTATGGGTACTTAAAACCCCATAATTTTAGCACCATGCAATCACTTATGAGTCACCAAAAAAATAATTTACTGAACAATTTAGGAAAAGCAGATATTACTTCCCATGTAAATTTTAAACTTCTAAGTGAGTTTTTAGTAAAAAATAATTTAAAAGTAGAAAAAATAGTTCCACAGCAAAAATTTTTAAAAAATATGGGAATTATCGATAGAGCTCAGATAATTGGTAAAAAAATGAAATTTAGAGAACAATCAAACATGTATTTAAGATTAAAAAGGTTATTAAGTCCTTCTCTAATGGGTGAGCTATTTAAAGTAACTTTAGCTCATAAATCTAAATCAAGTAAATTCTTTGGATTCAATTAATGTTTTACTCAACAAAATTAAATAAATTTAATAAAATAAAACATTGTTTTTTTACAAGAAAAGGTGGTTTCTCAAAAGGACTTTACAAAAGTTTGAACTGTGGCAAAGGTTCAAGAGATAAAAAAAAAACGGTTTTAAAAAATCTCAATTATGTTTCAAAAAAAATGTTTATTGAAAAAAATAAATTTATATTAATGAGTCAAACTCACAGTGCTAAAGTGGTAGAGATTAAAAAAAATAACTATAAAAAAAAAATAAATTCAGATGCAATGATAACAAGAGTTAAAGGCCTAATGTTGGGTGTTGTAACAGCAGATTGTGTTCCTATTATCATATATGACACTAAAAATGAAATAATAGGATGTATTCACGCGGGATGGAAAGGTGCTTTTTCAGGAATAATTAAAAATACAATTAATAAAATTAAAAAGCTTAACTCTAGTAACAAAATTTTTGCAAGCGTTGGCCCATGCATAGGTGCAGAAAGCTATGAAGTAGATTTAAATTTTTATAAAAAATTTCTAAATAAATCTAGGAAAAATAAAAAGTATTTTTCTCATAAAAACAAAAATAAAAAATTATTCAATTTAAGAAAGTTCGTAGCTAATAAACTTAAAGAGCTTAAAGTAAAAGTAGACCATGTGAATCATGATACTTTTAGAGAGGAAAAGAATTTTTTTAGCTATAGAAGGTCATATAAATTAAAGCAAAATGATTATGGGAGATGTGTATCTGTTATTAGTTTAATTTAAATTTATTAATTTGAAAAGATACAAAAATAATTGTATAAATAATTACATTTCATGAAAATCTTATCTGGAACAAGCAACCTTAAACTCAGTAAGAATATTGCTAAAAATTTAAAACTTAAATTGATTAATACTAATATAAGAAGATTTGCAGATGGTGAGATATACATTGAAATTAATGAAAATATTAGAGGCAATAGTGTTTTTGTAATTCAATCAACATCTAATCCTGCCAATGATAATTTGATGGAACTTCTTTTGGTAATTGATGCTTTAAGAAGGTCTTCAGCAAAAACTATTACGGCGGTAATTCCATATTTCGGTTATGCCAGACAAGATAGAAAAGTTGCTCCAAGAACTTCTATATCTGCAAAAGTTGTGGCAAATCTTTTGACAAATGCTGGGGCTAATAGAATAGTAACGGTAGATTTACATGCTGGTCAAATTCAAGGTTTTTTTGATATGCCGGTAGACAATTTATTTACTACTCCATTATTTTCAAAATTTATAAAAAAAAAGATAAGTACAAAAAAATTAATTTGTGTTTCTCCAGATATGGGTGGTGTTGCTAGGACAAGAGCGTTAGCAACAAGAATAAAAGCAGACCTTGCAATTATTGACAAAAGAAGACCTGCGCCTGGTAAATCTCAAGTCATGAATATTATTGGTGATGTAAAAAATAAAACTTGCATTATAGTTGATGATATAATTGATAGTGGAGGAACTATTATTAATGCAGTTGATGCTTTAAAAAAAAAGGGGGCGAAAGAAGTTTACGTATTTATTACCCACGCTGTTTTAAGTGGTGATGCGGCAAAAAAAATAAAGAATTCAAAAATTAAAAAACTTATTATTACTGATTCAATTGATAACTCGAATAAAATTAAAAATAACAATAAAATAGAGGTGTTATCTATTACTTCTTTGATGTCAGAAGCTATTAAAAGAATAGCCAATTCAAACTCTGTATCAGATTTATTCAATTAATCCTTGTTTTGGTGAAGAACTTGAGTTATATAACTTTTCCAATTAAATTATGAGCAACTTAAAAGCAATAAAAAGAGAGAACACTTCCTCAGGTTACAATAGCAAGCTAAGAGAAAAAGGGCTTGTACCAGCTATTTTATATGGTGGTAAAGACCCGAATAAAAATATCTCTGTAGAAAAAAAAGAAATAAAGAATATTATTAACTCAGAAACATTTTTATCAAAAGTTTTAGAATTAGATATTGATGGGAAAAAAGAGAAAGTGATACCTAGAGATATTGCATTTCATGTTGTCTCTGAAGAGCCAATTCATATAGATTTTATGAGAATAGTAGCGGGTAAGAAAATTATTTTAGAAATTCCTGTTAAATTTATTAATCATCCTGAATCCCCAGGTTTAAAAAGAGGTGGAGTATTAAATATTGTAAGAAGGAAAGTAGAATTAAAATGTCCAGGTGAAAATATTCCAGATGACATCACTGTAGACCTAGCTGGTACTGATATTGGAACAAGTATAAAAATTTCTTCTGTTAAACTAGCGGAAAATGTTTTTCCTACGATTGATCGAGACTTTGTTATTGCAACCGTTGCGGCTCCAACAGTAATAAAAGAACCGGAGAAACCTACAGCAGAAGCTGCTGCTGATGGTGCTGAAGGTGAAGTGCCAGTTGAAGGCGCGGAAGCAACTTCAAAAGAAGGAGAAGTAGCTAAAAAAGATGAAAAAACTAAAGATGGTTCTGAAAAAAAACCTGAAGTTAAAAAACCCGCTGAAAAAAAATAATTAATATGCTTTTACTTGTCGGATTAGGAAATCCCGGATCCAACTATACTAACACCAGACATAATATTGGTTTTAAAATAATTGACGCCATTAACGCCCGCTTTAAACTTTCAAAACAAAAACCAAAATTTAAAGGTTTACTTACTACAGGTAACATAGATGAAAAAAAAATTTACGCTATTAAACCGCTGACTTTCATGAATAACTCTGGAACAGCAATCAAAGAATTAATAGATTATTTTAAAATTGACGCGAAAAACGTATTTGTTTTTCATGATGATATGGATATTGATTTTGGAAAAATTAAAGCTAAATTTGGAGGAAGTAGTGCTGGTCATAATGGTATTGAGTCTATTGATAAGTTTATTGGTAAAGATTATTCAAGAGTACGAATTGGAATAGGACATCCAAAACAAAAAAAAAAAGTGAATAATCATGTCCTTGAAGATTTTAAAGATGACGAAGAAGAAAAAATTAATGAAATTTCAGAGAATATTGTAAAACAATTACCTACACTTATAGGAAAAAAAATAGATCTATTTTCAAGTAAAGTAAATCAAGACCTTAATGGGATTTAAATGTGGTATTGTTGGACTTCCTAATGTTGGAAAGTCCACTTTATTTAACGCTTTAACTGCTTCAAAAAACGCAGAGGCTGCTAATTTTCCTTTTTGTACTATCGATCCAAATATTGGTATAGTTGATGTAGTAGATAAAAGATTAGATCAATTAACAAAATTATCTAATTCCAAAAAGAAAATTTATACAAACATTACATTTGTCGATATTGCTGGTTTGGTAGAAGGCGCGTCAAAAGGTGAAGGTTTAGGCAATAAATTTCTATCTCATATTAGAGGAGTAGATGCAATTATACATCTGGTTAGATGCTTTGAGTCTGAAAAGATTACACACGTAAATTCTAAAATTAATCCAGTGGATGATCTTGAGACTATTAAAACAGAAATTATACTTTCAGATATAGATATAATTCAAAAAAAACTTGATAAAGGTAAAAAAAAATTACTTGTTGAAAAAGAGATCAAAATTCTTGAAGAAAAGCTAAAACAATTAAATGATGGAAATGAAGTCGATATTAAAGATGAAATAGAGAATAAATTTTTATCTAGCTTAGGATTATTAAGTATTAAACCTAAAATAATTGTCTGTAACGTTGATGAAGAAAGCTTGGTTGAAGGCAATTCTTTTACAGAAAGTGTAAAAAATAATCATTCAGATAAAAAAATAGTTACAATTTGCGCAGATATTGAAGATCAAATCATGGGGTTAGATGGTAATGAAAGGGAAACTTTTATGAAAGAAATAGGTCTAAATAAAACTGGCCTTAATCAATTAATAAAAGAAGGTTATGATCTTTTGAACTTAGATACATTTTTTACTTCAGGTCCTGAGGAAAGTAGAGCTTGGACTGTAAAAAAAAATACTTTGGCTCCAAAAGCTGCAAGTGTTATTCACACAGATTTTGAAAAAAATTTTATTAGAGCTGAGACTATAACTTGTGAAGATTTTATCAAATATGGTTCAGCTGAAAAATGTAAGGAAAATGGAAAATTAAGAATTGAGGGTAAAGAATATATTGTTAAAGATGGTGATGTATTATACTTCCGTGTCAATCCTTGACCAAATCTTCTTCATGCTTAAATAAACCAAAGTCGTAAGTAGAATTAAATAAATTATTACTTTAACCCCAGTTCGATGCCTTTCTTCTAATTCAGGCTCAGCAGTCCAAGTTAAAAATGTTGTTACGTCTTTAGCCATTTGATCTATAGTGGCTTGAGTACCGTCTGTATATTCCACTATATCTTCGCTCAAAGGAGATGACATTTTAATTTTATTTCCAATCATGTATTTATTGTAATAAACACCGTCATCTAAAATCATTCCTGCTGGTGGTTCTTCATACCCCATTAATACTGAATAAATATAATTTGATCCTCCAGGTCTAGCTTTTACAAGCACTGACATATCAGGTGGGTAGGCACCACCATTAGCTGCTATTGACGCATTCACATTTGGATAGGGACTTTTAAATTTGTCGGCTGGCCTTCCAGGTCTAGTAAACATTTCTCCTTGGCTATCTGGTCCATCTTCTATTTCAATGCTAGCTGCTATTGCCTTTACTTCTTGCTCAGAAAATTCTGGTCCGCCAGACTCTCCTAGATTTCGATAGCTTAAATACTGCATTGAATGACAAGATGAACAAACTTCTTTATAAACTTGGAAGCCTCTTTGTAAAGAAGCTCTATCAAATTTACCCGTTAAGCCTTTAAAACTCCAATCGACTTTTAAAAGTTCCCCACCAGATCCCGCTCCTAGCGAAGGAACTATTGATGCTAATAAAAGAAAAAACGAGAGTATTAAAATTTTAAATTTAAATTTTTTCATTGTCTTTCCTAGCTAGGGATGGATCTGCACCGCCAGTTAATACAGGTTCTGAAATACTCATAGGAATTGGATCTGTTTTTTCAAATAAGCCTACAACTGGTAATACGACAATAAAATGTAAAAAATAATAAATAGTCCCTACTCTAGCTAGTGCCAAATAAATTCCTTCAGCTGGCATTGCTCCCATATAGCCAAGCATTAAAACGTCTAGTACAAATATCCAATAAAATTGTCGGTAGATAGGTCTAAATACCGCTGACCTAACTTTTGAAGTATCTAACCAAGGTAAAACAAATAATATAAATATTGCTCCAAACATTAAAATGACCCCGCCTAATTTATCTGGAACTGATCTTAAAATTGCATAGAAAGGTAATAAATACCACTCTGGTACAATGTGTGCTGGAGTAACCAAAGGATTTGCAGGAATATAATTATCCGAGTGACCTAGAACATTTGGTGAAAAGAAAACAAAACCTGCAAAGATAATCATAAACATTAATAATGCAAAAGTATCTTTGATTGTAATGTATGGATGAAAAGGAACAGTGTCTTTTGATGGTTTTTTTATATCAATACCGACAGGATTGTTATTACCTGGAATATGAAGAGCCCATATGTGTAAAACAACTAATCCTAAAATTAAAAAAGGTATTAAGTAATGTAAACTAAAAAACCTATTAAGAGTAG
>Ga0209425_10004532_pt1 | contig 14081 bp, 13 predicted proteins | sample COG_05_FD_184749 | JGI IMG/M metagenome (GOLD analysis project Ga0209425, IMG submission 184749) | Pelagic Microbial community sample from North Sea - COGITO 998_met_05 (SPAdes) (version 2) | ecosystem: Environmental > Aquatic > Marine > Neritic zone/Coastal water | place: Helgoland, sampling... | reverse complement strand
TCCTTTTTTTAAAGGCTATTGCTATTTGTCCCCAATTTGGAAAATTAGTATCAATTTTAATAACTTCTCCACCTGCTCTCTCTACACATAGCCTCAAAGAGTGTTTTGTGAATTGTTGATAATGTTGATGAGATAATTGATCAAATCTTGAGTTTTCATATAAAAATTCAGAACCAGGGACTCCTATTACAATTATTGCGTTATCTTTACAATTATTAAGTATATTTTCTATTACACTTTTTGGTTCCTTGATATGTTCAAACACAAAATTGGACATATACAAATCAGGCTTTTGGTCAGCATAATCTAAGAAATCAACATTCTCTATAAAATCACCAACAACAACGAATTTTTTTTTTAAATCTTCTGGAACACCATCAATAAGTTTTTTTTCATTATTTTTTAATATTGGGTCTACTCCAATTACTTTTTTTGCTGTAGTAGCAAATTTTTTTAAAAAGTAAGAATCATTGATACCAATTTCAGCTACAACATCAAATTGCTTTTTTACATTAGTTGTAATGAATTCATATAGCCAATCATTAGCTTGTTTGGCAGACATGCTACAAGAGGTACAATGTTGAAAACTATTATTGTATAAAAAATTTGGATCCAAAGCATATGTTAATTGCCCGTGACCACAATCCATACAAACATTGAGATTGTTGTCTACGAAGGGAAAGTTTTTTTCATCAGCTTTGTTTTCAACATAAACACCCACATGAGGTAATTTATCCATTTTAATTGCTAATTTTAAATTAGACGAGCCACAAGCTGAGCATACTTCTATATTAGATTTTAAAATTTCCATAAAAAATAATTACATTATAGTTTTCATTAGTCAATAATTTTTAAATTTTTTTTTTCATTTTTAGCTTTTTACTCCTATACTCTTCATCAGAATACATAGGGTTTGTTGTTAATCCTAATATAAATTTTATATTTTTAATTTTTTTTAAATAATTATGTTTTTTCTTTAAATCTACAATTTTAGATAAATTGATTTGTTGTTTAAATAAAGGACTAGAAAAAATAGTGACCAAAGTTCTTCTAGTTGAAAAATTATTATTAGATGCAGCGTGGAATAAAGCTGAATCAAATATTAGCAATGATCCCTCTTTTATCTCTGGAATTTCTGAATTTCTAAAAACAAAATTTTCACTTGGAAATGTTGGCCATTTATGACTACTTTTTAAAATTTTTAAACCTCCATTTTTTTTGCTATTTTTGTTTATAAAATGAACAAATGTCAAAGCGACTGGATCATTAGTAGTAAAATTTTGATACGGAGGTTCTCTGTGCCATACAGATGTGGCGTGAGTAAATTTTTTTGAATTTACTATTGCTCTATTAACGTGCAGTATGTATTGTTCTTTAAAAAAAATTTCATTTACACTCAATACAAATTTTGAAAAAATTTCGTTAGCTATAGTATTGCTACTTAAATAAGGGGATCTTACAACACCTAGGTCATTAATTTTTTTTAGTTTTTTAAAACCAAAATTTTTAATTTCTTTTTTGTATAAACTATCTATTTCTAATTTTATTTTTTTAATTTTTGATTTATTTAATACTTTTTCGACAATAGCATATCCATTAAGTTCAATTTGTTCTTTTATCAAAATGGGGTGAGGCCATTTTAGTTTATTCATATTTCTGTTTAAGGATGAAAAAACTTTTATTTTAATATTGTTCATTTTTTGAACGTTTTATTGTTCAATTATTGAACTGTAAAGTTTTAAATTCCATTATAAAAAAATCTACCTTGACCACCGTCTACTAAGAAGTTAGTTCCTGCGCAATTTGAAGTATATTCTGAGGTCATGAACATAACAATGCTAGCAATTTCATCAACTTTAGCAATTTTTTTTCTCGAAACTCGATTCATAAAGCTCTTATAGTGTTTTTTATTATTTTTTTTTATTCTATCCCAATAACCTCCATCGTATTCAAATGCTCCAGGCGAAACACCTGTAACTATAATATTATCTTTAATTAATAATCTGCCTATCGATCTGATATATGCATTTATAGCCGCTTTTGATGAACAATATGCGGGGGTTCCATGATTCTCATAACCTGAAATTGAAGACACAAAGCATATTCTGCCCCAATTATTCTTTTTCATATTCGGAACAAGTTTATTAATTAAATTTATACTGATACCGAAGTTCAATCTTAATACTTTTTCAAAATTATTATAATCAATAAGAGGGTTCTTTATGTTTAAATCTCCGCCTATATTATTAATAATAATATCTGGTAATAATTTTAGTTTTTTTAGTTTTTTTATTAAATTTTGCTCTGAATTTTTTTTATTTAGATTAAGTTTTATGTTTACAAAATTTTTATGATTTAAACTTTTCTCGTTTTTTCTACTTACAGATATAACTCTAGCATCGCATTTTAAATACTTGTTTATAAGTATTTTACCAAGACCCTGACTGGCACCAGTAATTAATATTTTTTTATTTTTAAAATTTATTTTCATTTTCTAAAACGGTAAAACCTGATTTTTTTGTAATTTGATATTTTCAACTTTATATTTTGGGTCAATATTTAATATCAAACAATTTATATCAGAATTAAAAAATTTTTTGATAGTATGGGCATTTATACTTTGATTTGCTTTTTTAATTTTTAGGCCAAAAGAAGAAAGGATTTTTTCAGTACTGTAATATGGGATATTATTTTTTAATCCTATTTTTGTACCAATATAATTAGACTTAAAAAAATCATCTTGTGTCTGTCTGATTATGCCATACCCTTTATTATCCATAACTATCAATTTAAGATTTTTTTTCACTCTAACAAAATTAACTAGCTCTTGGCTATTCATCAACAATCCTCCATCACCTATAATTGCAAGCACTTTTTTATTTTTGTTCAAAGCAGCTCCAATCCCTGCAGGAATAGAATATCCCATTGTATGTATGTTGTAAGAAGTAAAAACATTTGGTCTTTTTAATATATTTGCTGCCTGAAAAGTCCAACTTAAAGAGGCTCCAGCATCTGAGAATATCAAATTGTTTGTAGAGCCTTTTAACTTATCAAATTCTCTAAAAATATTTACAAGTATATTAACGGGTAAAGATGTATTTTTTTTAAAGATAGGTTTAAAATTAATATTGTTTTTAAATTTATTTCTAAGTTTTATTTTTTCAAATTTCTTTAAAAAAGAACCTGAATCTGTATTCACGCTAATTAATCTACTCTTGAAATCATAAAAAGCTTTTTTGTGATTGCTATACTTATCATTTACATAAATTATTTTTGCTTTAGGGCAAAATTTTGATTTAATCTTGCCAACCTGATGTTGCAAAAGGCTAACTCCTAATCCAATAATTAAATCACATTCTTGTAACAATTTATTTGCTATGCCTGGATTGTGTTGGCCGAAGTATCCAACATTAAAAAGATTCTTTTTAGACATGTATCTAGAGCCTCCCCAAGAAAAACAAATTGGTATTTTAAATTTATTAGAGAATTTATTGATAATTTTTTTACTTTTAAACTCACTAAAACCAGAACCAATTATTAAAATTGGTTTAGCACAATTATTCAAATATTTTTCCAAATTATGTTTTAATTTTTTTTTGTTTTGATATTTAATAACATTTTTTCTATTTAATTTTTTGTACTTTATAAATGATCTGCTAAAAGCATCTTGTATTTCGATAAAAATTGTTTCAGTTATTTTAAAGTTATGAATTCTAATATATTCGAAAAATTTAAATAAACTATCTTCTGAGTTGATTTTGAAAACTGTATCTGAAATATTTTTTCCTATGTCGATATGCTGAACTTCTTGAAAACCATACATTTTTACTTTGAATTTTTTTGCCAAATTCAAATTTTTAGAAACTTGACCAGTTATAAAGACACTTGGCACATTGTCATAAAAACACGTAGCCATGCCAGTTACACTATTTAAAAACCCAGGGCCTGTTGTTGTTAATACACAGGCTGGTTTTTCTTTAGAAAAATAATATCCATGAGCACACATTCCTCCTGCTTGTTCATTTAACACAGGAATATAATTGCATTTTTTTGCGGAAGACTCTATTACATGAGCGATTGCTCCTCCTTGAACTCCAAAATAAGTTTTAACGCCACATTTTTTTAACACTTCTATCAGGTAATCAGAAACTTTAATTTTCATTTTAGAGCTTAGTGCCATAAACTTCTCTCCCTACCAATTTATCTACTACTATTGCTAAAATTATAAAATGAACAGCTTCAACTTGATTATACGATTTTGAGTTTACCCAATAATTTATTTTTCCATATTTTCTCAACTTATTTTTTTTAGACTGACCAGTTAGTGTAGCAATAGTAATTTTTTTTTTTTTACACAACTTTGCGGCATTAATTAAATTTTCAGAATTTCCACTAACACTTAAAAATATTGCAATGTCATTTTTATTTAAATGATGATCAACTAATTTTGATATCCAATTTTTATAACCATAATCATTTGCATAACATGTAATCAGATTATCATTATATGTTTGTATTGTTTGAATTTTTGCATTTTTTGTTAAATCAACTGCAATATGATTTGCTGTTGAAATACTTCCACCGTTGCCTACTATCAAAATTCTTCCTTTATTTTTTTTAACTTTTTTAATTAATTCAATAAGTTCAAATATAGAAATGCTATCGATTTGCTGAACCAATTTAATAATTCCTGTTTTATATTTTTCAATATTCATAAATTAAATCTTAATTATAGGTCTTAAAATTTTTCCATTTTTAAAGTCTTTTATAGCATTATTGATTTTCACAAAGTCATAATGTTTAGACTTTATTAAATCAATAAACAACTTATTATTTTTCAAAATTTTAGAAAATCTAGAAATATCTCTATCTGGTTTACATCCTCCTCCCCACGTCCCAAAAATTTTTTTTCCTTTAATTAGATCGTGAGGATTTATTTTAATTTTTTTGTTTTGTGGTGGATGTGAAGAAAAATAAACTTTTCCGTTATCTTTTATCATAGACATAGCGAATTCAATCGATTTATGAGACCCTGAATTTTCCAAACATAAATTAACTTTACCTCTAAAATTTTTAATCAGTTTTTCTTTGTCTGATTTTCTACTGATTAAATAAAAATTTTGAATTCCAAGTTTCTTTGCTAATTTTTTTTTTTTTTTATTAGTTTCAACAATCACAATATTCTTTTTCATATTTCTATATGTTAATAAAGCAAAAATCGAAAATAAACCTACTCCACCGAGACCTAAAACTAAAACTAAATCATTTTTTTTTGGTTTTGCCTGATTTAATACTAATCCCATCCCTGTTAAAGCGGCACAACCAAAATATGGTGCAATCTTGTCATTTAAATTTTTTGGTTTTTTAACTAGTTTATTTTCAGAAATTATAGCAAATTTAGAAAAAGTAGATATCGGACCATAATTTATTCTCTTTTTTTTAAAATTTACTTCACCACCTCTTGATTTTGATCCTTTAGAATTAATCCATGTAGCAATTATGTCATCACCAATTTTAAATTTTTTACATGTTTTATGTAATCCAATTACTTTTCCAACTGCTTCGTGGCCCAGCATATGGGGAAGCCATTTTTTTGTATCTCTTTTTCCCTCTATTTCCATAAGCTGACTTCGGCATATCCCCGCATATTTTATTCTTACTAAAACTTGTCCCTTTGATAAATTTGGTGTTTCATATTCAAAAAATTTCAAATTTGAATTGTATTTTTCTAGATATGCTGAAATATTTTTCATTGAAACTTAAAATGGTCCCTTAAACCAAGTGCCAGGGATATCAAAAGGTTTTTTTATCTCTAAATCTTTTTTTGCAAGAGCATTTTTCTTTTTAAACATTCTCAAAATTTTTAAAACAATATCGTCAAATCTAGTATAGAATAATTTTGAAGCAATATAAGTTGTTGGAACAGGAACGTTTGGCATTGCTAAAATTTGAGGTTTATTCCTAAATGATATTTTTTTTGAAGATAACACCTTATAAATAATGTCTGTAGATATTGAGCCATCTTCATAACTATTCTCTAAACAAAGTAAATTTTTTGTTTTTTTAACTGAATTAATTATCGTATTAATGTCTAATGGCTTTATTATTCTTAAATCAATTATTTCACATTCAATTTTATAATGTTTAAATAAAATCTCTGCTGCTTTTATCGCCTCAATTGATAATTGTGCCATTGATAGAATTGTAATATGTTTTCCTTTTTTTATAATTTGTGATCCAAAAAGTTTTCCTATCTTTTCAACTTTTTTATTTTTACCGATTGTATTATGTAACCATCTATTTTCTATAAAGATTACGGGATTTGGATCAAAAATAGAATCTATTAGCAATTGTTTAGCATCACTTGGAAATGTTGGAACCACTATTTTTAAACCTGGTATATGATAAAACCACGCCTGAAGATTCTGAGAATGAGTAGGCCCTTGACCCCAACCTCGGCCAATAATTAATCTAATAGTAATTGGCACAGAACGTTTAGACCCAAACATGTAATGCCACTTTGATGCAGAATTTATAAGTTGGTCCATAGCTAGCAAAAAAAAATCTAATCTTTGGTGGACTACAACAGATCTTACACCTCCAAGTGCTGCACCAATAGAAATACCAGTATTAGCATTTTCTGAATTTGGAACATCAAAAACTCTTTTATCACCATATTTTTCTAAAAGTTTTTTCGTAGTCCCAAATATTCTTTTTGGATCTGTTACGCCTAATCCATAGCAGATTAATTTTTTATCTTTTTTCATAGAAAAATCTAAAGCTTCATTAATGGCTTGAAAATATCTTATTTGATTATTTTTCATAAACTCCTTTGAATAAATCGGAATTTTTTGGAAAATTAGATTTTTCGGCAAAAATGAATGCTTTTTGAACTTCTGTTTGAACTTTTTTTTTTATTTTATAAATTAAGTTTTTTTTATTAGATAATTTTTTCTCTAAAAATTTTAAATGATCTTTTTTAACCCACTGGTGTAATTCCTTTTTCGATCTATAGTTTAAATTATCGTCTTTATTTACCCCACAATGTTCATACCAACGGAAAGTGTCAATCTCTACAAAGCATGGTTTTTTACTATTTTTTACATACTTTTCTGAGGCTTTCAAAACTTTAATCATTTCAAATAAATTTTTTCCGTTTGAGTAAAATGACTTCATACCCATAGAATTAACTAATTTGTAAATTTTTCTGTTTAGTGGTTGTCTTGGCTTTAGATCTGAATAGACAGAATATTTATTATTTTCACAAATAAATATTATGGGAATTTTTTTGATAACAGAAAAATTTACAGACTCATAAAATACCCCTTGCTCAGTTGCCCCATCACCTAAAAAAACAAAGCTTATATTATTTACATTTTTAATTTTACTGGAAAATCCAAGACCTACACCAATGGGTATACTATTACCTAATATAGAAGACGAGCCCATAAAATTAACTTTTAAATCTATTAAATGCATCGAGCCTCCAATACCGTTGGAACATCCTGTTTTTTTTCCATATAATTCTGCAATTAATTTTTTTATGCAACCACCTTTGGCTATATAGTGTGCATGAGGCCGATGCGTACTTATTGCAAAATCTTTTTTTTTTACAATCTCAGAAAAAGCAACTGCAATACCTTCTTGTCCAATTGAGAGATGAGTTGGACACCTCATTTTGCCCATAATGTATCTTTTTACTATTTCCTCCTCGAGTGTACGAATTAAAAGAAATTTATAATATAATCTTTGAATAGTTTTCAAGGTAAAAACCAATAGTAATCTCCTTTGTAATTAACTTTCTTAAACAAGCTTTTCCAATCATCAACGGATAAGATTGTTTTAGCTGTTAAATTCCATTCATACATTCTTTTTTTTTCTTCGTCATTTCTAAAAGCATCTACAGTAATAAAAGAATTTTTTTTTGATACTCTTGAAATTTCTTTAATCGATTTGATGCAATTATCTATTTCAAGATTATGGATTGTGTTAATTGATATTACGTAATCAAAGGAATTATCTTCAAAGGGTAAATTTTTAGCATCGCTCACGGAAAGTAAATTTTTTATTTCGGGGTGTGAATTTTCTATTGCATATTCTGATATATCTACACCTTTTAGTTTGATTCCTTGAATTAACCTCTTAAAGTCATAAATCATAAATCCCTTTGCGCAACCAACATCCAAGATTTTGTCACCTGGTTTTATTTTCCAATAATCTTTAAATGTTGCTACAACTTCAGACCAATATTTGGGGTTGTAACTAAATCCCCCATAACCATATTTTCTATCACCATCAAAAAATTCTTTGCCAAACTTTCTGGCTATATTTCTAACTTCATCATTTTTTTCTAGGTTCCTTTTCTCGATATTTCTTTTTGATTTTGGGTATTTTTCTAAAAGATTAATTTCCATTTATTATAATCCAAGTTTTTTCATCCATTTCACTGTAAAAAATTTATCGTTATTTTTAATTTTTTTTTCATTATAAATTTTTATAATTTCATTAATTGCATAATCAACTGAAAAATTTTTTCTAAATCCTGTTTTCAATAATTTATCAGAATTTAATCTATAAGTTCTGGGATCGTTAGTGTTTTTTATAATTTTAATTTTTGCTTTAGTTTTTTTCGCTATTTTTTTCGCTATTTCATATATCGATAAATTTTCAAAACCTGCATTGTACACCCCAGTTTTCAAATTTTTTTTTTTATAAATAAAATGCTCAAATATTCTACATAAATCGTTTATATGTATGTTTGGTCTTATTTGGCTACCACCAAAAACTTTAATAACGTTATTTTCTAAAGCTTGGAATGTCAAATTATTCACTGAAACGTCTAATCTCATTCGAGGTGAATACCCACAAACGGTTGCAGGTCTAACAGAAAAGATATTTATCTTATCTTTAAAACTAAATAAAATTCTTTCAGCTATCATTTTTGTCTTATTATAAGTGGAAATCGGAACTAAACTTAATTTTTCAGTAACGTTTTTCTCTTTTTTTATTCCATATACACTTCCTGAGCTTGAAAAAATAAATTTTTTTACTTTAAATTTAATTGATTTTTCAATTACATCTAGTGTTGCTAGTACATTAACCTCCCATGATAAACTATTGTTTAACTCTACACCTGGATCATTCGCTATATTTGCTAGATGAACTACTACATCTATTTTTTTAAATACCTTATCAGGTATATTTCTTATATCACCTTTGATAATTTTTAAATTTTTCTTATTTTTTAAATAATTTCCAAACCACTGAATATCATAAACAATTACTTTATTTTTTTTATTGAGTATTAATCTTTGAACTAACTTAGTTCCTATATATCCACAACCTCCTAAAATTAATATTCGCATGTTTATTTCTTATGAATATAATATTTATTAGCTTTTATAATTTCTTTTTTATTTTGATTAAACCATGCCAGTGTTTTTTTAATTCCTTCGTCTAAATTAACTTTTGGTTTCCAGCCTAATTCTTTTCTTAGTTTATTTGAATTCAAAAAATATACTTTATCTTTTCCTACTCTTTCAAGAGTAAGATTAACATTTGTTTTATATTTTTCGCTTTTTGATATTTTAAAAACTTTTTTAACTAAATTTTTTATACTTATGATTTGATTTGATGAAATGTGATAAGTCTCACCCGTTTTGCCTTTTAATGCAATTTTATAAGTAGCGTTAACAACATCCTCTACATAAATAAAGTTTCTCTTTGAATTACCGCCACCCTCCAATTTAAGTTTATTATTTGATGTAGCTGAAATAATTGATGCAGGTATTATTCTATATAATCCTTGACATGGACCATAAACATTTGAAGCTCTTGTAAAGACAACTGGAAAATCAAAATATTTGAACATACTTATCAAGTGATTATCAAAACATGCTCTGGATATCGCATAAGGTGTTGTGGGATTAAAGTTAAAATTTTCTTTTAAATTGTATTTAGTACTTCCATAAACTTCGGGTGTTGAAATATGAACAAATTTTTTTACAAATTTAATGTTTTTTATGCCTTCAATTAATTTTACACTAGAAATAACGTTAGTATTATACCAATCAATTGGGTGATACCAACTTTGTCCAACCATACTTTGTGAAGAAAAATTTATTATATAATTTGGTTTTTTTTTTTTAATTAAATTTATTATTTTCTTTAAATTTTTATTTATATCTAATTGATAAAAAGTTGAATAAGCATTTTTTTTTTCGTAAGCCAAAAATTGTTGTTTTGGCTCTTTTGATCTGCTTGTGCAAATAACTTTATGTTTTTTTCTGATTAAAAATTTGACAAAATTTGAACCTGTAAAAGAATTGCTTCCTAAAATAAAAAACAAGCTTTTGTTTTTCATTAATAAACTTTTGGCTTAAGCCAACCACATCTATTGCATCCTGGTAGAGTGCCGCATTTTTTAATTTCTCTTTTAAATGTCTCTGAAATTTTAGAAAAATAAATTTCCTCCATGCTTTGTTTTTTAACATTTCCGATTGGAAAAGCCATACAAGGGAAGACATTACCATCGACATTAACATGTACACTCGTCCAAGGTGATAAACATGTTGAATAATTCTCTTTCTTATGATCTGTAAAATTTAAAAATTTATAGTCATCTTTTTTGATTTTTTTCTCAGAATTTAATGGAATTATATTAGGGTGTAAGAAAGCTTTTTTGTTATTAGTTAAATTATTTTTTCTTATTAAATTTAATTGATCAATTAGTTGATCAAAATTTTTATATTCATATGCTTTATATTTTTTATGTGCGTCATCATATTTAAACATAACATCGGAGTGTTGAATATCAGCACCTTTTAACAACATTAAATCATGAGTATCTGCATCTATTTCTTCGGAAACAAATTTATTTAAATTATATAATTGATCGATATTTTCATCTGTGACAACGGTTTTAATATTAATGACAATCTCACTCTTTTCCTGACGAATTTTTTTTTTAAAACGTTGAAGATTTTCAACTAATTTTTCCCATTGTCCTTTTTTAAAGTCTCTATTTGTATTACCCAAAGTATCAATTGAAACAGAAAGAACTTTAAAATTTTTATGCTGTAAAAAAAGACTAAAGAATTCATCCTTAAGTAGTGTTCCGTTTGTTATTATGTTTGTATAGTGATTTTTATTTGCTTTTTGAAAAATTTCTTCAAATCCTTTGTAAGCCAAAGGCTCTCCGCCGGTTAATGTTATTCTTGATTGATGTGGTATTTTTTCAATTAACCCAATCCAATCATCTTTGAACATTCGGTTTGGATTTTTTTTTCTCTCTTGAAAACAGAAACTGCATCTCAAGTTACAAAGATTAGTTAATACAAAAACGTATCTGTGAGGTAAAAGATTTCCTTTTTCAAAAGAGATCTTTGAAAAATTAGTATTTTTATTGTGGAAATTTTGTGCAAATTTAGAATTGTCCATCATTTAATACTTGTTTTGATCGAATGCGATTATCTTTTAACATATTTTAGACAAATAGATATATCTTATTATTTATTATTTGTTAGATTTATTTAAATACTATCATAATCAAATATAATAATTAAGGATATGGGAAAAAAAATTAAATTCATAAAGGGATTATGCCATGGTGTTTTTGACATAATACACATTGGTCATTTAAAGCACTTCAATGAAGCAAAAAAATATTGCAATTATTTAATTGTGTCAATTACAAGTGATAGATTTGTAAGAAAATCAAAAGGCCCAAAAAAACCAATATTTAATCAAGACGAAAGATTTAAAATTTTATCTAGTCTTAAAATTGTCGATGAAGTTATAATTTCAGACTGTGAAACAGCTGAAGACTCAATAAAAAAAATTAAACCAAAATTTTATTTTAAAGGAAAAGATTATAAAAAGTCATTAGACAAAAATCTAAATTTTGAGAGAAAGCTTATAGCGTCTTTAGGTGGCAAAGTAATCTTTACAAATACTCCATTGAATTCAAGCAGTGAAATAATAAATAAGAAGTTTTTTGATATTGAAAATTTTTATGAAAAAAAGATAAGCAATAATAAAAAAGATATTTTCAAAAATAAAATAAGTAGATTTTGTGCCCAAAATATAAAAAACAAAATTTTAGTAATAGGCGAACACATATTGGATACTTATGTGTCCACAAATGTTCAGGGGAAATCTGGAAAAAATAATATTTTAACATCTTCATTTCAATCTAGTAAATCTTTTGGAGGTGGAGTCATGTTGGTCTCAAATTTACTATCAAGTTTCATGAGTAAAGTTGATACAATCTGTTGGAAAAATCAAAATAACGATAAAATCTATAAAAAGTTTTTAAATAAAAATGTTAATAAAATAAATTTTAATACTAATGCGAAAATTATTGTAAAAAAAAGGTTTCAAGACTCTTACTTGGGTACAAAATTATTTCAATTAAATACAAATCAAGAGGATATACTAGATAACAATTTTAAAAAAAAGTTTGAAATTTTTTTTAATAAATTAAACTTAGCTAAATACGATGCTATCATTATATTTGATTATGGGCATGGATTAATTAACAGAAACATTGTTAACAAGTTGGGTAGATTTAAAAAAAAAGTTTATGTGAATTGCCAAAGTAATTCATTCAATTTTGGTTATAATTTATTTTCAAAATATAAATCGGCAAATACAGTCTCGATGGATGAAACTGAATTTAGGTTACTTGTTCAAGACAAGTTCACTAAAATTAAAGATTTATTAAAAAAAAACAAAAGTTTGTTTAAAAATTTTCAAAATGTAATTATTACTTTAGGAAAATTTGGCGCATATCATGTAACAAAAAAAAGAATCGAATTTGTAAAGTCAATAATTTCATCTACAAAAGATACAACTGGATGTGGTGATATATTTTTTTCAATATATATACTTCTAGATCTGTTTTCTGATTTAGATCTTCAACAAAAAATTATCATTAGCCATTTATGTGCGGGTATACATGCGGAGTACGAGGGAAATGACAATCAGGTTACGCGGAACAATTTAACAAAATTCGCTAAAAGCTATTTGTTTTAAATTCTCCTAATTATTTTTTTTATATTTGGCATATTGAAATTTCCGAGAATTTTTTTTGAAACCATAATAGGCTTAGTAATCTTTCTTTCATTATTCTCGTAATTAAAATCTATTTTTAATTTTTTTTGTTTGTTTAATAAATTAAAAAAATTTTCCAAACTTATATTATCTGTTGGTGCTATTGAAAAACTATAAAAATATTTGTGAAAATTTTTTTTGTTAAGAAAATAATTAATTAAATTAAATATAGTTGTTGTATCTATAATATTATTAAACTTAGTTAGCGGGTTGTATAAAGTTATATTTTTTTTAGAAAAGTTATGTATAATTTTTTGTATAAAGTTAATATCATTAGGTGTTTTGCACATAATTGCTGGGCATCTCAAAACTAAGCATCTAATTTCATTTTTAAGAGCATGAACTTTTAAAATATTTTCCATCATAAGCTTCGATTTTGAATAAATAAATTTTTTGTCTTTTTTTAATTTTTTTAATCCATTTTTTGAAGTTAATTCTAAAACGTCAGTAGTTGATATTAATACAACTCTTTTTAAATTCTCTATAGTGGCTAACAAATTTTTAAATCCTTTAACATTTATTTTATCATAATCTCTTAAACTATATTTTTTATATGGAGTTGCTGAAGCTATGTGTATCAAATAGTCAAAGTTTTTTTCTTTTAGCCTAATTTTGTTTTTTAAGTCTAATTTGATGTATTTAAATTTATTAAATTTATTTTTTTTCTTAATGCCTTTTTTTGTGGAAACTATAATATCATCTTTTTTAACGTTTATTTTTTTTAAAATATCAATAGTTACTGGACTATTTCCACCAGTAATCAAAATTTTTCTCTTATTCATTCAAAAATGACGAATTAAATTAAATAATTGTTAATCTTATTTTCTAATGTTTTAAGTTTTAATTAATTTAGTTGTTATCTTATATTTAAAAAAATTTTTTTCAGTGCATAAATCAAGCCAATTGAGCTATTAGTACTGGTCAGCTACACGCATTACTGCGCTTCCACATCCAGCCTATCAACGTGG
>Ga0209425_10004531_pt1 | contig 14084 bp, 16 predicted proteins | sample COG_05_FD_184749 | JGI IMG/M metagenome (GOLD analysis project Ga0209425, IMG submission 184749) | Pelagic Microbial community sample from North Sea - COGITO 998_met_05 (SPAdes) (version 2) | ecosystem: Environmental > Aquatic > Marine > Neritic zone/Coastal water | place: Helgoland, sampling... | reverse complement strand
AGTAATTTCGCACACAGTTACAAGGGCATAGCCCTACCGGTCCATTAATTTGGAATTACTGTGGTGGATTAACCGGAAAAAAATATGAACGTACCAAAAGTAGACATAAAACAATTATTAGAAGCTGGCGTACACCTTGGTCACAAAACTTTAAGGTGGAACCCAAAAATGAAGAAATACATTTTTGGAGAAAAAAACTCAATTCATATTATAGATTTAACCCAAACAGTTGATTTTCTTAAAAACGCATTAGTTCAAGTACATAAAGTAATTTCGAGTGGAGGAAAATTATTGATAGTTTCCACAAAAAAACAAGCCTCGGAACAAGTGAGTGAACTTGCTAAAGAAACGGGACAATACTTTGTTAATTACAGATGGCTAGGTGGAATGTTAACAAATTGGAATACAATACAGAATTCAATTAAAAGATTAAAAAAATTAGAGGATCAACTATCTAAAGAAAATTTAGGTTTTACTAAAAAAGAAATTTTAAAATTTGGTAAGGAAAGAGAAAAACTCAATAGATCACTTGGCGGGATATCTGAAATGAAAAAAACACCAGACTTAATATTTGTAATTGATACAAATATAGAGTCTCTCGCAGTAGCAGAATCAAAAAAATTAGGCATTCCTATCGTAGCCATTTTAGATACTAATTCAGACCCAACAGGTATTGAATTTCCAATTCCAGGTAATGATGATGCAAGAAGATCCATTAATCTTTATTGTGAGCTATTAAAAAGCACTATTAAGGATGCGGAGAAATTTATTAAAGGTGCTGAAGACAAAGAAGAAGAAAACAAAAAACCTGTATCAAAAGAAAAATAATCCTCAGGATATGTTACCCAATGTCAAATAAAGATTTGTTAGATAATATTAAAAAACTTAGAGAAATGACTGGAGTAGGTTTTAAAGACTGTAAATTAGCTTTAGATGAAAGCAATGGTGATATAGAAAAGTCAATTGAATTTTTGCGAAAAAAAGGAATAGCAAAAGCTTCAAAAAAAATGAACAGAACTGCATCAGAGGGTTTAGCTTTAGTTAAAGAAGTTAGTGGTCAAATTTCAATAATTGAAATTAATAGTGAAACAGATTTTGTTGCAAAAAATCAAGATTTTATAAGCTTTTGTAAAGAACTTTCAGATATTAATTTTTCATCTAAAGCAGATTTAAATAAATTAAACGATTCTAAAATGTCAAACGGTATTTTGGTTAAAGATAATTTAGTTAATTTAATAGCTAAAATTGGTGAAAAGATTACAATTAGAAGAGTTGATTTCTTCAATAACAATGATTGTTCTAATTATTTTTATGTACATTCAGCTGTAGAAAAAAATATTGGCAAAATAATTTCTGTGGTAAAATTAAATGGTATTATAAAAGGAAAAAATGATGAGATCGGATCAAAATTAGCAATGCATATTGCTGCCTCCAATCCTTTAGCTGTAGATAAAGATGGAATAGATAAAGCTATTGTAGATAAAGAATTAGAAATAATTAAAGCAGAAATAAAAAATTCTGGTAAACCCAATGAAATGATAGATAAGATTTCTAAAGGTAAAATATCTAAATTTTTAAACGATAATTCACTTCTTAATCAAATATGGATTATGGATCCCAAAAAAAAAGTTTCAGATATATTGAAAGAAAACTCATTAGATAAAGAAATTAAAGTTCTAGATTTTATCAAATACAAAGTTGGAGAAGGAGTTTAAGAGGTGACCGGCGAGTTTAATGAGAAAAATTATTCATCTAAGATGAATAAAAGCACTCAATCTTTAAAAAAAGATATTTCAACATTAAGAACAGGTAGAGCTAATGCTAACATGCTTGATACAATTAAAGTTGATGTATATGGGCAATTAATGCCTATAGAGCAGCTTGCTACAGTAAGTGTACCAGAAGCAAGATTAATTTCTCTACAAGTATGGGATAAAGCGAACACAGGTTTAATCGATAGCGCCATTCAGAAATCTGAACTAGGTATTAATCCCCAAGTCGATGGACAAATTATAAGATTAAGAATTCCTGACTTAACAGAAGAAAGAAGAAAGGATTTAATTAAAATTTTAAAAAATATGGGTGAAAAAGGAAAAGTTGCGATTAGAAATATTAGAAGAGAAGCAAATGAAGATTTAAAAAAAAAATTGAAAGAAAAAATTATTTCTGAAGATGATAATCAAAATTTTGAAAAAAATATTCAAAAACTTACCGATATAAATATAGAAAATATTGAGAAAATTTTAATAGAGAAAGAAAAAGAGATTAGCCAGATATGAATAAACTCAACCATGTCGCATTTATCATGGATGGGAATGGCAGGTGGGGGAAAAAACAAGGTAAAGGAAGAAACTTTGGCCACCTCAAGGGTGTTGAGACAGTTAAAAAAATCGTTAGAAGTTCAATAAAATTAAACATTCCTATTATTACTTTTTATGTTTTTTCTTCAGAAAATTGGAAACGACCAAAAAAAGAAATTTCTTTTTTATTCAAGCTTATAAGAAGTTATTTTAATAGAGAAATTGAAAGTATTATCACTCAAGACATTAAGATAAATATATTAGGTGAAATAAATAAGTTATCATCAGATATTAGATCAACTTTAAAAAAAACCACAAATCTTACAAAAAAAAATAAAAAAATTATAGTTAATTTAGCAATAAATTACGGATCAAAAAATGAAATTTTAAATGCTTTTAAAAAAACTAAAAAAAACTTTAATATTAAAAATTTTGAAAAAAATCTTTATACTCAAAATATGCCAAATCCAGATATATTAATAAGGACAGGAGGACATAATAGGCTTAGCAATTTTATGCTCTGGCAACTAGCTTATTCGGAGTTATTTTTTTTAAAAAAATTATGGCCAGATTTTAATTCAAGTGATTTAATAGGTATTGTTAATAAATATAAAAAAAGTAAAAGAAATTTTGGCAACATATGATTACAAAAGACCTAAAAAAAAGAATTTATACTTCATTAATATTATTTTTATTAATAACTTTAATTTCAAGCTCTAAAGTAATTTTAGTACTTAGTTTAATTGTACTAAGTGTTTTATCAATATTAGAATTCATAAATCTAACAAACAAAATAATGAAAAATAAATTTTATTCATTTGTTTCAAATTTATTTTTTGTAATTTATATATTTATTTTTTGCTTATTTTTTTTCTATTTTTCTAATTTTTTTCATTTAAAGGTAATGCTTTTCTCTCTTTTATTATGTTGTATAGCATCAGATGTAGGAGGTTTTGTTTTTGGAAAAACTTTTAAGGGACCTAAGATAACAAAGATTAGCCCAAATAAAACTTACACAGGTTCATTAGGATCAGTAATTTTCTCTATGATAGTTTTTTCAGGATCGATATTTTTTTTTACTAATAATTTTAATTATATGATTTTAATAATAGCGATTATAACCTCAATAGCCTGCCAATTTGGCGATCTCTTTTTTTCTTTTTTAAAAAGAAAAGCAAAAATTAAAGACACCGGAAATTTTTTACCAGGACATGGAGGTATTCTAGACAGGTTAGATGGAATATTTTTAGGGATACCTATCGGCTTTATTTCTTTAACAATTTTCTATTAAATGAAAAAAACAATTTCAATTTTGGGCTCTACTGGATCGATTGGACTATCAACTTTAAGTATAGTTAATACAAAGAAAAACTTTTTTAAAGTAAATTTTTTATCCGCAAATAAAAATTTTACTCTAATATGTAAACAAATTATTAAATATAAACCAAAATTTTTTATAGTAAAAAATAAACTTATTTACAGTAAAGTTAAAAAAAAATTTGCAAAAAACAAAACAAAAATCCTAAATGATTTAAATATAAAAGTTATAAAAAAATCTGATATTACAGTTTCATCGATTCCCGGTATAAGTGGTTTGGAACCAACCATAACTGCAATTAAATTAAGTAAAAAAATTCTAATAGCTAACAAAGAAGCTATTATCTGTGGATGGAGTTTATTAAAAAGGGAAGCATTAAAATATAATACTAAAATTATACCTGTTGATTCAGAACATTATTCTATTTTAAAATTACTTGAAAAAGAAAAAGTTTCAGAAATAAAAAAAATTTACATAACAGCTTCAGGTGGACCATTTTTAAATTTTAAAAGTAAACAATTTAAAAAAATAAAACCTAAGGATGCTTTCAAACATCCTAAATGGAAAATGGGAAAAAAAATTTCTATAGACTCTTCTACACTAATGAATAAGATGTTGGAGCTTGTCGAAGCTCAGAAATTATTTAATTTATCTAGTAAAAAAATAGACATTTTAATACACCCAGAATCTCTTGTTCATGCAATTATTGAATTAAAAAATGGTTTAAAAAAATTTATTTATCATGATACATCAATGATAATTCCTATTGCTAACGCTATTTTTGAAAAAAATTTAAATATTGATAAAATATTTAAGATTAAAAAAAAAAAAGTTAAAAAAATTGAAAATTTAAGTTTTGAAAATGTTAATAATAAAATTTTTCCAGTAATAAAGTTGAAAACAAAAATTAATCAATTTTCATCTTCTGCTATTATTTTTAATGCAGCTAATGAAATATTAGTTGATCAATTTCTTCAAAAAAAGTTACCTTTTTTAAGCATTTCTAAAACCATAATGAGGATACAAAGTGATAGTAATTACAAAAAATATGCTATAAAGAAGCCTAAAAATATCAAAGAAATTATTAAAATAGATGAATGGGCTAGAAAAACTATTATTAGAAAGATTTACCAATAATGACTAAAAAATTTTTTAAAATAATTTTTTTTCTATTTTTTTTCTCAAACCTTCAAGCCGAAATTATTAAAAAAATAGTTGTAGAAGGAAACAATAGAGTTTCTGTAGAAACTATTAAAGTTTACGGTGAAATAGAAATTAATAAGAATTATTCAGAGTCTGATTTAAATAAGATTTTGAGAAATCTATATTCAACAGAATTTTTTGAGACAGTAAATATTAGTGTAAGCAGCAATATTCTTAATATTAGTATCAAAGAATATCCAGTCATTAATCAACTAATTATAATTGGTGAAAAGAAAAAGGGATATGAAGAGCAACTTAGAAAATTAATAAAACTTAGGGAAAAAAAATCTTTTATCAAAGGTTACTTATTAAAAGATGTAGACATAATAAAACAATTATACTCTTCTTTAGGATATAATTTTGCCGAAGTTGAAACTAAAATTAGAGTTATTGATGATAAGTCTGTAGATTTACTTATTGAGATAAACCGTGGAGAACGAACAAAAGTTTCTTCTATAAATTTTATAGGTAATAATAATGTCAGATCCAAAAGACTTAGCGAAATAATCGCTAGTGAAGTGTCTAGATTTTGGAAGGTTCTTTCAAAAAATACCAACCTAAGTGAAAATATAATAAAACTAGATAAGAACTTATTAACTAATTATTACAAATCCATAGGTTTTTACAATGTAAAGGTAAATTCTAATATAGCAAAAATAAATAATTCTGGAGACGCAGATTTAATTTACACAATTGAGGAAGGCAATAGATTTACCATAAATAAAATTTCCACAAATGTTGATAAAGTTTTTGATAAAGATATTTTTTTTCCTTTAAATGAAGTTTATAAAAAATATGCAGGAGATTATTACTCACCTTTTAAAGTTAAAAAACTGTTAGATGAAATCGATCGTTTAATTGAAAATAATAATTTACAGTTTGTAGAGCATAATGTTCAAGAAACTTTAGAAGATAATTCAATTAATATTGTTTTTAATATTTTTGAAGGTGATAAGAATTTAGTTCAAAGAATTAACGTTACAGGAAACAATACTACGAATGAAGAAGTTATTAGAGGAGAACTTCTTATTGATGAGGGCGATCCTTTAACAAAAGTTAATTTAGATAAATCGATATCAAAAATTAAATCAAGAGCTATTTTCAAAGATGTAGCTTACAAAATTACTGATGGAGAAAAAAATAATTTAAAAATTATAGACATCAATGTAGAGGAGCAAAGCACTGGTGAAATAAGTGCTGGAGCTGGAGTTGGGACATCTGGCGGATCATTAGCTTTTGGGATAAAAGAAAATAACTGGCTAGGTGAAGGTAAATCTTTAGGATTTGATGTTGAATTAAATAAAGAGTCATTGGCTGGTTACTTAAATTATTCAGATCCAAATTATGATTTTTTAGGAAATTCACTTTTCTATTCTTTTTCTAGTTCAAAAAATGACAAACCTACTCAAGGTTATGAAAACAATATTATAGCCGCATCCGTCGGTACTGCTTTTGAACAATATAAAAATGTTAGAGTTAATCTCGGTTTAAATGCCAGCTATGATGATTTGAAGACACTAACTAGCGCTTCAGAGTCTTTAAAAAAACAATCAGGAACTTTTAATGAATTGTCAGCTAGTTATGGTTTCAGTTATGATCTTAGAGATAGGTCATTTATGCCTACAAGTGGAAATTATACATCGTTCAATCAATCTTTGCCGATTTACGCTGATAAAAAATTTATATCAAATACCTTTACCAGAAGTGTGTATAAGACTTTTAATGAAGATTTTATCGGTTCTGCTAAATTTTTTGCGTCCTCGATCAACGGTATTGGTCCAGACGATGTTCGATTAAGTAAAAGAAGAAATTTATCACTAAACAGGTTAAGAGGTTTTGAAAGTGGTAAGCTTGGCCCAGTTGATGGAACAGATCACATTGGTGGAAATTATGCAACTGCTTTGAATTTTGAGACAAGTTTACCAAATTTAGTTCCTGAGAATTATAATGCAGACGCAAATTTATTTCTAGATTTTGGAAATGTTTGGGGAGTTGATTATTCGGACACGATTGATGATAGTAGTAAGTTAAGATCATCAGCTGGGGTAGCTATTAATTGGGTGTCTCCTATTGGACCAATTAATTTTATTTTTTCTCAAAATATAGCTAAAGCTGATACAGATGAAACTCAATCATTTAGCTTCAACCTAGGTACTACTTTTTAAAAATGTATATGAAAAAATTTCTAACAATTATTTTCCTTATTTTTTTATATATTTCTCCCTCTTCAGCAGAAACACCTCATTATTTAGATTTCAAAATGATATTAAATGAGAGTATTGCTGGAAAAAAAGCACAAACTTTTCTTAAAAAAAAAATAGAAAGTGGTTTTAAGAATATTAAAGAAAGAGAAAAAAAAATATTAGAAGAAGAAAAAAAAATTATACAGCAAAAAAAAATTATCTCTAATGAAGAGTACCAAAAAAAAGTATCAGAATTAAGAAAAAAAGTTTCTTCCATGCAAAAAGAAAGAAATACACTTTTACAATCTACAGCTAAACAAAGGGCAAAAGCAAAAGATACACTTCTTAAAAATCTAAATCCTATTGTTAAAAATTACATGAATGAAAAAAAAATTAGAATGGTTGTTGATAAAAAAAATGTTTTATTAGCTGATGAAAATTTAGATATAACAAAAGACATTATAGATTTATTGAATAATAAATTAAAATCAATTAATCTAAATTAAGGTTCAATGAATTCAAATTTTTTTTTTTTAAAAAAAAAACTAAAAATTAGCAATATTTTTCCAAAAATTAATTTTAAAAAAAATTTTATTGTTGATGAAATTAGATCTTTGCAGTTTGCAAAAGAAAACGATTTAACCTTTTTTGACTCATTAAAATATAAATTATCTGCTAAAAACACAAAAGGATCTGCTTGTATCACATCAGAAAAACTTGAAAAATATCTTCCCCAAAAAGTAAAAAGAATTTTAGTCAAAAATGTTTTATTAGAATTAGCTCTAGCTCTTAAGAAAATTTATCCTTATTCTGACATTGATTATCCAGATTTATCCTTGAAAAAGCCTAAAATTAAAAATCATAAACTTGTTAAATTTGGAAATAATGTTTTAGTTGGTAAAAATGTAAAAATAGGTAAAAATACAATTATTGGTTCAAATACTATTATTGAGCATGATGTTCTAATTGGTGAAAGTTGTGTGATTGGTTCTGGATCAATTATTAAAAATTCAATTATTGGAAGTAGGGTAATGATTCAAGATAATTGCAAGATTGGTCAAAAAGGTTTTGGGTTCATTCCAGTTAATAGTAAAAATATAAAATTTCCTCATATAGGTAAGGTTGTTATAGAAGACGATGTGGAAATAGCTTCAGGATGCACTATTGACCGAGGTTCAGTTAATGATACCAAAATTGGTAAAAACACATATTTAGATAATCAAGTTCACATTGCCCATAATGTTCAAATTGGATCTAATTGCATGATAGCTGGGCAAGTTGGTTTTGCTGGTAGTTCAAAAATTGGAAACAATGTTTCTATAGGAGGTCAGGCTGGTATATCTGGTCATTTACTAATCGGAAATTATGTTAAAATTGGTGGGGGTAGCGGGGTTGTAAAAAATATTGAAGATAATCAAGTAGTAATGGGGTATCCAGCAGTTCCTCTTAAAGATTTTTTAAAAAACAAAAAAAAATAAAATAATGAATAACAATGAAATAGATAAAAAGACGATTGAGAGTTTACTCCCTCACAGGGAACCGATGCTTTTAATCGATAAGCTAACTAAAATAGTTCCCTTAAAATCAGCCACTGCAATTATGTATGTAAAAAAAAATGGCTTTTATGTACAAGGACATTTTCCCGATCAACCAGTTATGCCTGGAGTTTTAATAGTGGAAGCTTTTGGTCAAGCGGCAGCAGCATTAACCGCTCATGGAATAGATCCTAAAGAGTATGCAAATAAATTAGTTTATTTAATGGGTGTTGATAAAGCTAGATTTAGAAACCCGGTTATACCTGACTGCGAGCTGCACCTTGAAATAGAGGCAGTTAGATCTCATGGACGAGTTTGGAAATATAAAGGTACAGCAAAAGTTGACGAAAAAAGAATGGCTGATGCAGAATGGTCTGCAACAATTGTGGATAGAAAAGAATGATTCATAAATCTAGTGTTATAGACAGTAAAGCAAAAATTTCAAAAAATGTTAAGATTGGACCTTTTTGTTATATAGGTCCCGAAGTTGAACTTGAAGAAAGAGTTGAATTAATTTCCAATGTACATTTAGAGGGAAATACAAAAATAGGGAGCGGAACAAAAATTTTTCCATTCGCAAGCATTGGTACTCAACCCCAAGATCTAAAATATAATAATGAAAAAAACAGCACAACTATAGGTGACAATAATATTATTAGAGAATATGTAACTATTAACCCAGGTACAGAAAGTGGTGGTTCAAAAACCATAATTGGTAATAACTGCTTATTTATGATTTCGTCGCACGTTGCTCATGATTGTAAAATTGGAAACAATGTAATAATTGCAAACAATGTTCCTCTTGGAGGCCATGTAACAATTGAAGACTCAGTAGTTATAGGAGGAAATTCAGCCGTACAACAATTTACAAGAATTGGAAGATTGGCAATGATCGGAGGAATGACAGGCGTCTTAAAAGACGTCATACCGTTTGGCTTATCAATTGGAAATAGAAATTATTTACAAGGATTAAACTTAATTGGCCTAAGAAGAAAAAAATATGAAAATCAAAAAATAATGGCTTTAGACAAAGCTTATAAAGAAATATTTTCATCAAAAAATCTTTACGATAATCTAAGTAAAATTAATGGTGAATATAAAGATAACGAATTAGTTAATGAAGTAATAACTTTTATAGAAAAAGATAAAAAAAGACCTATTTGTTTACCAAAAAATTAATATAAATATGATTGGGCTTATTTTTGGAGATACAGATTTTCCAAAACAAATATTAAAGAAAATTAAAAAAAAAGAAGTTTATCTTATAATAGATTTAACAAAAAATAAAATTTTTAAAAAAGATAAAAATTCTTATTCTGTGTCAATAGGTCAATTTGGAAAGATAATCAACATATTAAAAAAAAATAATTGTAAGAAAGTTCTTTTCGCTGGAAAGGTAAAGAAGCCAAATTTTTCAAAAATAAAATTAGATCTTAAAGGACTTTTTTATATTCCAAAAATAATTAAAAGTTCAAAATTAGGTGATGCAGCTATATTAAAGGAAATAATAAAAATATTAAAGAAAGAGAAAATAAATACAGTAAGTTCAACAATTTTTACTCCAGAATTGAGCTTGGTCAAAGGCAATTATTCTAAAATTAAACCTAACGTCCAAGATAAACAGGATATTAATCAGTCTATTAAAGCGCTTAATAACACTAGAGCATATAGTTATAGTCAAGGAGCCGTTTCTAGAAATAACAAAGTTATTGCCATCGAAGGGAAAGAAGGAACACAAAAAATGCTCAAAAAAATAAAAAATAGAGGTAGTGGTGTTTTAGTTAAATTCCCAAAAAAAAAGCAAGATTTACGTGTGGACCTTCCTACGATTGGTCTAAACACATTTAAACAATGTAAAAAATCTGGACTTAAAGGAATAGTTTTAAAACACAGAAAAAATATTTTTCTAGATAAAAAAAAATGCATCCAATATGTAAACAAAAATAAAATGTTTATCTTAGTTAAATGAAAAAAATATTTATTTTAACAGGAGAAGCCTCTGGAGATAGATTAGCATCTAGGGTTATAAGTAATTTAAAAACATTAAACGCAGATGTAGAATATCTATCAGTTGGAGGAGAAAATCTAAAAAAAATTGGAATTAATTCCATTTACGATTTAAAAGAAATTACTTATCTGGGTTTTACAAGCGTGTTTTTAAATATTTTTAAGATTAAAAAAAAAATAAATGAAACGGTAAAAGCGATTGAAGATTTTGACCCCGATATTTTATTTACGGTTGACAGTCCTGATTTCACATTACGAGTGGCAGAACGAGTTAAAAAAAATAATCCTAAAATAAAAACAATTCACTACGTGGCCCCACAAGTTTGGGTATGGAGAGAAGGGAGAGTAAAAAAAATAAAGAAATTTATTGATCATATTTTATTACTTTTTAATTTTGAAAAACCTTATTTTGATAAAGAAGATATTAGTAACGAATTTGTAGGTCATCCTCTGTTAGAAAATACTTTTGAAAGAGGAATTGATATTAATCAAATTATAAAAAAAAATAATGCTATAATATCAATTTTTCCAGGTAGCCGTAAATCAGAATTAGATGTATTAACTCCAATTTTAATAGATTTCATTAAACTTATGAATAAAAAATATAATGATTTCACCTTTGTTTTCCATTCAACAAAAGAATATTCTGAATTTACACAAAATATCATTAAAAAAAATGAGTTAACTAATTGTGAAGTTGTTAGTGATAATAAAATAAAATCTCATATTTTAAAAAAATCAGTATTTGCTGTTTCTAAATCAGGAACAGTTTCTTTAGAAATTTGCAATGCAAAAATACCATCAATAATTCTTTACAAAATGGGTCTAATAAATTTTTTTATAATAAAAATGCTTATAAAGATAAAATATGCAAACATAATAAATATTGCAGCTAAAGAAGAAATTATACCTGAGCTTTTACAATCTAATTGCAATTCAAAAAAAATATTTGAAAATGTTTCTAGTTTTTTAGATAATCCAGAAAAAATTAATGTACAAATAAAAAAAACTCAATTAATAATTAATAACTTTAAGACAAAAAAACCTTCATCACTCCAAGCCGCTTCTACTTTAAATAGATTTTTAAACTCATGATAGTTTATACACATAATGATTGTCTTAAAAAATTTAATGGGCAGAATCACCCGGAACGAAAAGAGAGATTAATTAGTATTATTAAGACATTAAAATCATCTCCAGAACTAAAAATAAATTTTAAAGAAGCTCCAATAGCTAAAATGAGTGAAATTATTCTAGTTCATCCTAAAGACCATATTGATAAAATTTTTAGTAATATTCCTAAAGAGGGACTTCGTGGTGTAGAGAAAGAACCATATGCGGATACATTGTTGTGTCCAGATAGTAAAAATGCAATCCTTAGATCATGTGGAGCGGGCATCGCCGCAGTTGATGATTTAATGAATAAGAATGAAAGAGTGTTTTGTGCTATTAGGCCCCCCGGTCACCATGCAGAAACAATAAGAGCTAATGGTTTTTGCTTTATCAATAACGTTGCTGTAGCTACAAAATATTTGCAAAAAAAATATAATATTAATAAAGTGGCAATAATTGATTTTGATGTACATCATGGTAATGGGACCCAAGAAATATTTTATAATGATAAATCAGTTGCATATGCCTCTACGCATGAATTTCCTTTATTTCCAGGTTCAGGTGCTGAAGAAGAAACTGGTGTCGGAAATATCTTTAATGCAACTTTAAAATCAGGGACAAAGGGTCCTGAATTTCTTCAAATATTTGAAAGTAAAATCTTAGCGCCTTTAGATAAATTTAGACCAGAGGTTATTCTTATTTCAGCGGGTTTTGATGCTCATATTAGAGATCCATTAGCTAGTATTAATTTAGAGTCTTCAGATTACTTTAAAATAACAAAAAAAATCGTAGATTTGTCTAATATTCATTCAAAAGGTAGAGTAGTTTCTTTTTTTGAGGGAGGTTATGATCTTCAAGCTTTGTCGGAAAGTATAAAAGAACACATAAAAGCTTTAAAAAACTAAAAATTATATTAAATTATATTTATGAAATTTTATAAAAGAAAGTTTATAAAGATTTTAGGCTTATCAGTTCTTTCTTTTATTATCCCTATAAATTACTTATTTGCCTCTGCAAAAAAAATTATAAATCCAAAATTATCTGATCAACAAAAAAATGTAATGTTTAATGATGGCACAGAGAGACCCTTTTCAAGTAAATTATTGAATGAAAAAAGAAAAGGATTTTATCATTGTGCAAACTGTGGAAATAAACTTTTTGCTTCAAATTCTAAATTTGATAGCGGAACTGGTTGGCCATCTTTTTCAGAAGCATTACCAGGAGCTTTTAAAACTAAAACTGACTACTCTTTTGGTATGGAAAGAGTTGAATATCATTGCGCTAAGTGTGGAGCACATCACGGTCACGTTTTTAATGATGGACCGAGAGAATCAGGAAAGAGATTTTGTAGTAATGGTTTATGCTTAATTTTTAAACCTGAATGAATTTATAAACCAATTAAAAATACTTTGTATTTACTGTCATTTTTACGCACAGGACACCCAAAATGTACATAAAATGTAATGTTTAAATTATTTATTAGATTAAAGTGAAATTATGGATTTTATATTAATTATCGCTATTGGTGCTATTGTAGCAGCAACAGGTGTATTAAATCCAAACAAACAAGATCCTGAAGAAGTGGCAAAAGCACCAGAAACTCAAGTAACTTCTCCAGTAGTTAAAGAACCAGAGCCTCAGCCAGAGCCAGAGCCAGAGCCTATACCTACTCCAGAGCCAGAGCCAGAGCCAGAGCCTATACCTACTCCAGAGCCAGAACCAGAACCAGAACCTCAACAAGAGGAACCTAAAGAAGAAGTGAATAGCGAACAGGCACAAGAACAAGATGCAAAACCTGAAGAAGAAGAAATAACTCCAACTGAAGAAGAAGCTACAGAAGCAAATGAAGATAAGGGATTAAGTATGTTAAATATTATTCTTTATATCTTAGGAGCTATTGCAGTTATTGCAGCTGGTATATACTTCTTCATGAGAAGAGAACCTGAAAAAAGTGCAGCTGATATAGCTAGATCTCAATCTCAAGAGTCAACTCCTGAGCCTCAAGAAGAACAACCAGTTCAGGAAGAACAACCAATTCAAGAAGAAACGTATACAGAACCAGAACCTGAAACAGAACAACCAGTTCAAGAAGAAACCCAAACAGAAACTACAGAAACAGAAGAAAATTCTACTTCAGGAAATACAAATGATCAGTCGTCTAATAATGACGATGAAAACAATAATAGATAACCTTTTTAAAAAAAATCTTTTCCACCTTTTAAGTACGCACATTTTTCACACGTTTTTTCTACCTCAGGAGGTGAGTCCAAATTTAAAACTTCTTTCATTTCAACAATCTTTTCTTCAATCCATGAAGTGTCAACATGATAAGGTATTAAAGTAGATTTAAAATCTATTTTGTTTTCAAATTTATCATTTGTTTTTTCACCATTACAAACATAAAAATATGAAAGATCTGAGACTT
>Ga0209425_10004529_pt1 | contig 14087 bp, 8 predicted proteins | sample COG_05_FD_184749 | JGI IMG/M metagenome (GOLD analysis project Ga0209425, IMG submission 184749) | Pelagic Microbial community sample from North Sea - COGITO 998_met_05 (SPAdes) (version 2) | ecosystem: Environmental > Aquatic > Marine > Neritic zone/Coastal water | place: Helgoland, sampling... | reverse complement strand
TAACTTTATTTTTTGTTGTTCCACTTGAATTTAGAGAAAATTGAAACATTCCTCCACCTGCTGCAGTATTTAAACAATTTATAAATGTTGCCGCTCTTGAGCCTCCTGAAGTACCGCCACCATAAGCTTCGTCAAAACTTGCTTGTGGGTAAAATGCTCCTTTTTCTGAAATAATAAAAGCAGGAATATATGCAGTACCTCCAGAGTCTGCGGTAGTTGGTAAATCAACACCTGAAGTTGTCATTGTAGTATAAGTTGAGTTTGATCTTATGACTCCACTACGATAAATTTCAGAATTGAATAAATAATCTTTGGAACTTATTGAATCATCAATAACATCTGACCCAGCTTTTGATATCTCAAGTCCGTAATTATTATTTGCTAACTTTCCTAGTGCTACTCTTTTATCTGCCATAATTAATCTGAGACTATAATTCTATTGTTTGCGCCATCAACAAGAACCTGTCCATCACTTCCTACTGTTATTGTTGAACTTGCTGCAATATTTCCACCGTCAATTGTAGTAATATCACTTCCATCATTAAAAGTTCCGTTACTAAAAGTAACTACTCCAGAGAAGTTTGTAAGCTGAACAACATTACTATAAGCTACAGTTATTGTGCTTGATCCTGCCGATGATTCTGTTCCATAATATCGTACAGTCCACCAAAAGTTTGATGAAGCGGCGTCTTGTGTTGTTGGACTATTTCTCCAAACATTAGTTGAACCCCCATCATTAATACCAGTACCTGAGACTACTCCAGTACTAAAAGTATAGGTAGTTCCACTTGGTGCACTTGGTGCTCCACTCGTTGTTTTTTCATAGTAAAGATACCCTTGTATTGTTCTTAGTCCTGCTGCACCTGGATCACCTGGGTCACCATCTGCTCCCGCTATAGATTTAGAAATACTATAATCTGCTGTAATTGTTACATTGGAAGCTGTACCTGCGGTTGCAGCAGGAATAACAGCCTGAAATGTTCTTACTCCTTGATCTGCAGTCATGCCTGTAATTGTATAGACACCTGATGAACTATTTATGCTACCCGCAACTCCTGTTCCGCTCGGAGTACTAAAAGTACAGCTAGTTGTTACTTCTGTTCCTCCTACGAATACTTTAAATGTTCCACCTGCTCCTGAAAAACTTGAAACTGTTCCTGCACTATTTGCAGTTACAGTATGAGAAGCATTTGTTAAAAATCCAGTAACAGCATCAGAGCCGTCTTGAACTGCAAATATACTTACAACATCTGAAGCTGCAACATCTCCTGTATTATTTTCTTTAACCTCTACTTTTACATTTACTACTTCATCAATTGCTGGTTCATCTGCATCTGCTAATGTAAAAGTACTTGTTGTTGAATATGCTTGTTTTTGTACTCCGTCAACTAAAAATCTATAGTAAGGAGTTGTAAAATTAAAAGCTTCGTTCGTAAAGGTTATAGAGTCACTTTCTGCGCCTGCAGTAGAGTAATTTATTACATGCTTACTTGGTATAAGTTTTACAGTTCGTCCGACTGCACCATCTGCCCCTGTCGCCCCCTGCTTTGATTTTGTAAGAGTCTGTATTCTTGTAAAAGTTTTAGAAACACCAGCTTCATTTCTCACTGTAATTGTAAAGGTTACTTGCCCAGTATCTTGTGATAAAGACGTAGCATTTGCAAATCTTCTTATATTTGAAGAAACAGTGCTTGCACTTCCAATACCTACAATACTACTTGGACTTACTGCTGAGACATTGAAAGTCGAATTTCCACTTGTTGCATAGTTTAATTGTGTTGTTCCATTGTATACTTCAATATCTGTTCCTGAACCAGTAAAAGTAATTGTTCCTGCTGTTGTTACAGGTACTGTATGAGCTTCGTTAGAAAGTATAATTGTGATTGCATCTACACCTGCTTTGAGTCCTGAAATTGTAATTTGATCTCTTGCAAGAATTGTTCCTGAATTTGATCCTTCTCGTATTTGTACTTCGAGTTTTTCTGGCATACTTGTATACGCTGAAGGTGCTGAATAAGAGTACGTATTTGATGTAGTATTTTGAACACTTACATCATTTTTAAAGAACTCATAATATACAGTACCGCTTGTATTTAGAGCTGTTGCAGTAGCTGTAGCTGAAGAAGGGCTTGGATTTGCTCCATTTGTGTCATATTCAAAAGTTTGATCTGCAATCGTTAAATTTACTGCTCTTGCATCGTCTCCTGCTGATCCGTCTGCACCGTCTGCTCCTGTAATACCTGCTGTAGTTGCATATACTATTTCAAAAGAGTAATTCGTACTACCGTCTGTTACAACTTTTGCAAGTATCGTATCTTTTGTAACATCAGGTTTAAAACTTTGCTTGAATATTGAAGTTCCAGAGTATGCTCTTGGTACAACTGTGTCTAATTCTAAAGAAGTATCGGATGTTATTCTATTAATTCTTGCCATGAAGCGAGTAGACCCAGCGCTATCAATAATGAACAAATCCCCTAAATTATAATCTGTTAAAAATGTAGTACTTGAGCCTGTTACAGTTCCTTCTTCATTGTCTATAGTAACGGTTCCTGTGGCACTTGATATTCCCGCATTTGCTGCTCCGACTTCTGCAAAATATTCATAGTTAAATGCATTTCCATCAGCATCTTGTGCGGCAGTATCAGTTTTTAATTCTAGTGCTTTTAAATGATGATAAGTTACATCTCCATCAAATAATAGAAAAGCTGTTGCGCTTGCTCCCATACCTGCAAATGACTGCTGATAATTTGCAGTTACAGTTCCAGAGAATAAAAATTCTTGTTCATTTCGGGACAAGAATGTGTAAGTAGAGGATCCAATTGAAGCTAATCCAGTGTTCGTATCTATACTTAGTGCTTGATTTAATGCTCCTCCTGTAAATAGTCTTCCGACTTGTGTTGGGGTTGGTAATCCTTCTTGGTTGCTTATTTCAATAGATTTTTGAACAGTTGATGATTTCATTTGCTCTGAATTTATTGTTCTAATTCTAAACGTAAAGACTCCATAAGAAGAAATAGGAATATCTATAAAACTTGTATCTTTTGTTGCAAATATTTTTTCATAAACGGGTCTACCACTTGCATTGTGTTCTATCTCATAGTAATTTAAATGTTCGTAAATAGAAGTCACAGCATTTCCTAACGAATCTGTTCTTGTGCTTGTAGGATGCTGCCATTGCATTCTTATAATTTTTGCAGCTCCTGTTACAGAAGTATCATCTTCTGTACTTGGATTTATATCTTGTTTTAATGATAAAGTTACTGATTTTGGCACAGGTACTTCTTCTGTATAAGAAGGAAGCGTTTTAATTGTTTGATCTTGTTGTAATTTATATCCTCTATCAACTAAATCGAATTTACTTGGTTCGTATTTTATTCCTATTATTTCATATCTTCCTCTGTCAGATTCATTTATTCCAGTAACTAAATATTGTTTTGCAGAGCCCTCATCAAGTGCCCCATCTGCTTTTATTTCTTTGATTGCCCAAGGCATATCTTTAGCAGGCGCACTACTGAATGCGCTTGATACTTGAATTGCAGTTACAGAACTTCCTGTGCTTGAAATAGTTTTAGTTTCAACTCTGCTATTTGGATTCCAATTTAATACTAATACATTTCCACTATCATCAACAGCATTTGCTACCTCTGCGCTTGTATCAAGAGTTACTAAACTTCCGCCAACTGTTGCTTGAGGAACATAGTCTCCTCTTATATATGAAATACTATTAATTGTTGCACTTTCTTGTCCAAGAAAAGCACCACCACTTGGATATACAATTGAAAGTTCAAAAGTATTACCGCTTGATAGATTTATAGCACTATCTACATTAATTGTAGTAGTAGTATTACTAGAAGAAGTTCTTCCACTGAATCGTATATGATCTCTATCTGCATCTTGTACATTTACTACATCTCCAGGTTTTAAAAATCCGCCATTAAAACTAGTTTCGAAACTAATTCCTTCAGTTTCCATAATTTCTGTAAGTAAAGTCCACTTACCAAATCTATGAGCTTGACCTCGAGAAGTACAACCAAAAGCCACAACATCTTTAGAAACTATTTTTCCAGTTTCAAGTATATTATTTGTATCTTCTACAATCTCTACTGCTTTTTTATACATAGAGTCTGGGTCATTCCAAGTTACTCGTACTTGATTACTTCTATATTGAGATTTTGTAGATGTATATGCAAATTTTCCTGCAATTACATTTGCTTTTGAAAAAGTATAAACAGGACTTTGAAATCTATTTTGAGAAAATTGTATTTCACCATTTAACCAAAACATCATTCCTCGGAATATGCTTGTGACATCTTTTAGTACTTTTAAGGCTTCTGCTGCTTGTGCTAAATATAAATTGCAAGTAAAACGAGGTTCTGTTCCTCCCTGTCCATCACTTACAAGCTCGTCACAATACCTTGCAATTCTATACAATTCGTATTTATCAATTTGTGAAGTATCAAAATATTTTCCAACTCCATATCTATCATTTGTTACTAAGTCATAAAATACCCAAGCTGGATTATCTGTATAAACTGGATGATGGTTTACGTGTGCCCCATTAAAAGTTGATTTATCTCCTCTAAAGTTGCCATCCCATTGTTGGTATGAATTTTCATCTGCACCAGTAGTTACGTTTCTATCATATCCTGCAACACTTCTATTTCCTTCTGTTCGAGGAAAGTAATTTGTAGGAACTTGTATTAAGCGTCCTCGTACATGATAACCACGAACAGGCAATTTCCCAAAAGACTGTGCATCAAAAATAAGAGCACCATAAGCAGATAAAGGATATGAAAGTTTATCATCTACTATTGCTTCAATTGTTTGTAAAGTACAAGGATTCGTATGGTCGTAGTCTCCATGTCGTGCATTTGTAGGATTAACTCTTTCTATTTTTACTTGAAAGTCAGAGAAAGGTTGAAATTCTTCCATGTTAATTGTAAAAGTTTCAATGAAAGGTGCTTTTGTTTCTGCTTCAACAAAGCCAGTATTCATTCCTAAACGACCTCTAAAATTTGAAGTTTTTCTGCCTGTAGGTCTTGCACTAATTTGTGCATCTGTTGGACCAAATATCTGTACTTCCGTAAAAGAAGAATCTCCTGCTCGTTTAAATCCTAAAAATATTCGTAACTCAACGTGTGCAGGAGCTTCATGTCCAGACTTTTTCTTACTTGCAAGCATCATAGGAAATTTAAAAGTTAATTTAAGTTTGTCTATTTCGGGCTGATTATTAATACCCATTGTACTAGCAGAGATTGTAGTAGGAGATGCAGTTGCATTTCCAGTTGTTGAATGATATCCTCCACTTGTTATATTACTTTGACTTCCTGTTATAGAAGATAGATCAGTTTGATTTATTTCTGTATTTGCAGAATGTACAATTGAAGCGCTTCCAATACCTGGAAAATTTTGAAGAAGAGGTTGATCTCTATATCCATTCATAAAAGCATATTGAAATGCTCCATGATTATAAATAGGAGTATCTGAAATATTTCTTTTTGGAGTAGTTGTAAACGCAGTAACATTTGAAACATTCCTTACATCTGTTCCTTGTGCTGATATATTTGATATGACTGCTGTTGTTGAATTTGTAATTGAATCTATTTTTCCTACTTTATCCACTGTTCCGTCTACATTTGATACTGTGGTTGAAGCAGGTAAAGCTAGTTGCACAGAAGTTGCTGAAGTAAAAGCAATTATTTCTGATCGAAGAACTCCGCCATTTACTCCTGCTCCGCTTACTGTTACGAATTGTTTCATTCCATCAACAGTTCCCGGTATGTAAACATCATTTGCATTAAAGAAACTTGAACTTGCAGTTACAGTATTACTTCCCTTTGTCATGCTTAGTCCGCCAGAAATAGCTTTCTTTGCCCCTGCTATATTTATATATCTGTCTCCATCATTTACGGATAGACCACTAAACATGCTATTTACATTGTCTACAACAGTTAAAGAACTCGCTGTGAATGAAACGTCTAGACTTTCTGCAATATTGTGTTTTGTTCCAATAGAACCAATTGTTGCTGCTGTTTGATCTAGATATATTGAATCAGTACCATTTACAAGTCCTTGAATAGGACCTTCTGATATAAGATCATACACAACGGCTGTTTGATACTCATTCGGATTATTTACTATGGATGAACTTGATCCTGCTCCTTGTGCTTGCCCACCATTTGTTAAATCGTAAAATCTACCTAAATTTTTCATTTAAATTGTCCCGATGCTCCTGTACCACCACCGCTATGCCTATTGTGTCCACCTGCACTCTGTCCTGAATCCCCATATGAACCATTAGGTGAACTTGAATCTGGAGAAATAATTGTATATCCTGTCTGTTGATAACTTATTTTATAGTCTATAAAGCCAATATTTGTAAGTGCTCCGCCTACTATGAGTTCTCCATATAGTAAAGGCACTGGTATTCCTTGTTTTGTATTATTCTGAGGTCCGTCAAAGAGATAACTGTCCCCTGCTTCTGAAGGACTTTCCGGTGTCATATATCCGACAACACCCGACATTGCGAGTCCTACTCCTAAAGTAGTAGTACCCCATGCGGCTACTTGTCCATAAGTATTAAGAGTTATCTGTGAGTATGTGGTAACCGTTTCACCTGCTGTAGTAACAGTGCTTACTACTTCTCCTCCTTCTGTCAGACTTTCAAAACCTTTAAGAAAACTAGGTCCATACCATATTAGTAATGCTCCTGCTATTATTTTTAACGCATCGCTGATTCCTGCTCCTGCTGCTTTTGGAGTTATAATTACAGTATCTTTTGGTTTTTCTAACATGACCGAGTAGCCATCTTCTAATAACTCTTTTCCATTTAATATATCAAAATCAACTCCTTCATCTGCTTTTTGTCGAATATACTCTTTAAATCCTTCAGTTTGGCAATCTATCAGTTTAAATATATCACGAAAGCTAGACGTAGCCATATGCCAGTCTGTTCCAAACTTTTCTCCGAGTTCTCCCATTAGCTTAACGTGGGTCATATATTTCTACTCCTTTCTCTGGGTATGATACAATTAAATATGGTATCTGCAATGCTTTTGCCGAGTCTTTATCAAGCTTGCTTGGATGACAATCTTGCATATAGTGACTATGGACTATATATTTTATTTTAGAAATTAACTGATACTTGCCTAAAACTTTTGCGTCAATTTCAAATTGATTTTCTTCTGTGGATATATTCTCACAAGGAATATATTTTTCTTTGTTATTTTCCTCAACAATAAGTCCACACATTTCACGAGGTGCCTCAGCAGCTGCCTGAGCAAATATTTCATCGAGAAATTTCACTGAAAGTTCTTTGAGCCTGGAAAAGCTCCAAACGGTAATGTTACTGTAGTATTTATTTCTGCTTTTGCTCTTGAAGTTGTTGAAGTAATATCTACAGGTGAAAAACCAAATCGTTTTCCACAAGAAGTTAATGATTTTCCACACTCATCTGCTCTTTTCCAAAAATTGTTAAAACCTGGTGTATTTCCTGCATGAGTAACTTTTGTTTTCCATACATAAGTCTTTCCACCACTTGCATAAGTAACAATATCATTTAATTTATCGTCTGTGTAAGCATTATAAGTTGTACTATTTGAGTATGCTCCTTGATGTACTCTCACTCTATCGAATTTTGCATTTGAATCAGAAGGAGTACCAAGTGATGTTTTTGTTCCTGCTACATTTACTATCCAATATTCTGTTATACTTGCACTTGTAAAAGAGCCATCAGTATTTACTTTGACTGCTGTTCCTGATGTGCTTATATAATCACTTACTGCAAAACTTGTACTTCCTCCAGCTGCTGTATAGTTTGTAAAACTTCCACTTGCAGGAACTATATATTCATCATCTAAAGTCACATATACTCCAGTATGTTCTACTCCATTTACTGCTGTTCCTAATATAGTATAATTTTGACGAGTAAATTTACTTTCTCTATGCCAACTACATCCACCGCATTTTTCAGATTCGGCTAAGTCTGGACTTGCTCCAGTGTACTCCCAAGGACATGCATTAGATATAATTTCTCTTGCGGGTATTTGTACTCCTTGTAAATCAAACGGAGCTGTTAGTTCATAAGAAAGAGTTATGGCATCTCTTGCATTAATTTTTGATATTGTCCAAACTTGTCGTGTAAATTCTATGGGAGTATTTCCTGAGCCAGGATCGGAACTTTCTCCCTGTAAATATCTTTTTAGCGTCATACGACGTATTACTTTTTTACCTAGTAAAGTATCAAAGTCGCTTGTTCCCATTGCAGTTGAAAAAGTATTATCAACAATTGCTACGTTAAAAACAGGTCTTGCTATTGCTCCTGTTGCTTTTATATCAAATCCATCCATCGTAAGGGGGCAGGGAGCATAAGTCCTTAAAGTACTTGGAGAACTATAATCGTACATTTGTAAAGATGAGCCATCAGAATCTTCTCCTTTTGTAAAGTATGCAAAAGTTCCATCTGCTTTTTCTATTTCAAAAAGTTCAACAAGTTCAGAACCTGGAGTTTGTTTTTGAAAATCACTTACTAATGTCATGATTCATATACTCGGCGAAATTCTGCTGTTAAATTATAAAAATTTTCAAATGCCCAAGTTTGATTCCAACTTGGACAAATACAAAATATTGTTTCAGTACTGGACGATTCATTACTGTCCTCTAAACTAAATTTAAACCTACTAACTCCTCCAAGACTTTCAAAAAACGCTACTAAATCGTCTATCTCTGCTTTTGGTCGTGAAGAAAAAGATACACTCATAGTTTGAGTTAATACGTTAATACCGTCTGCAACTCTTTGCTCATATCCATCACCAAAAGCTGCTAACAATACTCTAGGAGTATTTGATCTACCTAATCCTTTGTCGGGTTGTACTGGTGCAGAAAATCCTGTTATATTTCCGCCGTCTGCTTTAAATATTCCAAATGCCATAATCTATTAATAAGGGCTTAGTAAGCCTCCTGGTCGTTGTTGTTTTGATAATTCTGTTTGTACTGCAGCTGAAATTGCTCTTCCCAAGGTGTATGAATCTTCTCCGTCTCCTGTGCTAGAAGTTGCTCCAGTTGTCATGTTTACATTTACAGTTACATTATTTCCGCCTGTGCCGCCAGACATTTCTACTGGTATACTTCTTCCGTTTGGAAGTGGTACGACTGCCTCTGTTCCGTGTAGCACTGCAGGATATCCTGAGGCTGGTCCGTCTGATACTCCTCCTGTTCCAAATGAACGATATCCAGGAGACTTCATTATTCCACCATCCCTGCCTGTTGGTCCAAGTCCTGGAAAAAAAGGTATAGCTCCCATAACGGCTATTGCTGCTTGTTGAGCAAGTACTTGAGCCATGGCTGATAGTATTGATTTTGTCATGCTTAAGAAAGCGTCTTTCATGTTTGAAGTACCTTCTATAATACTTTGAAAAGCTGTTGCCATACTTGATTCAAAAGAATCTCGGAAAGCTTGCTGTACTTGATGTAAAGCACTTGCTTCCATTTTTGCTTTTCGTATTTTAGCATTTATATTATCTAACTTTTGATTTTCTATTGCTATTTGAGCGTCATCCTTATCTAGCTCTTTAGATTCAAGTTCTCGAATCATTGTTAATGCATCTGCTTGTTGTCTTTGTAATTCTAATACTGCTCCTTCTTTTTGCAATTGTTTTGCTCGCATTTTTGATTGTCCCATTGTCTTATTAAGAAGATCAGTTTCTAAACGAAGTTTTTCTGTGATCATTGTCATCTCTATATCATGTAATCGTTTGGCTTCTTTTTCTGCGAGTTGACCGTATTTCATTACAAGACCTGCACCTGCAATAGCAAAATCTTCATCACTATATGTTTTCTTTAATTGTCTTAATAATGCTTCGTCTTGTTCTAAGCCTGCCATTCCTTCTTTGCCCAAGAAAGTTGATAACATATCTTTCGTTGCCTTATCAAATAATGTTCCTTCATTTTCATCAAATTTCATTACAATATCAGCAGTTGAAAATTGCTCACCTAATCCTTTTAAAGCTGATCCAACAGATTTTATATTTGTTGTTAGTCGAGTTAATTGAGTCTGCGGAGTTTTAAAAGAGTTAAGAGCTTTAGCAAAATCTTGAGCAGAACTTGTCATAATTTGAGTTGTTGATCCAAGATTTTTCATATTATTTCCAGCAATTGTTCCTTTCTCTGCTAAAGTATCCATAAACTCTTTAATATTTTTAAAGTTTTCAGTTTGATCTCCTCCTGCCCGTGCTATTTTTATAAATCCTGCAAGTTGAGTCTGCAACTCTGCTAATTCAGTCGAAGCGGCGGAACCTCCAACAGTTAATCCTTGATAATTACCTAAAATACTTTGCGTTCCCGTTAGAGCATTCATTTGATCTGTACTTGCTCCACCCTGCATTCCTGCATTATAAGGATTCAGTCCCAAACCAAACGGATCAGCTCCGGCTATAAAATTATTAAAAGCATCAACATAACCCATAAGTCCTTGTCGTCTTGCTCTTCCCCCATATGTTTGTGTTCCTGCTCCTTGAGAAAATGCTTGACTTATATTAGAAAAATCAATATTAGAAAGTGCTCGTGCACTTTGCAACATATTTGCCATGAGTGAATTACGAGTTCTCATTCCTGATATCATTTTATCTAAATCTTCCGCATTTTGTTTAAATAAATTTCCTATTTCTTTTTGAGCACTTTTATAGGCTTTTTGTGATTTTTCTGATTTATCCAAGAGTTGACTAAGTACACCAACAATACTTAGTGCAATACCTATATACCCTGTTAGGGCTAATAGTCCTGTAAAAGCTCGTCCTAAAAGAACAGTGCCAGTTTTTACAGCCGCCACCGTTCTTCCATGCTCAAGTCTATATGTAGCATAAGTTGCTCGAACTTGTAATTGTAGTCTATTAAAGAAATTAGTATTCATGGCTTCTTCTTCAAGTTTTAAAACTTTTAGTCGTCGCATTGTAGTTTCTGCTTGTCGTCTTGTAAATTGTTCGACTCTATATACTGATTTTACTTTTCCTTGAGCTGCTTTATCATACGCATTTTTCATTTCTTTTTCCATGCGTCCGAAGTCTTTACTTTTTAAAGCACTTATATCTCTTGTACCCCCGTACATTGATGCAAATTGACTTTCTGCAGCTTGTAATGCACCTTTACCACCGCCTAGCTGAGGTAGTGCAGGAGTTACAGCTTTTAATAAACTTCTACCAAGTAAGATTCCTCCACCTGCTAGTGCTGTTGTATTCATCTGTAATGCCATCGCTAAAAATTCCGCTAATGGTCCCAGCATTCTTTTTATCGAATTTAGCAAGTCATCAAAAGATTTTGCGAGTTTTGTAAGTTCATTCGCAGAAGTCGCTGTGGCTCCAAATTTTTCTTCCCCTTGCTCTAAAACTTCATTTACAACTGCTTGAGATTTTTCAAATATATTTAATTGGTCTTTTGTTTTTCCGATAGCAAGTGCATATTTTTCAGATGCAGTTTCTAATCGTAGAATAATACCTAATTCATCCAATAGTTCTGGTTCCGCCTTTACAGCACCTCGTACTAATCTATTAAATGAATCTGTTAGATCTCGTCCTAATGCAAGAGAAGCTTTTAAAGCAACATCACCTAGTTGATTTATTTGTTTTGCACTTAATCCTGCAGCAGTACCAATCGCAACAGCTTGTGCTGCCTCTGCAAAAGCTAACTGACCTGATGTAGCTGCTTGGAGTTGTCTTGTTAAAATTGCTAAGTTTTTTCCTGTATTTTGAGCATATTCTGCTTGCCCTTGTTGTAAAATTCTTAAATCACCAGCACTTTGTAAAAAACGAAAAGCTGCTGAAATGGCAAATATGTTAGCAGCTAAAGTAGCATATGCGGGCACAAGACCGCCAGTAATGCCCTGAGCCATTTTTGAAAAGTTTTTGGTTTGATTTGAGGACTGCTGAGATGCGCCCTTAAAGTTACGATTTAGAGTTGCTTCAGATTTACTTAAATTATCAACAGCTTTACCTGCTTTTTTAGTTTTCTTTTCAAATCCGGCAATTGAGCCATCATCATTTAGTCGTACGATTAAGTCTGCTAACGTAATTTTCTTTTTTGCCATTTATCTTCGTATATTTGCAGAATTTATTCCGCCTTTGCCTGCTTTAGCTTTATTTTCTTGTGCTTTTCTTTTTCTTTCTAATCCTTTATTTATTTTTTCAGCATTTCTTGCCTCTATATGTTTTATAAAGAAAATACAGTCTTTTTTATCTTCTACTTTCCATGTATCTAGTAACATTGATAAAGGAGAGTAATCTTTTCCTAAGTAAGAACCACTCATACCTTCCCAGCGATCTGGTAAAAGGTCATGCAATAAAAAAGCCACCTGAACTTCATAAGGATAATCCTCTGTAGTTGGTGGCATTTCGTCAAAGTCAGGATCTTCTCCTCTCTGTTCACATAGGTCTAAGTACGCATCGAGTTTAAGTTGTCCGTCTTTATATTGTTTGTCTAAGAGACCAAGTATTTGTTTTACTTGGCTCTGGTAAAATTTTCAAGATCACCTGTTACTTCTGTAACCCAAGTGTCGAAATCAGCTGCATTTTTCATCAGCGTTTCAGCATTTTCTTGAGAAAATAAAAGTTCATCGTCGGGATCAAGACTACTAATGTCCACCAATAGAAGCTCTTCGAGGTAAGAATATTTTAAGCCTTTCCATCCTTTGATTACAGCTTTTACATACTCTACTAAAAACTTATCTTCATCTAATTGCTCATCAAATGCTCTTGTTTTACGATTAAACTTTTGAGATAGACAACGATTTCGTAGTTTTAGCAGTTCTTCCCTTGCCAAGTAGCAAAGGTCAACAGAAAATCCAGCCATGCTAGGATAATCCACTGATACTGTTTTGCTTGGAGTTAATAAACTCGCTAGTGATACTGATTTGTTTTCTTGTTCTGTCATTCTGTTTCCTGTTAAATGAGGGGAGGGTTGCCCCTCCCATCTAAATTAATTATTATGTTACGGCTGGTCCTACAAACTCCATTGTTATTTCGTCTGTTGCATCAACTGAAGTTGGTAAAGCATGGAAAGTTGTTTCCAAGCTTATAATATCATCAATTGAATGTGTAGGTACTTCCAAGTGACATGTTGGTAATGTCATTGTAACTCTTGGAGTATTACCTGTTCCACCTATTACAAATACTAGATTGAAGTCATTTGTTGTTGTTGAGGTTGACTCAAGAATGTCTTCAAATAAGTCCGCACTTGAGGCGCCACTTGCAGGAGTATTCAAGTAACAAGTAAAATTACCTGATACAGAACGAGTTCCTGTAACATGCCCTAAAGGCTGATTTACAATTCCTAGTGTTTCTGGTGTTAAGAAAGTCATATTATTTGAAACAGTAATATTTCCTCCTGTTAGTGTTAAAGTATAAGTACCAACTATATCTTCTGCTGTTGTAGCTGTTACTGCTAAATCAGTTAGTCGATTTCTAATAAAGTTATTAGTATCAGCTGCTGCTGTTCCTTCATAAATAGTTGCGGTTGACATTGAAGATTCTTCAGTTATAATTTTACCGAATCCTGACCAATTTGCTGTTGCAATTCCATCGATATCAAAATCAATTGAAACTTCATTTACAACACATCCTGCTATTTTATAAATAGTTGGATTTGTCTTTCCACTTCCCATTTCAAAATGTAAATCAAAAGTATTTAATTCTGGTCGATTAGAATTTGTAAATACTACATCTGCACCACTTGCGTCAGGAGCGCTAAAACCTGCTCCTGTTGCTCCTACAGCTCCATATCCGGCTAATGCATTCCATAAAGCTTCTTCAACTACATGAGAAAAAGCACTACTATGCTCACCGCCTGAGCCTCCGCCACCAGACGTAAAAGGTCTAATGTAGGTTTGAAATGACCACTCAGCAGGAGCGTAAGAATCCGTAAACATTTGTCTAGCCCTTCTACTTACTCCACCTGTTGCCATTTCGTTTAATGTAACTTCCGTTGCATTGGTTGCTTGAGAGAAACTAAATCCATCTAAGACTGGTATCTTATAGATTGCTCCTGCGCTATCAGTAAGATGAACTAACGTATCTCTCGAGTAATAAAATGTATCTGCCATT
>Ga0209425_10004526_pt1 | contig 14091 bp, 24 predicted proteins | sample COG_05_FD_184749 | JGI IMG/M metagenome (GOLD analysis project Ga0209425, IMG submission 184749) | Pelagic Microbial community sample from North Sea - COGITO 998_met_05 (SPAdes) (version 2) | ecosystem: Environmental > Aquatic > Marine > Neritic zone/Coastal water | place: Helgoland, sampling... | reverse complement strand
GCACCCATAGAAATTAATAAGCCACCGAAGATAGCGAAACTAATTCTCATCAAAGATTCTTTTTGATTTTTAGAAGATCCAGTAGACTTCATTAAATGATGAATATGATAGATGGCTAATAGTCCACCCATACAAACAAATGAAAACCCAGCCAAAGCAACTTGCCTATCAGAAGATTCTACCATAATAACAATTATTGCTCACTGTTATTTAAAGATAGTGATTTGATGGCGGCAGGGCGAACACACCTCCGACAGAAAAATAGGAAAGGAGGATAATATAACCGAAAGTGTGTTGTCGAACCGCCAATGTTGCCCTTGTTGCCTCGACAATACCATGTTGCGGTTTTCAGATACTTAAACCTTATTGTTATTTTAACACTTATGTGCACAATCTACTGTATCAAAGACCCTTAGACCCACTGTCCAATAGGTTTCGTATTATTGAGGCCATTAATCCAATATACAGTTTTTTCTGTGGAGGCTTTGGTATCTTTATTTGTGCAAACTATTCCTCGAGAGACGTATACTCGCAGCGTAGCACCGATATAATTAGGATGGCAACAAGTAGAATACTGAGGATAATGAATGAAAAGTTGTCCTAAATCCTCCGCAGTAAATACTTTATCGTGATAAACTGACAGGTGTCTTAGAATCAAGTATTTGGCAAATGGTTTTCTTTTAGATTTCTTTGACATAGTATGATAACAAGATTTGCTACAAAATGTTTTATTACTGTGGTGACCTTTTCCATGAGTTAATTCAAACTTAGTTCCACACCAATCACAACCTTTTTCAAGCCGAGGCCAATACATCATTCCAGAATGGTGTTGTGAACCCGTTACTAAATCTCCAGATATTTTAGTTATACTGAGTCGATCGGCTTCAAAACAATAAAGATTACAATAGTCTGGATATTTTACTCCTTTCTTATTATGGCTACTATCAGTAGTAGGTAATGGACTATCACAAGTTTTACACCCACGAGCCATATAGCCTATAGGAGATTAGCAAGTATTTAACTATTGTGGCCTCTATGTCTTCAAGACCCATTCTTTTCCAGTCCAAGTGTGTGTAAAGGTGGCCTCATCAAAAGTATCGCTTTTTGATTGGTTATCTCCACTCCACATCGGTTGTAAATTAGTATAATGAAAACAGGCTAATTGTTGGGCGGGATCTGAAAGGTCAAAAGCATTACAAGGTTTTCGATGATCTATTTCCCAACCATTGATTCCATAAGTTTCCCAAGTGACTCCAGGAATCGCCGCAAATTGAGATTCTAAATGTAATTTTAATTCGGCCACAGTGCACCCTAACAAATCTAAAGTTCTATATTCTTTTTTATGATCTTTAATAGCATTCCATACTCGAGAACGAACTCTATTAATCAGAACTTCTTCGGGATTACAAATTATGCAAGAATGGACTCTCAAATTATGATCACAAAGTTCAGAACCATCACAAATAGCACAACGCTCTTGGCGTAAGTTATGCTTACAAATACGAGCGGCTCCTTCACAAATAGTGCAACGCCATTTTTGGCTGCCGTGAACGCAAAAATAATCTGCTACATTGCATTGTTTACAAAAATGTAAATTCTTTTTGTGCGGGACGCAGAGCCAACGAGGTCTTTTGGTTTCAATCTGAGTGTCTCCTTTTTTATTGTCCCACACGGCAGGAATATTATATGTCGGATGCAAATAAATTTTCCCTAAAATTCTTTTTACTTTGGGAACGGGAACGACTGGATGCTCCTTTACTTCCTCAGAAACTTTTTCAAAATCTTTTTTCTTCATGTAACTTCCTCAGTTGGATCCTAATTACTTTTTAAATTTGTTTTAAAAGTTCTACAATAATATCTACTGTCCATGCATTGCCCACATGAGAATGACGACTAGATTCTGCTAGTTTAGGAAGTTCGGTATAATTGTCTGGAATAGTTAGCATTCTTTCGGCTTCGACCGCAGATAAATATCTCCAATCTACTCCTCGAGTTTTAGTATTGTATACATCAATATACTTTGTTCCTGGGGGGTGCACAGATAAAATGGTATCTTTTTGGACAGTAGTTAAACAGTTTAAAAGTTCTGTATTCTTTCGGACATTTAAAACTTGTGTAATTTTAATATTAGGGTCATAGTCTTTGCGAACTCCTTTACTATCTAATTTTCTCCCCACAATGTTGGCGGGTTTCCAACTTCTTCCAGACTTGTCCTGGGAAGGATCCAAGTAACTAGAAAAACTTTTTTTATTCTTCGGAGTTGTGATAGTAAAATTTGCTGGAAGAAAGTTACTCCAATAATTTCTTTTTCTCATAGAAGGTGCGAGCACAGCAGAATCAATAAAAATTGGTTTAGGTTTTCCTGGAAGGTGTTGAGTAATGGTATCTCTCCAAACATCTTTCATAATTACATTTTCTAGCAACCAATAGTCTGGCTTATAATGATTTAAAATATCTACAAAAGTAAAAAATAACTTCGATCGAGGATCCTTAAAATTTAAACCTTTTCCAGAATGTGAAAATCCTTGGCAGGGTGATCCACCTAAAATAATTAATTTATCTCCAGGATCTAAATCTATGTTCCATGATTTCCAATTATTTACATCTCCCAATTGAATTGTATTCGGAAAATTCTTCTGCGTAATGGCAATTGCAGTTTTGCTTATCTCTGAAGCATAATAACGTTTTACTGAAATTCCGGCTTTTTGTAAGGCTATTTGGCCACAGGAAATACCATCAAATAATGATATTACCACGTAGCCCATATTTGTTTTAGATAAGCACTACCTATTTATGACTTCTCTTATAGAGAACAAAATGTATCAAAGACCTTATCTATCCCATAGAGGGTCCGGGGGCGGCCTCGGCAGTGGTGGAGGTGGTGGAACTTTGATATGCTCATCATGAAAAGTGAACATTCCTGTTTCGGGAACTACTGGAGGAGAATCAACTGGTATATATTCTGATTTTAATATATTTAGTAATTCTTTTATCATTCGATACCCTGCCATGCAAAATGCAGTTATTACTATCGCAATCCAAATATTAGCCATCAAATAATAGTCCATAATCATTCATCTCCTATTATTTTTAAATGCTATAAAACTCCAGACACAAGATAATAAAAATATTATCAATGTTATCTGAGCGTCACTCATGCTACATCCTCCAAATGAGTGTTATCAAAATCAGAAAGTTTCAAGTTAGAATACAAAAACTTTTCATTACTGACTATTAGATCAAATTTGTGGTTATCTAAATTTTTTCCTTCTTTATCAGTCCAATGTGGTAATTTTCGAGGATTATACATAAGTGCATTTTTACCGTATGGAGGAGTTTTAGCCGTAGTGACCCCAACCCAATCACATTCGATCCAAGCACAAACTGTTTTATTAGCACCCTGACAAATATTTTTGGCAACATTGGTTCGGTTGTGCAACCGAGCATTAAGCATTACTAAACGCACAACAGAGGGATCGTAATAACTAACCGTGCCGGAAGGATTTTTAACTTGCCATTTCAAATAATTGGATCCTCGACCTAAATGAAATCGAACTCTATATTTACCTTCTTTAACAGAATTCATATTATTTCTCTCCTGCAGCAACCACATTTATTATTTACAATTTCATTTCTGGTGAAAGAATCTTCGGGGCAATCACAAATCATGCATCCATCTCCGCATCTCTTCTTTCAACTTCTTTACGAACTGCTTGCATTGTTCTTTGTAATGGCCTTCGACCCATTCTGGTGAAAGCGTGATATGCTTCCTCATAGGTAATCTCCTTGTATCTCATATATTCTAACACTTCTGCTTTCATTGCTCTTTTGTAATATTTACTCATTTTTGTTTCCTCCTTTTGTTTGTAGATCTTATAATTTATTATCGCATCACTACCCAACGACAACAATCTTTCGTTTTGATTCTTAATTCTGACAATTGACAGCCACAGTTTTCGCAATTCATGTATTCAAGACCCCCGTATCTTTTCCATCAATCGGCCACTGACCTTGATTGGCATAGTGGAGATATTTGTGAAAATCGAGGACTCCGCCATAAACGAATATGAGTAAGCCATTGCATTGTGGACAGTCATAAGTGCAGCCTTCTCTTTCTGATTCTTGGTGGCCACATTCATATTGTCCATCACAAATAGGGCAACGGATCGTAGTAGATAAATTGTTGTGAATATCATTTTCTTCCCCTCCTTTATTATCGTCTGAACGGTTCTCATTCTGCGTCATTAAAATTAACTCCTAATCGTGTCTTCCACTAATCAATAAACAGTGATAAGTAGTATATATACTTATCGGTCAATGAGCGTAATTACGCCCGATTTGGACTATTTTACGCCATCTTCCGCAAACTTTATAACCCTACTTTGACGATTTTGAATATTATATGCAGTCAGATATCCTATCTTGGGTTTATTTCCTAGCATTTTCATAAAATCTGTTAATCCTTGGAAGGTAGAAGAAACAATTAAAGGCACTCCTCGATACCATTCTACTTGATGAGCATGAGTATGTCCGGTTACAAAAATATCGGGTTTATCCATGATTACCATTTGATCTTCTTCTTCAGGAGATAAAGCATTTCTTTCTCCCCACAGTGGAGCCATATGTCTTTTTCTCAACATTTCTTTCATGGCTTCAGCCGGACGTTCATAAGTTACGTGATTCATTAATGGAACCATATCATCTATACCTTTTCCATGATAAGTAAGAACATCTAATCCAGAAAGATTTACTCGACCTGGATTGCCAGTATGGATAGCAGAATTAAAATCTTGTTGAATGTCGGCTTCTAAGACAGGTTGTGGTTCGGCGGGGCGAACTGCATCGTGGTTTCCAGGCGAAAGAATTGGCGTAATATGATCTGGTAATTCATCTAACATGGCAGCCAAAGTAGAATATTGTTTGTAAACATCAGTTTCAATTAAATTATTTTCGTGTCCTGGATAAATTCCGATCCCATCTACTCCATCCCCAGGAATAACTAAATATTTTAGATTTTTAGCCGTCTCGGCAGAACTATTCAACCACTTCATCATTTTATTCCATTCTTTTTCCTTAAAGTATTTGGATCCATAATGTAAGTCAGAAATAAATCCAATAGATACGGGATCAAATTCGGAACCTCCTTTATTCATATGCCCAGGAAGAATGTCAGGATATTGAACTTCGTTTACCCAAAACATTTCTCCAGTTTTACTTTCAAAAGTTCCAGTAACAGCGACTACATCGTCATGTAATAAAGTTCCGGCGGCAGGATCGTCAGCCCGAACAAAAACAGTTATAGTAGTTTCCGAAGTATCTTCGATTTCTACCATTCTACCGCCCGACTTAGTTCGGCGAATATTCATTATAATTCCTAATATAGTAGCCGGTGATCTAGTATAATCTGTCCAATTGTTGACGATTTGTTTAATCGTTCCTGATGGATGTTTGCCCGATTCATGAATCAATACTCGAGATAACTTTTCATATCTATCGTGAAATAATCCTACGAGATCGTCAAAAGAACCGGCTTGTCTAGTTTCACCTACTCGATATCCAGGCGTAATGTCCGTAGTATAATCATCGGCTTTAGCCGACCAAGAAGCAGATAAATCTGGAATATCACTATCTATGCGGCGTGGACCGTAATCAAACTTGGATCCGATTTGTCTATCTAATCGCTTGTCTGCACCCATATAGTCTCCTCCTATTTAGATTCTATAGGGGAGGACATATATAAGATTGCTGAATATTAATTCACTCTAATTGATAGGGAGTAGGATTCGTCATCAGAGACATAGCCGCCATGATTTCATCATGGACTTGTTCGGTAGCAATTTGAGCATCTCCTAATGACTTAGTGCCAGTGATAACACATTTACCACTACTGAATATCAGGCATACTGCAGAAGGATTATCGATTCTATAAATCAGACCTGGGAATTGCTCTGGCTCATACTCGGTCTTATCCATAGGAAGTGTAAATGATAGAGCAGGTAATTGAAGTGGGATTCCGACATCATATGTGACTACTAAGTTTTGAAGTAAAATAAATTCATCAGCAGGGAATGCAGATGGATTATAGCCATGCTTGGTTAAATCATCATGTAATGTTTGGAAAGCAGTTCGAGCATCATCATAAGACTTAGCACCCGTAGCCACGACTTTACCAGAACGGAAAACTAAAACACAAACTCTTGGAGAGGCAACTCGATAGACCATTCCTGGAAATTGCTCAGGTTCATATTCTATATTTAGATCGATAGCGAGTTGAACTACATCAATCGATGGAGCCAAGCGGGTGCTGGCTACTAGGTTTACTACGGTGGGCTTTATATTGGTCGCTGTGCTAGACATATATAAAGGTCGTTTTACCAAGTATATATACCTTTCGGTCATTTATGCCTAATTAGGCAATATCAGTTTTCTCTAGGCAGATCACAAGCACAACAGATATTATCGCTCAGAGGCGTTATTGCATAGCACGTATCACAGCGAGTTAAGCCTTGTAAGCGTAATATATCATTATCGAATCTAGAGTCATCAGCATAATTAAGCAGTTTTTTAGCGTTCTTTCGCTTAGTGTCTATATCTGATTTAGGCTTACGAGCATTACCTTTATGCTTGCTAGCGTTATTCTTAGCGTTATTATTGTGTGCTTTATAAGAAATAGTGATCACTCCGGCGTAATTAAGTGTAAATTAGTGTAAATTAAATCATTCCTCTTTGAATTGAGCGTAATCATTAGGCGTAAAAAAGTTTTCTGGATTATCTGTATCTATCCAGCGGGGTCCAATATAATCTGGTAAGCGTATATTAGGCCAGACAGGATTCTGAGGATAAAGATTTCTAAGCGTTAAATAAGCATCTTTAACTTTATTAAGCGTAATGAGAACTCCTCCCAATTCAGATAACATATTACTATTAGTAGGATCTTTTTGCTCAGAATGAGAAATGTTCGCTTCCGCATTAGATATTTCAATATCTAACCAATCTAAAAATGGATCTCTCATAGCGTAACAATGCTTGAAAAAAGATAACACCTATTTATAATTACGCATAAAAGTAATTATCTTTTAGTTCGGGTCCATCGGTAGCCTTAACAGAAAAAACTTCTGAAAAGACTACGGTCATAAAGTGTTCCACAAAGGTCATAATGAATAATATATGCACACCAATAGTTTTCTGATCGATCCATTCAATTAATTTATGATGACAGATCTGGACTCTTTGTTCATAATCTTCAATAGAGAGGGCTTCATCGGTTACAATATTATTTTGAATAAGATCTAAAACCTCATGATTAATATTTCCTACGAAGGATCCATCTACATAATCCTCTGTAGAATCAAAAACTGCTTCTTTAATTCGTTCACCCCACCTCTTCTTTTGAGCAGAAGTAAACTTAATTACTACTTGATCTTCTTCATTATTCGAATCTGAATTCTCGGAACTCTCTGGCATCCCTAATAATTAGGCACTCAAACTATTTAATACAAGCCACTCTTTCCAAACAGTGGTGTCAATTGAAATCTTTTCTTTTGATTTGGAAGGTGGACAATCAATTTCATTTAAAGGAGTTTGAAAAAGTTTTGCGGTTAGGTGACAGTCCTGTAAACAATAATCAATTACTTTTTGGTATTCACCATTCGCCCACGCAATGGGGGCTTCTGATGCTTTCATAGATTTATTGTCGGAGGAGTGAATAGCAGAAACTAAATCTGTCAAATGAAATCTTTTTCCATATCTGTTTTGAAGATCCTCCGCAGTATCAAATAATAAATTATTATTTTCTAAATATTCATAGGCATTAATTAATGGTGAATTATTTGAGTCCCCAGTATAAATGGCTCCTCCATCAGACCATTCCTTTAAAACAATAGGCCAATCAAAATTGTTTCCATTATGCGTAACTATAGGAATATTGAGCGGAACTACAATCCACTTCATAAAGTTTTCAAACTCAGAAAGTAAAAAGTATCTTTTATCATCTTGAAGTTTTTTAGGCATAAACGACCAATAGTCATCGGCTACAAAAACAAATTCATTAAGCCCAATTACGCTAAATTCTTGAGAAGTGGTTAAACATAGCGTAGAAATCTGCCACCCCGCAGGATCTCCAAAGTTTACGCCCTCTCCTAAATCTAAATTGAGCGTTTCAATATCTAAAACTAAAAAATTATAATTCATTTTTTATTCCTCCTCGGCGTAAATATCCTCATTTACGCTTGTGTTGGCTTCAAGACCTCGAGGGACTACGCTTAAAGATACATCACAGGAACCATATTTTTGATCACCCCAAGCCACAAACCGGCGTAAAGCACCAAATATAGGCGTAGTAAAGATTCCAATACTTCGGCGTAACTTACCTCGATTATCGATTACACAGACTGGTGAATTATGCTCAGAAAAGTTTTCTGCTACAGGATCCGAATTTGGCAAAAAAGTTTTCGAAGGTTCTAAAAGATTTTGAGAACTGTTATGGAGCGTAAGTTTGTCCATAGTTTTCAAACGTAGACTAACGTTTCCAGCGTAATTATTTATGTTAGAATCTCCTGATAATGGTGTTCCTTCTGATAAAGATAAACTTATTATTCTATATTTGGTGTCTTCATCAGGTATACGAAAAGATATTTTATATGCCTGACTGTCTTCATCCCATAAAACTATATCATCTATATTTTGTAAATTACTATTTCTCACTGTTTTGAATATCTCGAAGGGAGCCTCAAAATTATCTGGTGTGGACTGCTCTGCCATATTATTCTTCCTCCGAAACGGAAGATTTTTCTGAGTATGATCGAGGATTTACCAGACTTTCTTTTATAGAATCACCAAAGATTGGTGAATTATTTGAGTCTCCAGAATATTTAGCATAGAACTCTTGAGCAGATAGATAATCATCGGGGACAATCAAATCAATTTTTTCCTTGTCAGATCTAGATCCATTTCTCATCAAAACTACTTCTGCCAATAGTCCAGCCAAACTTATACAGATTACAGCAGAAGAAATTATTTGTCCATTCTGGAAAATCAATTCAGCATTAGTATCTGTTATCTGTCTAATTTCTAGTTTAGTGCTATTAAACAATCCTAAACCACCTATAAAGGCAACCGACATAAATCTAACTAGTCTTTTGAATCCCATATTTATATCTCCTCATTAACTTCAGGATTCTCTATGGATTCTCCAAACATAATTTCTCCAGAGGATTCATCGACCTCATTAACTTCTGCAACAGCAGCCACGTCAGCAGCGTTTAACTTTTGTTCCTCTTGCATAGCCTTAATTTGTTTATTAGTTTTCTTTTGTTTGCGGCGAGCATTAGTAAAGTGATTTCTCATACTTTCTGCATCGAATCCTTTAAGGTTAGGATTTAATTCATTATTAGCCTTAATATAAGATGAACCGTCAGCATTAACACGCACACGATGAACGTAAACGTTCTCAGAAGTATTACTGCAATCACGGCATAGACCACGATAATGAGTCGATGATTCACATTGAGGACACTGCCAATGTTGAATGGATGCAGAACTCATGCCTTCACTTCCTTATTAGTGTCTGCAGTCATTTCTTTTATCATAGACGCGCGGAAGTCCTTCAAGTAGAAATCGGCTACAGTATCTTCAAGAGTCCAACCAGACTCATCTTCTGAAATCATAGACACGATCGTCTTATCATCATTTTGAAGAGAAAGAATATAATGGAAAACTATTTCTGGAAGTTCAGCATCGTCTTCCTTAAAAAGAGAAAAGGGTCCCATAAAAGAGAAAATACAACCTTCAGACTGATTTCGTAAAACGCCGGTATCCTCATTCCAAGTGTATTTGTTCTGCTTAAAAAATTGTCTTATATTTTCTACTTGGTGCAAACCAGATGGTTCTTCATCGGCAAACTTGATGGCTATTATCTCTGTCATATTTATCTCACCTAATTATCAAGTATTTATAGTCTTCGGTTAGTAAGTTAGTCTTTATAGATTATTCCAATAAGTTAAAAATATGCTAGCCGAAAACGTGCTAGCAATTAGAATAAAATGAATAATTCTCATAAAAATATCTCCAATTATATTATATCTGTGGATCCTTCGGACTCATCTAGGATAGACCAATAAACACCATTATTAATAATTAATCCTACATTACTAAGCATACCTAATGCATCTTTTATTATGCGGTGTCCTTTAGAATTATTATAAGTTAATAACTTTACTAAAGAAGTCTGAGTAGAAGGATTATGTCTCAAATGTTCATAAATTTTACGGTGGATATCATTTTCTATAACTATTTCATGATATTGAGGTCCGTAATACAATTCATTTCGACCCACTTTAACTTTATAAACTGATTGATTATCTATCATAGATTGGATCACTGATTCAAATGAAGTCCTCCAACGAGAAGTATCTTTATTAATATATCTTAATATTTGAGTTTTAGTGGCTCCCTTGCTATTGAAGTGAATTAATGATTTTTTAATTTCTGATATAAGAACTCCTTGTCTGATATTTTCTCTCTTAGTCATACCAAAGTTACGCCCAGAAGGACTAGATTTATTTATTTTTAATAATGTAGGCATTTCTATTAATGGAAATACGCTCGCTATTTGTAAGTCAGTAGGCATCCATTGTGCTACTGCAGCGTAAGTAATATTTTCTTTTTCTAATCGGCGGCGGCGTAAATAGGCAATAGCAATGTTGCGGCGAATTAGTTCTTGCTCTTGAATAGCCCAAGAATCAATTTCCCATTGAGGATCAACAGTAGATGAAGAATCTTCAGAAGATTCTGAATTGGTCTTAGCCAAACGAACAATACTGTCAATATCTTTATTTTCTCTAGCAGAGATGACTTCTACTGTTTTTTTAACTACTTCCGGAGTAACCTCTATTCTTTCAGAGACTTCTAAAACCCAAGCATCCATCAAACTAGGACTTTTTAACAGTAAATCAAACATATGAGGATCTGTATTTTCATACTCTTGAAATACTCCTTGGTGGATCTCCATGTCTAGAACAACACTAATTACCTACTTAATACTTCTGAACAAGATGATTAATGAGATTCAACCTTGATGTGAAATCTATCTTCATAAGTCAATCCTTGAAAACAAATTCCGAGGAAGAAGGCCGTAATTTCTAATTGACCTGCTCCGAACATAATAAGAGAGATAAACAAAGACCACATCCAATGGTGAACATGATAAATGTGTTCGATATTACTGACTCCTAGTCCTAGGAATAAACTAGGAAACTTTTGGTTCGGATAATTTGTCAATGCAGAAGTTGGCCCTTCGGGTCTACCAGTTATGATTTCTGCTAAGATTATTCCTAAAAAGAGGGATATTAATAAGGCCAACATAGAATCACTCCAATAGCATAATTGATGTTAATGGAGGTATTGTTGATTCATAATTATCTGTGCCTCCCTTATTAACAAATAACATAAGTAAAATTATATTTTTTATTTCAATTGGCATTTTATTTAGTTGAGGCATTACTTTTTCTTTTATACGATCATTTGTGCTCCCTATACTCTCATTGGGATCGACTAGTCCCATAACATTATTACATAAGTCTACCATTTCAGGACTGTCAACATTTTTATAAATAAATTCATTATTTTTAATTTGATAAATACTAGCGAAAGCATTAGATGGTTCAAAAGACAGCATAGTAAAAACTAAATTGGGATATAATCTGGATCCGTTAAAAAATGCTCTTAAAGGAGGACTCCAAGCAGTATCAAATGTAAAGAGAACTCTATTATCATGAAGGCGAGGAAGAAATAATTGATTACAATTATAAGAATTCCATTTAGTGTCCCACAAATCAGAACGGTCAGAATTAGTTGCATCTTCTGCTAGAGGAACTAATCGATTAAAGTCTATGTAAAACTCTGAAGGTATTCTCTTAGATCCATCACCCAATTCTTCTCTAATGCAAGAATTAAAAAATCTATTAAGTTCCACTTTTGGACCTTCAACAAGTAGAGCATTATTACAATGATTAGGCATTAACTCACCTCAGTTATGGAGTGTAAGTTTGTCTATAGTTCTCAAATACTTATTATTCTGATGAGAAGCCACTGTGCCAGCAAACCAACGACCCCACGCTTCGGCTTCTCGTGCGGAATCAAAGCGAACTGTGTAGGCTGAAGAAGTAGTATGAATAGATACGGTATAAGGATCATATTTCTCTATTCTATCTTCAATAATGATAGATTCTACGGCATCCAATTTAACTCGAGTAATTCCTGAAGAAGTATCTAGCCAATTGGTATATCCGTCAATAATTGTAAACAATTCAGAATCATCACCTTCATAAAGAATCTGAGGTCTGAGTTCACCTTCATAATAAGCAATTTTACTTTCAGTCATTTTAATCACCTTCAAAGATTACTAGCCAAAGCCTTTTTTACAAATCTCTTTCTTTGAGAATTAGAATAGGAAGATAAATCATAAGTAGCAGTTCCATACTTATTTTTAACTCTGTATATATTTTTTTGTCCACGAGTAGAATACTGTCTAACTCTGATATAATCAGAACCTATTTCTCCATTATCCCAATGATTTATACAAGAAGACATATTCACTCCTCCTCCAAATGTGCAACACGATTTACAATCTTTCTAGGAGATGACCTTCCATGATGATTCTTATTGCGAAGGCGTGGTGGATAGAACCAACCCAAAAGTTGATCTGAACTGGTTGTAGGTGTCTTTTTCTTATAAGCAGCCACACCATTAGTCCAAGAAGCCTTACTTCTCTTGGAAGGAACGCAATCTATTGCGTGAACAGTTAGTTCTAGATTATCTTCGACATACATTTTTGTATTGCGGCCACTACGGTTAGTCATAATTACCAATGAGGAATATCAAGTATTTATACCTTACGGTGAATAATATTCTACCAACCAAATATGAATGTAAATCCTATATACGTTATAAATATGGCAGTAAGCATTGCACTCATCTGAGCACCCCACTTAGAAAATATCATTTCTAATATTTCATCATCAGACAAAGGGCGACTTCCAGGACCACGATTAGAGGTAGTCATAGTAGTATTTTACACTTTTCACCTACTTAATAGTTTATTTATTTTCTATCTTCGATAGTGTCCAAAAACTAAGGGATTTTCCCGAAATACCACAATTAAGGGTGTATCCAAGACCTTTTGACTTTGCACCAAATTGTGGTATTTTAGAGAGGTAATTGTGGTATTTGGCCTCAAAAGTGCCGGTGGCGGCGATAAATCGCCGGTAGCGGCGATTTGGTGACTTTATAATCGCCGGTAGCGGCTGTCAATCGCCGGTAGCGGCGATTTGTTACTTCGAAAATGTGAAATATAATGTCCAAAAACTCCGAAAAACGGAAACTAATTACTGGAATACAGTAAAATCGCCGGTAGCGGCGAAAACAACTGGGATAGCGGCGAAAACAACTGGGATAGCGGCGATTTATTTTGAGAACAGATGTGTAGTGTCATTTCACTCGGTTCCAAGACCCTAGAAATACCACAATTAAAAAAACTCAAAAGAGCCTGATTTTACTATCAATCTCTATTGAATATCGAAAAAACGAAGGGTTTCTTGCATCCTCTTTACTCCGAACAGGAGTTTTCTTGGGATTGATCGGAGGCTCACTCCAACTCCGATCGAAGATCGTTTCCGTTTCCATTTCGCCTGGTTACTCGAAACTTTTCTCCTGGTAAATAAGAACACACTCGTATACAATTTCTACCGGAAAATTTTGTCTCCAACTACGTTTCCAACAAAATTGACTCGTTAGAAATGTATACTCCACTTAGTTCTCATTCACTCCCCTTTGGCACACCGAAAATTTAGGTATTAGAGCGCATGGGGCTGCGTCTAATACTACAGTAACGAGGATCAATCCTCTGGGCAACTCCTGGAATGTCGTAAAGAGTCTGTCTCCAAGAAACCCGGACTGTTTTTTCGTATTTATTTCCTGCTGGAGCCGTGCTCCAGAGTAACCCCAAACATTCTGGAGCCGCTTATTTAAAACTTTTTTAAAAATTAATTCTACCAGGGAGGTTACTGTCGCAGGAGATGCTATAAAACTTTTTTA
>Ga0209425_10004522_pt1 | contig 14102 bp, 8 predicted proteins | sample COG_05_FD_184749 | JGI IMG/M metagenome (GOLD analysis project Ga0209425, IMG submission 184749) | Pelagic Microbial community sample from North Sea - COGITO 998_met_05 (SPAdes) (version 2) | ecosystem: Environmental > Aquatic > Marine > Neritic zone/Coastal water | place: Helgoland, sampling... | reverse complement strand
GCCTCATCAGAACTTGCATCTCAAAACCGCCCGAGCTAGGAGGGAACCTGCCGACGAAACGGCCCGTCACGCGTAGTTCATATTGCTAAGAATCGATCTATGAGTAATTCACGAACCGACCTTCCCGGAAATATTCGGGGGACATGCGAGTGTGCAAACACTCAGAATCCTAGAAATAGGAATCCTCTATAGCTCAGTTGGTAGAGCGTGCGGCTGTTAACCGCAAGGTCGTAGGTTCGATCCCTGCTGGAGGAGAATTGCAAAATTCTCTACCGCCCACTGCAATGTGGGAATATCGTGATCATTTCTTTTTTATTTTCTCTTGAAAAAGGGGTTTAACGGATAATACGTATCGACGGCCCGTATCGTACCAGTCACGATGAACGCGCACCGACGTGTAATTCGTATTTTTGTTCGTGTGAGTCAGTCACGATGAAACCACAACAACGCCATAATAAGACTGATACATCAACTGAGCTACTCGTGCGCACCCACCACCGACCCTACGATCCACCACCCTGCATCGTCGACAGCGCCACCATCGTCGCCTCGTACACCGCGAACGTGATCGCCGACGCCGGCGCTGACTTGATCACGCCGGGCAACAGGCCCTTGTAGAACCCGGCGACGCCCTCCTTCTTCAAGATGGCGCCAAACGCGGCGCCGAAGTTGGCGTACGCCGCGGGCGCCACGCGCTCGCCGTACTTTAAACTCCTCGCCAGACCCGCCACCTGGAACCGTTTCTTGACGACATCCAGGGGGTGGATGATCAGCCGCGCCACGGTCCCGGCGCCGAAGCCGCACGCGGCGTTGGTAACCGGGTCGATTCTTTTCTCGATATTCTTCTCGCCATTCGCGGCCCCGCCGCCGTTCCCGCCTCCTCCGTTCCCCCCGTCTCTCACGCCGCCTTTGGTCGCCATGTTCCTCAGCGCCGCGTACGCGCCGAACTGGATCGCGGACGCGGGCACGATCTCGATCAAGGTCACGCCGCATCCGGCGTAAAGACCCGCGAGTCCCTTGTCTCGCACGATGCCCCGCGCCGCGGCTTGTAGCGAGTCGTAGACCCTCGGTGAGCCTTGCGCCGCGAGCACGGTTCGCATGACGTCGAAAGGGTAGGTGCACACCGTGGCGGACGCGCCCGCGATGGCGCCGCCGAGGAACGCCCACGGCGGTGCGGTCGGATCCGCGCCTCGCTCGCGACATCGTTTGCGAAATTCGCCCAGCGACGCGAACTGGATGGCGGTGTACGGTACCCAGAGGAAGAGCGCCGGGACGGTCCCGGCCCAGAGCCCGCGCGCGCCTTCTTCCTTCAAGATCGTCGTCGCGCACTGCACGATGCCCCGGTACTTACCCCCCGACATCCCGCTAACGGGTTCCACCTGGACCTGCATCCGGATCTTGACGACGTCGAGCGGGGCGACGACGACGCGTGAGACGCCGCCGGCGAACGCGCCGGCCATGGCGTGGGTGAACGCGCCGATGGTCTGCTTACCCTGCTTTTCGGAGGAGCCGCCCATCTTGGCGTGCGCGGCGCGGCGCTGGATCCCCAGTCCCGACGCGAGCCCCGCGGCGGTGCCCAGCACCGCCAGTCGTCGGATCCGGGCGTTGCTCGATGATGCCCCACGTCCGGACGACTGCGCGCCGGCGAACGCCGGGTTAGGGTTCGATGCCCCGAATGCGCCCCACGCCATGCGACAGTGCGGTGCGCGCGTGCGTGAGAGGTCGACCCCAACCAAGGCGCCCCCGATTGACCACGCGCACTACTCGCCGCCCGCGTTAATATCTGGCGCGCGAAAATATCTCACAGCACAGCTTTTTCAAAGTTGCGACTCGGCAATGTTACGACGGCAAACGTACAACATGTTACAATGGCAAACGTGCACACCGCTGACCCAACGACACCCACAAACGCACGATGACAACACGATAACACCACGATGTCGACACCACCCACCGGCTCTTCGTCATCGTCGGCTCTTGGTCTGCGCGTCGGGCTCGGCGGCGTCAAAGTGGCATCGCGTCGGCACTTGTTCCGGTCTGGGCACCGGCCTCCACTCCCCTTGCCGTGAGATGACGTACTGCCCGCACATGCTCAATCGTTCACCGTGGGCCATCTTCGGGCCCTTGGCCGCCTCCTTCGCGGCGGTCTGCACGTTGACGCCGGAGATGCCCAAGTCGACGCCCATACCAGCCGCTAGTCTTCTTCACCCTTGTACCGTGTCTTCTTCCCCCACGAACGCCCGCCCGCCTACGACTGCCAGTAGAGCCCACGCGTCGAGACCCACCCGCGTACCCACCGGCGTTCCCGTGACCTCCTGATGGTGATTGGATGGGGCGTGAGTAAGGGTCAGTGAAGTCACGAAGATGGACGGGCTGGGCACCGGAGTCTTCCTCGGGGAGGCATCGGTCAACGCCAAAACGCGACACTGACAGATCGCACGACGTTCACGTGGGGCGAGGGGTGGGTGGGACGGATAGACGCGTCCCGGGGGGTATTAGGGACGTCCTGATGCCGGTGGTGACGTTGCATCGGCGAATGTACCCACCTGAGAGATGTCGTGCCGTGGTCCTCTGTGCGCTGCCGACTCGGAGGAAAGTTGTCCTTGTCCCCCTGCCGAGAACTCTCGTGCACTTTTCCGATCTTCTGCGGATCTCTGGTTTTTATATGGGGCACGGTCTAATGAATCAAGGAATTGCGAAAAGCAGCCGGGCACACAGCCAATCGGGGTGCTCCGCGTGTGAGAACGCCATAAAGCGGTCGCAAATCACCACATCCAGCCGCGCGAAGGGGGCTGAGACTCAGAGAGAGCCACCTTCCATATGATGTACGCGTCGCTCGCCACCGCGGCGCCCTCCGTCGGGCGCGCCCGCGTCACGCCGTCCGCGTCCTCCCGCTCCAACCTCGGCGCGGGTCGCGCGATGCGCGGTCTCGGGTCCGAATCGTTGCACAGGAGCAACGGGGCGGCCGGCGTGAGACTCTCGCGTCGCCGCGTCGCGACCCCGTGCCGCGCCAAGACCCTGGAGGAGCGCATCGCGTCCGGCGAGTTCACCAAGCCGCGCTCCTCCCCGGCCGAGGACCTGCTCAACGGCGTCCGCGGGCTCATCAGGAACGTCGACAACCCCCAAGGTGAGTGCGCTGCTGCCGGCTCCCGAGTAAATGAAATCCGGGGTTTACATGGGACGCCCGCCCCGTCAGCGCCCAAGCCCGACCGTGTCGCGCCGGGTCGATCACGATGGACGCTCCGATGACATCGTCGTGTCGCATCGAGCACGAACCCCCCGGCAAATCGCGACGGTGAATCGCGCCGCGCCGCGACCCGCATCCCCCATCCCTAAACCGTTTGGATAAGGCGCCCCTTTCGCCCGACACAGCTGTGATTTATGACATCAACTGAACCTAACAACCGCCCCGCTCGATCCCTTAACAGCCCGAGGACTCTCCGTGTCCCTCGCCAAGCTCTCGCGCCGGTGGAGGAACGAGTCCATGAGCCGCATGCCCGTCGCGGCGGGAGACATCCGCGAGATCGCCGGCCAACCCGTCTTCGTCCCGCTCTACAAACTCTTCCTGGCGTACGGCGAGATGTTCATCTTGGCCATCGGACCGAAGAAATTCGTCGTGGTGTCGGACAACGACGTCGCCAAGGAGATGCTCCTCACGCAGGCCAACTCCTTCAGCAAAGGCCTTCTCTCCGAGATCCTGGACTTTGTCATGGGCACCGGTTTAATACCCGCCAACGGTGAGACGTGGAAGATTCGGCGCCGGGTGGTGGTGCCGTCGTTGCATAAAAAGTACGTGGCGTCCATGGTGGACATGTTCGGCGACTGCGGCGTCCACGGCAGCGCGCAGCTCGCCAAGTCCGAGGCGGAGGGTAAGACGGTGGAGATGGAGAACTTCTACTCGCGCCTGGCGCTGGACATCATCGGCAAGGCGGTGTTCAACTATGATTTCGACTCGCTGAAGAAGGACGACCCGGTGATCAAGGCGGTGTACACCGTGCTGCGCGAGGCTGAGTACCGCAGCGTGACGTTCATCCCGTACTGGAAGGTGCCGCCGCTTCAGTGGCTGGTGCCACGGCAGAAGGCGTGCCAGGAGGCGCTCGTCGTGGTCAACGACACGCTCAACATGCTCATCGAGCGAACCAAGAAAATCGTGGAAGACGCCGACGAGGAGTTCGTCGAGGAGTACCTCTCCGGGGACGACCCGTCCATCCTCAACTTCCTCATCGCGTCCGGCGACGACGTCACGTCGAAGCAGCTGCGGGACGACCTGATGACGCTGCTCATCGCGGGGCACGAGACCACCGCGGCTGTGCTGACGTGGACGACGTACCTACTCGCCACGCACCCGGAGCAGATGCGGAAGGTTCAGGAAGAAGTGGACCGCGTCATCGGCGACAGGAGACCGACGATCCAGGACATGATGGAGCTCAAGTACACCACACGCGTCATCAACGAGTCCATGCGACTGTACCCGCAGCCACCGGTGCTGATCCGACGGGCGCTGGAGCCCGTGACGTTGGACGGGTACAAGATTGAAACCGGCACCGATTTCTTCATCTCCGTCTGGAACCTTCACCGCAACCCGCGGCTGTGGCCCGAACCCGACAAGTTCATCCCCGAACGATTCCCCCTGGACCAGAAGATGCCCAACGAAGTCACCGAGAACTTCGCGTACCTTCCCTTCGGCGGCGGTCAGCGCAAGTGCGTCGGCGATCAGTTCGCGCTCTTCGAGTCCATCATCACGCTCGCCATGGTCTGCCGCAGGTTCGACGTCGACCTGGACCCCGCGTTTCACCCCGACGGCGAGTGCGGCATGACCACCGGCGCCACCATTCACACCACCGGCGGTCTCCACGTCAAGCTCAAGCGGCGCGCCGGCGCGAACGGCGCCGAGATGGGCTTCGACGAGACGGTTTCCTCGCTGGACGAGCTCGAGGACGTCAACACGCGGGGCGGGACCCCCGAAGCCGCCTCCGCTGCGTTCGACGAGAAGGAGCTCCAGGAGGCGAAGGACGTGAAGGAGGCGGCGGTCGTCGTGGGCGCGGCAACCGTGGGGGCGAGTGGGGTCAAGAGCGGCAGCGGCGGGGCGAAGGGTGAGAGCCCGAGCATCGAAGGGGAACGGTTCGATCAGGCGGTGGCGGAGGCGGAGGACATCCTGGCCAAGGAGGAGGCGGCCAGGGTGGAGGCGCAAAAGGCGCGATGATAAGGCGCGATGATCGTGAGACGAGAAGACGTTTGAATTTAAATTGATTTGGTTGTTCGTTCACGTTCACGGGTCCTTTCACGTTCACGGGTCCTCCCCCGAGGGTGCCACGTAGTCGTCCGGCTGCGTGAGCCCGCCCTTGAGCGAGCTCATCCGTTTCGCCAGGCCCACCGATTCAAAGTCGAATCCCGGGAAGAGCTCCTCCATCGCGAGCGACCCGCGCCTGTGCCGGACGTCGATGGCCATCTTCGCCAGCACCGCGTTCGCGAACCTGATCGCCGGGCGGTTCTTGATCGCGCCCGCGCGCAGCACGTCGCGGAGCTTCTTCCAGTTGTCCTTGGCGTCTGAGATTTTGGGCAAACCGAGATCGTTCTCGTCCAAGCCGTCGGCGGCGCCGCTCCTCGGGGTCAAAAACACCACCGCGCACGTCACGTCGTCGCTCCGTGAGTCCTCCGTCGCCCAGTAGTCGTACGCCGCCTCCACGATCTCCTCGCACGCGGCCATGGCGTTACCCCAGTGCCTCTTCGCCGCGTTCATGACTTCCTCGTTTGTCATAAACTCGAAAACCCCGTCGCTCGCGAGAACCAACGCTCGGGAGTTCTTGTCCAGCTGGTACGTCAGTAACTCGGGATCGGAGGATACCCCCAGGCGCTTACCCACGGTATCCCCTAAACTCCTGGTGAACGCGCACCCGGGGTAGGAGGCGCCGTTGCGGAACACCCGCGGCGGATCGTCTGCCGCTTCGATGGATTCATCCCCAAAGTCTTCGCTCAGCGGCGTCTCTCCGAGGATCATGCCCAGCGTCGCGAAGAGCACGGGCTCCTTCGCTTCTTTCCGCATGCGCTCGCGTTCATCCCTCCTGAAGCAGGTCTGGTCGTGGGTGACCTCGACGATGTCCCAGGCGCCCGCGTTGCCGTCCACGCCGTCGCGAGCGGTGCCTAAGATGGCCCTCGAGTCGCCCACGTTGCCCATGTGTAGCATGTCGTTGATGATGTGCGCGACGACGGCGGTGGTGCCGCTGCTCTTGCACGCGTCGCCGAGGTTCTTCTGCACGGCGGCGTCGGTGTCCACGAAGGCGCGAGCGTACGCGGTGGTGTGCGCGTCCGTGGGCACCGGCGCGTGTCGATCGCCGTGTGATTCCAGTGATGGATCTTTGCGATGTTTCTCGAGCTCGCGCGGGAAGGTTGCCGCGGCGATCTGCGCGGCGTGCTCCCCCGCGCCGCCGTGTCCGTCGAACACCCCGATCAGCACGTGCTCGCGCTCGCCGCCGAATTGCGTCTCCAGGATGTACGTGTCCTGGTTGACGTGCGCCTTTTTGTCGGGGTAGCATCCCTCTTGGCAGACCACCGCGCACTGCAGATCGTGATAGGGGAGGCGCAGGTTGGTGTTTCCGCGCGTCTCCCGCCGTGACTTGTCCATCTCGACCTCATCGGGTTGGTACGAGGGTGGATCGCGCGTGGGCCACCACTGCTGATCCGTCCCGAGCGCCGCCATGGCCCCACAAATCTACCCGAGCGCGGGTTCTACACCCGCAGTCGGATGCCGGTTTTCCGCAAAGCCGCCCCCGAAAAGCGACGCCACCGGGATGCCAGCCGCCCACGCGCGCCGTGTGGGTTCCGGCGCTTCGAATCAACACTGAACGCTCGAACGCGCGTCTGGTGTCCGGGATACACGATCGGTTTTTGACAACCGAACGCGAGTCCGATCGAAGTCCGACGTGCAAGCGCGATCCTACGATGGCAGTCCGACGTGGATGTGGGGGGGTGGTTTTGGCTGACGGCCTCCCAAAAAAGGGCATTCGAAGGGGCGCGGTTCGACATCGAGTTTCGCTTTCAAGCGTCGATCAAGCGAATCGATCGGCGTGACCGACTTTGAAAGCGTATCGCCTTTCAGAGTTGAGTTCATTTGAAACTGAATTTCCTAACTTTTTTCCCAACTTTCACGAGCTGCTGTCCGAGAGCTTGGCGATGAGCGCCTCCTGCTCCTGCCGTACTCGTAAGAGGGAGTCGTACTCCGCCTGCAGCCTGTCCAGCTCCGCCTGCTTCTCCAGCCTGAGCGACGCGAGCTCCGCCTTTTTCCGCCTTCGCTGCTCCGCGTCCGCGGCCACCTGGTTCCGTTTGCCCACCGCCCGCAGCTTCTCCCGCTCGGTCCTCGCAGCCTGCCGATCCACGCTCTCCACCGTCTCCTTCACGATGTCGTTGAGTTGAGACACCTTCGTACAGAACTCCGTGGCGCTGTCCGCCAACGCGAGGGTCTTGTCGTACTTGTCCTGCGCCAGGACCCGCACCCTGTTGTTCTCGTCGAAGGTCACGTCGCCCATGATGACGGCACGCCGATGACGCTGTTTTGTTAGTATCCGTTTCTTCAACAACACTCGATGCGGTCGACCCCCGGCTACTTGGCTACTGTGGCTACTGTGTCGATGCACCCGACGCGGCGACTTGGTGTATCGAGTCGCGACGTGTGTGGCCGCGCGGTGCGAGCACGGGCGCTTCGAGGGACGAGTCACGCGCACCGCGGTCGCGCTCCGTCGTCTGCGTTTGACTTTCTCACGGAAAAACGATGAGTGAGTTTGCAAAAGCCACGACGACGAGAAAAGGGAGGCGACCCCGCGCCCGCCACCGCAAACCGCAGAGCCCTCGCATGCCGCTCCAGCCGCCCGGATCGCCCGTGAAAGACGCCGAAGGGTTCGTCCCTCCCCCCGGCACGGGCGTCATGCCCGGTATCGCCGCGCTCACCACGGGAACCGGCAAGGAGGTGCACGTCAGCTCACCCGCGCTCGCCAGGGCGAAGGAGTTTTTTAAAGAGCCGAGCCCCGCCAGCCCAACCGTGGAGACTCCGCTGGATCCTTTCGCGACGGTGCGCGCCCGTGACTCCCCACGCATCACGCGATCTGACGCCCCGCACGTACAGGCGACGAAGCACGAACCCCCCGCGCCCGAGTCCGAAGAAGCGGCGGCGCAGAAGCGACGCAGGCGATAGGCTCGGTGCGACGACGAGAAAAAGAGCCGCATATTCACACACAGAGGCGAGGCGACCACCGTTCGAAAGTCTAACCTTCATTCAACAACCGTTAACAAACGACGCACAAATCACTCGTCACCCTCCGACGTCCACCCCGCGCCGGTACCCACGCCCCCGATCCCAGTCACCGCACCGTCGGGGTCCACGCTCTGCCACCTGGCGCTCTCCGCCAGCTCCGCGCTCTCAACCTCAGTCGCGTGAAGCTCCCGCACCAGGTTATACAACGTAGCCTCCATGGCCCACTCGGCGAGGGACCTGAACTCGGGGTTAGCCTGCGCCTTGGCAACCTCGAGGGGCTCGAGGAACGCGTACTCATCCGGCTCTGCTTCATCCTCCGTCTCGGAAGGAGCCTCGTCCAGCGCGACAGCCTCGACGTCGCCCGCGACGGACGGAGCCTTGGAAGTCGCTCTCGTAGACGGAGCCTTGGAAGACGCCGCCTTGGTAGATCCCTCGCGGACCGATCCCTCGCCACCTGCTTCCACCACCACGACGCCGTCGTCGTATCCAACAAAGTCTACATCGTGTTCTTCTGGAACGTCTGGGAGGAAGTCGCGCGGCGCGCCGCCGCCCCTCTGCGCGAGGTACATCGGGACAACCTCGTCGGCGAGATCCTCCATCCCGCGTCGAACCGCGGGATCTGATAAGAGCTCGTGCAGCATATCCTGGAAGATCTGTTCCATGTCTTCTTCGTCGAGGTGTGCGGGGATGGAGTCCATGTTGATGTCGGGGCGCCAGTCCGGGACGAAGAAGCGGTCGAATGCGTCGGCGCCGTGTTCCTCCCGAAACGCAACCTGCGGAACCGATCGGCCCTCGAGCGTTAGGTGCAGCGTGATGGGCTCGGGCGGCGGCCTCGGCTTGGGCAGCGTCTTCTCGTGCGCCGCGTCGTGGATCTTCTCCAGGTGGGGAAACTTAGCCGCCGATGACGTGGTGTGGTTGTGCATCACGCTCCTTCGAAGCGTCTGATCCTGGGCGGCGATGGCGCCCCAAACCTCGGATTCACCCGCGAGCTCCTTCTTCGTCGGCATGGTCGGCTCGGGCGGGCCGTCGATGGCGATGTACTCCGGCTCGTTCGCCTTCTCCGCGAGGTACCGCTCCTCCTCGTCGATCTCTTCCTTGGTCCGCGCCGGCGGTGTGAGCACGCAGCGAATCTCGCCGTCGAACACCTGCGGGTTGGGCCCGGCGCTGTACGTGATCTTCACGAAAACCTCCTCGCCCCGCTCGACGACTCCCCGCATGGGCTCAATCGCGACAGAGCTGCCGGGTTCCAACCCGCCCGCATCCTCCGCGAACGCGCCGAGCTGCCACTCGAACTCGTACTCGCGGTCGTCCGTCATCGACCGGAGCGTGACGACCCTTCGAACGATCGAAAGCGTCGGGACGGCTCCAAAGACGCAACTCCCGGATGACAGCGCGATCTCCGACGCGGGCGGGAGGGACGGCACGGTCCGATACCCGATCCAGGACTCCCGCGCGCAGTCACCGACGAGCGTGTCGTCCACCGGTGCACCCCCGCGGTCCTCCGGCAGCGTCCCGGCGCCGCGAAGGGTCATCACGCACGTCTCCGCAGTCTCCCATTTGAACCGCTTTACAATCTCAACCGCCACCGCGCACTCGTACGCGCGCTCTTCGCACGGCTGGAACGTCCAGTTGAGCAGCGCGGTACCGAACGGGGGTATGGTACCGCGTGGGTTGTGACAGGTGAGGATGTCGAACCCCCAGTTCGCGGTTCGAAGCGCGGCGAGAGGGTTCAAGTCCACGTTCCACTCCACTTCCTCGCCGGTTGGATTTCTGAGCTCGACGGATTGCTTCGGCGGGTGGACGTCGCCGATGCGAACGGGCGCGAAGGTGTGAAGCGCCATGCTCGGGTTCGCCGGGGAGATGTCCAGGCACCGTACCTTGGACCCCACGGTGCGCCCGCCCAGCTCTAGCCGCACGGATCGCCCATCCTTGACGTTGAGCAGCGCGGTGAGCCAGTGCTGGCCGACGCGCGCGTGCTTGTACAACACCCGCACCGGCTGCCGCTCCCCGGGCTGCAACACGCCACGCTTCGGTGACACCTCCACGATGCCGTGCTCGACGACGAATCGCTGGTGCGCGGTGATCTCATCGTCGGGCTCCCCGATCTCCACCCAGTTCTCCATGTCAACCTCCGATTCGTCCCGGGTCATCAGCCGCCACTCGGCGGGGAGCGCGCCCGTGTTGCAAACCTCGACGTACGCCGCGGTTGGTTCGGCACCTTCCAATCCCACGCCGAGGCCGAGCGCGACGGAGGTGAGACCCTGGAGGGATCTGGCGGACGCGAGGGACCCGTCGTACCCGCCCGTGCGTTGCAGCCTGTCCTCCACCGCGGTTGGCGGCCGCGCGAGCTCCGCGTTAAGAGCGTTGAGTGATAGCCTTTTCCACAAAACCGGTTTAGCGACGCCGGGGCACGCGGCGTCGGTGACGCAGAGCGTGGGGTAGTCCGCGGTGGCGATCGCGTGGACACTCGGTGCATCGTCCTCCTCTTCCTGGACCGTGCGTGAGGGTTTCGCGGCGTTGACCACGCGGCACACGATACGAAACCCGACGTCGCCGCGGCACCGACCCCGGTACGTCACCCGGACCGTGCTGGACGAACGCGCGGGAATCTGCCCGACGGACTCGTCGAACGTGACGTCCGCGTCGAATTCGGTGCACCCGTCGTCGAACACCGTCTCCAGTCTGTACCGGACGATCCCGTTGGAGCGGTTGTGAAGCTCGATCGTTCGCTCCGCCGATTGGTCGACGACGGCGTGGCCGAAATCGACGCTCTCCGGACGCATCGCGACCGACCCGGAGGTCCCTTCCGCGTGGATGTTGACGTCGACGCGTTCCTCGACTGTCCCGGCGCCGACGAACGCTTCCCGCCGGCCGGTCGCGCCCGGGTCGGACACCTCGCCGTTCGGCACGCGGAGCAGCAGCGGAATCTTAAACCCAAACTTTCGCGATTTGTTCGGGCAAAAGGTCCAGGTTGACTTGATCGTCTGGTCCCCGCGGATCATACCCGCGTGCGGTGACACCCCCAACACGTTCGCCAGCCTCTCGGGTATGGCCCACTCGTACAGTACGTTGATGCGGCTCGCGTTGCGCATCTCAATCTCGCGCGTCGCCGCCGCGCCGACGCACGTGGGGGTGAAAACAAACGCGTTGCCGTCCCCAACCGTCACCCGCGGCACGTGCCCGCGCGCCCTGACGTCCAGCGTGATGGCGCGCTCCGGTAAGCCGTTAAGGACGCAGTGCATCTGCTCCCTGTGCGGCTCGGTGTCCGTCGCGTCGAACCGGAAGGTGACGAGCGTGAATGACCTGGGCGGGACGGCGCCTTTGGACGGGTGGCACGAAAAGGGTGACGAATACCCGGTGTTTTCGTCAACCTCCAAGCCGGACCCTAGCGCCTTGGCGGGAAACTCGAATCCCACGGCGGTATCGCCGTCGTTGCGCAGGCCGATGGTCTGGAACGCGTAGTCCCCTTTGACCGTCGGGGGGAAGTAGAGCCGCGAGCCGCGCGCGGTGAACGAGCACTTGGGCTGGAAGCCCAGTTGAGCCCCCGCGTGCCCGTGCGTGTGTCCAAACGCCCATACGGTGCTGGTCCACGGAGGGGTGAAGTTATCTTCCGTCACCTGCCGGAACGATCGCATCGATTTAACTTACGCGAAGCACTCCAGCTGTCGCGCGTAGTGCTGCTTGTCCTTGGTCGGTCGGAAGGTGATCCGGAACTCCGCGGATTGGCCCGGTCGCAAATCGCAGCTCTCCGGAAACGCGAAAAACGGGTTTCGATCCGCGGCAGCCGCGCGCTTAGCCTCCGCGTCCACGCTGGTGTCGTTGACCGCCGCCGGTTCCTGCCCGCCCCAGAACACCACCAGTTTCTGCTTGCAGTCGTTCGTCACGGTGACCGTTCGCGACTGCGGCGTCTTGAACCGATTGGTGGGACCAAAGTCAATCTGCGACTTGTCCAGGGAAACCGCGACGAGCGGATCGGGCTCGAACATCGCCATGTACGTCTCCTGCGCCGTCATCGCGCTCGCCTTGACCGCGTCGATCTCGTTGGGAAAGAGCGAGCGCTCGCGTCGGCTCGGGGGTTGGCCCGGGGTGATCAAACCGGCGGCGCACATCGCGCGGTATTCCTCCACGTGCGACTGCCGCATCGGCGCGGGCCGCCGTTTATCGTCGTACCCCGTGCCCACGACGTCGAACGCGAGGGGCCTGTGGTCCCTGAGCGCGACGATGATTCGTTTGTGGTAATTCGCGGGCTCGATGGGCGCGAACGTCACCACCACCTGCGCCTTCCCGGGGATGCCCTGAAACTTGGGCTCCAGCACGCCGCGATCGGCGCCCAGCGCAAACGTCCCGAGGCACTCGCTGTCAATCTGCCAGTGCACCGGTAAGTCGCTGTGGTTCTCGATGTCCAACACGCGCCGCACGGACTTCCCGGCGACGACGCTGCCAAACTGAAAAGTGCTCTGCGACAGCGTCACCGACGGACCGATCGCGGTTCCCGTGATCTTCACCGTCGCCACGTTACCGCCTGGGGTGTACGCCTTGAACGATTCCGAGCTGAACGTCCCGGGCATGGACGGCGTGAACTGTACCTTGAACTCCTCGTGCGACTTTTGCTTCAAGTACCCGCCCTGGCTACCCTTCCCGGTGCACTTAAAGACGTGATCGTGCTCCGTCTCGCCCCGGGCCACCTCGTAACTCGCACCGACGGGCGACTGATTCATGAGCTTCACCGTCTGCTCCACGCTCCGGCCGACCATCACCTCGCCAAAGTCAATCTCCGGCTCGCTGAATCGCACGTACGGGTACTTACCCACCGCGGTCACGGAACAGTTATACGACTCCGTGGGCAGCGCGTGGCCCGACTGGTCGGTGAGAGCGCAGATGGCGTTGACGACGTTGACGGTGGCATCGGCGGGGGTAAACTCCGCGTGCACGTGCCCAGTCTCACCCGGTTCAAGCGACCCTTCACCCGGTGTGAACACGAAAGGCAGGTCCACCGCCCACTTGTACGACACGGCGACGTCTCCGTCGTTGACGAATGTGAAGTCTTTTTGCATCAGTTCGTTAACGGCGCCGTAGCCGAAATCCACCGCTGGCGGCATCTTCAGCGAGATGAACGGAAGCAGCGCGGATACTTTAACCTGGAAGGCGCCGGCGCCCGCGACTTTGAACTCGATGAAGTCGTCGTACTGCTCGAATCGGATCGGGCGGAACGTGACGTCCACGGTGGCGGAGAGCCCTGGTTGGATCTTCATCGTCTCTGGGAATTCCATCTCGAAGTACTTGGTCTGCGGGAGGCGGTACTTGACCTTGAGCGCCTTCTTGCCGACGTTCTTGAGCGTCACGGTTCGCACGTAGGAGCCGCCGGGTTCCCACCCGCGCCACGTGAGCCGCTCCACGCAGTCGATCCCCCACACGTGCGCGCGCTCGTACCGCGCGGTCATGACCTGGGGCTCTATCGTCTCGTACATGGTACTGATTCGCCCGCTGTGACCCGGGAGGGGGCCATCGGAGACCGCCGCTCCGCGCCCCATCTTCTCCCGCTATGCGTGAGACGTCGTCGCCGCCTCCCTAAACGTCCTTGACACGACGTGTGGCACTCGCGCGGGTGCGATATCAGGCGCCGGAGACCCCAGGCACCCGAACCCCCCGCCCCTCTGGCGCGTCCGGATTTGGCAAAAGATTGGGCAGGTTCAACGTATTTCTCAGTTTGACCGGCGATGTTTTCTATTGGGGAAGATTAAACCTCCATTCCTTGAGTTAAATGGTTTCGATACCAGTTGTGTATGGGATTCAGTCACGGCCCCGCCAAACGGCGGCTGGGGCTCTCTTTCACCGCCTCAGCCTCTATAAAAGGAGG
>Ga0209425_10004508_pt1 | contig 14121 bp, 12 predicted proteins | sample COG_05_FD_184749 | JGI IMG/M metagenome (GOLD analysis project Ga0209425, IMG submission 184749) | Pelagic Microbial community sample from North Sea - COGITO 998_met_05 (SPAdes) (version 2) | ecosystem: Environmental > Aquatic > Marine > Neritic zone/Coastal water | place: Helgoland, sampling... | reverse complement strand
CACACCATCATGGAGTTGGTGTTGGCGGCCTTGCCGGTGGAGACCACGGGGGCCTTGTTGAGGACGGGGGCGATGGCGGAGATAGCGGCCATTTTGTTTGTTCGTGCGGTTATGCCGGAACTAGCGCCGCATTACGGGCTTTTGTTCTTTTTCCCGGTTACGCCGAGGTGGACCTGCACACGAGGCTTCGCTCGAGTTGGAAGTTGGAAACAGCTCTCGGAGAAAAAACATGACAAAACGGAGGCGTGTTTTTGGTTGCGCGGCCGAATTTACGGTGTTTGTTCGGTCATGACACCGAAATCACCCTCGCATGGAAGAACCGTCTCTGACTCGGCCGGAAGCAGCTCTGACTGGATTCGTCCTGGCAGTCGGGGAGCCGCGTGAGAAATAACAAGCAATCTTTGGGAACTTTCACACCTGCAGTGGCTTTGGCGGATTTTGATTGGCTGATTGACGCGAATTCGTCGCGCCGCCCTATCGCGCTTCTTCGCGCCTCCTTTTAATCGACGTCGGAGTCGGATCGGCCAATGATCGCGTCTCTGACTGCCAATAAAAAAGGCTCGTTTCACAAACGAGCGTCCCAGAGCAGTCGCCCGATTTAAATGACGAGCTTCTCGTTTCCCATTGGTCGATCGTGTTTTCGTTTAAACCGGAAACGATAGGGTCAACACGCGCCGCACGGCTCTGCGCCAATCAAAACGCGGATCGCGAGCACAAAAAAGAACAATCCCGCCGCCGAGGAGAGAAAAAAAATAAATCTACTTTTTTAGTCCCTTGAAAAAAATCCCTGAATGCGACGGCGTCCGCGCTTTCAATCCGACGTGGAAGCGTGCTTTCGAACATGAAAAGTTCATCGATTTTCGCTTTGAATGTTTTTCACCGAGTGTGTGAACCCAAAAATTTCATCGCGGCGGGGGACCAGAAATTAAATCTCCCAACCCGTGCTCTGATTTCCGAGTAGCGATGAGAAGCGTGTGAACGCGCTCGATCGTGATGGATAAGAACATCGCGATTGGTGGATTGAATGCATTTTCATCAAAGTAACCAATCGCGCTTCTTTAACGCGTCATTCAATAAACGACGGTCTGGGAACCAATGGATCAGGCGTGCATTAAAAATAAGAGGCCTGCGATTTCCTCCCGTGTCACCAGCGAACCAGGAACCAGACAACTGGACGTGCGAAACTGATTTTTGGCTAAGACGAAATCTGGCCCTCAGATTGGCAGATAGTTTTGGTTCCCCGACTCGTATTGGCTGCAGTCACGAGGAGAGCCTCAGGTTTTGACCGAAGGAGGGATAAAGAAACGATCGCCGCCTCCGTTTCGCCACTCTTTACCGCACTCTACACCAACTATCAAAATGGCCGCTATCTCCGCTGTCGCCCCCGTCCTCAACAAGGCCCCCGTGGTCTCCACCGGCAAGGCCGCCAACACCAACTCCATGATGGTGTGGCAGCCCCACGGCAACAAGTGAGTTCCGCTTCCCGTCTTTCCGGGATTCCCACCCGTTCCCTGAATTTCGGGGATTTTCTTCTTCCCGGCCGCGCCGCAAACACGCGGCGCGCGCATCGATCCTCACGATCGCGCCCTCGGCGCCCCGCACGATTCCGTCAACCACCTCAGTTGGTGATGATCTGCCTCAGAACGTCGGCGTACGCGGTGTCGCGCGCGAGTTTTCTTCTTCGAAGAGGCTCCGATTGCGACCCCGCGGGCCGCCGTATCTGACCTGGCAGGGCTGATTTTCGGATAACGTGCGACGCCGGTGACGCGCCGCGAGGGGCGTTCCGCGCCTTCGTTTGCTGATCGCGCGCGATATTCTTCGCGCCTGGCCACCATCGAATGATCTTTGCGAGGTCTCGTGCGCGCTCATGAGCGCGCGGGCCCCGGGCGGGGCTCGCCAACCCGGCGAACTCCCGTTTTATCCAGACCCTACCTCCGAAAACCCGGATAAGAAACAAAAAATATCCAATTCTGACCGCCGAACCCCCTCCTTCTCCCAGGTTCTTCGAGACTTTCTCCTTCCTCCCCCCCCTCTCCGACCAGGAGGTCGCCCGCCAGGTCCAGTACCTCCTCAACAACGGCTGGACCCCCTGCATTGAGTTCGAGTCCGCCTCCAAGGCCTACGCCGACACCCACGGCTGGTGCGGTATGGACATGTCCGTCGCCGCGGGCTACTACGACAACCGCTACTGGGTTATGTGGAAGCTCCCCATGTACGGCTGCACCAACCCCGATGAGGTCCTCCAGGAGATCCGTGCCTGCACCTCCGCCTTCCCCGAGTGCTTCATCCGCGTTGCCGGCTTCGACAACATCAAGCAGGTCCAGTGCTCCTCCTTCCTTGCGCACCGCCCGCAGAACGACCGCACCTTCGCGCCCGTCAACGGCCGCCAGGTCGGCACCGGCCGCGGCGGCGGCGGCGGCGGCGGCGGCGGCGGCGGCGGCTACACTCCCCCTCCCCCTCAGCAGAACTACTCCTGGTAATCTCTCGGCTCTAATTTGAGCCGAGGGTAACGCCTCGAGAAGTCGAAAGTTGGACCGGCTGAATACGAGTCGCGTATAGCACCAACTTGTATTCGGAGACGAAGAACGGTCACACACAAACAACATTCGCACCGATAACACGTCTACCCACTCCGTCCTAGTCCACCGTCCCGTCCGCTATCCTCGGCGACCCCGACCCGTCGTCTTCGTTCGTATCCGGCAAAGCGTTTGGATCCCGCGCGGCAATGTCTCCGATGATTCGCGCGTGGGATTCACCCGCGAACTTGGCGCCGCTCGGTGGCAGCAGCCAGGGCGTCGGCGCGGGGGAGAACGACTCCACGAAGTCCGTCACGGGCGTCGCGTCGAAGCGCCTCGGGTCGACGCACTGCTCGAAGACGCGTCCGGCCCTGTTCGGGGTCATCCTGTGGACAAAACACGAGTACTCAGTACGATTGCCCATAATACGTGACGAGAATTAAGAAGTACGCACCGTGTCGCCAGCGCGCTCATGAGCTTCTTCTCCAGCGCGGGGAAGCACTCCGTGCGCCGCCGCCGGTGACCGAGCGGGTACTCCACCTCAACCTTCGACGTGGACGTCCGGTCGTTGAAGTGCACCTGCACCGCGTTGGTCACGCTCCGCCGGTCGGGGTCCAAATAGTCCGCAGAGTACTGCGGGTTCTCAACCTGTTCACAAAACACGTCGTCAATCTAATTGCCTATACGATAAATAAAATAAACTCACCACCGTCACTCGGCGGCGTAACTCGTCGATCCGAGGGTCCTGCGCCACCGCGTCCTCGTAGTGCTCCGCGGTGAGGGTTCCGTAGAGCAACGCCACGGCGACGCAGTACTGGACGCAGTGGTCCCGGTCAGCCGGGCAACGCAGCGGCCCAGTTTTGTCCACGCACCGCACCGCGCTTCTTGTGGTGTGTATCGTGACGTTGTGGACCTGTAAACAAAACACGACGTCAGTCCAATTGCCCATATGTAAATGAAAAGAAACTCACCTCGTCTACTCTGTGCACCACCTGCGCGTGCAGCCTGAACGCAGCCTCCACGGCGGTCACACAGTGGGACTCGCACGGAAACGCAACCTTGAACAACGTGTTCTCCATCACGTACTCGCCAAAGTCCCTTCGCACGCTCAGCTCCTGCCGCCGGTGGAACACGTCGTTGAAACCTGCGCACAAAACACGACGTCAGTCCAATCGCCCGTACACAAATTAGGAAGAAATAAACTCACCCCACACGGGAGCTGATAGCACCAGGTTCATGCCCATCTCCCCGCGCATGGTGGTCAACGCGAGCCACACCCCGCGCGCGCACGCGTCACCCGCCGCCCACCCTTTCCTCGTCCCGTTGTTGGGGTAGTGCCTGAAGCACCGGAGGCCGGCGCCGTCCGCGAAGGCTTGCGAGGCGGCGTCGCAGACCTCTCGCCGGCCCCCGCCCAGCATGCGGGTGCACACCGACGCCACCGCCACCCTGGTCATCAGCGAGTGGTCCACGCCGATCTGGTTCAGCGAGTTCTCCAGCGCCAGAATACCGCACACCTCGTACGCCTTGATCACCGCCACGATGACGTCCTTCATGGTGAGCGGCGGCAGCGCCCTCGCGAGTCGTACGCGCGTGAGGTACTCGGCCAAAGGCACGATGGCTCCGACGACGTCGCTGGGATGGACCCACTCGGCGGCGAGCCATGTGTCGTTGTAGTCCAGCCATCGCACGCACGTCGAGAAGTTGTGCGCGGCGGTGACCGGGTCGACGTCGTGGTCGGTGCCCGGCACGTGCGCGCCGTGGGTGACCGTCGCGCCGGGCACGACCGGGCCCAAGAGCTTGGCGCACTCGGGGAAGTTGAGGGACAGCATGGAGCACGCCATGGCGTCCAGCACCGCGTACCTCGCCGTCTTGACCGCATCCCGCGACTTGATCTCGTAACCGACCACGTAGTCGGCGATGTCCAGCAGCAGCTGGTCGGTGCCTGCGTCGCGTGGGAGCATCTTCGGGTCAGATTTGATTTGTTCAGGAGGAAGGTGCCGTCCGGTGGGATGGGGGCGACGCGGGGGTGTATCGGTGGGTACGGGGTGGGATGCGGGACGAGCGCGGCGTCGTACCGTAATCTACCATCGCGCTCCGTCTCGCGCGCGGTAGATACGCGTCAGGGACTGGAGACGCGCCACCTATGCGTGCGCGGGGCAATCTGGCGGCAGCAAACGGTTCTCAACGGCTGGAGTGTGGAGACGGGAGTGAAAAACTCACTTCAAGTTGTTGTGCACACCCCGAGGCGAACGGGACCACGCCGTCGTCGCGCTCGGCCTCGTCGCCCGTCTCCGCCAGTGGACAATGCGCGCGTTTCGCCACGTGTTTGACCGTATCGCGGCCGCGGCCGCCGTCCTCCTCGTCGCGACGTCGTCGTTCGTCGCCGCGGACCACGAGAGCCCGGCGCCGCCCGCGGAGGCACCGAGCCCGCTGACCTTCCCACGCGCCGCCGACGTCACCGCCGTCGCCACCTACGCGCTCACGGTCGACGACGACGCCGACGTCGGATCTCCAGGGACACACGCGCTGGTCACCGCGCTGGGTACCAACTCGGTGCCCGCCACCGTCCACTTCGCGTCGCACTGCGGCGCGGACACCTTCTACGAGGGAGGCTCGGTCCTTCCCACGGACGTCGGGCCGATACGCTCGGCGGCGGCGTGGGAAGGGGACGTGGCGTGGGGCACCGCGCAGACCCCCGGCGTCGTCGCGTTCGGAGGTACGCTCACGCCCGGTCACATCACGCTACGGCCCGGGGAGAACGTCCTGGCAGCCGCCACCGCGGGACCCGGTCCGAGCTTTTTGTTTGCCACGTGGACGGCGCCGAGCTCGGTGGTCAAACTGGTCAAGGACGACGCCACCGGACAGTTAGTCAGGGACGACTCGATCACATTACCGCTCGGGGTGGACTACGTACGCGCCGCAGCCGTACGAGTCGATGCGGGCACGGGGCGACGCAGCTCTCTCTTCGCCACGGACACGTCACCGGCGGCGGTGGTTGAGATACGCGACGCCGACCTCACGTTAGCGTCCGCGGCTGTCATGAACGGTGGCGAGTTCGTGAGGGCCGGGTGCGTCGCCCCGGACGGAACCGCGAGTTACTGGGTGACGCACACGTCTCCGTCCAAGATCGTCAAGCTGGTTCACACGGGGGGTACCACGTCTCAGGTTGGTGAACCCTTCGAGCTTGACACTTCGTTGGGTGAGAACCTGGGCGCCTCGGCGGTGACGGACGAACGAGGTCTCCTGTACGTGGGTTTCTCGTCCATTAATAACGACGACACTTCCGCGGTCGCGTCCGTGTTCGAGGATGTCTCATCGGGGAACGGCGAGTTCAGGTTGGAGAGGCTCGATTTAACCGCCGTCGACGACGCTTACGCTCTGATGGTTCGTTTCTTTTTATTTCCGTCATCATGGCAATTGGAATGATGACGCCGTGTTTTGTGTGCAGGTCTCTCACGCCCAGAGCGGTGTGGCGCGGTACGCCACGCGCTCGGATCCCGCGAGGCTCGTCACCATCCAACACCCGGGCGCGATGCCCGATCCCACCGTCAGCGCGCAGAGCGGATCGACGCGGGTGATCGAGCGGTGCGAGGTTCCGTCCACGCCGGGTCAGATTGACGAGATGATGAAAAGACTGCCCGACGGTATGTCGCAGGCGGAGGCGAGCGCGTTGATCGTGCTCGCCGGCTTCATGTGCGCGCTGTGGTGATCTCATGTTGTTTATACGCCTCGAGTGTATCACTCGTTCTGGCCAAAGTAATGATGTGGACTAGTACAAAGTGATGTGGACTAAGAGTCTTAATACGTGTACGCGAAGTGGTCGTTGACGTCCTCGGCGATGTCCACGGCTTTCCCGTAGAGCGACCCGAGCAGCGGCACCCACCCGACGCCCCGGCCCACCAACCTGGCGGTGGGCAGCGTGAGTGTATCGAACACCGGCGAGCGCAGTAGGTAGTACGTCAAGAAAGCCCTGCGCCTGGCCATCTCCGCCTTCTCCCCAGAACTAAAGTTGGGCTCGCGTCGCTTGATCCCGCCGCTCGCGCCGTTGAGGCACGAGAACGAAGCCGCGTCGAACGTCGCGGACACCATCAGCGCCCTCCAGCTCTTACAACCCCACCGCTTCCTCGCCAGCGCGTACGCCAACGGCCTGGTGATGTGGCACAGCTCACCCACCAGCCGCAGGTTGAGGTCGACCCTGTCCCGCATGAGCTGATCCTCGATCCTGAACGGGTGGGGCGGCGGCGGCACGGGCGGGAGGCCGTGCATTCGCTGGAACTGCCGGTGCTTGGCCATCTCCTTCATGCGCCGTCGCCGTCGCCTCTCCGCCGCGACTCTGTCCGTCGGGTCACCCTCTATCCGGGACTCGTCGGCGTCGTCCCCCGCCTCGCTGGCGCCTTCGTCCTCGTCGTTCGTATCGTTCTCGTCTTTCTCATTCTCCGAAGAGTTCTCTTCCGCGAGGAGCGCCTCGTCTGCCTCCGCCGTCTCAATCAGCCGGTGCTTACGCGTCTCCCAGTACTCCGCCTGCGCCCGTAGCCTGCACTGGTACAGCGCGTTCATCCCAAGCGTCGCGCGTTTCATCCCGGGCGGGTACCGCTCAAAGTTAACTCGGTGCGACTTGAGCATGGATAACGCGTTCTGGTTGATCGTAGCCCTGGCGGCGTCGAAGGACGAAGTGGACCCGTGCGACGAGACGGACCCGTGCGACGAGGACACCGAGCCCGTGCTCTCGTCCTCGTCCTCGTCGGAAGATGAATCGTCGTTGGAGTTGGAGTCGGAGTCGTCCGAGCTTTCGTCCCTCGATTGTTTACCCTTCAGTAGCGTCTCCAGCGAGAAGCCCGCGTCGTCGTCGCTGTCCACGTCGGTGTCGTACTCCGACTCGGACTCGTCGCCGAGCTGCTCCGACGCCATCCCGTCCTCCACCAGGAGCTTGGACCCGCCTCTCTGCGCGAGCCACACTCTGGTCTTGAGCGCCGCCTTGACGGCTTCCATGACCACGACGGCGTCGGCAGCGCCATCCACACCGCCCGCGCGCCTCGCGATCATCTCCGACAGCGTCTCCACCTGTGAGCACAAGGTGAGCGCCAGGGGCGTCGGGACGCACTCGGCGAGCGCGCCGAGCCGTTCGCGCCACGTGGATCGCTTGGCGTCCCGTCCGCCGGATCCCCGTCGCCGATCTCCAATGCCCCCGTCGGGCGCCGCCCCTCCGTCCGACTCGTTGCCGTACGCGCTGTCGATCTCACCGCGGGTACCGGGCGATGAGTGCGCATCGCCCACATCGCCGTCGTCGTCGCTCTCGTCGGCCACCAGGTGGTCGTTCAGGGTGGACATCACGCCCACCACCGACGACGCAGCCTCCGCGTACACCTCGGAGTTTTCACCCTCTATGAACCAGGTCATGCCCGCGGCGCCCTGCTCGATGGCGGACAGAAGCGCCCTGTGCCGACGGACGAACGTGCGGTACTTCTTCATGAACCCGGCGACGCCCGCGTTCGGGGCGGCGGGCGACGACGCCATGGCCGCCGGCGCTGGTCCGTTCTGACGCTTCTCGGAGGGCTTGGCGGGAACAAAATCGGGCGCAGTTCGTTGTTGAAAAATAAAATGCGTGTCCAGCTCAGCACCCGGCTCAGACGGCCACAGAGCAGCGCAAAGAGTACATTTCGTATTCGTCGCGCTCCAAATGTCTGTATCTATCGCGCCCACATCGCGCGCGCCGCTCGCGGCCGCACCCGGCCGCGCGCGATCCCCCACGGCTCCTGCCCGTCGTGCGTTATCCCTTCCGAGAAGATCCGCCATGGACACCAAGACTCGGGTCGCCACCGACGCGGTCTCCGCCGAGTCGTCCGCGGATGACGACGCTGAAAACGATCCCTACCCGGGTATCGACACCAACGGCGTGGACCTCGACGAGTTCGAGCGGTTCGTGATGTCCATGCAGGCCGACTTCATCGCCGATATGGAGGCGCTCGACGGCAGCGAGGATCGCGGGTTCGGTCTGGACGCGTGGGTGAGGGGCGAGCCCGGGAGCGGGTTCGGCGTCACACGCGTCCTGGAGGGCGGCGACGTGTTCGAGAAGGCTGCCGCGAACGTCTCCATCATCCGCGGCGTCCTCACCCCCGAGCGCGCCAAGGCCATGTCCTCCAGGGGACGGGACTGCGTCGACCCCGCGGGTGGCCAGCCGTACAGCGCAGCCGCCCTCTCCATCGTCATCCACCCAAAGTCTCCGATGGTGCCCACGTTTCGCGCCGACGTCAGGCGGTTCACCGTGGCCGGCACGTCCTGGTTCGGCGGAGGCGCGGATCTCACGCCGTACTACCTCTTCGAGGAGGACGCCCGGGACTTTCACGCGCACTGGCGCTCAGTGTGCGACGCTCACGACCCAACCGTCCTCACCGAAGCTTCAGGGTCGACGGCGGGCACGGAACCGCGGAAGGAGGAGACGGAACCGAAAAAAAAAAGCAGCGGGTTCCTCGCGGGTCTGTTCAACAGAGGAAACAAGTCATCGGATACGGAGACGACGCCCGATGCGGAGCCGGTTAAAGCCGCCGGCGTCAAAGGCGGTCAGCTCCACGAGATGTGCAAGCGGTGGTGCGACGACTACTTCTACATACCCGCGCGCAAGGAGCACCGCGGCGTGGGTGGGGTCTTCTTCGACGACCTTCAGTCCTCATCAGACGTCCCACTGGCGCACGACCCGGCGGAGGTACCCACCGCCCGGGAGCCTCGAGGTGATCACGCTCCAACTGTGAGCGACGCTGAGGCGTTCACGAAGGCGGTGGCGCAGGGCTGGACCGGGTCCTACGCGCCCATCGTGAACCGGCGACGTGACGAACACTACGGCGAGGCACAAACACGGTGGCACCAGCAGAGACGGGGCCGGTACGTCGAGTTCAACTTGCTGTACGACCGAGGGGTCAAGTTTGGGCTGGACGGCGGGCGGGTGGAGAGCATCATGGTGTCGGCGCCGCCGCGAGTGCGGTGGGACTACGACGTACAGCCCGCGGGTGGGACACCGGAGGCGGCGCTGGTGGAGGTGCTCAGGACCCCGCGGGACTGGTGATGAACCGTATTAGTGGTTTTCTTGTATTACATTCCCCTCGTCGCGCTCATCTCATCGTTGACGCTAACGGGTCTTGGTGTAAGAAGCCAGCGCCTTGCCGTGCTTGTACACCGCGAGAGCCAAAAGCAGGCCGACGCACATGAGTAAGGCCTCGACGAGCGACGCGGCTGGGGCGAGCGCGGGTGAGTCCTTCACGCCCGGGATCTCCCTCGCGACGAGGTTCGTGAACCTCCGCATCAGCAGGTTCTTGTCGTCCACCTGGAGTCGCATCAAGAATCCCGCGATCAAGTTGAGAGCGCCCGCGGCCCGGACCGCGGCGCACATGCTCTCCAGGTTCTCGGGCTGGATCGTCTTGTTGCTACCCACCATGGACATCGTCGTCAGGGCGAGACAGAACCCCACGAACGCCAACGACGAGAACGGGACGTTGTACTCGTCCAGGTCGGCGCCGGTGAGCACCGAGGGGAGCACCGCCCACGCGGCCATCACGGGGTGGTAGACGAGCAGCGCGGAGAGCGCGTTCTTGACCTTCTTGCGCGCCACCGCGGCTTTCTGGTACTTGCTATCGACGCGCTGACGGTATTGGAAGTCGTTACCGTCGGTGCCCGCGGCGCGGGTGCCGCCCTTGGAAGCCATCTCCTCGCGCGTCCTTCCTCGTGCCGGTGAAAATGAAATGCGGGCGGACTTCACCTGAAGAATTTGACAGCAGCGGTCGTTACCGGATCGCCGTCGGCACACTTCGCACTCGCGCATGTTCTGGCCCTTCATTCTCATCGCAGAGTTTTGGAAGGCGGAGCGTGAGAGACGAGCGAGGATCGCGACCAAGAGTCAGACTGACGGTGGCGAGAAACGCGGCGCTCGACGAAGGTAGACTCTAAGGCCGGCCAATTCCGGGCGGTTGAATTCTTCCCACCGCGTAGTTCGGCCATGAGTTCGCCCTTCAGCAGGGACCGCACGCTCGAGGAGATGGGCGGACCGAGCCCCCGCGACCTCTCCGAGTCAATGACCGAGGCTGAGCGCGGTCTCATGGGCATGTCGGTGCAGTACGAGGAGGACGCGGAGGAGGAGGACGACGAGACGGGTGCCTCGTTCAAGAGCGCCGACGACGGACGACGGAGCCTCCAGAAGTTGCTCACGCGCTCTCACTCGGGCAGATACGAGTCCGCGACCGCGCGGGACGTGGACGAGCGCGAGAAGATCGACGACGACCTCCTCGGCGACCTCGGCCTGAGCGACTTCATGCTCCTCGCGTACACCATCTCAAACATATACCAGAGGCACAAGGTACGATCGAGAGCCGCCAAGCTGGACGACTCGCAGGTGGTGGGCCACGACGAAACCTTGCTCTTCGTCGCCATCGCCGTGTACGCACTCGCGGTGCTTACGCTGGCGCTCAACCTGATGGGCGGGAGCATCGCGTGCAGGCCAACCTCCGTGACCCTCGGAGCCTTCGCGTCGGGCAGCGGCGGAGTCTCGCCGGGGGGCCACTTTGAGTACGGCATGGACATCATCAACCGGGTGTGCGAGACCCAGATCAAGCTCGAGACGTCCCAGTTCTGGCCCATCTTCACCATGGTCACGTTCGTCATGCTCTTCATCGGCGCCGGGATCAACGCGCAGTTCATCAAACAGTACAACCGGCTTCACGCCATCGCGCGAGGTCAGTACCACTCGCCCCTCGTGGGCAAAGACCCGGTGCGAAAGTCGGAGAAGGTGGAGGGCAAGTTCGAGCGTTTCTACCTGCTGTTCATGATCATCAAGTTCATCGGGATCATCATCGCCGGGGGTATGCTCGCGGGGTTCTGGTACTCCATCTTAACCTTCGCCAGCATCTCGCAGGAGACGATCGACGGCGTCACCACCTACTCGGGGGGTAACCTGCTCACGAGGTACGGCGCCATCTGCGACGCGGCGCAGCTGGACTTTGAGGAGGCGTTCGACGCGCAGTACCGGTGCCACCTCAAGGGCGAGGCGCAGATGCACTACCTCAAGTTTTTCGTCGTGTTCACGTCGGCGTTGGTCATCATCATCTCCGTCTACCAGAGCGTCATGATGATCCTACTGCACAAGAGTTACGAGCAGTGGAAACGGAAGTACGACGAGCTCCAGGCCAAAAAGAAGGAGCAGGACATCCCGCCCGAGTCCGACTTGAACCCGGAGTCGGTCAGCATGTTCAAGATGACCCGCGGACTCGTCAGGCTGTTCATGTACTACATGAAACCGAGCCCGCCCGATGGCGACTTGCCGAGCCTCATCGCCAAGGCCATGTTCGGAATCTCACCCGACGAAGGGGAGCTGGCGAACATCAGCACCAAGATGCTCACCGAGTTTGCCACGCCGCAGGAGACCAGCGATATGCTGATGCACGTCCTGCGGGGGGCGATGGGTGAACACATCGGGGAGAGCGACGACGTCCGGAAGATTGTCCTCGCGACGGTCACCGCTTGGAAAGATTCATCCACGCAGAGGTACCTCAAGGGCATCGTGGACACCATCAACGCGATTCACAAGGACGAGCGGGACCGGGTGGTCGGGGATGGACGGGCGGCGGCGATGGGGCAGTCGCCGTCGAGGCGGGTGACGGGCGGCGGGCCGGTTCAGAGGAGACACGCCGCGCCGCAGACGCCGCGGGGGTAATGGTAGTTGTGTTTGTTTTGCCAGTCTGCCTTGTAACGGACGACGAATTACTTTTACAGTCATTCGCGCAGCCACATCGTATCGCACCGCTGGCTAGCTAAGACACCATGGGAGGCGATAAGCGCCCTTACAACGGCGGCGACGGAAAGAAGAACAAGAAGGCCTTCTACGGCAGGGTGAGTCCGCCGTCTGTCGACCGACGCGTCGTCGTCTTCCCCGCCGCCGCAAAAGAAGCGCGCTCTCGGAACAAACAAAATCCAACCGATGCCTTCCTTGACTCCCGCGTTCCCTTCTTCGTTCCCATCGTTCACAGCCTCAGACGGCGGCTACCGTCCCGTACAACGCGTTGGGCTACATCGTAACCTCCGACGCCGGAAGGGAGAGGTACTCATGGCGCGACACCGTCCGTAACCTCAACGACACGTACGAGTCGATCTTCCCGGAGGAGGCCGCCGCCGCCGCCGCTGCGCAGTCCGAGAAGGTCGCCGACGACAGCAAGGATGCCAGCGACAAGCTCGCCGCCGAGCTCGCGGACCTCAAGGAGAGCGGCGGCGACGACGCCGCCGACTTCGCCAGGGCTGAGCGGTTCAAGCACGTCAACCTCGACCTGAAGGCTTGCGTGTTTATTCGCATGAAGTGGGAGGCTACGCAGAAGATCAGTCCGTCCGAGCTGGTGCGTCGCATGCTCACGAACACCCGGGACACCGGCGAGCCCGTGTCCAGGCACACGCTCAGGATCGTGCCCGTGGAAAAGGTGTCCTACGCCGCCGTGGAGGACGTCGTCAAGGCGGCCAAGCCGCTGATCGACGAGGCTTTCCCGGCGGATTGCGAAAAAGGAAAAGAGAAGACGTTCGCGGTGGTGTTCAACTCGCGCGCCAACTCCAGTTTAAGGCGAAGCGAACTCGTGCCCGCGCTCGCCGCCCTGGTGCCGGAGCCGCACAAGGTGGAGCTCGGCAAACCCGATATCGTGGTGCTCGTCGAGGCTTGCAAGGGCGTGGCCACCATCGCGCTCGTGAAGGATTACTACGGTCTGCTAAAGTACAACCAACGGCTGCTCTCGATGAACGAGGAGGAAAGGCAGGCTGAGCGGGCGAGGTGCATGCCCCCTCCGGTGGAAGCCGACGATACGAAGGATACGAAAAAGGAAGCCGAGGAAAAGGAGGCTAAGGAGGAGAAGAAGGAGGAGGCTAAGGAGTGAGTCGCCGTGACTTGTAAACTGGATACCTCTTAAACTGGACGCTCCCAGGTCGTCTCTCCGCTCGCGGCGTCGCCGTAGTACACCTCCCCGCTCGATGCTTCGTAGAACGCGCGCCAACCCTGCGGCAACGACGCGGATATCGCGCTCAGATCCACGCCAGCAGCCGCGGCAGCCGCGTCCGCAGCGGCGGTCGTGGTCACCGAAGCGGCCGCCGTCGAGCGATCATGATGATTATTCCGCGTAATAACCCCGGATGATTCCCCGAGCTCGGATGAAGCCTCCGCGTCTGTCCTCTCGCGCCGCTTCCTCGCCGCCGCCGCGCGTTCCCTCCAATCCCCGACCGTCGGCGTGAAGTTCGGGTTATCACCCCCCGCGCCGCCTGCACGAGTGGCGCTCTCCTTCCACCGCTCCACCTCGTGAGCCCGCCTAGCCGCCATCTGCGTCGGATCCGTCACAGCCGCCGTTCTCGCCGCCTCCGCCCGACGCTCCCCAGCCTCCCTCTCAGCGGTGGCCCGGTTCCACCTGTCAATCTCGGACGGGGCCGGACGCTTAGACATGATCCGCGCGGGGGGAGGAGGCGGCTGCGTGGTGTTCTCGCGCCGGGGAGGTCGATGCGGTTTAACACCGGCGGATGTCTCCTTGATGACGGGCCCCGCGGCGATGACGTGCTTGGGCGGCGGCGGCGGCGGTGCGTCCTCGTCCTCGTCCGGCGG
>Ga0209425_10004507_pt1 | contig 14123 bp, 6 predicted proteins | sample COG_05_FD_184749 | JGI IMG/M metagenome (GOLD analysis project Ga0209425, IMG submission 184749) | Pelagic Microbial community sample from North Sea - COGITO 998_met_05 (SPAdes) (version 2) | ecosystem: Environmental > Aquatic > Marine > Neritic zone/Coastal water | place: Helgoland, sampling... | reverse complement strand
CCGCCAAGCCCGCGCCCAAGGGCACCACCCTCGCCGGCGCCGTCGTCGGCGACGTCACCGTCGCCGCCATCGCCGCCGCCCTCGCCACCGCGCTCCTCGTCCCCGGCGTCAAGGACAAGGCTCTCGGCGGCGACGTCGAGGGCGCCCTCGAAGACGCCAAGACCGCCGTCACGTCCGTCGACGGCTTGCCCGGAAAGGCCGGGTACGTCGGCGGCGTCATCGCCGCGGACGCCATCGCGCACCTCCCCGTGCTCGGCGCACTCATCCCGGGCCCCGCGGAGTTCATCGGGACCGCCGCCGCGGTCCTCCTCGCGTCGCGCTACTACGTCACGAAGGATGGCGCCCCCGAGGACGACCTCGCCGCGTTCGGCGCTACCCTTCCAGGCGAGTTCCCCCCCGCGGTTGACTCCATCCTGGCCCCGGTGCAGGGCGTCGCCGGGCGCGTCGGCGAGATCGACTTGGACATCCTCCAGGACGACATCAAGCAGGCGCCCACCAGGCTTCAGAAATGGGTCGGCGGGCTCGACGACGCCGCGGGCGTCGTCGCGCCGCCGGCGGCGGCGCTGGGCGCGACGGTTCTCGCGGGCCAGGTCGCTAACCTCCCCGTGCTCGCGCTCGTGCTGCCCAGGGCGCTCGAGCTCGTGGGTATCGCGTACCTCGTCGCGGCGGTGAACAAGTACGGCTCCGACCCGGACGCTGAGATCAAGGATGACCTCGCGGCGGCGGCGAAGCGAGGCGGCGACGCCGTGAAGAAGCTCGCCGGCAAGTAAGGAAAAAGTTTGCTGTGGGGACAAAAAGTTTTTTCCTTTTGGCTTTTTCTCCTCGTCGTCAGGGGATGAGAGGAGGGCGGCGAGAGAGGAGGAAAGACCGGCCGTTCGTTGGCGGTCGATCTTCGTGTGCATAAACATAATTCGCCCTCGTCGCGGCGTCACGTATCACGACGCCGCGCGAGGGCCTCGACAAACTTGCTATGACTAATATCAATCAAAATCTGTGAGTGAAGAATGACCAGAGTTCGCGAAAAACAAATCGAATTTTGAGACAAAATCAGCGCGTTCAGTTCACTCTGGGGTCCGACCTTCGGGGATGCCCTCCAGTGAAAAGTTACCGATAATAAAATTACTCGCGTCCCCACGCCCCGCGTTCGACGCGTCGCCGCGCTCATTCGCATTCGCGGGCGCACCTCCGGGCGACCCCAAGGGCCCCACGTGAAGTGACGCGACCTTCGGCGGACGATCGATCGCGGCGACTCGCGTGACCCCCCGCGGTTCAAACCCAATTCTACCGTCCGTCTCGCCAGATCCTCCAGGGTCAAGTAAGTCGAACGCGTGAGAGGTTTGTAGGGATGGCACCGCCGCGCGGGGGTCGTGCGGCGAAGAAGCCCGCGCCGGATCCCGAGCCCGACGACGGCGGCGATACCAATTGCGAGCGGTGCGGCCTCGGCGACGACGAGCCCAACCTGGTGCTCTGCGACGACTGCCCGCGCGGCTGGCACGTCTACTGCCTCAGACCAAAGCTCTCGCACGTGCCCAAAGGGCGGTGGGCCTGCCCCACGTGCGACCCAGGTCGCGTCTGCGAGGGCGCGCGGGGTTCATCGGGGGGCGGGCGCGCGGCGGCGGCGACGCGTGGGGCTCGCGAGTCCCCCGCGCCGGCATCCGGCGACCGCGCCAAGCGCAGGAAGACCGCGGGCGGCGACGCCGACGCGCGCTCGACGCGTCGAACCGGCGCACGGTCATCCGGAATTTCAGACGACGACGATGAAAACGCGGACGCGGACGACGACGAAGAGGACGCCGCCGACGACGACGAGCTTCGCACCGTGCGATGCGTCACGTGCGACCTCGGCGACGACGAGCAGAAGATGATCCTCTGCGACGGGTGCGACGCGGGCCACCACCTGTACTGCCTACGGCCCAAGCTCTCGCAGGTGCCGAGGGGCAAGTGGTTCTGCCCCGCGTGCGAAGTTCGCGAAGATGCGCGCAGAAAATCAGCCGAGGAGACCGCGGCGACCAAAGCCCTGCGGCTCACCGTCGCGGAAGAGTACGTCAAGGGGAGGCACATCGAAGCGATCCTCGGCTCGCGCCTAGTTCCGGAGGCGACGACGGCGGCGCGACGCGCGTGTCCCACGCGCGGGCCCGCGTTCACCGGCAGACCCGCCGAGGTTGAATTTCTCGTAAAGTTCGAGTTCAATTCGAGACGCAAGACGGAGTGGATTCCCGGCTCCGTGTGCGAGGTCATCACGGAAGGGAAGCTGCGGTACTTCTGGAAGAGGCACAACGCGAGCTGGGAAGAACCGGCGGTGTCGCCGGAGTTCCAAGTGGACGCGATCCTCCCGGAGAAGGTGGTCGCGGTGGACGCGACCGGGAAACTCGCGCTGGTCAAGTGGGTGGGGGAAGGGTACGAAGAGGCCACGTGGGAGCCCCTGCACGACGCTAAACCCATCGACGTCAAGCATGAGGTGACCGTGACGGAGGATGCGTTCGTTGGGAAGCTCGTCGAGGGCGGCGGCAACGCGAGCATCGCCGAATCGCTCGCCGACGAGCTCGCCGCGTTCAACCGCCGATCGAAGCGAACAGCGCCGAAACTCGCGTGGAACCCGACGAAGGAGGTTCAGTTCAATCGCGACGTCCTTCCCGCGCTCAACACCACCCGCGGCGACGGTGTAGGTCAGAGCAGCGCATCGACGATCACCGCCACGAACGACGGCGCCAAAGCGGCGGACGTTCGCGACATGTTACCCGGCGCTTTGAACCTACACGCCTATCAAAGAGACGGGGTTCGGTGGTGCGTTTATTTTCACCTCTTATTTTCGTATGCGCAATTTGACTGACGGCACGTGTGTTTTGTTTAACTCTTACAGGCTCCTCAACAAGCTGCGTTGCAACGCCAGCGCGATCCTCGGTGACCAGATGGGTCTAGGCAAGACGGTTCAGACGGTGGTGTTCGCCTCCGCGGCGCACGCGCTGGGGTTGGTGGAGCACACGGTGTTGGTGGTGGTGCCGCTGTCCACGGTGCCTAATTGGATGAATGAATTGAGAAAATGGTGCCCGGGGATGAACTTCGCGGCGTACGTTGGCAACGCGAGCGCGCGTGAGACGTGCCGCATGTACGACTTCCCCGCCACCACCGCGGGCGGCGTCCTGGACGTCATGGTGACGTCCTACGAGGTGGCCATGGCGGACAGCAGGGAGCTGCAGAAGATTGCGTGGGGCGCGGTGATCGTCGACGAAGGTCACAGACTTAAAAACTTTCAGTCGAGGTTGTCGAAGACGCTGTCCACGCTGGACACGCGGTTTCGGTGTTTGCTCACCGGAACCCCGCTGCAGAACAATCTCGAGGAGCTCTTCGCGCTGCTACACTTCTTGGACCCCGGGAAGTTCAAAGATCCCGCGGGTTTGGCCGATGCATTCACCGCCGGCGCCGAGGCTCTCATCGCCGGCAAAGGGGACAAAAACAACAACGGAGATGACGGACAAACGACGAAGGACGACGAATCCGGCGCGCACATGGACGCTCAGCTGAAGAGCCTGCACGGCCTACTCGGCGCGCACATGCTCCGACGTCTCAAGAAGGACGTGCTTGAGGGCTTACCCAAGATGCGAAAGGTCGAGGTGGCGTGCCAGCTGTCGCCCATTCAACGCGAGGTGTACGCCGACGTCCTCGCCCGTAACCACAAGGCTTTCAACCAAGGCGCTCACGCCAGGGAGAAGACCAGTCTGCTGAACGTCCTGAAGGAGCTGCAAAAAGTGTGCAACCACCCGTTTTTGTTCCTATCCGCGGAGAAGGATACTTTCCGCGCGGCGCGCAAGAGCGGGCTCGCGAAGAAGGTTGCGCTTGAGGCGGAGACGGATCGAAAATCGCGAAGCGCCGAGCTGGTTATAGCCGGTTCGCCCGCGCCGCCCGATAACCCGCTCGAATCCGCGCTGCTCCGCAGCTCCAGCGGGAAGATGCAGCTACTCGCCAAGCTGCTCCCGCGGCTGCGCGAGCGCGGGCACCGCATCTTGCTCTTCTGCCAGATGACGCGGATGCTGGACCTCCTCGAGGACTGGCTCAGGGCGTCGGGCGTAGGTTTCGTCACGGGTGACTCTGCGAATATTCCTTCGGCGGATCAATCGAACGGCGCTTCAAAGAAGAAGAGCCAGACCGCGCACACGCCCGTGTACGGCCGCATCGACGGGAGCATGCCGTCCGCGGACAGGCAACGCGCCATCGTCGACTTCAACACCCCGGGCACCGACACCTTCCTGCTCCTCGTCTCCACGCGCGCGGGCGGCCTAGGACTTAACCTCGCCACCGCCGACACCATCGTCCTTTACGATCCCGATTTCAACCCTTTCGTCGACTTGCAGGCGCAATCGCGGGCGCACCGGATGGGCCAGACGCGCGAAGTTGCCGTGTACCAGCTCGTCACCGCCGGGACGGTCGAGGAACGGATCGTGTCCATGGCCAAGTCCAAACTCGCGATTGAGCGTTTGGTGGTTAAAGACGAAAAGGATACCGACACCGCGAAGGAGACGGCGGTGAGCAAAAAGGCGGCGGAGGCGCGTCGCGGCGCCGAGCTCGCGCAGGTTCTCATGCACGGCGCGCGGGGTATCATGACCGACACGGAGGACACACACGGGGCGCACGATGCGGAGGATGCAGATCGCCGGCGGGTGATGGCGGCGGCGGAACCCACCGACGCGGAAATCGCTCGGCTGCTCGATCGCGCCGCGCTCCCGGCGGAGGTTGACGGCGAGGATGAAGACGGAGCCGCGTACCTCGGCGAGATTGGCGTCGAGGGTGCCGAGGGGGATGCCGAGGGGGGTGCCGAAGGGGGTGCCGATGAGGAGGCGAAGGGTGTCGCGCTCGTGGACTTGCTCGCGTCGCGCGCCGCGAGGCTCGGCGCTAACGACTCGGAGGACACGCTCGGACAACGCGAACGACGCGAAGTCCTTCCCAACCCACACACACACGGGTCAAACCCTAACCCTAAACCCCTAACCCTGAACCACTGTAACGTGTGCGACGGGGATGACGATCCGGAAGGCATGTTACGCTGTCGCGGGTGCACGGCGTGCGCTCACGCGCTTTGCCTCGGGCTGGGCGAGGTACCGGCGGAGCGCGAGTGGTTCTGCGGCGACGGCGAGTGCGCCGAGGTTGGCGAACCCCTCGAGACGCGAAAGACTTCCTCGCAGCAGCCCGCCGCCGCCGCCGCGCTCGACGACGCGGACGTTCACATGTCCGACGGCGAGGATGTTCACCCTGGGGGGAAAGAGGATGACGACGGCGACGAGGACTATACGCACGCGGAGGAACCCGAGGAGGAGGAGGAGGATGACGACGACGACGATTTTCACATCGCGTCGTTGCCCGTCGGGGGATCCAAACGCAGGAAAACTGCTGCGCCCACCAAAGCCGTCGACCACCCGCCCACCGCCGACGCCATCGCATCCGTCCTCCCGGGAGCTGTGGGTGGTCCGCGTGTGGGTCCGGTGCCCATCGCCCCGGCGCCGCGGCCCGGGACCGGCAAAAACCAAGTCCGCTTCCTCCCCACGGATACGTTGGTGGTTGGCGCCGCCGCGAAGCAGATGTTCCGCGTGTGGCACGCCGCGCAACAAGCTCAGCAGATGCTCGAAGTCCGGAAAGCCAAGGATGAGTTCAACTACCTCAGGCTCGCCGACGATACCTTCGCGTCCATCTTGGCAAACGCCCCCGTCGGCGACGGGCTCACCGAGGAACAACACCTGCCGCTCGACATGTTCCTACCGATTCGCATCTTCGCGTGGAGATACAGCGAGGACATCTTGGCGCGCCAACGGAACGCGGTGGCGATGAAATCCGTCGGCGCCACGCTGGCGCGAGGCCACGCGGAGGCTTCTCGACGCGTCGAGGAGCTCAAAGCCTTCATCGCCGCCTCCCCTGACGCCGACCGGGACCGAGCCAATTCGGCGCTCGCCAACGCGACCGAGGATATGAAACGCCTCGAGTCCCTGTACGTCTCGCACCTCGGCAGGGCGGGAGAGGCGGACAGCGAGACGGCGGCTGTGCTTGAGTCATCCACGCAGTTGGGCGCGTCTCTGTTTTGCGAGCGGGTGCTGACCGCGACTGGTCGAAGACTCTCGGTTGAGACGGTGAATACGTTTATGTCGTCGACTTGCATCGTGGACCCAAAGACGCGGCACATGACGTGGGACGATAACGAGGGCCAGGCGATATTGCGCAGGCTGTGCGACACGTACACGCGATCGCTGGGTATCGAGTGTTCCATCACGTGCCCGCGGCTGCCGAGTTCGCCGGCGCCGGGGGTGGAGACTCAAACTACTCAGATTCTGAACCAAAATTTGAACCAAAATCCTTCCGCCGGCGGCGCCGCGCAGCCGGTGGCTGGGACTGGGCTCACGTCCGCACCGAACCTTGCCGACTTGCTCGGCGCCGATGGGGGTGCGGATGCCGGCGCGTTTGGGGGCTTGGGCGGCTTGGGCGGCTTTGGAGGTTTGGGAGGTTTAGGAGGTTTAGGAGGTTTGGGAGGTTTGGGAGGAGGTCTGGGAGGTTTGGGAGGTTTGGGAGGAGGTCTGGGTGGTTTCGGGGGCTTGGGCGGTTTCGGCGGCCTGGGCGGCCTGGGAGGTCTGGGCGGCCTGGGCGGCCTAGGAGGTGGGCTAGGAGGTGGGCTAGGAGGCGGCCTAGGAGGCGGCCTAGGAGGTGGGCTAGGAGGCGGCCTAGGAGGTGGCCCAGGAGGCGGCCTAGGAGGTGGCCCAGGAGGCGGCCTAGGAGGTGGCCCAGGAGGAGGCCTCAGCGGCCTCGGCGGATACCACGGTCAGCTACTCCAACTGCATCAGCTGCAAGCCCTCGAGACGCAACAACTCCAACAGCAGCTTCAGCAAATGCAGCAGGTGCAGGCGCTGCAGCAGCAGCAGCAGCTCCAGGCGCTCCAGCAGCAGCAGCAGCTTCAGGCGCAGCGCCAGGCGACCGGCCTCGACGCAAAGCAGGAAATCGAGCAGCTTCATAAACGCCGGCTGATGGAGATTCAGCACAACAAGGACAACGTCAAGCTACACCAGAAGATGCAGCAGCGCGCGTCCGTGTTGCAAGCGCACCAGAAGCAAAAACAAGCCCAGGTCCAGGCGCGGGTGTTGCAGCTCACGCAGGCTGAAGGACAAATCAGTTTGGCCCCGCCGATAGCCACACGAAGCCCATCCGCGGCGCAGGCGGTACAGCAGCAGCTCACGCAGGAACAGCTCCAACGCGAGCTCTTCGAGCAGTCGCGGCCGCCCGGGAGCAAGCTCGAGGGTGGCCAGTCGCACAAACCCAAAGAAACGTCGCATCCCACGCTGCCCCCCGACGAACTCGCGAGACGCGCGTCGCGGGTCAAGGTGCCGCTCATCGAAGGAATACACCCCGACCTCAACTACAACCGCGCGTCGGAGGACGTGACGTCGCACTTAACCCCCGCGCCGATTGAGGACGATGAGAAGTGCACGTTGCTGACGCCTCGACGCGGAACCTGGGTCTACGCCGTGAAGAGCCCGCTGACGGAACTTCAGCGGCTGTGCGAAACCAAGCCGGTGAATAAACCGGTTGGTTGGGTATCGTCCATGCGACACATGTGCGGGCGGTGGGGTATCGTCACCGCGACGAGGGCGGGATGCGTGGAGTTATGCGTGCACAACCCGATTTCACCGGGCCGGCCGCAAACGTTTTGGCTCCCGAGGGAAGCGGTGGGCATGATTGCAGACTCGGTCTACGACGACAAGGGTACACACGGGCACAGACACAGGGTCCGCGTGCTGGACGACACGCGCATCGTCGAGATGCTCTGCGAGTCCAAGCCGGACGAGAGCCCGGTGACGTTCGTACGGGCGATCGCGTCGGTGGTTGGTAAAGAAGGCGAGTTGCTCGAGTCCCGGGGGGACATTTTGAAACTTCGGTTCGCGCCCGCGGTGAGCGGTAAGAAGGATGACATCGAGCTCTGGCTGCCCAAGGAGGCGGTTGTTATTTGCACGCCGTGGAAGTGATGATGTGCCGGTAGTTTACGTACAGAGGTGACACGAATATCAGACTGTTAGAGTAGTGCGAGTAGTGCCGCCGTCGTATGATAGTTTACGCTTCCTCGTCATCGTCGCGACTTTTATCACGTGTGCCAAGTTTCGACTGTGCATCTCGAGTGGATAATAATAGATGACCTCGGATGTGCCGATGGGACAGGGAGGTGGCGCACGGACGAGGGTCTCAACATGTCGACGTTGACATCCCGAGTCGTCGCGGGATGCGCGAGATCACCCGCACCCGCGTCGATCTCGCGGGGGGGCGCGCCGGGTGATCGCGTTGCACGTCGCCGGGCACCCCACTCGCCGTCGAGGTCGTCATCGACGACGAGGATGAGTCCGGTGCGAGCGTCCGCGGGGCCCGTCGATGGATTCGTCCCCGCGATCGACGCCGCCGCCCGCGACGTCGCCGCATCGACCCCCCCGCTCGCGTCCTCGTCTCTCCACCGCGTTGACCCCATCGCCGACGTCGCCGTCGACGCGTGGTCAGTCTCCGGCGGCACCACCCTCGGCGTCCGATTCGCGGGTGTCGAAACAAAGCTCTTCCAAGCGGGTCTCCTCCCGTACCTCGTATATCTCTACTTCCTCGGTAAGGACGAGGCACGAACACCACCCGCGTCCAACTTCGGCGCCAGGTTCCTCCTCCTCTTCGTCTTCGCAACCATCCCGGCCGGCATCACCGCCAAGACAAAGTACGGAGACATCCTCGCAAACGTCGATCTCCTACACGGAAGCAGCGAGAGTTTACTCACCGTGAGCAACTTTCTATTCGCGTTTGGGTTCGCGGCGGCGCTCGCGGACGCCACAGCGACTAACGGGGGAGGGTCCGTGATGAGGGGCGACGGAGATGGGGCAAATGACGAAGAGAGAGACGCGCGGATGTCGGCTCCGGCGGCGTTATTCACGTTTTTGGCGGCGGCGGGCTCGGGCTGCGCCGCGCTGGCGTTCGCCGGGCAGTCCGCCGGCCTCGCCTCCGCTTTACACGAACCGTCGAACGCGCTGTCGGTACCCACGTGGGCCGTGCACGTGTCTTCCGTGACGGAGTGGTCCGTGGCGATGCGTTTAGTGTGGGTATACGCGGGTGTGAGCGGGAACGGCGGTTGGAGAAATTTGAGTTTCGCGATGGCTCCGTTTCTAGCCTCTGGGTTCGCGGCGTGTACTTTCCATTTGTTCTACAACGCACCGGCGATCAACGCGCTGGTGCCGCTGCAGGCGTTGTTGACGCTCACCGGTAACTGCGCGTGCGGGCTGGCGGCGTGGTCCATCGTCAAGGAGGGCGAACGGCTCGAGACGACTGAAGGCGGTTGGGTTGACCAAACTTTGACCTCCGACTCTGAGTTACGCTTAACTCCGGACGCCTTCGATTGGGCGCCGCGGCCGACGCTCGGGTCCGTGCTCAAGCTCGCGGCGTGGTCCGCGATCGGCGCGGCGGGGGTCAAGTACGCCCCGCTGCTCTGCGGCGATTTCTTCCTGACGCCGACGTACGAAAAGGCTCTGGCGATCGTCGCGGCGCCGACGCTGGTATGGTCTTTTATAGTCTTTACGACTCCGGGGTCATCGGGCGCCGGGGATGTCGGCGATGACTCCCCCGCAGACTCGTTCTGGTCCAACCTGAGCATGGACAAGGTCAAGTCGTACGGTAAGGCTGGTACGGTGTCGTACGTGTTGGTGGAGTTGGCGTTCTGGGCCATCGCGTTTCCGGTGGCGTTCGGTTGGTACGGAGTCGCAGAGGGAACTTGGTTGGATATTTCGGACCCAGCGGATAAGGCTCGGTTGTTCGGCGCCGGGGCTGTGTTCATCAACGGGGTACGGGCGCTGGTGCCGTTGAGACTCGCGGCGGCGATCGCGCTGGCGCCCGCGGTGGAAAGCGCCATGGGGGGCGACGCGGATGAGAGTGACGAGAACGACGAATAAGTGCACTCAGTTGGATGAAAAATAAAAACAAGACGAGAGTTTCACTCGCCAAAATCACAACTTCAGACGTAAGCCCTCCGCTGCTTTCGCGGCAAGCCGGCGCCGTCGAACGCGTACATCTCCATCGTGAACCTGCTCACGTAGTCCTCCGCGTTGAGCAAGTCGAGAAACTCGCCCATCTCCAGCCCCCCGTCGTTGTTGAAATCGAACCGCTTGACCAAACCCTCCGCCATCCGTCGTCTTCGCACCAGCGACATCGACCCACGCGTGGTTTCCTCCAGGGTATCCACCAGGTCAGTCACGCCCACGACGCCGTCGTCGTCGCGATCGTAGGCTTCGAACGCGCAAAGTGCCTTGTTTTCGTGGGAGCCTCTGTGGCTGAGCGTGATGCACATGGCGAGCCACTCGTGTTGGTCGAGCTTGCCGTCGCCGTCGAGGTCGAAGGTTGTGAGAACGCGCGCGGCGAGCGGATTGTGTTGGCAATCCGGGTGCCATCGTGAAAGCCGGTTGACGGACACGCCGACGGTGTTATTGGCGTAATCGCCCGCGGCGTACTCGCGCAATGCGTCGAGGTACGCCTTGTTGATCGCCGCAACCTCGGCGCGGGACGCGAACTCGCCGCGTCTCTCCGCCAAGATGCGAAGCGTACGTTTCTCCTCCTGCGGCAGCCACGGCTGGCTCTCGTCGTCGGAATCGTAGTCGAAGGTTATGGGGTGAACTTTGCCGCTGTGAGATTGGTGCGTGGCGACGTAGTTCTCGAACACGGGCCCGGCGCTGATGATCGTCCCTCCGCCGGGTTTGTACGATCCGGAGCGATCGTCGCGGGTTGAGGGTTTAGAGGTGCCACAGCCCATGGTTGGTGCGCGCGTCGTAAATGTCAAAAACGTTGACCGCCGCGGGAGATCATGGAGAAAAAAAACGGCCGCGCGCCACAGTCGACGAGATGATTTTTGAACAACTGCGGATCTGGGAGTGCCCTTCACTACTTCGGGCGGCGCACCGCGGCATCCGTCATGCCGCTCGTGTCGTGCATCGACGGCGCGCGCATGGACGTCGACGGCCAGACCGTCGATGACCCGTTCGCGTGGCCCCCGAAGGACACCACCGCGGACGTCGGACCCGTCGTGCCGATGGGCAGAGCGTGCTGCGCGAGGCTCGGGCTCGATCCCGCGGTGGTGTCCAGGGTACAGGTGGAGGTGTGGGTGGTGAACGACGGGTCGATGTTACGAATACGAAGCGTGGGGACCAACCCCACGCCGTGGTTCCCCAAACGCGACGGCCACAGACGCAGGCTCCTGCGGAAGGGCGATTGCGCCACGCTTCACGACGGAGATCGCTTCGGCCTGCTCACGACCGAGCCCGAGCCAGGGTCCGTGCGCTGGGTCGCCGCCGCCGCTGACGCAACGGGCGGCGGCGCGCTCGGTCCCACCACCGGCATCGAAGCATCGAAGCGTGACGCGCCGTCCGGCGGGGTCCAAGCGCCGGCGCCGCCGTCCAAGCGCATCAAGGACGACGATACCGACGACGACGTCATCATCATAGATGCCGATCCACAGTCTAAACCCACGCCGGCGCCCGTCACGAAACCCACGATGCTCGTCCTCGTCGGCCCTCCCGGCTCCGGCAAGAGCACGATGTGCGCCAAGCTCCCGCCCACACGATGGCGCGTCGCCAACCAGGACACCATCGGCAAGAACGGACGAAGAGGCACGCGCAAGCAATGCCTCGACGCCGCTCGCAAAGCGCTGACCGATTTAACCCAACCCAAACACGTCGCCGTCGACAGATGCGGGCTCACGCACGACCAGCGCGCGGACTTCGTCGCCCTCGCGGCGGAACTCGGCGCGAACTGCGAGTGCGTCTTTTTCGATTTGCCGAGGGAGGAGGTGTTCAATCGGGTGCGAGCGCGCGTGAACCACGTCGGCGGCGTCGAGGGTGAGAAAGGCGTCGGTGCAGTCAAGCGCATGATGGGCGGCAAGGCGAACACGCCGCCGCACAGCAAGGAGGGATACACGAATGTGACGAGGTGCGTCAACGCGTGGGAGCAGGACAACGCGGCGGCGGCGTACGCGGCGTTCGGTCCTCCCGTCGCCGGATGGAAACCGGAACGTTTCCAGAAGTCTTTGGAAGCTTCCGGCCCCGCTCCGTCCACCGAACCCAAGCCACAAGCCAAGCCCGGTCCAAACGCGTTCGCCGTGATGATGGGCGCCGCCAAGTCCAGTCCCGTGGCCAAATCCAAGCCGCCGATCGCCGAGACTAAGCCAAAGGCAGGAGCGGGCGGCGTGGGGGCTCCGTGGGCGCGGGGATTGGTGGACGTCGCCGCCGATCCCGCGGGTAAGGATGGTGTTTTGTGGCACGACGAGCATCTCGTGGTTCTGGAGGACAAGTACCCGAAAGCCGCGGTGCACTATCTGGTGCTGGCGCGGGACCCGGGGTTGGCGCGCGGGCCCAGCGCGCTACGAGCCGAGCACGCGGACTTAGTGGACCGGATGGCGGAGGTGGGTGAAAAGATTGCTCGGGAAAAAGAAGGCTCGGCGGGTGTCGTTTTCCGCTCTGGTTTCCACGCCAAGCCCTCGATGCCGCAGTTGCACCTGCACGTCATATCGCAGGACCTGCGCGGGAGTGGGATGAAGACTCGAAGGCACTGGAACACCTTCGCGACCGACTTTTTTAAGGATGCGGAGGACGTGGCGGCTGTCCTTCGAAGGGACGGGAAGGTTGACTGGGACGAGGAGGAGGAGGAGTCGGGCGTGGCGATGGCGAAGCTTCGGTGCCACAGGTGCGGGGACGGGCCGTTTAACCAGATGCCCAAGCTCTTCGCGCATCTCGACGAGTGCCGCGCGCCGTGCGAGAAGGGACGCAAGCTCTAGAAATGGCTCTAGAAAGGTTGGTCAAGACCCGACGCGAGACGCGACGTTGATAAATTTCCGATTGATTTTATTATGTTGGAACAAGACACCCGCTATCATAAACCCCGTACTCTACATGAGATCTTCCGACGCACGCTTAGAGGAGCTGGGCGAGGTAGTACCCAATACCGACGACGCCGATCACGGTCGCGGCGGTGGTGATGAGCGGGGCGTTGGACGCGGCGCCGCCGGACGCCTTTCCAGTCTCCGGGTCGTAGTTCGCGAATCGGGACCTGGGCGCGTTGCACTGGGGGCACTTGTAATCCTTGCCTTGCTCGCCGAAAGGTGTGGGGAGGGTGTACACGTAGCCGCAGTCGACGCAGACGTGCGTGGCGCGCTCCTTCTGCGCGGCGGAGAGCTTCCTGCCGCCGAAGCGGGGGGGAGACGGGCGCTTGGGAAGGCGCTTCACGTCGACGGTGGCGGCAATCTTGGCGTCCCGGACGATGACAAAGTCCACCTGCGATGATTGGGAAGGAGAGGGAGGGTCAGGGATGCGTCGTTCGAGGCGGGTTTGGGTCGCAATCACGATGCGCGTCGGTGCTACGTAGCGGCGGGATTGGATCGACGTGGAGTGTCTATGCGCACAGCTGTGCTGTCGGGGCGATTGGCGTTGAGGAGCTCGTCTCACCTGGTTGGGGCAGGCATTGAGCGCCGATCGGACGAATCCGAGCTGGTCGGCGGGCCAGAGCTCGTCGCCGAAGAAGGAGGAGGTGTAGACGACGTAGTCGCCCGCCTTGAGCCCAGCCTTGGCGGCGTTACCGCGCGCGGAGGCGATCTCGACGCCGCCGGAGACGCCCTTGTTGGACGCCTTGAGGTTAACGCCGAGGGGCTTTTCGACGGTGATGATCGTCTCGCCCGCGGCAGCGCGGGTCGCGACGACGCGGCGCGCGGGTCCCGCGGCGGCGACAGCCTTGGACCTGACGCGCGCGCCGGCGAAGGAGGAGCCGCGGACCGCGGTGAGGGGGGTGGCGACGGTGGAAAGGGCGGCCATTGCTATCGGCGACGTATCGGCGTCCGATGGAAGTGCGCCGACTGTCGGGGCACCCGACGCGCTCGCTTATCGACCCAGTTGTGGATTGGTTCATGTCCACGTCATCCGGAACCCTGGCTATTTCCGCTGACTCCAACCATGACCGTACCGTCATAGCTCGATCGCAGAGATTATGATTAAGAGTCTCACAACAAAACAAGCAAATAGTTAGAAAATGAAATACCAATCAGCGAAATAGAGACTCTATTCAGAGATTTCAACAGAAACTCAATCCAGAGCATGGCG
>Ga0209425_10004506_pt1 | contig 14126 bp, 8 predicted proteins | sample COG_05_FD_184749 | JGI IMG/M metagenome (GOLD analysis project Ga0209425, IMG submission 184749) | Pelagic Microbial community sample from North Sea - COGITO 998_met_05 (SPAdes) (version 2) | ecosystem: Environmental > Aquatic > Marine > Neritic zone/Coastal water | place: Helgoland, sampling... | reverse complement strand
CGCACATACTCTTTAAGCGAATCAGAGCAGCGTCGCAGAGAGTGTAACACTACTACACGCAGAGCATGTCTTCCTCCTCTTCTTCGAGAGTTTTGCGCGCTCTTCTTTTCCGTTTCGGAAAGAATGGAGGAGGAAACGCAAATCCATCGTCGTCGTCGTCGTTCGGTGTCGGTGTCGGTGTCGTTGGCGCGACGACGGCGACCGCCGGTTTGCTGATGAGTTATTCGGACGACGATGCGGTCCACGCGGTGAAAAGAGTCGCGACGGCGTCGAAACATTTAGTGCCGGTGTATTTTGATTACCGGAGGCACCTGGCGAGGGTGAAGAAACTCGAGAGCGAGTGTACTAATCAATTCGAGACGGATGAGGATGAAAAATTGGATGAACTGAAACGAGAATCGAGGCAAACGTTATGGACCGACGTCGCGGTTCGCTTGAGAGATTTAGCGCGAGAAAACGGAGGGATCTACGTGAAAGCCGGGCAGCATCTTTGCGTGCAACCGGTAGCGCCGATGCCTTTTCGGCAGATACTGAGGGTGTTGATGGACGACGCGAGCGCGAGGCCGTTCGAGGAAGACGAGAAGACGTTTAGCGAAGAGTTTAACGGTTTGAAACCGAAAGAGGTGTTTTTAGAGTTTGAGGAGAAACCAATCGCGAGCGCGAGTTTAGCGCAGGTGTACAAAGCGAAGACGAAGATGGGAGAGGACGTGGCGGTGAAGATTCAGCAAAGACCGGTGGCGAGGTTTTTGTGGGTAGATCTCGCGACGATTGAGACGTATTACGCGGTTTTGGGGTATTTGATTCCCGGGTTGAGGTTCGCGTGGTTGGCGAAAGAGACGAGAAGACACATGTCCGAGGAGTTGGATTTTCGATTAGAGGCGAAGAATTGTAAAGATATGGGGAGATTGTTGAAAGAAGAGTGCGGTTTTAAGGAGGAGGAAGTGACGGTGCCGAAAATCCACGATAATCTGAGCACAAAGCGAGTGTTGACGATGGAGTTCGCGGACGGGACCAGAGTCGATAACGTGGAAAAAATGCGAGAAAATAAAGTGGACGCGTATAAAGTCGCCAAGACGATTCAGGAAGCGTTCGCGACGTTGACGTTTGAACACGGTTTCGCGCACGGCGATCCTCATCCGGGGAATTTGTTGGTCGATAAAAACGGAAAAGTGACGATTTTGGACCACGGCGTTGTGCGGCGATTAGACGAACCGACGAGAGAAACGTGGTGCCAAGTGTGGTTGGCGTTAATTCGAAACGATGAAAACGAGATGCGAAACGCCGTGGAAAAGTTGGGGATAAATCCGGAAATGCACAGGTTTTTCGGGATTATCTTGGCGTTAGCGCCAGCCAGAGTGATTGAAGATCGGTTCAAGAAGGAAGACGAGAAGATGGCGGTAGTTTCATCTTCATCTTCTTCGTCTTTGTCTTCTTCCTCGTCCTATTCCTCCGCTGCAAATAAAGCTGACGTCGCCGCCGCCGCCACCGCGGAAAATAATGGAGCCTCGACGACTTTGACGACGACTCGAGAGAACAAACCAGCGAACAACAACGACAGTTTATCCATGAGCGACAAGCGCGAGATTTTCAAAACGGTACTCAAAGTAAAACTGGAAGACCAAAGTCAACTGTTCGAGTCGCTCCCGCGAGATTTACTCATGGTGCTCAAAGCGAACAATTTACTCCGATACGTCAACGAACAACTCGGATCGCCGGTGAATCGATTCCGCATCATCGCTCGAAGCGCGAAGAATGGACTCGAGAAACGCGAACGGATGAAAAACGACGCCGAACAGGCGTTGGAGATGGACAGCGCGAGAAAGAAAGGGTTGGGATATCGCACCAAAGAGTGGGCGCGAACGGTGAAAGATCGCGGATACGATAACGTCATGGTGATGTTGTTACCTGCGCAACTGTTCTTCACGAGGGGCAAACTCGCGTGGGCGTTTTGGCGTTCCTCTAAAGCGGCAAAATCATCCGCAGTTCTCACAAACGGTAAGTCATCAACGGTAGTATCGACGGCGGCGGGAGGGTCATCGACGACAGAAAGAAAAGCATAGAAGTATTAGAAACGAAATCTTAGTTAGTATAATATAGAGTTCAGTCGATATCTAAAAACAAATTTGGGCGGCGTAGCAAAAAGCGCTCAAGCGATTGAATTTTCTTTTTCTGCCATTTTCTCCAAAGCTTGACGCTCAATTTCCTCCAAGTCGAAATCCTCCTCCTCTTCCTCCTCTTCTTCTATCCTTTCATCTTCTCTATTATCTACCGATACTAATTCACCGTTCGCCTTCTTCTTAACTAATTCGTATACGCCTAAATCGCTCGCCGACGAGCCGTTTGCGTCCCTCACCTCCGGATCCGCCCCAGCTTCCAGCAAAACTTCCGCCACGTCTACTTGCTCGCAAATCGTCGCGTAATGCAACGCCGTCTTCCCTTTATCATCTACCGCCCCTATGTCCGCATCCAATTGCATCAGCTGAATCGTAATCGCCACGTCGCCGGTATCGGCGGCAAACATTAGGGGTGTTCTCCCTTTCGCGTCCCGTTGATTCGCGTCCGCTCCGGCTCGTAAACATTTCAGCAACTTATCAAAATCACCCTCCTTCGCGGCTTTAAGCAAGCTCGTTTCCTCTTCCCGCTCTTCTTCTTTCCCATCCTCTCCTTCTAATCTCCTCATCGTCGATTGACTCCTCCCAAACGCCCCGCCGCCACCGCCGTTCGTAGTATTAGACTTCTTCTTCGGACTCGGCAACAGCTCCAAATCGTCCAGTCGACTTTCCAAAACTCTCACGTACATCCTGCACGCGTCCACTTTCGTCATCCCTTTATGTTTCATCCACTCGGTAAACTTCGCGTACCCTTTGATATCCAATCGAGTCGGTCGTACCTTCACGTCGCAATCGCCTTTCGTCGCCTGTTTATAAATGCCGTAGAGTTCTAAGATGCAATCTTCCGGTACGGCGCCTTCGGCGATGCGCGTCGCCGCGTACGCCGCCGCCGCTTCAAATCCCGCGATAGCTTCTAAATCACTTCGAGTATTCGTAGGAGCAGAAGAACTACTACTCGAGGACGTTGTTGTTGTTCTCCCCCCGACGTCGTCGAATCGGTCTCTCGTTTGTTGAAACGCGACCGAAGATTCGTTCAGTTTCCTCTCGTTCGATGTCCCCCAGCTTAACAACGGGAACGTTCTCTCTTCTTTCATTCGCACGCGTCGGTACAGCTTTATCGCGAGAAAAGAGGTCAGAAATGCGCCTGCGAACGATGTCGCGAGAGACGAAGCAGAAGAGGTAGAGGTCATTTTGTGACGCTTATTTTGATGCGCGGTGACGCGAAAATATACTTCACGCGCGAGTGCAACGATCGCTCGTAGTTTTTCACTTCCGTATCGATCTTATGCAATTTTCGTTGGTTTGCGTTTTGTTTCGTACACGATGCAGCGCGTTAAAGTCGTGTGCGTAATAAAATGACGAATAGCACGATTTGAGCACTTTGTTTTCTTCATAAAAATTTTCACAACACACAGTTGAACAACAACAACAACAACAACAACAACAACTACGCTTAACGCTTACGCGCTCTGCTCTTTTCAAACGCGAAATTCTTCACGAAGTGAACGAGATCGCGTTGGACTCGTTGATTTTGGTTTGATACACTAGGGCGTTTCGCGAGAGAGCGATTATTGTCGCTCGCGCTTTTGTGTTCTTCTTCTTCTTCTTCTTCTTCGGCTATTTTGAACTCTCAATTTACGCGGAGGAAAGAGAGAGAAGAAAAAAATGTCGGACGTTCGTCCGCGCAATCGTCGGTCGCGAAAGGGTATCATCGAACGATCGTTGACGATTTGTGCGCTTTCGATACTTTTGTTCGCGTCGCGAGTGGTTTCGGAGGCAATAAATGGTCGCGTCGTCGAGGAAGGCGATCGAACGCAGCGAGAGGAGGAAGATACAAAAAAGTTGTATCGAGGAGGAGGAGGAGTGAACTTCTTCGACGCGCCGTTCGGGGACGTGAACGCGAAAGATGTGCCGAGCAACAACAACAACAACAACAACAACAACGCGGGAGTGAGCGTTGCGGCGTTTGCGCCGAGGAGGGCGTTGCAGGTAAGCGCGAGAGCGTTTCGTTCTTTTTTGTTAACAAAAGAGTTTTCTCTTGGAATTTCCAAACCGCCTTTTCGCGCGTTTCGGTTCGTCTTCGCGTTCGCGTCTGAAGCAAACGATCACTCTTCTCGAATATGCATCGCAGAGAAGCGCGGATGATGACAGAAATACTGACGAGCGATTTTTGATGTTTTTTGTTTCGTTTTCTTCACAAAATAGGATCCAGGAGTTGGCGAGGATTTGAGCGCGTGCGCGGATCTCGCCGACGGCAACCTCGCGTTTAGCGTGCACACGTGGTCGTCTTCGCCTTCGGAGGAAGTGTTGCGACTCGGTGCGATTGCCGGAAACGTCGTGGATGCAGCAAGAGAGACGTACGTTTCAATCGTGGTGACAAGAGCGAGTGGAGCGAACGTAAACGATCCGGTATCTTTGGCCGGAGTAACGTTGCCTTTTCAATGGTCGAGAGCGGTTGCCGTGGAGGACGAAGTTTCGGGCGAGACGACGTACGAACCGAGACCAAAGGAGGAGTTTGTCTTTGCGTGTTGGGGTGGACAAATACTTCCGAAAGGTTCTTCTTCCTCTTCCAACGAGGGCAGGAACGATGTGTCTTGCGAAGAGATTTCGCTCACGATGGACGATGTTGGACCGAGAGTTACTTTCGGCGCAAACGTCGTTTTGCTCCCAGGCGAGTTTCTCGTCGGCGGGTACTCAAACTTCCTTTTTTCTTTTAAGCACGTCGAGAGTAAAAAAATCGAATCGTTGATGACGTTACGAGCGCCAGTTTGCGACGTCGAAGCGATGAACACGCTATCCTCCTCCGTCGCGGTTGTGAGTCCGAACATGATTTTTGGCTGGAACCCAAACGTCGGTTTGGATTTAAACGCGTGTCCGTCACTCGTAGACGTTGCGTTTACGACGGTGAAACCGCGACGATTGACTACTGTTGACGCTTCATCATCGTTAGTATCTGGAGTACTCGGGCAAAGAACGTGTCTCACGTTAGATCTCACCGATTTAGTGCTCGAAATCGATTTAATCGAAGAAGGTGAAGACGTTTCTACTACCGCCACGTCAATTACGTGCGAAGGTTTAGCAATCGCGACACCTCCAGAAATGCTCGATATGCGAGAGCAGATCACAAATTTTTCGTGCGAAGACGCGAGGTTTGAAGTCTCACTCGATGGGTCAAAGCTTCGAGTTCTCTTGAACGAGAACGTCAAGTTGTGTCCCGGTTGTTTCATCGTCGGAGGTAACGACAATGTCTGGGCTAGGTATGAGACGACGACGACGACAACAACAACTGAAACGACAACTGAAACAGTACCTTCTTCTCCTGCTTTGTCTCCTTCTTCTTCTTCTTCGCTGTACTGTGAAGGCGATGCAGAGCTCGCACCTCCGATTCGCGCGTGCAATGCCGAAGAGAACGCAAACTACAACGGCGAGGATATTACCGAAGGTGTCTTTCTCGCCTCTTCCGCAGACGCTTGCTGCGTAGCGTGCCAAGAAAATCCCAACTGCAACGTCTGGACGTACTGCACAGACGAAGCTGGTGGTTGTGGTCTGAATGAATACGTGTCATCTTATTCACAATGTACTTTGAAGGTCTTGGACCAGGCAATAATTTCTGCAAGCGTCGATACTGAGATTCCGGGATCTCGAGGCGAGGACGTCACCTACACATCTGGAATTTTGCTCGATAAAATTGTTGAACCGATCGCGAGAGATACGAGCGACGTGAAGTTCCCACCTTGTAACGCAGAGATAAACGCCAACTACATCGGAGATGTCATCGCAAATGTGACTGTAGACCTTGCGGTGAATGCTGGAGCGTGTTGTGCGGCGTGTTTGGCAAACGCAGACTGCGAGCTTTGGGTATTTTGCGATTCAGAAGGAGGATGCGATGAATACCCCTATCGCACGTGCACTTTGAAAACGTTTCCTTTAAATATCGCGGACGCGTCGTTGGAGTCTCCTGCCGCATACGCGAGAGGCCCGAACGTTAACTGGACCTCTGGTATCGTCACTTCTCGAATTGATGTTGGCGAGTTGCCCGAACCGACCAGTGAAAGCTGCGAGATCGAGCAACGCGCGAATTACAAAGGTGATCCTCTCAACGTTGGTACTGATTTGATCGTAGACTCCGTGGAATCGTGCTGCATCGAGTGCAAGAAAAGATCTGATTGCAATGTTTATGTTTTCTGTGAAAACGAAGATGGTTGCTCCAACGCCTATTTTGATTACGGTTTCGGCGAATGTTGGCTAAAGAAAGCTCCGGCTGAATTTTTAATCTCGGAAGAATTCCCGGCTTGGGAACGCGGCGAGGGCGTTCCTTGGGCATCCGGGAGAGTTTCTCCGAGACCAATCGGGCCATTTGAGATTCCAAAATCGTGCGTCTCCAAGACGAACGCGCTAAGAGATGCGTGCACGCCTTTGCTCGCGGAACCAGAAGCCAGATCTGGCGATACGACCAAGTGCTGCCAGTTGTTGGAAGCGTCGAACGTAGATCGCTGTTTCTGTGAAAACGACGCTTTAGCAGAACTCGGTGATCGAGAAGATGTGCTGTTGGTTGCCGAAGCCGTGTGCGATTTGACGGAGCCACTTTTGATCGGAGAGAAATGTGTGCCCGTGGAAGAAGTGATTACGGTTGAAATTTCTCCCCCGCCTCCTTCTGTGTCGCCGCCGCCGCCGCGCGCACCGTTTGCAGTTGTTTCGGTTGAGTCTCCACCACCGCCATCTTCTCCACCTCTAATTCCGATGCCACCGCCTCCGTTGGTGATCGCGTCACCTCCTCCTACATCTCCGTCGCCACCGCCGCCTTCACCGGTTTTAGTCGTCGCTTCGCCGCCACCTCTTCAACCGGCTGCTCCCAATCCACCGCCGCCGATGCCGAACCCCCCACCACCAATGGCACCTCCGGTGTATCCACAACCACCTCCACCTATTCCAAATCCACCACCGCCGCTCAGTCCCAGTCCTCCACCCTTTGCCCCAGCGTCGCCCCCACCATCGCCGTTTCCACCGATTCCTCCGTCTCCGTTGGCGCCGCAGCAGCCTTCTCCTCCTCCACCATTCGCTCCTCCACCAATTCCTCGCTCTCCGTGCGTCCTCCTCACAGAGTCAATTAATACGGATTGTAGCGCGCTGTTTGTGGAAAACGGTCAGCAAAGCACGATTTCGCAGACGTGTTGTAGTTTGATACAGACGGCAAACAACGATCGGTGCTTTTGCGACGCGGATGTTAAAAACATATTGGGTGCGTCTAAAATCGAGACGATTCGATTAGTTGGACCATTTTTGTGTGGAACGGATTTACGCATCCTTACAACAACAGAAGAGTGCGTCGAAGAAGCACCGCCGGTCGTGGTTGAAATATCACCTCCTCCATCTGCTCCGTCTACTCCTTTACCGCCGCCGCCGTTGCCACAATCGCCCGCGGTTGAAGTTGTCGAAGCGTCGCCGCCGCCGCCACCACAATCGCCCACGGTTGAAATTGTCGAAGCGTCGCCGCCGCCACCGCCTCCTCCTCCTTTTCTGCCACCGCCACTACCAGTTTCACCGCAAGCACCAGTCGAAGTGATTGTACCATCGCCTCCCTCGAGTCCACAACCTCCACCGCCGCTCTCACCGGAAGCGCCCGTGGAAGTTGTTCTTGTGGCTTCGCCTCCTCCTTCTCCCTCTTCACCGATGCCGCCGCCGCCAAGTCCTCCACCCCTTGCGCCACCACCGTTATCTCCACCGCCGGCACCGCTCGACGAATTTCCGGACGATTACGAAGAGCTTCTTCTTCCTCCTCCTCCTCCTCCTCCTGAATCTCCTCCCCCGCAAGCACCAGTCGAAGTGATTGTACCATCGCCTCCCGTGGTGCTCGAATCTCCTCCTCCTCCTCCTCCTCCTGAATCTCCTCCCCCGCAAGCTCCAGCTGTGCCAAGCTCGCCGCCGCCTCCCGTGGTGCTCGAATCTCCTCCTCCACCCCCTCCTCCTCCGTCGCCGTCTCCTCCGTTTGCACCATCACCACCTCCATTTTCTCCCCCGCCAATTTCACCGTCACCACCTCCACCCCCGATTCCGGTTTCACCATCACCGCCGCCACCTTCACCGCCACCACCGTTTCCTCCGCCTCCGGAAGTACCTTTGCCGCCACCTCCGGTGCCAGCTGAACCATCGCCGCCTCCCCCGAGTCCATTTCCACCTCCACCAAGTCCATCACCGCCTCCCCCAAGTCCCTTCCCTCCTCCTCCGAGTCCATCGCCGCCGCCTCCTTCTCCCTTCCCTCCACCGCCGAACGTGTGCCCTTCACTTGAGGTTCTCGGCGGTTCTGCCGCTACGCAAAATGAACTATTGCTTTCTGGCGTATACGTCGAGCAAGGTGCGACTGCGTTCGACGAAGAAGACGGCGATATCACCTCGCAGATTGATATTGACAACTCAGCTGTCGATACATCAACGCCCGGTGTATACCCGGTGTCGTATCGAATTGTCGACTCGAGTGGGTGCGAAGTTACCGCGACTAGATTTGTGAGAGTTATTGCACTCGTCCCAACTTCAGATGCCGCGGATATTCTCGTCGCGTGTAGAAGACGAGTCAACCGCGTGGATCAGCTCTGCGACGTTGGAAACGGAAACCCGAATCCAGCAAGTTTCCCGGGATGTTGTTTGGCCGTCTCAGATATGGATAGCGCTTCGTGCTTCTGTGACGATGAAGTTCTCGATACGTTTGCAAAACGCGACGCGACGTTTGTCGAAAAGCTCGTGGACTTTGTTCCACTCGCTTGTGGATTCAGAATCAAGTATGGCGACGAGATTTGCGAAGATCGCGACGCGCTTTCGGCGTTCTTGAAACTGCCAGCTGAAAGAGACGTGCGCGATAGATCAAACGCGTGGAAACGCGTCATTGACGAAGATTCTGGTCGATTAAAAGAAGACTTGACGTGCGGTGAAACCGTACAAGCGACTCGTTACATTTGCCGCAAAGTCACGTCAAGTGAGAGCATTACGCCGGTGATTGCAGATATCGCCCCGTGTTGCGACGCGGCGTTCGCTTTGAACCGCTCAAATTGTCTTTGTGACGCTGTGGAAGACGAAAGAAAAGGAACGGAACTCTTCGAGGATACAGCAGGAGCAAAATCATTCTTGCGCAAACTCGTTGGTTTTACGCCTTTGGGATGTGGATTCGACATCTCCGAGCAATGTCCGAAAATCCGCGAGCGTATTGGCGTCCCGGTCACCGAGATGGTTCGAAACGTCACGCAATTTATCAATGAAACTCGTTTGATTCCAGTTGCCGTCGGTGTTCCGTTATTGGTTAGTGAAGGCGACATAACCGGCGTTGACGTAGTCGAAGAAGGTGTTTTGGAGCAACTCAGCGGAGGGTTATCTGCTATAGATCAACGCGGGAATCAAATCCGCGATGAAATGTTCAGAGAGTTTTTCGATAGAGCAAACTACCAAAACTGTTTAAATTACACGGACGCCATCGAGCAAACGTGTACAAGAGTCGTTGTTAGCGATGAAACTACCGAGAACAACGGCGTCGACACGACGACCTACGATGTCACGGCGTGCTGCGGTGTTTTGTATTCGCTTTGGACTCGCGGGTGTCTTTGCCCACCCTTTGCGGAGCAGTTGCTTTCGACCGACCTCTACTTGTCTTTATTCAAGATTGCACCAGAAGCGTGCGGTTTTTCGATGGATGAGATTCCAAACGACAATAGAGACGTTTGCGTTAATGATTTATCGGAAACGCTAGAAGGCTACGTCGAGAGCGATATCGATGCTAGATTTGATTGGAGGATTATCGAAGACGCCGAATCGTGGGTTTCCGAGAAATACAGCACCACGAAGCCGAGCGATTTTCAGAATATATTTTTGGTTGAAGGTGGTTCAACCATTGGTGGTTTTGGAGTGGGTTTCGACTTCGAGGCGTTCACGAATGCCACCGCTTGGTGGATACCATCGTCGACGTTTCAAACAAACGTTTCGGTGGCGATTCCTTCTGCATCGACGTGTTACGCCGCCGTGAGAGCGGCTGAAGATTCTTGCGTACCAAACCTTGCAGGTGCCTCAGAAATATTCTTTCAAGACCTCGACTGGCAAATGTGTTGTAGGCGACTTCGCGTCGTCGAAAATGCAAAGTGCTTCTGCGATGGTTTTGTATCTCTTCTTCTCACGGCAGATTCTCCGATTAACGCGAGTGCTGCCGACACAGATATCGTCTCGAAAATTCACGCTGCAGTACTTTCTGAAGCCCCATCGGCGTGTGGTTTTATACCAACGTACGGCAGTACGTGCCCAGCGGCTGAATTTACGGAAACAGTGGACGAGAAACTCGCCGTAGACTCACGAGAGCTTGTCGATGTGGAGACATTTTACGCTCAAAAGAATGAGGTAGATTACTCTCCGTTGGCGTACATTTCGGCGCGAACTTTCTACAGCGAAGACCCGAACACGATAATTCGAGGACTCATGCTCTCAAACGGCGGAATGCTTATTTCGGAACTTGATATAATTGGTGGAGAAACTGATCGCGAGGCAAGATTAGTCATTGTATCTCCACCGAGGTTGAAAAATCAAGGCGTTACAGTGCTTCGCGACGCCGCTGATGGACAAGTTTCGCTCGAATACACCACGTGGAATACTTCAAGCACGTATCGAATTCTGGTTGAGCTGAGTGATACTCCCGGAAGTTTCTTTCTAGATTCGACATCACAGTTCGTGCGTATAGGCGATGGTACTGCTACTTTTGAAGCCGGTTTGTTCTCGGGCGCAACGAGCGCTACGATTGGCGCGAGTGAATCCGCGCTCACGGTGACGTCCAGCGGCAAACTTTTCTTGAGAACGTTTGAGTCTCCGGAAGGTATCGAAGTTGAAGGTGAAGAAGTAACTTTACCAGATGGCACAGTTGCAAAAATTGTTCGCGTGGAATCTTTCGACGAATCCATGTTATTCCCACTCGTTCGCACGTCTGCAATCATCGTTGCGAATGAAACCCTCACGGCGGAAGAGACGACGACGACGACGACGACGACATCCCCTATCGATATTCGTCGCGGCGTGGTGAAGAGATCTGGAGTCATCGTTCCGAAAGAAGAGGACGGTGGCGTCTGTTCGGACGCGCGAAGTGTGAAAAATTTTCTCGCGATTGCGCTTGAAAGTCCTACGCTCTCGAAAAAATACTCCGTCGTGGGTGCACTCACCGTCGCCGACGATACCGATAAAGAAACGATCCTCGTGCCGGAGATTAAAATTCCGATATATTACGTTCCAAGAGGCGGTGAAGTCGAAACAGAGGAGTTCACGAGCAGTTTCTACGACGAGTCATCGTTCGTGGATCCGTTAACGCCTGGCGTTGGAACGTGCTTAGGTATTCAAATCATCGACGGTTTTGGTCGTAGGTATTCTGACGAGGATCTTTGCGCGCGAACGTCGAGCGAAACGACTTCGTTTGGCGTACAATTTACAATATTGGACGTAGAAATGTGCAGAGGGTGCGCGGTGACGGGTAGAGAATCTGACGGTGCTTTATTTGAAGTCTCGCACGGCGATGGCGAAGACTCGAACGCTTTAGCCGTTTCTGAACCTTTTATTCGACGTCCATTTTGCGAACTCAACGATTTTGAAGAAGTCGCGCCGGAACAACAACAACAACAACAACAACAACGACGGCGAAGAAACTTACTGCAATTCTTTGGTGGCGTTCCGTTCTTCCAATCGCCTCGGGTGATTTCTCCATCCAATCAAATGGCTGGAAATATGCCAGGAGGCGCGAACAACCAGTTTGCGGCTGGAAACTCTGGAGCGGGCGGTGATGCCCTCCTTCCTTCCACGACGGTGAACGTGAGTCAAGGCCCTCCGACGACGACGCTCTGCTCGGAAGAGGCTTTAAAAGATATCGAAAGTAGTATTTACTGGAAAGACGATCGTGGAGCAATCACCTCGTCGATAAACGGAGGTAATGGTTTCACCGAGCAATACGAATCGTACGCGTTCGCCGGTGATATACGAAATCCAGATAAGAACAACGAAGTGAGCTTGAAGAACGCTCTGACGCTCGTTGCGCTCTCGCCGTGGCTTCGCGAAAATCTTGGCGATGGCACGTACGGCGCGTGGAGAAGAATCAACGATCCATCTCGAGAACTCAAATTTACGTGCTATGGTTATAAAATAGTATCGTACAACGAGCAAGGAGATGAGATTGTACAGATTACCAACCCTCGATGCGAGAATGTCCAATTCTACGCATCGTTGAGTGCGCCCGTGAGCTTATCTGGCGGTGGTGGTGGATCAGAAAGCACAACACAATTCTCTCAGCAACAGGAAGGTAGTAGCGGCGACAGCATCCCTCCAGCATATGTTGTGTTAATCGAAGTCGATTTTGGCGTCATTCTTTGTGAAGGATGCTATCTGAAACCTTTGTATGTCGACGATGATATTCTCTTCAGCATCTTTCCAAACAACGAAGTCATTTCGGAAGATGTAGTAGATAATAACATCGGTAGTTCTTACTACACATTCGACTTTGTCGGACCGACTATAGCAGAACGAATAGAGTGTTCTTCTCCGAAAGGCGCGTTGGTTACTGCCGTCGAGTTGGTGGCACCAGATGCCGCAGCAATTACTCCTCTAGACGACGATGACGGCGAGGAAGAAGATGCGCCTGCGCCGAGCGTTAGAAAGCTTCCGAACCGATACGCGTGTAACGCTCAAGCAAACACCAACTTCAAAGGCGTTTTACTCAACGATGGCAACAAAAACATTCTTTCTTCTGCGGCGGCGTGTTGCGATGCGTGCGCCACGACGGAAAATTGTGACATATGGGTATACTGCGTCGGGGATTGCGTAGATTTCGCCTTTCACTCGTGCTGGTTGAAAAAGTCCATGGAAGGTGGATTTAATTCTACGGCGTCGCCATCTAAAATTTCTGCGTGGGATCGCGGCGACGGCGTGCCGTGGACCTCTGGATATCTCGTCACGAAACAAGACGATGCTGGTACCGCAACTGGGGAAGTATCCTCATCGGAAGAGGAAGTCACGGATACCGCGAAATATTTTACCCTCGAGCCGGGGAAGCCGACGGATATACCAGCGTCGACAATCACAGTAAAAGCAATCGACGCACCGGTAACACCTCCTTCTCTGTTTGATAACGTCAGCGATGGTGTTGAAACGCTACCTCCTCCAACGACGTCTTTGCCGACAGACGAGGAACCTGTCATCGCGTCTCCTCCGCCGACTGGATTCGGTACGATTCGTCCGACGGTTCCCGTGGACGTTCCGACTACTACTACTACCACAACTCCGACTCCAACTATTCCCCCAACGACAGACGAAGTAATGCCTCCTACTACCGCCACCACCCCTTCACCTCCTTCGTCCTCGAAGTGTTCAAACACCGACGTCGCCGCCTGTCCACGCGAATCGTCCCAAACGCTCGAAGCGCTCGATATTCGAGCAAACTTTAGAGCGTCCACAAAAGGAACCTCCCCATCAGATGAAGGACGTCAACTCACCGTCTCCGGTACCGCCGTAAACTTCGGCGCGCTCGGCACCGTCTGCCTCGCCGGCGTCACCTTCCGCGTCCCGTTCGAATTCCTCGTCATCCCGGAGACAAACGAACAAGCCGCCGCCTCCCCCGAGCCTCGTCGCGCACCTTCCTCTGAGTTCCTTTTCGACTGCGCCTTCCTCGGCGTCCGCTCGCGCACCGGGCCAATCACAGACGACCCAAACACTACTCCGCGAGAGTGCACGGACGTCCTCAAACTCACCTTCGTCGACGACGAAGAAAACAACACCAACAACTCCTACATCCAATTCACTCTGCGCGACGTCGCGCTCTGCCCGGATTGCTGGCTCGTCGGCGGTAAAGGCGGGGTCATCTTCTCCGTTCGGCACCGAGAGAATTTAAAACTTCTCCTCGCGAGAAGAGACGACGGGGAGTTCATCAACACCGTCAACGCGGAAGAGGTTGCGTGCGAAGCCGCTTTTTAACGACTTTGACGAGAAAGAAGAAAAGCGACAGAAGAAGAAGAAGAG
>Ga0209425_10004504_pt1 | contig 14134 bp, 7 predicted proteins | sample COG_05_FD_184749 | JGI IMG/M metagenome (GOLD analysis project Ga0209425, IMG submission 184749) | Pelagic Microbial community sample from North Sea - COGITO 998_met_05 (SPAdes) (version 2) | ecosystem: Environmental > Aquatic > Marine > Neritic zone/Coastal water | place: Helgoland, sampling... | reverse complement strand
CATTCCTCTGTTTAAAAAAAACGAGTATCGCTAAAAATTCTCGGATGTTTTTCCAAAAGTGGTCGTTACTACTCTTTCTTTGATGCAATTCGTTTTGTGAACTCGATAAAAGACCGGACCATTGAACCAGTGCCACCACCTGCAATTGATGGTCGTGGTTTGTCAGCAAAAGCTGGCCCAGCGATATCAACATGTATCCAAGGTATGTCGCGAACGAATCGCTCAAGAAGTTTTGCAGCAGTGATTGCGCCACCGAGTCGACCATCACCAACATTCTTTATGTCAGCTACATCACTGCTGATTTGACTATCAAAGTCCTTGTCCATTGGTAGTTGCCAGACTCGCTCTCCAACGGAACGTGCTGCATTTTTGAGGACATCACAAGAAGACTGATGGTTTGTGAAGACACCGGCTATGTCCCGCCCCAGAGCAACCATGCATGCTCCGGTCAGAGTGGCGGCGTCGATAATGCAGTCTGGCTTTAGATCAGCCACAACATCCAGTACATCGGCAAGAACAACTCGCCCTTCTGCGTCTGTGTTGTGGATTTCAATCGTCGTGCCACTTCGAGCAGTCACCACGTCACCGAGTTTGTATGCATTGCCGCCGGTCATGTTCTCAACAAGCCCAACGGCGGCAACCACGTGCACCGGTATTTTCAGTGCTGCTATTGATGCTATGGCACCAAGTGCAGCGGCAGCTCCAGCCATATCACATTTCATGGCAAGCATTCCTTCTGAAGTCTTTAGAGAAAGACCTCCAGAATCGAAGGTAACACCCTTGCCGACAAAAGCTACCTCTGGAGATGTGTCATTGCACCCTGGGCCTCTGTAATGCAGAAGAACAATGCGAGGCGAACGGGTACTGCCTCGGGCAACGGCAAGCAATGCTTCACACCGTTCTCGCTCGAGTCGAGCCTGGTCCCAGATTTCAATCTCAAGGCCAACCCGGCCTGCTATTGTTGCTGCTTCTTCAGCAAATGTTTCTGGGTAGAGGTCATCTGGAGGCATGTTGACGAGTCGCCTGGCGAGTTTTATACCATCACCGGTAATGTGCCCCCGCTGGACAACTTCCACAGGAGCTTGTAACCAGACGGTTTTCTCAAAAGGCGTTTGGTGTTTTTCTGATCGATATAAATCCTGACCAGAAGTGCCCATTGTTGCGCCAGCGACAGCTTGTTCAAGCTGGTCGTTTGACCAGTTGCCATCAGCCAGAAAGCCGACAGTTGCTCGTGGTTTGCTGGACAGTCGTCGTGCGGCGGCTCCAGATGCTTCGTATAATACGCCAGCATCTACCTCATCTCGGGAGCCGATTCCGACTACGAGCAATTGTTTGCAGGCAAGGCCTCGGGGGACATGGAGCGGGACACATTCATAGCGTTTCCCCGTAATTTCTCCTTGTTTGTAAAGCTGGTGAAGAAGTCCTCCCGTCGCTTCATCAATTTCTACGACTGGCCCTCGAAGACCATCAGACTCAAAAAATACGACAAGGACATCGGCCTCAAAGCGAGCTGGCACTGCAGACGGATCTGCTTGAATAGCAGAATTCGTAGAATTGTTTTGTGAGGAATGTAGAAATTCAAACGACATTATGGGGTTCTTCTCCTGGTGTTCTCATCTATCAGTGAGTTTTCTGTATGGAGTGTGGCAGGCGGCCAATCGGGCTTCAACTCGCCCAGTGAAATCGTCGTGCTGCAAGGGAAAGAAGAACTGGAAGAACAAGTAAATTTCCCGCAAGCCCACCCATTAAAGTCAGGCAGGAGAGTCTTCCAAAAGAGACGGTAGGTATGAATTCACTTGTTGTTAATGCAAGAAAGCCAACAACCAGGGCAAGTGTTGAAAAGATCATCGCCCGTCCAGCAGTCTGATGAGCAGAATGAAGGGCCTCAGTGATACTGCCGTGCTGTGAGAGTTGTCGACGAAAGGAAGTTGTGTAGTGAATGGAACTGTCCACTGAGAGCCCAAGGGAGACAGCAGCAATCATTGCAGTCCCCATGTTTATGGGCTCGCCTGTCCAGCCAAGGACGCCAAGAATGAAAATAATTGGCAGTATGTTTGGAACGAGTGCGATACCACCAATAATCACACTCTGAAAACCAAATGACAGGAACATAAAAATACCAATCGCTGCGATCAGGAAAGTGAACCACTGGTCTTCTATCATTCGCTCGACAAGTTGAGCAAGCAGAACAAAGAAACCAGTCACTTCTCCGGCAGGAGTTGTTTTTGTTGGTGGAAACATTTCTTTAACAGTTTTCTGGACATGATCAATCAGTGATCTCTTCAGAAGGGCAGGTTGTTTTTCGCGCGCTCGAAGCATGACTCGCAGCCACGTTGAATTATCCAGTGGGTCTGTGCCTATGAGGCTTGCAGCAAGTTGAGGCATTTGTTGCCGAAAAACGTTGACTGCTGTTCCGACGATCATGTTGCCTGTAGAAGAGTTCTGTAAATCAGCTAAAGGAATTGGTGAAATAGCATCAAGGATATCAACAATACTCAGGACTTTTGTTAGTCCATGAGTTGTTTTGTTACGCGTTGATTTACTTCGAATGCGATTTTCGAGTTCACCTACTCGGGCCAACGTTCGGGCATCGATTGGTTGCTTGACTGGAATGAGAATATCCCATACCCCAGCACCTCCAAGTTGGGACTCGATCATGTCATAAGATTTTACAATGGGGCTTTCTGGACGAAAGTTTTTCGTGAAATCTGTTTCAACTCGAAGTTGAAATAACCCCAGTCCAGTAAAGACAATAAGCCCCAAAGAAATTAAAAGTATCGGTTTCGGATGTCGAGTAATATTCGAAACGATGTGATTGAGTTGGCTGTCGAGCTGTTTCTGTCCCCACTTACTGCTGTGTGACTCATTCTTGATTCCAACAAGGGCGAACCAAGGAACGACAAGCCCAACAGAAATGAGCACCATGCCGGCACCAAGTGCCGTCATTATGCCAAAATCGTGGACAGGACCGACGTTGCTCGCAATGAGTGAACCAAACCCAATCATGTCAGTGATGATGGCTGCAACAATGGGCCAGAATAGGGTTTGGATTGTATTTGTCAGCGCTGACTGTGGTGCTTCACCGTTCCCTAGTCGTCGCCTGAATTCCACGATTATGTGGACAGTAGTCGCAATTGCCACCACTGTGACCATTGCAGAAAGCATCGTGGATACCATGGTGAGTTTCTGCCCAACCACCGCAAGGAGGCCACGGGTAGACCATAGGGCAAGAAGAACTACAGCAAGTGGCGCAAAGAGCCATCGAACACTTTGGAACAGGATCAGTAGGACAACAGAAGCAAGTATACCTGCTGTGACACCAAGAACATTTCCATCACGACGAAGCATTGCAAAGCCATCTCGAAGCATCACGGGCTCACCGGCAATCGTTCCGCCTGGATACTCCTCTACGATTGTTCTGATAGCATCAATTGTTTTTCCTGTTCGTCCTTGCTGAATGTCTGGTTCTTCTTGTTTTTCACTAAGAACACATATAACAGCTGCAGTTTTTCGATCTGTGCCAACCGCGTATCCTTCCATAAGCTTTACAAGGTTTTCAGCAGTTGGGTTTGTATCAGTGTGGATGATGCTGGCCCCGAGTGGCGTAGTTGCCAAACTTGTTGTGGTACTCACATCAGAGATTCGAGATAACCGTTTTGTGAGTTCATCGAGTCGAGAAAATCCTGTTGGTTGAAATAAATCGGGCTCATCATAGACGGCCAGTACGACAGAACTTGCACCAAATGTTCTGCCAAGTCGACGGAATGGAGGAAGTGCTGAATCACTTCGGTCAAACATTGCATCAATTGACTGGGAGTATTCCAAATGTCTGGATCGCTCAACTGATATCAGACCAATTGCAACGCCAAGAAGCATGAAAATCAGCCGATGCCTGACAAGTGAGCGAGATAGCCCACTGGGAAGACTGGTTAATTTTGAAGGTGAAAAAGGCATTCCGGCTTCGCTCTGAATGAGACTAAATCGCCTAGTTTACCCGGTCGGTTCGCTCAATCCTCCAGATTTTCTCCAAATTTGCGACACCTTGACCGGAATTTTGGCTCATCCTTATAGTCCCGCTCCTATTTTCATTTTCCCAATTAGCCGTGCCCTCGTGGCATGGGTTCAGCGGGTGCGCGTGCCTCAAAGCCTTTTTCATAGCGAACATTCCGGAGATTATCACTTTGGTCCAGGACCACCTGGAGCGAAGAGGATATTTCTATCGGCAATTCAACAACTCCCCGTCGCCTCGTGGCTGGGTAGTGCGGTGATCGTCTGGCTTTTGGTTTTTGTAAGCACAGGTGCGTGTTTGAGTGCGGCTGATGCACAGCCACCTGCAGCTACTGATACGGCTGGTGTGCTTGCGAGTTTACCTGCTCGTGGGTTAGTTGCAGCTATTGCTGAGGCCGGTCAAATCGAGGTGCCGGCAACAAATCCTCAGGAGCTTCTTCGTGTTGTTGCTACTCAGGCATCGCGTTGGACGGAGGGCTCCTATGATGTCTGGCATCTCACCGGTGGAGTAGAAATTTACCAAGGCCTCACTGCCGTCGAATCTCGTGAGGCTGTTATCTGGATAGAGCAGCAGCCTCAACACGAGGAAACAAGTGACGGTGTTGCAAGCCCACCTGTTCGTACAGTTCTTGTTCGGATGGCAGGAAATGTTGTGGTTCAGACAAGTCTTTCCTCTGAGCCTGATAGTGCACAAGCTGCTACCATTCATAGCGACCGCTGGTCCGGCCGATTCGGAATCATTCGCGATCCCAAGCTTGAATTTAAAAGTGTTGTGTCGCCGGGAATTAAGCCAGCTATCTATGAGGCACCAGCACATGCTTCAACGATACCACCATCATCTGTCGAACTTGCTTCTGCAGAAGAGGAAATCGAATCAGGAGTTGAGCCGGCACAATTTGCCGAGTTTGGTGAAGCCAATGGCGGTGCCATTATTCCATCCAACCAACCGATTGTTGCGGGCCGGAGGCTTCGTGCTTTTCCACGGTCGAGCATGCCCCTTGCAGTGCAGTGGTTCCCAAGTCCGTCGGGGCCAGAGTGGGTCGCTGTGATTACATCAGGCATCAATCTCGTCATAGACGGTGTTGACCCTGCAGGACCGCTCGATATTTCCGCTGATCGAATGGTGATATGGACTCGCGGGCAGGCACAGCCAGATCTTGGAGGAGATGCATCACAAACAGCAGATACGCCGTTGGAACTGTACATGGAAGGCAATGTTGTTTTTCGGCAGGGGCAGCGTGTGATCGAAGCGGTTAGCATGTTTTATGACGTGCCTCGATCGAGCGGTGTCATTACAGGCGCTTCTGTTCTTACTCCCGTTGATAGTTACGCGGGCCTTATTCGCTTGCGAGCCGATGTACTTCGCCAAGTTGATCGCAGCCGTTTCGTTGCGCAGCAAAGCGGTCTTACAACAAGTCGTATGGGGATACCAACATGGGAGTTTCGGTCTCGGGAACTGACGTTTACTGATGAGCAGGTCCCTCTTCCCGGTCCGTTCGGCATGCCCATGATTGACCCGCTCACGGGTGAGCCAGCAGTGGAGCATCAACAATTTATATCGAGCCGAGGGAATACCGTAACGCTTGGTGGTGTTCCGATCTTATGGTGGCCTGTACTCGCAACCAATGCGACGAAGCCAACGTTCTATATTAATGACTTGAAAATCAAGAATGATCAGATTCTTGGTACGCAAGTTTTAACGAGTTGGGATGCGTTTCAGGTGCTCGGTTGGCAAAATGCTCCAGCGGGTGTCGACTGGGATTTTAATATCGATTATCTCAGTCTGCGGGGGCCGGGTTTTGGTACGTCGCTTCTTTACAATCGACCTCAGTTCCTAGGTCTTGGAACACCTGCCAACGGCATTGCTGATGCATGGTTTGTTGTTGATCGCGGGATTGACAATCTTGGCCTAAATCGAAGGGACTTCACGTATCCTGGCTTCCCGGACCACACGTTCAGGGGCCGGGCCTTCTGGAGGCACCGTCAGGACCTGATTGCAGGCTGGCAGGCACGTGGAGCAGCCGGGTGGATCAGCGATTTCAATTTCCTTGAGGAATACTATGAATCAGAGTGGGAAGAGGGGTATGAGCAACGCACATGGCTTGATCTGCGGCGGCCTATCGATAATCGTCAGTGGCGACTGCTAACGAGTCTACGAGTTGATCCATTTCTTACACAAAGTGAATGGTGGCCGAGGCTTGATCATCACTGGATTGCTCAGCCGCTTTTGCGTGATGCGCTCTCGTGGTACGAGCATTCGAGTATTGCGTATGTCCGCCAGGCAAGGCCTGCGGCCCCGACTGGTCCCGCTGCCGGGCAACCGGGTCAGGGATATCAGTTCTGGACACTTCTTCCGTATGAAAATCAGGCGATTGGTGAGCGTCTTGTCTCACGTCAGGAAATCGATCTGCCGTTTCAGGCGGGGCCTGTCAAACTCGTGCCGTACGCGCTTGGTGAGCTTGGGCACTGGGGGCAGGATATCGGAGATCCTACTAACAATATTGAAGGGAGCAGTATTGATCGCGCCTACGGTCAGGTCGGGGTGAGATCGAGCTTGCCACTGTGGACTGCAGATAATTCAGTTGAGAGTCGTCTTTGGAACCTTCACGGACTAGCCCATAAAGTTATCTTTGAAGCCGAGTTCTCCTATGCGAATTCGACACAGAACGTTGACCAATTTCCACTCTATGATCAGTTGGATGACGATACGATCAATCAGTATCGTCGAAATATTGCCTTCTTTGATTTCGGAAATCCCTCGTCACCTTTGCCATCACCAAATGCCTACTACGCCCCATCGCCATTTGACTTTGTTACTTCAGGCAGAGGGCCCAATAACGGTCGATATGACCCACGGTCGTATGCCATTCGGCGAGGAATTGGTAGTTGGGTAACCGGGCCCAGTGAGGTAGTCAATGACCTAACGGCCTTCCGAGTTGGCGCTCGTCAACGCTGGCAGACAAAGCGAGGGCCATATGGTGATCGCAGAATTGTTGACTGGGTTGTTTTTGATATTGATGGTGAGTTCTTTCCAACAACGAGCCAGAACTTTGGTCAGGTTCTTGGGCTTTGGCAATATGATTTCCGCTGGCATGTTGGCGATCGAACAACGATCCTTTCGACTGCTGATGTTGATTTTTTCACCGGCGGTCAGCAACTCTATACCGTCGGTGCTCTCCTGAACCGCTCAGCTCGCGGGAGTCTCTATATGGGGTATCAATCATTTGGTGGCCCCATCAATGCCAGTGTGCTTACTGGGTCGTATACGTATCGGATGAGCCCAAAGTGGGCGAGTTCTTTTGGGTCATCGGTTGACCTCACAGGCGCAAATATCGGGCAACGCTTCCAGCTTGTCCGGATAGGTGAATCGTTCTTGATGAGTTTTGGATTTAATGTTGACTACAGCCGCAATAATGTTGGTGTGACGTTTGCCATTGAGCCTCGGTTCCTGTCAGGCACTCAGTTCGCCGGTGGCGCTGGACCTTCTGACTCAGCTGCTGGAACCTCTGCATTTGGTGGTTCGCCGGGTGGTGCACCGATTGCTGGAGCGTATGGGCTCGAATAATTTTGTTGACGTTTGTACCACACGCCCCACCCAATAAAAGTAATCGTGAGCAGCAGGTACGCAGTCATTAATTCAAAAGGGCTACGGCCGTTTGACTCGGTCGGCAAAGCCCCAATTGCCCACGGAAAAAACATTCGTCCGTCAGCGAATGGAGAATGGATAATCCCGAAAAGGGTAAGTGTTGCAGCAGAAGCGCACCATGCTGCTGCTTGAATCATTTTTCGGTCAATAAGCGCAGCAGTCATACCTGCCCATAATAAACTCGTAATGATAAAGCCAGAAGCAAGGATTCTGAGACTGTAGAGTTCGATTGCTAGTTGGCCTTCTGGAGCTGCGCCTGCGGCCACAAGTTTATTAGTCTGAATGACGACAAGAGCAGCAAGCGCGGGAACACACGCGATAGCAACAGCCGGGTAATGACGTTTTGGTGTGGCTTCGAAGCTTTGAGCAGAGATTTCAAGGCCAATGAAAATCAAGATTGGAAGAATCGCTGGGGCAGGAATGAGTTCGTAGAGCAGTGCAAAGGACCCAGTAAGTCCAGCGAGGCCAATGAAAATGGCAGTCGCCAGCGTGTAGGCCGCTCGACCACCCATAGCCTTGTATGCCGGATGGCCAATATATGGCGTGGATTGGATGACACCGCCGCATATCCCTGCAACAAGGGTTGCGAGTCCCTCAATCGCAATAACACCTCGTGTGTCATATTCATCACCGGCAGCAGCGGCACTCTCTGTACAGTCAATGCCACCAATAACAGTTCCGAGAGCAAATGGAATGACAATGGGCAGATATTTAAAGGTTAATGGCCATGCTGTGATCCATGTGAATTGAAAGACGTTCAGCCAGCCAGTTGGCCAAAGTGCTGAGAGAGGATCGAAACTTGCATGGGGTCCGCTTGATGGTAACCAGCCAAGCAGTTGCCCAATAGCAGCGATTGATCCACCAACAACAAGAGCGGCAAGAGCACCAGGAATACGCCAAGGAAGGGGGACTTGTGCTGTAAGGCTCGCTAATACAATACCCAACGAGACAAGGCCAATAACCGGCTGAGAAAACAACTCAACAAATGGCAGAAAGCTAATGAGCGCCAGCGCGATCGCAGCAAGGCTTCCGAGTAATGCTGCTCGAGGGATCAGTTGCCGTACCTTTGAGGCAACAGGTGCACAGCAAAGTTTGAAGATACCACTTGCAACTATGCAGCACATACCAATGTGCCACGCCTGGCGAGCTGCGTCAGTCTCAGATAAACCATTTCCAGTTGCTTCGAGGTAGGCTGGTCCGATTACAAAAAAGACCATTCCAAAGGTGCTAGGTGTATCAAGCCCTAATGGCATTGCAGTGATGTCACTTCGATTGGTCTGCTTTGCAAGACGAATTGCCATCCAGGTAAAAAGCAGGTCACCGACAATAACGCCGAGAGCAGTTCCAGGAACAAAGTGTGATAGTGCAAATTCAAGTGGATAATTGAAGACGGTTACCAACAATGACACGGCAAGGGTCAAATCAGCCAAATTGTCAAGCGATAGGCCGAAAAAAGCATTGGTATCACCGCGTGTCGCCCAGCGATAGTGAGTGGATGGTGACATAGAAGATCTTTCAAATGTCTGGATTTTTCAGGTCTTTAGGTACCCCTAACCGTCTGTTTAACCTGATGGTCGCAGCCGGTAACGGTACGGACTATACTCTGATTCAACGGAAAAACGAGTAGTTGCTCTTTTCATGGTGTCTGGAGGAGTAACTCGTTGTGTGCTCTTTTTCAGAAAATAAATTTGGTTTACTGAGCCGAACCAGAGGATGACCTTCAACGTAGTACATCATGGATATTGACCAGCCATCTTCGGAGAGAGTCCATCCACGCGGTGGGGAGGTGGGGCTCCATGGTGAGAGGGCTGGCGATACCACTGGGCGTCTACGTTCCCCGGCAGAAGAGCCATCCGATGAACAGCTTTTCAAGACTTTTTGTGACACGGAAGATACGAACGCCTATGAGGTGTTGGTTTCCCGTTATGAACGAGAATTATTTAGTTATCTGCGACGGTATGTTGGGAGTTCTGAGATGGCAGAGGATGTTTTTCAGGCAACATTCCTGCAGATTTATGTCAAGCGGGATCGGTTTGAAGCGGGAAGACGGTTTCGTCCGTGGCTGTATACAGTCGCAACAAATCAGGCCATTGATGCACAACGACGAAATCGACGGCATCGCATGGTAAGCCTGGATCAAAAATCGGGTAATGATGAAGAGGGAGACTTAATGTCAGTTGTGTCGTCGGCAGGTCCGACGGCGGTTGAAAACCTTGAGGACGAAGAAGCCAGAGAATGGGTGCGTGGAGCCGTGGACGACTTGCCAGAAACACTTCGAGCGGCGTTGATTTTAGTGTATCACCAAGGATTGAAATATCGCGAAGCAGCTGACGTTCTCGGAATACCTGTTGGAACCGTTAAGAGCAGGCTCCATGCAGCGTTATTAAAACTTAACCGTGCATGGACAAGCACTGATCAGTCGGAGTTAAAGGCATGAAGGAACAATTCGCCAGTCATCAACGAGTCAAGCACGACAAAAGTCGAAGTTGCTTGTCGCCAAAGGAGGGAAGGGTGACATGCGTCAAGATTTAATTGGCTATTTGCTGGATAGTGTGGATGAGGACGAACGGGTGGAGATTGAATCTTCGCGCCAAAGTCCCGAAACAGCGAGCAAAGTTGAGCACGATCTTGCAATGCTTGAACGTGCGTTGAAGCCACTGGAACGTGACCGGGGCGTTATCTCTCCACCATCTGGTTTGGCGGAAAGAACTATTGCAGCAGTGAAGCAAGCTGCAGCCGATAAGAGGCCAGCCCTTTCTGAACCAGCAGAATCTGATTCCATCATTCGACCACGAGTTTGGCTTGATCGCGTGATTCTCACAGCAGCGTCTCTTGCGGCGATCATTCTTCTGGCTCCTCTATTGCTTGAAACAATGGAAGATGCCAGGGCTACCAGGGCCCAACAGAATCTACAAAAGGTAGCAACGGCTCTTCAGGGATATGCCGATGTTCACAGCATGTATCCGACGCCGCCTAGTGAAGGGCCACTGTCACGCGCAGGGCTATATGCTCCTACGCTTGTATCGGAGCATAGGATTCGACCGGATGACGGCTTGCTGGTGTATCCAGGATCAGCGCTCAACCGGAACGGGGATTTTCAGGTGCCTTCAAAAGAAGAGCTTGAGGCAGCTATTGGTACAGAGAAATTTGAAAAGTTAATTGATATTATGGGAGGCGACTACGGCTACACGCTTGGCTACCGTGATGAATCTGGTCGTTTGAAGCCGAATCGCAACCAGCAACGAAGCCATCATCCGATCATGGCAGATGCCCCTGACGCGAGCGGGAAGCAAAGTAGCAACCACCCCGATGGAGCGCATCATATTGTGTATGAGGATGGCCATGTCGAGCGAATCTGGGTTACAAGTTCGACTCTTGATAAATTACATAAGGACGATCATCTGTATCTCAATAACGATGGGAAAATTGCTGCTGGAAAAGATGCAGAAGATGCAGTTATCGGCGATTCCCATCACCAGCCGTAGTAGATGCCGAGTCTCGAGGTTACTCGTCACTGAAGGAGATGGCTTCCTCAGGTGGCACGTGACAGTATGAACGAGAAAGATATTTTATTTACGAACCAAATCTCGTGCTGCGGCAACAACGGCTTGAGTAGTTATGCCAAAGTGTTCGAACAACTTCTTGGCCGGACCAGAAGCACCGAAACCATTCATGCCGATGAATGTGCCTTTCTGACCGAGCCACCTTTCCCAGCCAAATCCTGAGGCAGCTTCACATGCTACTCTCGCTGGAATATTTGCTGGAAGAACGTGCTCACGGTACTCATCATCTTGCTCGGCAAAGAGTTCCCAGCACGGAAGGCTCACAACGCGAGTTCGAATACCCTCCGAGTCAAGAATGTCAGCTGCATCAAGACAAAGTGGTATCTCACTACCGGTTCCGATGAGAATACATTCAGCCTCGCCTCCGCTAGCTTCTTTTAATATGTACGCCCCCTTGGCAACGCCATTTGCTGGCCCAAGATCGGTTCGGTCGAGTGTTGGGAGATTTTGTCGTGAAAGCACCATGACGGCTGGCTTTTTCGGGTTCAATAATGCGCTTCGATAGGCCTCTGCAACTTCGTTAGCATCGGCTGGCCGAAAAACATTTAACCCAGGGACAGCTCGGGCACTCGCGAGATGCTCTATAGGCTGGTGGGTGGGGCCGTCTTCACCAAGACCGATTGAGTCATGCGTAAGAACATAAATGACACCAAGTTCCCCTAAAGCAGAAAGTCGAAGAGCTGGTTTGAGGTAGTCGAAGAATACAAAGAAGGTTGCGGCATAGGGCCGCAGGCCACATAAAGCCATACCGTTACAAGCAGCCGCCATGGCGTGCTCGCGGATACCAAAGTGGAAGTTGCGCCCGCGGAGGTTCTCGGGCCCAAAGTCACCTGCACCAGGAATGAGAGTCATCGTCGATGGTGCAAGGTCAGCTGAGCCACCCAAGAACCATGGGATAGTAGTGCTAAGACTTTGTAGGACTTTTCCTGACGAAACACGACTAGCCAGTCCCTTTGCGTCAGCCGAAAATTCTGGAATTGCGTCTGCCCAGCCCTCTGGTAACTTTCCAGCGAGCATAGAGTCCAGTTCCTTCGCGACAGATGGTTCGGCCGAGGCTAATGTCTGACGAGCTGTTTGCCATGAGGCATTTGCCTGTTGCCCGCGTGCGCCTAGCGAGCCTTGGAAATGTTCCACAACTCCATTTGGGACGTGGAATGGCTCTTGTGTGGGCCAACCATAAGACTCTTTCGCTCCAGCAATCTCATCTGATCCGAGCGGAGCGCCATGAGATGAATGTGAACCAGCTTTTGTTGGTGCGCCGAAGCCAATTACGCTTTTGACGACAATCAAAGTAGGTTTCTCAGTTTCGTGCTTAAACGCCTGGAGAGCACGATTCAGAGAAGATGCATCGTTTGCATCATCAACATACTCAATTCGCCACCCAAATCCTTCGAATCGACGCCCAACATCCTCACTGAATGCAAGGTTGGTTTCACCCTCAATGGTTATTTTATTGTCATCGTAAATCCAGCAGAGGTTTGCCAGTTGAAGATGGCCAGCAAGTGACGCAGACTCACTTGCAACTCCCTCCATCAAATCACCATCACTGCAAAGTACATAAGTATCAAAATTAAACAGCGTCGCATCAGGACGATTGTATTGTGCGCCTAGCCATCGAGAGGAAATAGCCATGCCAACTGAGTTTGCACATCCTTGACCAAGCGGTCCTGTTGTTGTTTCGACACCCACAGCCAAGTGATGTTCTGGATGTCCGGCACAAACACTATCGAGTTGACGAAATGCCCGAATGTCATCAAGGCTGACCGCCGGAAGTTTGTTAGCTTCCGTATTTGGTCTGCCCTGTCTTATACCTGCGAGATGAATCAGGCTATACAGCAACATTGAAGCATGGCCACACGAAAGAACAAAACGGTCACGATTCGGCCAACTCGGATCAAGGGGATCGTATCGCAGAAAGTCTTTCCAAACCGTGTAGGCAACTGGGGCAAGCGCCATTGGGGTGCCAGGGTGCCCACTTTTTGCAGCCTCGACAGCATCCATCGACAACGTTCGGATTGTGTCAATTGTAAGTTGATCTATGTCGGTGAGTGTTGGTGAGTCTGAGCTAGGCATGAAGTGGCTTTCAGGCGTCAAGTGGTATGTTTAGTAGAGTGATGTGTTTAGGGGTCGCAATCAGGTGTGTAAAAAGTTCTTAGCGTACGCTGGAATGCGGACTACTATAAGCGATAATGCTCATGGTGACGACAGATACCGCTTATACGCGGTATCAAGTTCTTCTGGGCTTCTCTCGCAGAGTTTCCATAGCGTTTCCTGTTCAGCTGTTCCGCGGTATAGCTGAACAAGGTATTCGATAAAAGCGTTTCGGTAACGGCCGCGTTCACCATTCATAAAGAAGTCTGCGAGACCAGATAATTGGCTGTATATTTTAGGTAATTCTGGTTCCCTCTGTAACGCACTTCTCCCAAGTTTTGATAGTTGGCGTAATGGGATAAAGTAATTGTCGTCGAGAAGCCTTTCCCGTGCCGCAGGAACGCGGCCATTTCCACGCCCGCCAGCCGTAAAACCAAAATCAGTTTCCTCAAGGCTTTCCATGTAGCAGGCGGCAGCCTCCAGCGCCCACATGCCGTGCTTGCTTCCAGCTAACGGGCTTGTTGGCCAAGATTCTGCGAAGAGTTGATGAGTCGCTTCGTGTTCTACGGTTTGCATGGCCGAGTCCTGATTGAAAAAAAACCATGCTGTCTGTGTGGGTGTCCAGTACATGCCAAGAGTTCTCCCAATATTCGGCTCCAGGGCCTGCAATCTGTCGATGTACTCCTCACGATTTGCAAGCAAGATTACCTTGAATAAACTTGTTGGGCGAGGTCTTGCGTGTCCCACGATTCTGCGACTTAGTTCGACTGGAGTCAGTACAAAACCTGGGAAGATCTGCCGCCAGATGAAACGAGTCAGCTCGAGC
>Ga0209425_10004502_pt1 | contig 14137 bp, 19 predicted proteins | sample COG_05_FD_184749 | JGI IMG/M metagenome (GOLD analysis project Ga0209425, IMG submission 184749) | Pelagic Microbial community sample from North Sea - COGITO 998_met_05 (SPAdes) (version 2) | ecosystem: Environmental > Aquatic > Marine > Neritic zone/Coastal water | place: Helgoland, sampling... | reverse complement strand
AAAGCATATAAACAATTTGGAAATGCTGTTAATGTAGACGTTGTAGAAATGATTTTATATCACACAGTTGGTATCAATTAAGTATTTCAATTTATAACCGAAATGTTATAAATACAAAAAATGTTAAGATCGGAAATCGCTGCAGCAAAAGTTGCAGAGAAAACACTTCTAAGTCAAATAGTAACAGATGTCGATGATCTAATAAACAAAAAAGGAATTAATGGATGCATTATTGACTCCATAAACATAGGGGAAAAAATTAAAAAATGTATGACATTTTTCACAAACAAAAATACAGACGATATAAGCAAAATTAAAATAGCAAACTTTCTATGCAACAAAATATACGAATTTTTCTTCCTATCTGATGACAGGAAGAAAATTATAACATCGTCAATCGCAGAAATTGTCTATCACAAACAAGAAATGGTACTACCCCTTCGTTTGTATTACCTAAGATTTAGAAATCAAGACGTATCGTCAATAATATCAATAGATCTATTTAACAAAGGTGTAAGACTTCAAATAGATCAAATACCATATATACAAATACTCAAACATATTCTAAACTCACAGTACGCCACCCACAACGAAATACAGAACATTCTAAACGAATTCGAAGTATTATTTGCAAACCCAACCGTTTCAATTTACACCAAAATGGAAATAGCAGACCTCTTCATTCTCAACAACAGAGAACAAAGAGGATATGAAATGCTAAACATTATCAGACGATTTCAAAGAGGACGAGAATTTGAAACCCAGAATAACACCGTGTATACAGACTCCCAAAACGTACACGATAACACAGTTAATGAGTCAGTATTAAAGGCTTGCTCTTATCTTATCAAACAAGAACAAGTGTTTGAAATTAGAATGGATAACGTTAGACATGAACTCCTTTTACAATACCCAATATACACACGATCAATAGAATCTGTATTGACACGTGTAGAAATAGACACAAGTAGTTTTAGGGCAGGAATACACGCATTCTCACTATACGAACTATTCTCATCCTTATGGAACTATATTAACAAACATGAACACAAAATAGAACTTATTAAAAGACTTATACAAGAAATTTCGGAAATGGCTCTATATTGCTCTACTGGTCACCTTAGTAGATTTATAAATGTTATCCAGGGTTACACAAAAGACCCAAGTCTACATGTGAGAATATCAGACAAAAGCCAAATCAAATCAGTGGTGACAACATATTTAGACCAATTGTTAATGTCGGCAAATGAAAAAATAACAGATTCTATAATTGAAAACGAAAAAACACCGTTTTACAATTTTATTTCAAGTAATATTAACCTGAAAATAGAAGAATGGGTAAAGGAATACGGGGAAATACAAGAACATATTATATCAGCCATTGAAAAGTATTCACAGTGGAATTATTGGAATATCAAAGATAATATTCTAACAATAGGTCACGAAGGCGATCACGAAGGCGATCACGAAGGCGATCACGAAGGCGATCACGAAGGCGATCACGAAGGCGATCACGAAATAAGTCCTTCAACCGCCTTGTTGTAACAATAAACCCGAACAACACCAATCAAAGGAACCAAACATAGACGCAACGTATGATCCGGGACAGCAGTAGTTATTCCAAGACCAACTATCATACCAATACTTGACCCCAGAGTATTGATAACAGAAATCTTTGCGTAAATCTCACCAATGTTATCATCAACAGCCAACCGTTGAATACAACGGGCATTAATAGCCCCAAAACCTGTAAAGGAAATATTAGTCATAATATTGGCTGTGCCAGCGATCGCCAAAAAATATGATGGACATAAGGGTGTACAACAGGTTACAACATAGGAAGCCTGCTGTACAATATTTGAATAAAACAAAAACTTTTTTGGATTCTTATCAGAATGCTTGCCCATTTTCGACATATACCATAAACCACCAGTCTGACCAATAATATCTTTACCAACATAATTAGCAGTACGAACGGCATCAGAACCACCCGTATCAACAGCCGACAACATACTGTGTACAGACAAAACACTCTGGGTAGATACTAAACAGTTAGACGCGAACGACCAACCAATGTATTGAAGATATTTAGGATGATATTTACCAGTAGGGTAAACCAGTGTTTTAAAAAGATTCATTTGTGGTTTTTTGAAAACAATATTCGAGAATAATCAAATTTATAATACAAATTATAAATTATACCACTTCAAAAATAACTTATTCTAAGAGAAATTACAGTGGCAAATCTCGTATGTGTTGGATGTTAGTTGGGAGAGGTAGAGACCGAAGTTCAAAATAACATACTTCCGCACCGAATGTATTTGCGTTCCCGGTTCTAACCCCCATACCGAATCTACAACCACTAAGGGTGTGTTGTTCGAACCCAGGTTGAATCACCCGTCTAAACACACCACTAGCACCCTCTATCCCTACGATAACATCATTACCATCTCTTACCAGAGAGACCGTGATGTACTCACTGGTTAAAACTGGCATGCCAATGACCCAAGGAGTAAGTAAAAGTGAATTTTGAGTTCCAGTGGTGCTCAACCCCCCAACCGCAACCTCAACGGCACCATTATTAAGTGGGTCACTTAAATTTAGGTATAACGAAATCCCGTCTGTGTCTGTTTCATTCCCAGAGTCTTTTTGGGTACCGTTTCCAAAAAACCATATACGATCGCCGGTGGCAGTAGGAGTGGAATTTGGAACTAACTTGACTTTTACACGCAATTCCCACTGCGCGTCTGTAAAGGCTGGTATCTCCCAGTTGTAATAATTTAGGGCGTCGCCGACGCCGGCGTCACAAAGTTTTAGAAAGTGGTTAGAGTTATCTAGGATGTCGTACGTTGGTGGATCGGCAGTGCCGAGGCCACCATAGTACAGGTCGTTGGTCGCTTCCAATCCTTCAACAAATTCAGTTAAAAAGGGGCTAGTATTGTGGCCTCCTCTATACCACCGTTGCTGTATTTTACCGTCTTCCCACACCCGTTGTCCTGAGCCATATGCCTCAAATGTTACTGTTACTGGTGTGTTAATGAGGAACGTAGTAAAATTACTGGAACTAGCCTTAAACCGTACATTTAACTCATAAAGGGGACTAACCGGAGCCAGCCTCAAGCTATCGCCATTTATCATATATATTATCCAGTTGCCATTGCCATCATCAATTCGTATCTGCCCTCTCGGCATTCTCGTACCTCTAGGGCGATCCCAAGATTGGATTTCGGAGATTATGTCGTTCTGAGGCGTGGCCGCATCCGTGGTGTTGATGGTGATATTAATAGCCCCCTCCATCACTCCCGGCTCTTGGGGCCCCACCGCTGGTACCACATTAATCTCCCCGGCCCCTGGAGCAAGGTCTGTAGTATAGATGTATAGAAATGTGTTAGGGCCGGCAGGACCAGCGGGGCCAGTGTGACCAGCGGGACCTGTATAACCAGTGTAACCTGTATAACCAGTTCCAGCAGGACCAGTATAACCTGTATAACCAGCAGGACCTGTATAACCTGTATAACCTGTCACACCAGTGTGTCCTGCTGGACCTGTGTACCCTGTATAACCAGTATAACCAGCAGGACCTGTATAACCTGTATAACCTGTCACACCAGTGTGTCCTGCTGGACCTGTGTACCCTGTATAACCAGTATAACCAGTATAACCTGTGTAACCTGTATATCCTGTCACCCCCGTGTAACCAGTATAGCCAGTATAACCAGTATAGCCTGTGTAACCGGTATAACCTGTATAGCCTGTATATCCTGTAACTCCAGTATAACCAGTGTACCCTGTGTAACCTGTGTAGCCGGTAACTCCAGTGTGTCCAGTAGGACCAGTATAACCAGTGTACCCTGTGTAACCTGTCACACCTGTAAATCCAGTATAGCCCGTGTAACCCGTGTAACCCGTGTAACCCGTGTAACCTGTGTAACCTGTTGGACCTGTAAATCCAGTTGGACCTGTAAATCCAGTGTATCCAGTGTATCCAGTGTATCCAGTATAACCTGTAGATCCTGTCATGTTAGGACCTGTATTACTCCAAATCCATGTATTTGTAGCTAAATCGAAAATAATCATACTACCCTGCTCAGCACCAGACAGGTCACCTATGTCTTGACCTTGTAATTTGTTAGCATTGAAAATCGGCTGAGTTGAATCTACACGACCGGTTTGAAAACTTTTAAATGATTGATTGTTCATTGTTTTATTATATCTGAAAGAAATTATAAAATATAATTTCTTTCTATTATTTTATTATTAAGAATCTAAATTACCAAAATACCTTTTAATCCCGTCTATCCCATTTTCAACTAACATATCTATCTTTTTATGAGTGATATTAAAATCCAAAAAATAAATGTCACCAGTATCTATCGCAACTGTTTGATTAATATAAGATTTAGAAATATCACCCCTCTGAATTTGAACCATCAAAGTATTAACAAGTGTTACCGCATACGTAGAAATATTCTCTATTTTACGACGACCAGTAAACACATCAGCATTGTTTTTCTCGCCTTTACTCAATAATTTTAATCCCAACGTACGAGAAGATATAATATTACGAGGTATGTCATCTATTTTACCAGAATACAATAACTCTAAATCATTGTAAATCCAGATCGGGTAATTATCAACTGTACCACCGTCGACATAATAGTCCATTTCACCAAGGAACTTAAATTTACGAGGCTTGAATAAAAAAGGAACTGTTATAGAAGCCAGTAATGCATTTATCAAAGTAACTTTAGGATAGGTTGAATGGTGTAAATACACAGCCTTCTCTCTATTTAGACAACAGGTCACGATAACCAAATCCTTCTTAGTCTGACGATATAAATTACCAAGTGATATATCAGGATCAACCTTCTTCTTTATAATAGCCCTAAACTGCTTCTCAAGAATATTCAATTTATTCATACCAAAACTATCCCATATAGAATAAGCCTTGGAGAAAGAAAACCCTGAAACTAATTTGTTTAAATCCAAACTATCTTTCAAAGAAATAATTTCACCAGCCGTAAACCCTATAGCCAACATACTTGCGAACAAAGATCCAACCGACGACCCGGCGAATCTCTTAAATTTAGGAAGAAGTCCCATATCTTCTAACTCCTTTATAACACCAATGTAAGCGAACCCTTTGACCGCCCCACCTTCAAATACAAGATTATGATAATCTTCTAATTCTTCACCCATTTATAATTAGGAAATATAAATGTCTTTTTGTAATGAAAGAACTTGTATATTTATAAAATGGCTCAAACATATTGCGGAAATAACGCTCAGTATCCCCAACTTCTCGCTGGGAATGTCCAACTCGGTACAAGATATGGCTGTATGCGCAAAGGTATTGGCAGAGGTATGCATATGCCATATGATACCAAATTCAACGGTGCTTACGTGCCAATTGATCAAACCCGTATCTACTGCGGGGATAAGGATGCTCTACCAGAAGGTTATGATAGAATGGGTAGTCTGGTACACTGTCTCCAGAAAGGTATCGGCGTTGGGAAACGTATTAGAGCGGATAAAGGACCTCCCCGTTTCATGTTGTTTTATAGAATTGTATTACCAATATCTATAGCCCTCTTATTATCAGGAAGCCTTTTCACCTTCCTATACACCAAACAACCGAGTATAGTAACGTCTGCCGACGAAGATGGTAGACATAAACTCGATTGGGGTAAATTTATGGCATTTTACATACCTGTATCAACTCTCATTGGTATACTTGTATTCCTATTCTGGAAATTCTATATCCTTATGCGATATTAATAAACCACAAATAAGTCTCAATAAAATAAAATTGAAATACTTTTCAAAGTACGTAATTATTAACCAGACACCATGGATTCTAACTCTCAGACCATGAATATCAAATCCACCGCCGCCTTCAAGACGTGCGTTCCTCTTGTACGAATCTCCGACGACGACTACCCAACAATCGGGGTCGCGGAATCGACCAAGAGAGACAAGAAACGTCTGAAGAAACAGGCAAAGAATGAAGAGAAGGCATCAACAGTTATCTCACTCGGACCTACCCCGTGGAAAGAGCATCGCCGCTCTCAGCAGACCAAGAACTACCACCCCAAATACAAAAATAACAACGCCCGTGACACGGCGTTCGGTGTCCTGGGGGACAAAGAGGCTCTTGCCAAGAATCTTGAGTGTACTCGCGCTTGTAACAACGTCAGTCGCCACGGGCGCTGTAACCGCGGTACAGCGTGCAAGTTCGCCCACAGCCTTGAGAAACTGAACGACCCGTCGTGCCTGTTCGGGAATGATTGTCGCCAGAAGGGTAACTGTCGTTTCAAGCACGTCGACGAAACCAGGGAAGAGTTCTACGCACGTACGTATAAGAAGATGCCAAATCTCCCCGCCACGGCGGCAGATATTGACACATTCGCAAATGCTCACAAGGCTCGGAAGATTTCTTCTTCCAAATCAACACCCCGCAACACCCCGCACAACACCCCGCTCACTACTCCCAGAAACACCCCCGGTCCGGCCGGGTCTGGGGAGATCACCTATTCGGACATGGTCAACGAACTTCTTGACGAAAAGGAGAATGAGTCAACACCCCTCAAAGTGACCATTGACGAGAGTGACGATGTCACAGTCCTAACGGTTCCGGCAGCGATGGCTGAACAGACAATGGCACTCGCCATTGCCCAGGGACGCAAGAATGTTGTGATTGTGACCGTCTAGATAGGTCTTTAGTATCTAAAAAAGAATATGGGGATTTTATCCCCCCACCCAATTGGGTGTGGAGATAAAAAGAAGTGAAAAAAACCCTTGTACCAAACTATTTTGGTACAAGGGTTTTTTTTCACTTCTTTTTACTTTATTTTTTGAAAACAGACTGTTTAGACGTCTGTCATACATCCAAACGCACAGACGTCGGATTAGGGTGGTTATAACAAACTTAAAGTCTCATTTCATACATTAAAATAATGCTAAACAACCAATATTCAAGTGAACCTATTAAAGTTCCCGAAATTATTATTGAAACAGATACAGACTCCGATTCTGATATGCCAGACTTGGTATATGCTGACGGTACGTTATTTCAACCAAGTGAAGAAGACAGTGATGACGACGATAATTATTGTAATTCAACTGAGTGTAAATGGAATACACTTCCGAAAAATTGCGATTTGTGTGATCCCCCTCTTCATTTTAAAGGTGATGAAGGTGATGAAGGTGATGAGGGTGACGAAGGTGACGAAGGTGATGAAGGTGATGAAGGTGATGAAGGTGACGATGAAGAGTTTCTAATACTTAAATGGAAGGCTTTTAATCTACTCCTAGAGTCTCATAACACGTTGGTTAATACATTGTCTACCGCAATTTCGAGATAAGTGTAATCAACTTTTGGTTTCTTTACTAAAATTTAGTAAAGAAAATGTAGTTATGTGAGAAATCAATGTTGGATGTAATGACCGTTGATGACCAATTAAAGGTCATCAACGGTCATTACGTGTAATACTGTTACCGATTTGTTTTACCGGAGGACGAGGAGATTGAATTTTCTAAATACAATAAAGAAATTTGTAGAATAATTAAAAAATCCATTAATTTATTTTTGCGAAGTCCTCATCCTCCGGATCTCCGACTTTTGTCCTTTTTCATTCTCCGGGAACTCTTCAATATAAACAACACTCAACACACAAATCTTGTAGACTTTCCCAAAAGTTTGAAAATCAGGGCATTAAGGGTTGAAATCGTATACTAATATTTCCTAATATTTACTAATATTTCCAATATTTAGTAAATATATTTACTAATATTAGTAAATAGTTTAAAGAAGAGAGTTTATATATTTAAAATGGATTGTAAATACTGTAACCATCAATTAAGCACCAAAAGTGCTTTAAAATTTCATCAGAAAAGTGCACGGTATTGCCTAAAACTACAGGGTAAGAATATTAAAGGTAGTTTTATATGCAATTTATGTGGGAAGGATTTTCAAACAAGATCTCATTTAAATAACCACTCTAATGTGTGTGTAAAAAACGCCCCAAATATGAAACGGTTAGTAGATGAAATTGCTATGTTGAAATCTAACACCACTATTTTGGAGAATACAATTAAGGAGTTGCGTTTGGACAAAAAGGATCTCCAAGAACGATACGGTGAGTTATCTCTAACGGCTGTTAAGAGACCGACAACGAGTACTAAGAATATTCAGATAAATAATTACATAAAGAATATGTCTCCGTTGTTGGAGAGTGATTTGTCTGATAACATTGAAAAATTGACTCTGTATCATCACGTAAAGGGGTTTGAGGGGTACGCTGAGTATGCGTTGGAATTCCCTTTCAAGGATAAAATAGTATGCGTTGATACGGCTCGGAATAAGATAAAGTATAAGAATGGCGATGGGGATTTGATAGAGGATGTGGGATTTCGGAAGATGATGACAAAGTTATGTAAAGCGTTGAAGGAGCGTAGTTTTAGTCTGAGTCAGGAGCATTATGAGAAGTTGTCTGATAGTTTTTCTGACAGTGAGATGGATGAAATTAATTTTATGGAGACAGCGTTGGCTATAACTAAGTGTGCTAATGGGAAGGAGACTGATTTTTGTAACAAGATTGTTAATATTATTAGCAAGGGTGCTAAAAGATGATTATCTAATAATTTTTTTTATTAGATAAATGGTTTTGGGTTAAAGTAACTTGTAAGTATCGGTTGATCCGTCTTGTAGTTTATAGTGACCATCTACAATATCGTAGGAGTCTGAACTACATCCTTTACCACCACTGGGTGGACCGCTGTGGCAAAACTTGTAATCGTTTTCGGGTATGTTTGTGTATGTTGTTATACATGCGGATTTGAAATTGGTGATATGTAATTTCATATATTGTTTGATAGTGTGTATGATTTTTTCCCGATCCATGAGACCTAGTGATTGTCCCGAAGACATAACGTTTACCGGGTTGTCAACAACTTTAATATTTGGGTCTGCTATTGTGAAAAATATACCTTCCGTATAATCGTATCCGCTATCTCCGTAGAAATGCAAACCAATACAAGCGTAAACCATTTTTTATTAAGTTTTGTATGTTTAAATTTAATAGAAATAAAATGTTTATATGAATTAAAATGGTTAAATTAACTACAGAACAAAAATGGAATATAGCAGGCGGTGTTGCTTTTTTGATTTTTATTATCGTATTGTCGATTTACATTTATAAATCTAAGAAGGATGATAAGAAGGATGATAAGAAGGATGATAAGAAGGATGATAAGAAGGATGATAAGAAGAAGGAGAAGAAGAAGGATGATAGGTTTGATGTATGTAAGGAAACAATTCAATGGGATGCAGATCTGGTTGTAGACGGTACGAGTCTTGGACCATTCGTTAACAGTGTGGTGACTTCTTCTAATGGAAACGGGTGTAAGACATTCAAAATTTCTTTCAAAGATTTTGTTAAGAACCAAGAATCTATTGTTAATATTATTGGTGATAAAACGGGTACAGTTAAGATAAAAGATGGGCAAAACGAATATATATATTCTACAAAAGATGTCACTACAAACCCTTTAATTTGGGAGACTACTAGTGGTTATCCAAGAACGTTAATGATGACGAAGAAGATATAATTAATTTACAATACACGATGTATATTGTGAATATTTAAAAGGGTTGTAGACCTTTACTCTTGTTGTATAAATTTTTTCGCCAACCTGGAGCTCCGCCGTAGGTCAATATCATTTTCAATTTTAGCAACGATTTTCTTCATACCTCTCTGAAGAGCAGTTGTGCTTTTGAATTTCTTCCATTCTTTAACTGAAGCATGCATTTGATCACATGTTTCACATTCACATAATGAAGGTGAGAATTTCTCGTCCTCCTCTTTAGTTATAAAACTATCTTTAGAATCCATTTATTGAGTATAAATATTTTTTTAAACTAAAACTTAAAAAGAACTAGACATAAATAAAAATGTTAACCTATATCTCGTTCGCAATTGGAACTTTTATAGTCGGTGTTGCTGTGTATTTAGAAGCACCAAGTATTATTAAAAACGAAGTCACTGAACGTTATGGTCGGTGGAAGTCTCTGAATGACCTTGTAAGAACAAATGAAAAACACCAAAACAATACTTGTGTTGTTATTTATATATCTTGTAAAATGATAGCACAGGCTATGTATCTTAGCCTTGTCCAATATATGAATAACAGTGTTAAAAAATTGGATAAGAATGTGTATGAGGTGTCTTATCAAATCAAAGGTAAATCTTACAAAATGATTGTAACACCAGATAAAGGACCTGCTAAAATCCTTCAAATCAGCAATGACAGTGAAATAGATGTTACCAATCGTGTGCTTCCGTATTTAGGTCCAAATTATAATTGGCATGGTACAAAACTCACTCCTAAATTTTTTGGGTATACATCACTTACTTTTGAGTTGTATGATGGTGGTGAGAAAACATTCACTGACGATTGTCACGTGAGTATACATTAAAAATTGAATAAATAATATTTTTAGCAGACAAAAGAAAATGTCTGCTAAAATTTACACTGATGGATCATGTCTTAAGAACCCCGGGGGTGCTTCTGGATGGGCATTTGTTATTCTGGAAAATGATGACGAAACATATGTATCGGGTGGTGATCCCTCGTCTACGAATAATAGAATGGAGATGATGGCCGTAATTAAGGCTCTTATTTACGCTCCAAACAATGAATATACTATTTACACCGATAGTAAATTGGTGATGAACTGCGCCCAGGGTATTTGGGGAAGAAAGGCTAATTTGGATCTGTGGTCTAAATATGACAATGTGAGTAAGGATTTCACTCTAAAATGGGTGTGGGTTAAAGCCCATAAGGGCGATAAATATAATGAAATTGTTGATGATATGGCAAGATCAGAAGCAATAAAAATAAAAATAAAATAATTATATTGAATATGAATAAATATGTCTTTCGCTAAAGAAGAACACAAAGCAGCAAACTCTCAAAACGGTGGTTCGTACAGCACGCTGAGCAATTACCACGGTGGTGCTCAGATTGGAGGTTATGCGTCTAAAGCCAAGAGACCCAATTATTACGTCGTCCCCCATTTCGGTGGTCACGATGGTGGATACAATACCCTTCAGCACGGTGGAGGTCCCAGTAACAGCAGTTCTGGTCACTTCACTCAAGCCCGCGCTTATAGTAATTCCAACGACTGTAAGCGTCACCACGAGAACACTTTCTCCGCCAAGCCTACTTCGCACTGTGGTTAAACTAGTATTATTACCAAGTTAATCATTTATAACAAAATGTTATAAATTAATGATTGTTTAATAGAATCTAAATCCGAATTGTTGTGATGAACCACTGTGTTTAGAGCCGTAATATTTCCACAATACCGCAATACAAGCCATCATAAAAAAGAGTGCTGCTATAATTAGAATCCACTTTTTGTGGGATTTGACATAAGTCCCATCAAATCCTTCTACACTAGGGGATGTAAATGCTGATGCCAGATTGGTAGCACCAGGTGTTCCGATGATATCACCGTTCTTGTTTCTCATGAACATATTTATTAATGTACTAGAAAATAATTTAAGATAATTCTGATAATTTGGAAAAATTCTTAAATATTTGGTCGAGCATTATAGACACGTCGAAGAATATTTTGTCTGTTACAAGACTTATATTTTCCAGTTTCCCTTTTATTTCAATGATGTTACCAATGATATCCTGCTTAACTTTATTTATTCGGTCTAGATCTGCTTCTAATTTGGATGTTTTGTGAGATTTTTCAATATCACTATGAAGTCCCTTGATTCCGGGATCATTATATTTGTCTTCAATAATCATCAACTGTTCTATAATTTTCCTTTCAGACTGTCCAAGGTCTGTTAAAAGAGTCTGTAATCCATCTAAATATTTTGTGTATTTAGCCTTTCGTCTGTAAATTATTTCAGATTGTTCTAATATGTCAGTTTCCGACTGTAGCATTTTTTGTAAATTTCTTGTGTTTTTCCTTTGATTTTTATTAAGAACCTTGTACACACCTTCTTTTACAGTTATAATATCAATATCAATGGACTCTATTTTATCATACAAAGTTTCTAGATCCATAGTTACTATTAGTTTTCTTGTATCAACCCTTGGGAAATTTTTAACAATAAATCCTTCAAATGTGTCGTCTCGTCTAATACAACAAATATAGTTTTTGTATATGATGGATAGTTTGTATTTTATACTTTGAACACAGAATTTCAGGCGTCTTAATTGTCTAAATACATTCCTGAGGTCTGTGAAATCATCCTTAGACATATCTTTTAATGATACGGGGTGATTGTAGTTTTCTTCTAAATGTCCGACGAAATCTTCCTTATCACCGTCTGTTCCTAAATTCACATCTATTTCATCGTATTCTTTTTCTAGATCAAAGTTGTCAGGTTCACCTGCGTAATCGCTGGCGATGTTGCCATCTTCCCCAACTTCTATGTAACTTACTTGAAAGACATTTTCCATGTCTTCTGTTATCTGAATTTCGTATTTTGATGGTATATAAAGTAGAAAACTATCCGCGTTAGAAATACACAATACTTCAATGTAAACGCATAGTCCGTTCATAGCGAAAATCTTTTTCGCTATCATACCTTTCTTAGAAAGGAATCTCCCTAACTTGCGAAAAGAAAGAGTCATTTATATATGGTATTTCTTGGTTTAAAACCATATTTTGAATTTAAGAAAAATGCAAAATAGCACACAGTATACCAACCAACGTGATGACGATATTATCACACAACTACCGGTTGACAAGACAACTCCTACACATGACGAACTACATATAGTGAACACGTTGTTCCAAAATCATGGAACCGAAATGAACACCATGTTCAATGAAGCAAAAGACGCCATATTGGTCGGATTAATCTATATAATATTCTCTTTACCTCAATTGGATGAATATATTAAGAGGTTTATACCCATCGCTAACAAGTCGCCTTATTTTTTAGTTCTTATAAAAGCATTAACGGCTATTGTATTCTACTGGGTTGTTAAACACTTTTATCTTTCTAGAAAACCTAAAGGGGGTGCTTAGTCATTTTATGATTGTAAATAAAGTAAGTCATCAATATAGCGAGGGTAAGAACCGAATCAACCATTAATAGTTTGTTATAATTCATAACCTTTTTGGTAAGAACAGAATCGACTTTGACTTCATCCATTATAAAACTTGGTTTTAACACAAATAGAACTATGAAAATAGCAACAGGTACAAGAATATAATATATTCTTGTTGTTCTTATTTTTTCAAGAATAGAACTACTTGAAATTACATTATCTGAAGATTTGCTAGAGAATTGATTTACCTGACTACCAAGATTGCGGAGTCTCGTGTCATAATCAATATGCTCATTCATTATTTATTTAAATATATATAATGTTTTTAGACAGGTATAATTTAAAGTTTGAATTATATTTATAAAATGACCAGTTTGAATTTTCCTCATATTACTATCGCGTTTCTAAGTGGATTCGCTATTAGTCAATTATTAGGTATGATAAAAGACAAACCTCTGGTTGTAACCGTTAATAACAAAGACGAATCTAATATGAATCGCAATTATGATAATATCCCAACCCCCTGCACAAGAAAAGAATACAACTATATTGAAAAACCTGAAAATCACAAACAACCCTACGCAGAACCGGATAATAATTACATGAGAAGAGAATCTCATGATCAACCTAATAAACCAGCGGACATACTGGCTTTTCATAACTCGGTTAGCAGACCTAACGATGGTTGTAGATGATGGTGGCGGTGTATTATTTTTTTGTAACTTTGTTGGTGTTACAAAAAATAATTTTATATAGTTGGAATTACTACTCTACTCCTCGATAAGTTCCTCCTCGTACTCTTCCTCCTCGTACTCTTCCTCGCTAACATCTCCCTCCTCGCTAACATCTCCCTCCTCCACGAACTCCTCGTCGCCGTCGTCGTTGTCATATAGTTCCCCTAGAATGGATTCAACGTCCTTTGCCTGAATACTGGTTTCGCAAATGGCCGCCGCAATAGACTTCTTAATACTGGAAGCAGAGGAAGACTTCAATCCTTTCGGTGCGGACTTCTTGGGTGCGGACTTCTTGGGTGCGGACTTCTTGGGTGCGGACT
>Ga0209425_10004498_pt1 | contig 14145 bp, 14 predicted proteins | sample COG_05_FD_184749 | JGI IMG/M metagenome (GOLD analysis project Ga0209425, IMG submission 184749) | Pelagic Microbial community sample from North Sea - COGITO 998_met_05 (SPAdes) (version 2) | ecosystem: Environmental > Aquatic > Marine > Neritic zone/Coastal water | place: Helgoland, sampling... | reverse complement strand
AAATTATGAATAACAAAATTTTATCATTGATTGTTATTTCTCTTCTAACAATTAATTTTTCATATTCTTTTCAAACCTCAAAAGCAAAGAAGTTTGCAAAATCTATTACTGAAAAAGAATTAAGTGAGCATCTTTATATTTATGCTTCTGATGAATTTGAGGGACGAGATACTGGGGAACCTGGTCAAAAAAAAGCAGTTGAATATTTAAGAAACTATTACAAATCTATCGGAATTGAGCCGGGAGATTTAGAAGGTGATTATTTTCAAGAGATGACCCTTACCATGAGAGGAAGAAGAGGTCAAGAACCAAGAACAGTTGAAAGTGAAAATGTTGTTGCTATAATAAAAGGATCAGAAAAACCTGATGAATATGTCGTAATTACTGCACATCTTGATCATGTTGGAGTTGATGATAAGGGTATATATAATGGTGCTGATGACGATGGATCTGGAACTGTTGCATTATTAGAAATAGCTGAAGCTTTTAAGAAAGCTGCCGATAAAGGTAAAGGACCAAAACGATCAATTGTTTTTCTCCATGTGACTGGTGAAGAAAAAGGCTTGCTTGGTTCTGCTTATTATGCAGATAACCCGATTTATCCACTGGAAAATACAGTAGTAAATTTAAATGTGGATATGATAGGCAGAATTGACCCTAGCAGAAGAGAAAAGAACAGAGATTATATTTATTTAATTGGATCAGATCACGACAGTGTTGATCTTCATAATTTATCTGAACAAACCAATGCAGAGTCCGTGAATATGACATTAGACTATAGATTTAATGACAAAAACGATCCTAACAGGTTTTATTATAGAAGTGACCACTATAATTTTGCAAAAAATGGAATTCCAATCATTTTTTATTTCACCGGAACCCATGCTGATTATCATAAAGTCACAGACACTCCAGATAAAATAGAATACGACTTACTTGAAATGAGATCAAGACTTATTTTTTACACTGCATGGAATATTGCTAATAGAGAAAAAAGATTGGTTGTTGATCCAAAGCCAGAAAAAGTTGCATTTGAAATTTCAAGAGATGATCTTAAAAAATTTCACGGTGTTTATGCTTCTGAACTGATGCCTCTAAAATTTGAGGTTTACACTAAGTCAGCAAAATTAGCCATGAATCCGATTGGAATGGATCAAGAATTAGTTCTTGAAGCAACATCAAAAAATACATTCAAACAAGAAACTGCAGGAATTGAGGTTACATTTGAAGAGGGTACTATGAAATTAAAAATGCAAGGCAGAGATATTAGTTTCAAGATTGTACCACCAGAAACTGACAAAGAAGAATAGTTTTGAAAAGAAACTGTTAATAAAAAAACACCCTAAATAGGTGTTTTTTTATTTAAATATTTCATTTAAAACCATTGCTAAAGTAGACCCCGCTTTAAAAAGCTTGTGTTTAATAAAAGGAATTTTATTATTTATATAATCAATATTTATTTCATTTTTATTTTGAATTTCAGCATATAATCTTTTAACATCTTGATGTGTTTCATAAACCCAATCGTCAGGGTTTAATGAATAATTTTCTTCTTTCATTTGCATTAATTCATCAGATAATTGTTTGTAATCCATATTCAAATATTCAATCATATGAACATCCCATATAATGTGAAAGTTAGTTGGTTTTCCTAAAAAAGTTAACTTTATATCATTTCCACCTCTATCTTCAAATTTTCCTGTATGCAAAGGTTGATGAATATCTCCGACTAAGTGAATTAAAAATTTTAAATAAAAAGATTTTTCTTCAATTGCAGAATCAGGGTTCTTTAAAATTTTAATGCACTGCTTTAAAGCAAAGACTATATCACCCTTTGGGTTTTTTTTTGCATTCTCATATTCCAAATCAAGCGGCATGTTAACATAGTGCCAGGGACTGTATTTTTGGTATAATGGATCTGATTTTATTTCATCAGCCCACGTACTAGCACTGGCCATTGATTCTCCATCTAACAAGTCATTTATTATGTATTTTACATCTGGATCAAGTTTTCTTTCTGCAATCTCTCCAACAACTTTATGTCCAATTTCACCCCATAACATAGGGTTATCTAAAGAAATCAATGATAAAAGAATTAATATTGGGAAAAGATATAATTTCAAATTTTTCATAATGATTTAAATTTTTCTTTGTGTTTGTAAAGACTAAAACCAAATCTCAAAAAGGCTATAATTAAGACAAAAAAAGCGACTTTATGAAATAATTCTGGATCAGCTCCTTCAAAATCACCTTTTAATCTTGCCACATAAGTCATTAACATTACTATTCCTACATAATAGAAATATATAAGATGGTATTTAGTTTTTTTAATTTTATTTATTAAAAATGGGTAGACTATAATCATAAAATAAGCTATAGCACCACCCATTACTTTTAGTGGGATTATTGGCAAATCGTTAAAATAAACCGATAGGGCTAAAAACCCAAAATGAATCAGATGTAAAACTCCAAAAATAAATACTAAATCTTTGACTTTTTTAAGATCTTGGTCAATTAAAAAAGTACAGACGTAGGAGTAAAAACAATAAAGATATACTAACAATGATAATCTTCCTGAATACCTAGCTGAATAACGGAACAAATCCCCAATATCTTCTTTAGTATAATAAAAAATAAAAAATATGATTATTTCAATTATAATTCCAAAATAGAGTAATTGCTTAAATGAGAATTTATTTATCATTATAATTAAAATTAATGAAAAATAATATGGATTATAATCAAACTAGTAAATAAAAAACAACCCAATATTAAATTATTTTTTGATGAAACATATGTTAATTTATACAAATTTTGAATCTTTTGTAAATTAAATATTAATGCTATTAGTAATCCAGAAAAAATAACCCAAAAAGCTCTTAAAAAATAATTCATTTCAGGAATTAAATATTGAAGTGAAATATTTAAGGGAATAGTTATTAAAAAAGCAGTTAATATTGAATTTTTTGACGGTTTTAAAAGTAAAACTGAACTACAAATCAAAACCACAATTCCACAATTTATATAATATCTTAAATTATTTAATGTGTGAGTGAATGCTGAATCTGGATCATCAAACTTTAAATACAATAAAATCATAGACATAAGTAAAGCTGTAAAAAAACTAAATACAATTGCCTTTCTTCCAGATTTAATTTTCTCAATATCAGATGCATTTTTATTTATATATGTGGAATAAATATCAACGGACCAAAGTGTTGCCAATGAGTTAAATGTAGAATCAATAGTACTCATCAAAGAAGCAAATAATCCACACAATACAATTCCTTTCAAACCTATAGGTAAGTAAGTTTTTACTAAATATGGAAAGGCTAAATCAGGTTCACCTAAACTATCGCCTAAAATCCCATATAATGCAATCCCTGGAATAATGATTATAATAGCCATGAGGTATTTAATTAATCCTCCAATCATAAGACCTGATTGTGCATGAGAAATACTTTTAGCAGCGAGTGCCCTTTGCATTACAGTTTGATTTGCACACCAATAATTAATATTCAAAAAAAACAATCCCAGCAAATGTGTCCAGGGTAGTGTTGAATGATTTGATGGTAAATGAAGATGCATCTTTTCAGGTGTTTTGATATATAATTGGCTCCATCCACCAAGTTCATTTACAGCTATTAAACAAACAACTACACCTCCTAAAAGTAATATTGAAAATTGTATTATATCTGTTTTAACAACTGCATTTAACCCACCTAAATAAGTATAAATCGCAGAGAAAAGACCCAAAATAGCGATTAATATCCCAATTCTTACAATTCTATTTTCATGTAAAAAAGAAAGCTGCTCACCAAATACCATTTCCGCCGCATAAGCTCCCCAAAATAGTGCAGCTCCTAGAGTGATTGTTGAAAATAAAGCAATGTTACTAAGAGAATAAAATAACGCAATTTTATTCCCTAATTTTTTTTTAATGAACTCAGTTATTGTGGTAATTCTTTCCTTTAAAAATATCGGAACAAAAATAAAAGTTGCAATTAAGATACCTTGAACTGCATTTATTTCTAGGTTAGCTTGAGCTAATCCAAATAAATATGCTGAACCCATCATACCCAAGAATTGATAACCTTGAATATTGGTAGCTATTGTTGATAAAGCTATAGAATACCATTTTAAATTTCTATTACTTAAAAAATATTCTTCCGCAGAACTTTTATTACTTACTCTTCCTTTTAAAGCCACAAAAAAAATTAATATGAAATAGAATATTACTATACTAAAATCTAACATATCTTTCTATTTTCTAATTCCTGTTCCTAATGGAGTATTTGGTGTAAGTTTTGGCACCCTACCAAATACTTTAGAAAAATGCACATTATTGAATCTTGGTAAAACATATTTAGCAAATAATTCACACTCATTTTGATGAGGATATCCAGATAAAATAAAAGATTTTATACCTAAGTCCATATACCTTTTAAGCTTATTATAGACCTGATCAGGATCTCCAACTATGGCTGCGCCACATCCAGATCGAGCTAAGCCAATCCCTGTCCAAAGATTAGACTCTACATAAAAATCTTTATCTGCTTTTGATCTTAATTCTGATTGTATAGATACCCCTAGTGATTTTGAATCCTGAGCTCTATTTCTTATATCTTCTCCAAAATCAAGATCTAAATTTGAAATTAGTTTACTAGCATAGTCTCTCGCTTCATTTTCCGATTCCCTCACAATAACATGAACTCTCAAGCCAAACTGTACAGTTCTATTATATCCAAGTGCTTTTGTTTTCATATTAGACATTAAACTCATAATTTTCTCCTCAGTATCAGGCCACATTAGATATACATCACAATGTTCAGCGCATAAGTCAACTCCTTCATAAGAATAGCCTCCAAAATACAATAAAGGGCCTCCATTTTGTTGATATGGTTTAACAGGTGCTGAAGGAAGCTTTATATTATAAAAATTTCCCTTAAAATCTATTTCGTCTTTTGTCCAAGCTTGCTTTAAAATTTCGATAACCTCTCTTGATCTAGCATAACGACTTGATGATTCTAATTTAGTTCCAGGTAAATCTGAAGAGATTATATTAACTGTTAATCTTCCTTTTAGTATATGATCTAATGTAGCTAGTGTTCTTGCTAACATTGGAGGATGAATTTCTCCACATCTAATTGCAGCTAAAAAATTTATTTGTTTTGTCAATGGAGCCATAGCTGATACAAAAGGTAAAGTATCTTGGCCAACTTGATATGACGATGGACATAAAACATTTGTATAACCCAGTTCATCAGCTGTTTTAATAATATTAGATGTATTTTCCCATGTACTTTTATATTTGGGATTTCTGGACCCTAGAATATCATCGTCACCATCACATATTGGAGCAAACCAAGAAATTTCTACTTCATTTTCTTTCAGCATAATTTATTTTTAAATATTAGAGCATCCCAAGGAAGTAATTCTATTTGATTTGAGTAGTAATTAATATCCATATTTCGATTGGAAATCTCTAATGAGTAGTCATTTAAATTGTGAACATCATAAGTCATTAAATTTTCAGACATATTTAAAATTATTAAATAACAATATGTTTTACCTCGTCTCTGATAAATAAATACGTTCTTGTGATTAGGATCTAAATCACAATATTTTCCATAAATAAGGTCTTCAGATTTTTTTCTAAGGTCAATCAAATTTTTATAAAAATGAAATATTGAATCACTATTTTTTATATCGTTTTCAACATTAATGGAGTCATAATTTGAATTAGATACAAACCAGTTTTTATCGTTAATTGTAAAACCTCCATGCGATTTATTATTCCATTGCATGGTTGTTCGTGAGTGATCTCTTGACGATAGATTCAAATAATCTAGATATTTATTTTTAGTTATTCCTGACTTTAGTGCTTTTGGCAAGTTGCCTAATACCTCTAAATCGTCGAATTGGTCTAATGATTTAAAATTGTAATTAGTCATTCCTATTTCTTCTCCTTGATATAGAACAGGTGTTCCTCTTTGTGTTAAAACAAGCATAGCTAAAAGTTTTGCAGATTTAACTCTATACTTAGAGTCATTACCAAATTTACTAACACTTCTAGGATTATCGTGGTTATTTAGAAAAACAGTTGGCCAGTGAAAATTATCTGTACTTGACTGTACATCAAAAAGTTTTTTAAGATGAGTAATATTCCAATCATTTTGAATCCAATTATCTCGTCCTATTCTAATTATATCAAATAAAAAAACTAAACTTAGCTCACATTCTCTCTCATCAGTTATTTTCATCATTGATTCTTTGCTTATTCCAAAAGCTTCGCCGATTGAAACAACATCATAGTTAGATAAAACTTTAGAATTCATCTCCTTTAAATACTCGTGTAACCTGGATCCATTAGCATATGAAAACTCTGGGTTAACTAACTTAGATTTTGATAAGTTCTTAAAACTTTGATCTTTTGATATGAAAGGAATTACATCCATTCTAAAACCATCTACTCCTTTTTCTAGCCAAAATTTCATTATTTCGTAAACTTCATTTCTCACGTTTTCATTTTCCCAATTTAGATCAGGTTGTTTTTTTGAAAAATAATGTAAGTAATAGTCATTAGTTCTTGGATCTTTTTCCCAAGCAGATCCTCCAAAAAAAGAAGTCCAGTTGTTTGGAGGAGTTTCCTGACCTCCATGTCGCCAAATATAATAGTTTCTAAATTTGTTGTTTTGTGAAGATTTACTTTCAATGAACCATGAGTGCTCATCACTTGTATGATTAACAACCAAATCAATAACTAGCTTCATCTTTTTATTGTGAATTTCACTCAGTAGATTATCAAAATCATCCATAGTCCCAAACTCTTTCATTATTTTTTTATAATCTCTTACATCATATCCATTATCATCGTTTGGAGAATCAAAATGTGGACTAATCCATATTATATCTACACCTAAAAACTTTAAATAATCTAGCTTTAAAATTATTCCTTTGATATCTCCAATTCCATCTCCATCAGAATCGTAAAAAGATCTTGGATATATTTGATAAATAACCTGTTCTTTCCACCATCTTTTGGTCATAATTTCTTTTTGTTTAACATTCTACATTTTTTACTGCAATAAACTACGCTATCCCAATTTTTTTCCCACTTTTTTCTCCAGGAAAATGAAAAATTACATATTGGACAAATTTTGTGAGGAAGATTAGATTTTTTAATCATTAATTGAAATTTCATTAGGCCAAGGAACTGTAGAATTCTTTATTTTATTAAAAGGCATTTGCGCATCTACAGAAATTAAATAATCTGTTAATAAATTAGAAAGTTCACTTGATCTAGAAGGTTCTTTTGTTACTAAATTATCATTTTCAAAAATATCTTCTTTTAAGTTATATAACTCTATTGTCTGATTATGATGAAAATATATTAATTTCCAATTTCCTTTCCGAACTGCACTATAACTTCCAATTCCTGGGCCACTTGGTCCCCACCAATTTGGGTAATGCCAAAAAAGAGGTTTTAATTCGGAGGTTTCATTTTTTAAAAGCGGAACGAAACTTTTACCGTCAACTTTCTGAATAATCGATTTTGTATCAGAATTAGTTAATTCTAATATTGAGGGGAAAAAATCATCAATTATTACTGGATGATCAACTTTTTTAATATTGTTATTATTAAAAGGAGAGTATACAATCATGGGAACTCTTATTCCACCTTCATAAATAGATCCTTTACCGCTTTTTAATGGATAATTATGATTGTGCTTCTCCCCTTCTCTAACCACTGCACTTAGTCCTCCATTATCAGACATGAATATAATTATTGTATTATTTAAAATATTTTCATGTTTTAACTTTTTTAGAATGGAACCCAAGGCATGATCCATACTTTCGATCATTGAAGCATATTTAATTTCGGAACTTTCAAGACCTATATTTTGATATTTTTCAACAAAACGATTATCCTGCATTAAAGGGGTGTGGACATTGTATAAAGAAAAATAAAGGAAAAATGGAGATTTAGATTCAATAGGTTCCTTTAAATTTTCTAAAATTTCCAAGGTCAATGCTTCTGTCAAGAAAATATCTTGCCCATGATATTTTTCAAGTCCAGGAACTGCCCATATTTTATTTTTCAAATCATTATTTCCAAAATTATCAATACCCAAATAGCTTTGAGGTGCTCCTGCTGCATGTCCTGCAATGTTGACATCAAATCCAATATTTAAAGGATTTGAAGAAGGATATCCAATTGCTCCAAGGTGAGCCTTACCAGCATGAATAGTAAAATAACCGTTTTCTTTTAAAACTTGGGGAAGAGGAGTCGCTAATACTGAATTAGGAATTGAATCAGAAACTGACAATCCGTTGTAGTTCCAATTGGGAAAATTTAATGTATTATGATTTATTTCTGCAGGTTTTTTTACGTCAGGATGTAGAGTCCAATTAGTTACTCTATGTCTGGCAGCATTTATTCCAGTCATAAGACTAATTCTTGAGGGTGAGCAAACTGGAGTTGCATAAGCATTAGTAAATTTTACGCCCATTTCAGCCAATATTTCCATATTAGGAGTATTATAAAGCCTATTGAACTTGGTTTCCCTGTCCCAAAATGAAACTGAAGTGTCTTGCCAACCCAAATCGTCTACCAAAAATAAAACGATATTAGGCTTTACACTATCATTAGAATTCTTACAAGTAATAAATAAAAAAATAGTTAAAACACAAAAAAATCTATATAATGACATGGTTACAATATACGAAAATGAAAAAAAGTATAAATGTTAAGTTGACTTAACATTTTTTTATGTACATTTGTAAAGCTAACTTAACATGTAAAAATCAATGAAACTTAAAATTTTAAGAATTATGGCCATAATTATAGGATTAATCGGAACAACTTTATTTAATAGATTTATGGAGGGAGGGGCATTATTTATGTCTCTAATTCTAGTTTGTTTGTTAACATCAATTTTCTTTACTGTGAAATCTCTTTTCAATCTCAAAAAAAATATTGAAATTTCAAAAAAAATGCTTGAACATATAAGCGACAGTGGAACACTTGGATTAGCTTTAGGTGTAATGGGTTCATTTATTGGACTTATAACTGCCTTTGATGCTATTGAAGCTACCGGAGCTGGCGAACCTTCAATTATAGCTGGAGGATTAAAAGTTGCTTTGTTATCAACTCTATTTGGACTATTTACCTATTCTATCTCTAAACTTTCTATACTTACACTTAGAATTATTCAAAAATAAAATCATGTCACTGTCAAAAAAAGAAATATCAATTTTAATTGAAATTATATATTCAATTGTATTTGCATTAATATTCCTTCCTTATTTTTATGAAAACCAAGAAAAAAATCTGATTTTAATTGATGGTTTAATTGAAAAAATAGTACAAATTATAATATGTACCGTAATATATTTTTCTATTACCTATTCTGTATTAGAGGTTACTTTTAAAAAAAAGGAAACAAGAGACGAGAGAGACGATATGATAAATTCCAAATCCTATAAATTAGGTTATTTACTCTATGAATTATCATTATTTATTTTTATTGGATATGTATGTTCTAAATTTCAAGATAAGGAATTATTGAACCTAACAGGAAACCATGAATTATATAATAGCTTCCAATTAACAGATGGTGGAATTATTTTTTTAATTCTTGTACTTCTTGCATTTATATCTGTTATAAAGTCATTGTATCAGTTTTACTTATATAGAACCGTTTAAAATGATATTAAAAAATAACTTGAAAGAAATTAGGCAGAAAAAGGGTTTAACCCAAGAAGAACTAGGTACTAATGTTGGAGTTAGTAGACAAACAATTATTTCAATTGAAAGGTACAGGTACAAACCCACTCTTGAGCTCGCTATGAAAATAGCTGAACAACTTAATATTAGAATTGAAAAACTATTCTATTTTGAAAAACAATAAAACTAGAGTTAAATATTGTAAAATTTGCAAAAAAGATTTTTCAACTTTGTATAGAATTCAATACAAAGCCGTTAGACAATGGTTTTTTACATGTGAAAAGTGTTTAGAGACTGTAAAAAAAGACAACACATTCTACAGGTACGGAGGTACTTGGAAAAAATAATTAAATACTGTTATTCTTTGATATTTGTTCTTTAGTCTTAGCTAAAACTTGCATATCTTTTACAGTGTCTGTTTCGTCCATAATTTCACGACCTAATAAAGTTTCAATAATGTCTTCCATAGTTACAATTCCTGTAACAGTTCCATATTCATCTGTAACTATAGAAATATGTTCTCGATCTTTTATTAACCTATCAAAAACTTTAGGAATTAAGGATTCATAATTAGAAAAAATAGATTTTCTTTTTATTGAAACTAACTGAGAATTTCCATTTTTTTTAACAATTTGTTCCAAAATATTATCTTTCAAAACATATCCAGTTATATTATCCGTTTTTTTCGAATAAATCGGAATTCTTGAAAAGGATAATTTAGGATTTTTTTTATAAAAGTCTTCAATTGTTTCGGACTCTGATGCAATTTTCATTACAGAAAATGGAGTCATGATATTTCTAATTTTAACATCTTTAAACTTTACCATATTTTTGATGATATCTGATTCAGTCTCCTCAATAATACCCTCCTCCTCTGCTATTTCAGCCATAGTTGAAAAATCTTCTCTTGTAAATACATTATTGTTTTCTGACTTTCCAATTAGCCTTGTAAAAAACTGTAACAAAAATAATATACCTGAGTACCTAAAAAGTGGTATTATCGAGTTCAAAAAAATTGAAGTAAAACTGACTAGCTTATGCCAGTAAGTGGCTCCCAAAGTTTTAGGGATTATTTCTGAAACTAAAAGAATTAAAACAGTCATAACACTTGAAACAATTCCTACTACTATGTCCTCAGTCAAAAAAACACCAAATAACTCATATGAATTATTGTTTAGAGATGAATACACCTCCTTAGCTTGAACTCCAACCAATATTGCTCCAACAGTGTGAGCAATAGTATTTAATGTTAAAATAATAATTAATGGCTCATCAATATTATTTTTCATTTTTTGAAGGTTTTCTGCATATCTTTTGCCTTCGCTTATTTTTAATTTTAAAAAAGTTGAATTAACACTTAAAAGAACTGCTTCAAGAATAGAGCATAAAAAGGATAAAATAATTGTTAGGGTAACGTATAGAATTAGTAGATTCAAAGTATTTAAAGAATTATTTTAAAGTAAATATAACTCATTAGCTAATTATTTAAATGCTTTTATCAAATGTTTTTATATTATATCTTTAGCAAATGATTAAAACCAAAGGGGTTGAGTTTAATTACGATAATCAAGTATTTTTTAAATTTCAAGACATTAATTTAAAAAGCTCCGAAAACTTACTAATAATTGGTAGTTCGGGAATTGGAAAGACTACCTTATTACATTTATTAGCAGGTCTACTTGAATCTTCATCTGGATCTATTAAATTGTTTGAAAAAGAGCTTAGTGAATTATCTTCACATCAATTAGATAGATTTAGAAAAAATAATATTGGAATTGTATTTCAAAGACCCCATTTTGTCAATTCTCTAACAGTAAAAGAGAACCTTGAACTTGCGCAATATATAGCAAACAAAAAAGACAGCAATCGTATTGAAAATATTCTAAAGAACTTGAATATTTTGAATAAATCTGATAAAAAAACAAATCAACTAAGTCAGGGTGAAAAACAAAGAGCTTCAATAGCTCTTGCTATAGTAAATTCTCCAAAGTTAATTTTAGCTGATGAACCAACCTCTAGTTTAGATGATATTAATTGTGATAATGTTATAGAGCTCTTAAAAAAACAAGCAACAGATTTTGAAGCACAGTTAATCGTAATAACACATGACAGCAGATTAAAAAAACACTTTAAAAATTCCATTGAATTGTGAACATCTTTAAATTAAGTTTAAAAAATATTTTCAACAAACCTTTAAGCTCTACTATCAGTTTAGCTTTATTAATACTTGGTATTGGAATTATATCCCTTTTACTTCAATTAAATACATTAATTAAAGATCAAATGGATAACAATTTAAAAGGTATTGATATGGTTGTAGGTGCTAAAGGAAGTCCACTGCAATTAATCCTTTCATCTGTATATCATATAGATTCTCCAACCGGAAATATCTCTCTTAAAGAAGCAGAGAAAATTAGTAAAAATAGAATGGTTGGATCTAGTATCAAACTTCTTTATGGAGACAACTTTAAAGGATATAGAATTGTTGGTACAGAAAAAAAATTTATTGAATTATATAATGGAAAAATCAAAAAAGGGAAAAATTTAAGTAAACCATTTGAAGTCTTGGTAGGATCAAAAGTTTACAGCAAATTAAAAATTGATATTGGAGATGATTTAATTAGCTCACACGGTCTAAGAGAAACCGGAGAATCTCATGATGATAAATCATTTAAAGTTGTTGGGTTACTGGAACCTTCAAATTCTGTTATTGATCAATTAATAATTACTCTTCCACAGAGTGTTTGGGATGTTCATGGAAATCATAATCTTGAGGAAGAACATGAACACGATCAAGATGAAGAACATCAACATGACGATAGGGAAATTACTGCTATGCTAATTAAGTTTAAAAGTCCAATGAATATTATTCAATTTCCAAGGCAAATTAATGAAACTACAAACCTACAAGCCGCAGTCCCATCTTATGAAATATCTAGATTATTTAAACTTTTTGGATTTGGTATTGAAACTTTAAGCTATTTAGCATATTTAATTATAGTTGTTTCTGGTTTTAGTTTATTTATTAACTTATTTAATTCAATGAGAGAAAGAAAATATGAAATGGCTCTAATTAGAACTTTAGGTGCCTCAAGATTACAATTATCTACAATGATAATTTTTGAAAGTATAATTTTAACAATTAGTGGATTTATATTAGGACTATTATTTAGTAGATTTGGAGTGATGTTTGTATCTAGTCTAATGGAGGAAAGCATTAATTATAATTTGAGTTCCTTTAGGATTTTAAATGAAGAATACTGGCTACTATTATTATCTGTCATTATTGGTTTACTAGCTTCATTAATTCCAGCAGTTCAAGTTTACAAAATGAATATATCTAAAATATTAGCTGATGCGTAAAATAATTTTCATATTAGTGTTTTTTGTTTCCAATAGTATATTTTCTCAAATCGAAATTGATTGGTTAAAATTGAGAGATGTTTACTATAAATCCGAATATAGAGAAGAAATGTATGGATATTTTCAAATTCCATACTTTGGAGAAGAACTTGAATCACTTGACAACAAAGAAGTTAGAATTACAGGTTACATGCTTACCCTTGCACCTGATGAAGGTGTATTCGTATTATCTCAAAATCCATATGCAGATTGTTTCTTTTGTGGTTTTGGAGGTCCTGAATCAGCTATAGAATTGAGATTAAAACCTGGTTATGATGATTTTTTGATGGATGAACTTGTAACAGTAACTGGAATTCTTAGACTCCAGAGGGAAGATGTAAGCAGTGGAGTTTATATAATGGATAATGCTATTGCAATAAAAAAATAATTCTAATAAATTTAAAGTATGAGTAATAAACTGGAAAAAATTTTGTGGAATTTTAGATATATAACCGTCCTAGCAGTATTGCTTTCTATTATTTCTGCTTTTTCATTAATTGTATTGGGAAGTTGGGATATAATTCAGGCTGTAATTTTCTATAATCCTCTTTTTGACGATTCTATTTCGAATAATAATGAACTTTTATTTAAAATAATTTCAGCTATTGATTTATTTCTAATTGGAATTGTGCTATTAATATTTGGATTTGGTATATACGAATTATTTGTTAGTGAAATTGATTTTGCAAATGCAAAGTTTACAGAGTCAACATTAAAAATTAGAGATTTAGACCAATTAAAAAATAAAATAATCAAGGTTATTATTATTGTTCTAATAGTCAAGTTTTTTGAAAAAGTCCTTAAATATTCAGAAAACTTTACAACTCCAATGGATCTTCTATATTTTGGATTATCCATCCTATCCATCTGTTTGGGCTACTACCTTATTAATAGAAAATAAGTTAAGTATTGAATAAAATTATGATTTAGAACTTTTATACCTTTTTATTTCTCTTCTTTTCATCTCTTTAAATAAAACATCCTCATTGTAATCAACATCAAATCTATCTCTA
>Ga0209425_10004496_pt1 | contig 14149 bp, 15 predicted proteins | sample COG_05_FD_184749 | JGI IMG/M metagenome (GOLD analysis project Ga0209425, IMG submission 184749) | Pelagic Microbial community sample from North Sea - COGITO 998_met_05 (SPAdes) (version 2) | ecosystem: Environmental > Aquatic > Marine > Neritic zone/Coastal water | place: Helgoland, sampling... | reverse complement strand
ACGAGAAAAAAAATTTATATTATCTCCAATCTAAATCTTCTTAAATCTCAATTTAAAAAATTAAATTATAAAATAAAATTATTAAAAGTTAATAATATTCATGAAAATATTGATACACACATGCTTAAAGTATTAAATGTAGATCTTAAATTTAAAAATCCATTTAATGTACCTATTGCTGCTGCCTCTAAATTTATAAAAAAATCATTAAATCATGGGCACAGCCTAGCTCTAAAAAATGATATAAAAGGCTTAATAAATTGTTCAATTAATAAATCTTTACTTAGTAAAAATAATATTGGCGTTACAGAATATTTAGCTAAAAAATGTTTTGTAAAAAATAATTCAGAAGTTATGTTAATCAGCAATAATAAACTTGCTGTAAGTCCAATAACTACTCATATTGATATTAACAATGTTTCTAATGCTATCAATTCAAAAATAATTAAAAACAAAATTAAAACCATACAAAAATGGTTTATGGAAAAATTAAACAAACAGCCAAAAATAGCTATACTAGGTCTTAATCCACATAATAGTGAATTTCGATTATCTAGCAAAGAATTTAAGATAATAATTCCTGCAATTCAAACTTTAAAAAAAGAAGGCACAAATATTAATGGACCATTTTCAGCTGACACTATCTTTATAAGTGATTACAAGAAGTACGATGTCATTGTTGGAATGTATCATGATCAAGTTCTTTCCCCGTTTAAAGCTTTATTTAAATTTGATGCAATAAATATTACTTTAGGACTTAAATACCTAAGAGTTTCTCCAGATCATGGAACTGCTACAGACTTAATTGGAAAAAATAAAGCCAATCCCAAAAGCTTAATTCAGTCCATAAAGTTTATTAATAATTTTATTAAATGAATTTTTTAAAAAAATCACTTGGTCAAAATTTTTTAATAGATAAAAATGTAATTAAGAAAATAGTTAATTTAGTAGGAGTTAATAATAAAAATATAATTGAAATTGGCCCTGGTAAAGGTGCTCTCACAAATGAAATACTAAGAAGAAAACCAAAATCTTTATCGATTATTGAGAAAGACAAAAATTTAGCAGATAATCTGAAAATCTCTTATAAAAAAAATAAAAATGTTAAAGTATATGAAGAAGATATTTTAAAATTTAATATTGAAAAAATAGTTTATGAGGATTCAATTATATTCGGAAATTTACCTTATAATATTTCTTCTCAAATACTTGTTAAGTTATTAAAGTTTAAATTCTGGCCACCAAAGTTTAATAATTTAATTTTAATGTTTCAAAAAGAATTAGGAGATAAAATTATTGGGAAATTTAATACTAATGGATATGGTAGGCTTTCTATTTTATCTAATTATAAACTTAAATTACTAAAAAAATTTTTTATTTCTCCAAACTGTTTTTTTCCAAGACCAAAAGTAACTTCTGTAGTTCTACATTTAAAACCTATAGTTAATAAATCTTTTAAAATTAAAAATATTAAAAATTTAGAAGAAGTAACAAATATAATGTTTTCTAATAAAAGAAAAATGATAAAAAAAAATATAAAGAAAGTTGTCAATGATGAGGAAATTAAAACAATTAAAGATTTAAACCTTAATCATCGCCCTTCTGAAGTAAAACCAGAGATTTATTATAAAATTACTGAATTTTATGAAAAGTAAATAATTTATTTTTTTCTACTTTAACAATTTTTTCTAATTGCTTAAAGCACACTTCAAGATTTTTGTTAATAATTATATAATCGTAATCATTCCAATGCTTAACATCTTCATCGAATGAATTAAATCTCTTTTCAATTTCTTTAGTAGTGTTTTGATTTCTTTTAATTAATCTTTTTTTAAGCTCATCTTTATTGTCAGTTATTAAAAATATTTTTACAAGATTAAGATTTTTGAAAATAGACAATTGTTTCGTGCCTTGCCAATCAATATCAAAAATAATATCGTTTTTTTTAATTAATTCGTCTACATTTTTTTTTAAAGTTCCATAATAATTCTCAAATATCTTTGCATGCTCATAAAAATGGTTATTCATTATCAACTGTTCAAATTTTTTATGAGATACAAAATGATAATCAACGCCATCTACTTCGTTGGTTCTAGGTAATCTCGTTGTATGAGAAACCGAAATCTGAAAAGAAGGATATTTTTGTTGTATTTTTTTAGTTAATGTAGTTTTTCCTACACCAGATGGAGATGAAAGAATAACCATGATATTTGATTTACCATCTATCATGTTGATGTAGTGTATTTTTAGCTTGCTTTGCTTTCAATAAATTTAATTGCATCACCTACAGTTAAAATCTTTTCTGCTTCACTATCAGAAATTTCTGAGCCAAATTCTTCTTCAAAAGCCATCACTAATTCAACAGTATCTAAACTGTCAGCACCTAAATCATCAATAAAACTAGCTTCTTCTGTAACTTTTTCTTCCTCGATACCTAAATGATCTGCAACTATTTTTTTTATCTTATTTTTAACATCGTCTGACATGAAATCCTTTCGTGTTTATTTATTTTCTTATTAAATTATTAATGAGAATTGTCAAGCCATATACATTCCACCATTAACATGTACCGTTTCGCCATTAATATAATTAGCCATATCTGATGATAAAAAAGCTACACAATTTGATACGTCTTCTCCCGTTCCAAGATTTCCTGATGGGATTTTGCCAATAAGAGTTTTTTTAAATTCTTCATCAATTTTGTCAGTCATTTCTGTTTTTATAAAGCCAGGGGACACACAATTAATATTAATGCTTTTTCTTGCATATTCTATTGCTAAGGTTTTTGAATATGCAACTATACCAGCCTTTGACGCTGCATAGTTTGCTTGACCAAGATTTCCCGTATGACCTACGATCGAAGTTATATTAACTATTTTGCCATATTTTTTTTTTAACATTTTTTTTATTGCAAACTTACACATTAAAAAACTTGAAGTTAAGTTAATATCTAAAACTTTTTTCCAGTTCTCTTCTGATAATCTAATTGAAAGATTATCCAAAGTAATGCCAGCGTTATTTATTAGTATTTCAATTCCCTCTAATTTTTTATCTATTTTATCAATAAAGGCTTCAATATCTTTATGCTCATCAAGTTTAAATTTTTCAATATGAATTTTAGGATATTTATTTTTTAAGTCATTAAGTTTTTTTTCATTAGTTCCACTAGCAACAATTAAAGCTCCTAAATTATGAAATTTATCTACTAGACAATTCCCTATTCCACCCGTGGCACCTGTAATTAAAACTTTTTTATTTTTTAAATTCATTTTTTAAATTTTTAATATCAGCTATTGAGTTAATTGAAAAGCAGTTTGATTCTTTAATCGTTCTTTTAACCATTCCCGTTAGAGCCTTTCCAGGTCCTATTTCAATAAAGTTTTTAACACCTGTTTTTGACATTTTAATTATAGTTTCACGCCATCTAACTGTTGAAAAAATTTGATCAATTAATAATTTCTTAATGTTGTTTGGGTTATTTTCTATTTCTGCTGTCACATTGTTAATAATTTTAAACAAAGGTTTATTAAAATTTATATTACTGATTTTCATTTTCATTTTTTCAGCAGCAGGTTTCATTAATGTGCAATGAAAAGGTGCGCTCACTTTTAACGGGATAGATTTAATTTTTTTTTCTTTTAATGAAGATTGAAATAATTTTATACTATCAATATCGCCACTCACTATTACTTGACCTACTGCGTTATCATTAGCTATTTCACAAACACCTTTTATATTTTTTTGAACATTAATTAATTCACTAATTTCTTCAACTTTTAAACCAAGTACTGCAATCATGCTCCCTTGTCCAATAGGAACTGCTTCTTGCATCGCTTTTCCTCTTTCATGAAGAAGGTATAAAGCGTCTCTAAAATCTAATGCGCCAGAACAAACTAAAGCTGTATATTCGCCTAACGAATGTCCTGCAAAGTACTTAAAAGGATTAAAATCTAAATTAAATTCTTTTTCTAAAACTTTAAATATTGAATAACCTACTGTTAAAATTGCTGGTTGAGTATTTTGTGTTAGTTGTAATTCACTTTCTGGTCCCTCAAGAATTATTTTTGAAATTGAATGGTTTAGGGTTTCATCAGCTTGTTTAAAAATATTTTTAACTAGTGCAAAATTCTCCAAAAATTCAGATCCCATACCAATTGCTTGTGATCCTTGCCCCGGAAATAATAAAGCGTTCATTTTATAAGTTTATTCAATAATTATTAGTATTGCTATAATTTTTCATTATAGTATAAACCAGTTTTTATTAATATTTAACAAAACTTATTTAACATAGTAAAATATGGCTTTCTACGAAAATACAATAGTTGCCAAACAAGACTTGGCTGAAAAAGATTTAAAAACTATTAGAGATAAATATAACGAAATTATCAACAGCTCATCTGGTAAAGTTGTAAAGATAGAAGAATGGGGCCTTCTGAACTTAGCTAACAAAATCAAAAACTATAAAAAAGGTTTTTACATACATTTTAAATTTCAAGGAAATAGCAGTACGCTAAATGAGTTTGAAAAAAAAATAAAGATTGACGCTGCAGTAATTAGACATTTAACTGTAAAATACAAAAAATTAGATACTGAAAAAGAATATTTTAAAAATGAAAAGAAAAAATAAAAAATTTCAAAAGAAAAGCACTAATTCATTAAACAAACTCAGTTTATTTCAAAAAAATGATGGAAAATTTTCAAAAAAATGTCCGCTATCAATTAAAAATGCTCCTGTAATAGACTATAAAAATATCAGCTTATTGAAAAAATACATGTCCGATAATGGAAAAATTATGTCTTCAAAAATTACATCTGTCTCCTACAGTAAGCAAAAAAAATTAACTAGAGAGATAAAAAAAGCAAAAATCTTAGGGCTTATATAAAATGGAAATTATTTTATTAGAAAATATTCTTAATTTAGGCAATATCGGGGATAAAGTTTCCGTTAAAAATGGTTATGGAAGAAACTTTCTTTTAAAAAAAGGAAAAGCATTAAGATTTAATAAAGATAATCAAGATTTTGTTAATAAAAAAAAGGATGAACTGAACAAAAAGAACACTGAAATTAAAAATAAATACAAAGAAATTACAAAATTAATTAATAATAAAACTTTTACATTCAATAAAGAAAGTAAAGAAAATGGTGAGTTATACGGCTCTGTAAAACCTAAAGAAATTACAAATTTAATTAAAGAAAAAGCAAATGTTGAAGTCGGTCCATCACAAATAATTTTAAAAGAAGATTTGAGTAAAATTGGTATTTTTAAAGCTGAAATTAATTTCCATTCTGACGTGAAAGCAACTATCTCCATCAAAATCGATAAGATACAATCAAAATAACTTTTCCACAGAAAGAGAAAAGTAGTGTGTAACTTTTCTCTTTATCACTCACATCATTAAACTAATATAGTTTTGTGAAAGAAATAAAATCACTTCAAAATAATTTAGATAATAAACAACCTTCAAATTTAGAGGCAGAACAAGCTCTATTAGGTTCTATTTTAGTTAATAATGATATTATTGATGAAGTTTCATCCTTTCTTGATTCATCTTTAAACTCTATTTTTTATGACCCTGCGCATGTAAAAATTTATGAAGTTATTAAAAATTTAAATAGTAAAGGGATGATAGCTAACCCAATAACTTTAAAAAATTTTTTTGAAAAAGATAATATGCTTGATGAAGTTGGAGGTACCGAATATCTTGTTAAGCTTACAAGATTTTCAAGTTCTGTCAAACAAGCAGTAGACTACGCAAAAGTTATTCACGAAATGTACTTGAGAAGAGAGTTGATGTTAATATCGGATCAGCTTTCTGCGGACACTATAAATACAAATTCACAAGAACAAAACGCTGAAAAAATAATTGAAGATACAGAAAAATCTCTTTACGAATTAGCTGAAAGAGGAAGTTTTTCTCAATCATTTATTAAATTTGATAAAGCTTTAGATCAAACTATTGAAATGGCTACATTAGCTATGAAAAGTGATCAAGGAATTGTTGGTGTACCAACAGGACTTACAGATTTAGATGAAAAATTAGGTGGTTTGCATAAATCTGATTTAGTAATTTTAGCTGGAAGACCTGGAATGGGTAAAACTGCTTTAGCAACAAATATATCATATCACGCTGCTCAAAATATTTTAAGTAGACAAGTAGATTCTTCAGTTGCTTTTTTTTCATTAGAAATGTCATCTGAGCAATTATCTACTAGAATATTATCAGAACAAGCGCGAATTAAATCAGATGACATAAGAAAAGGTAAAGTTACTGAAAGCGATATAAATAGATATATCGAAGCTTCAAGAAATATCTACAATCTTCCATTATTTATTGATGAAACTCCTGCTATCACAATATCAACGTTATGTAACAGAGCTAGAAGAATTAAAAGACTGCATGGCTTAAGTCTAGTTGTAGTTGATTATATTCAACTAATGAGGGCGCCAAGCTCAAATAATAGAGGAGATAATAGAGTTCAAGAAGTTTCAGAAATAACACAAGGACTTAAAGCTCTAGCTAAAGAATTAAAGGTTCCTGTTTTAGCTTTATCTCAGCTATCAAGAGCCGTGGAGTCTAGAGATGATAAAAAACCACAATTATCCGACTTAAGAGAGTCTGGATCAATTGAGCAAGATGCCGATGTTGTGATGTTTGTATATAGAGAAGCTTATTATTTAGAAAATAAACAACCTAAACTGGGTTCTATAGAGCATGCAGAATGGCAATCAAAAATGAATGATGTGAATGGATTAGCAGATATTATTTTAGGTAAACAAAGACATGGTCCTACAGGCACGGTTAAGGTAGAGTTTGAAGGTATTTATACAAAATTCAAAGATTTGACTAGTAATTAGCCTAAATTTTTACTTTAGTTATAAAAAAATTAAGATATATCTGAAATATTCTCATGTTTGCTTATATTTATAAAAAATTAGTAATAGATTTTTCCAAAATAACTTTACTTTTTTTGACATCTTTAATTGTCATTTCACTTTATCAAGCAAAAAACTTTAATCTTGATGCTTCATCTGATGCGCTTTTGCTAGAAGGAGATCCTGACCTAAAATATTTAAGAGAGATAAATCAAACATATGGTTCTAAAGATTTTTTAGTTTTAACTTATACTCCGGTTTTAAGTTTTATAGAAAAAGAAACCATTCTTAATCTTCAGTTACTTAAATCTAAAATTGAAAAACTAACATGGGTAGATAGCGTTACAACTATTATTGATGTTCCTCTCTTAAAAAGTACTGATGAAAACTTAATGGAGAGATTGAAGAATTATAAAACTTTAGCATATCCTGAAATTGACAGAAGACGAGGATTTGATGAAATAATAAATAGCCCGATTTATAAAAATTACGTTATTAGTGAAGATGGAAAAACATCTGGAATTGTTGTCTATTTAAAAAAAGATGAAAGGCTAACTGAATATATTAATGTAAAAAATAAATATTATAACCAGCTAAAAGAGTCAACTTTATCAAATGAAGAAAAAATAAAATATAAAAAATTTCTACGTGAATATGAGGATTATAAAAATTTATATAATTTAAGAAATCATCAAAACATTACTGAAATTAGAGATGTAATAAATAAATATGGAGAAAATGCTAAAATATATTTAGGAGGAATCCCTATGATTGCTGATGATATGATGTCCTATATTAAAAGTGATATAGTTGTTTTTGGAATAGGAGTTTTCATATTTATAATAATTACGCTTTGGTTAATTTTTAGAAACTTTAAATGGGTAGCAATGCCTTTGATGGGTTGTGCAACGTCAGTAATAATAATGATTGGTCTATTAGGATTAATTGGTTGGAAAGTAACTGTAATCTCATCAAACTTTATTGCCTTAATGCTTATATTGAATATGGCTATGAATATTCATTTAACTGTTAGATTTTTACAATTACAAAAAGAGTTACCTCAATTAGAAAATAGTAAGATCGTACTTGAAGCCAGCAAAAAAATGATACTTCCAATTCTTTACACTGTCCTAACTACGATATGTGCATTTTTATCTCTAGTTTTAAGTGGAATAAAACCTATAATAGATTTTGGGTGGATGATGACAGTGGGATTAATAATTTCTCTTTTAGTGACTTTCTTGCTTTTACCTTCTTTACTCAACATATTTGCCTCAGACAATGAGATAAACATAAAAGACACCGAAAAATCTTTTATCACTTCTGCATTAGGTTCTTTTACAAAAAATAACAGATTTTTAATCTTTGGCTCAACTATAGTGATAATTATATTTAGTATAATTGGTATTTCAAAGCTTGAAGTAGAAAATAGTTTTATAAATTACTTTGATAAAGAAACTGAAATTTATAAAGGTATGAAAAAAATTGATGATCATTTAGGTGGTACTACTCCTCTAAATATTATTTTAAATTTTCCAATAAAACAAAAGCTTAATGATGAAGATGATGAGTTTTCTGAATGGGAAGAAGAAGATACAGAGAATGAAGATAAAGCTAAGTACTGGTTCACAAGAGATAAGATGGACAAAATCATTAAAGTTCACGATTATCTTGATTCATTGCCTGAAATTGGAAAAGTATTGTCTTTTGGTTCAATTTTAAGAGTAGCGGAAGATCTAAATAATAAAGAATTACAAAGTCTAGAAATAGCAGTCTTATACAGTAAAATACCTTCAATTATTAAAAAGGAAATAGTTACACCTTATATTTCGGTCGAAAAAGATCAGGCAAGAATAAGTGTAAGAGTTAAAGACTCAATGGAAAATTTAAAAAGAAATGATTTGATAAAAAAAATAAATTCAGACTTAAATAAAAAATTAGGTTTTGAAAAAAATGAATTTAAACTAGCAGGAGTTCTAATTTTATTTAATAATCTTTTACAAAGTTTATTTAAATCTCAAATACTTACCTTAGGCTTTGTGATGATAGGAATTTTTTTAATGTTTCTTATTTTATTCAGAAATATCACACTTTCTTTTATAGGTGTAGTGCCTAATTTTATCGCAGCTTTTTTTATTCTTGGAATTATTGGATTACTGGGTATTCCTTTGGATATGATGACCATAACGATTGCAGCTATTACAATCGGTATAGCGGTTGATAATAGTATACATTATATCTATAGATTTAAAGAAGAGTTTAAAAGTATAAATGATTATAATAAAACTTTAGATAAATGTCACAGCACTGTTGGTATTGCAATTTTGAATACTTCGATAACTATTGTCTTTGGTTTTTCCATTTTAGTATTATCTAATTTTATACCTACTATCTATTTTGGTGTATTCACTGGCATAGCTATGTTATTAGCTATGATTTCAGTTTTAACCTTATTACCAAAATTGTTAATTACATTTAAACCCTTTGGAGAAGGGAATAGTAACTTTCTCTAATGGGTGAGTTTTTTAATAATATTTATAGTAGCTTAAATTTATTTGATTTATTTTTTTCATTAATAATAATTTACAATGTAATTCAGTGTTTTTTAAAAGGGTTTTCTTTAAGTTTAATTTCATTTATTAAATGGGTCATATCAGCAATAGCAACCATCATATTAGTTCCAAAATTTCAACCTGTAGTTAGTAATTATATTGAGTCTGATTTTATTAACAACATCGGCCTAGGAATTGGTATTTTTGTTTTTACTCTTTTTTTTGCTATACTTGTTGGCAAGGCATTGAATAGAGCTGTCACATGGACTGGAGTTGGGTCAATCGATAGAGCTTTTGGCTTTATGTTTGGTTTTTTCAAAGGATATATTGTTTCTGTTTGCTTATTTTCTCTTTTAAATTGGTTTTATCCATATGATAATTGGGGTATATCAGCAGAGAGTGCGGTTACATTTAATTTAATAAATAAGGGAAATAAAGTTTTATTAGAGGAATTTCCGTCCAATGAAGATTTTATAGATACCAAAGAAAAAATTGAAAAAATTTAATTTAGATAAATTAAAAGAAGAATGTGGTATTTTTGGAGTATCAAATCACATGGACGCCTCTGCTTTAGTTGCTCTAGGATTGCATGCACTACAGCATAGAGGTCAAGAAGGTTGTGGAATAGTTTCTTATGATGGAAAAAGTTATCATTCTGAAAAAAGGCAAGGTTTAGTTGGAGATCATTTTACAGATTCTGAGACACTATTAAAATTACCAGGCGATTTTGCTATTGGGCACAATCGTTATTCTACTACTGGCGAGACTTCATTAAGAAATATACAGCCTTTTTTTGCAGATTTACACATGGGTGGTTTAAGCGTAGCACACAATGGCAACTTGACAAATGCACTTTTACTCAGAGAGGCTCTAGTAAAAAATGGTGCAATTTTTAGAACAACAAGTGATACGGAGACTATTGTTCAGCTAATAGCAAAATCAAAAAGAGATAAATTTACAGATAAATTAATAGAAGCACTTTTCCAAATACAAGGTGGTTATTCTCTTGTTTTATTAACAAATAAAAAATTAGTAGGAGTAAGAGATCCATTCGGTATTAGGCCTTTAGTAATTGGTAAATTAAAAAATTCTTATATTTTTGCATCTGAGACATGTGCGTTAGATATTGTGGGAGCGACCTTTGTAAGAGAAGTTGAAAATGGAGAAATTGTAATTATTGAAAACGAAAAACTAGAAAGTGTTAAACCATTTCCAGTGCAAAAATCAAGACCTTGTGTTTTTGAATATATTTATTTTGCGAGACCAGATAGTGTAATCAACGGTAAATGTGCATATGAATATAGAAAAGATTTAGGCAAAGAACTGGCTAAAGAAACTGATCTAAACGCTGATTTAGTTGTACCTGTCCCAGATTCTGGAGTTCCAGCAGCTCTAGGCTACGCAGAGTACTCCAAAAAAAAATTTGAACTTGGTTTAATCAGAAACCATTACGTTGGCAGGACTTTTATTGAGCCAACACAAAGGATTAGAAGTTTAGGTGTTAAATTAAAGTTAAGTTCAACAAAAACTATAGTAAAAAATAAATCAATTATTTTGATAGATGATTCACTAGTTAGAGGCACAACATGCTTTAAAATTGTTAAAATGCTTTATGAAGCAGGTGCAAAAGAAGTGCATGTAAGAATTGCTTGTCCCAAAATAAAATACCCTGATTTTTATGGAGTAGACATGCCAACAAAAGAAGAACTATTAGCTCATAAAAAAACTACAGCAGAAATGGGCGAATATATTAAAGCTAAAAGTCTCAGTTTTCTTAGTTTGAAGGGTCTATATAAAGCTCTAACAGGAGAGATAAGAAATTCAAATTATCCACAATTTAGTGATCATTATTTTACAGGAGAGTACCCTATTAAGCCTCAGGACAAAATTCAGGGACTAAAAATAAAACAACTCTCACTTTTGAGTGGGAAGTCAAACAACTAATCAATGATATAAATTTTATTTTTTTTATCTAAAAATACAATTGATCCATCGCTAAATATGGGGTCTGCATTAAGTTTAGATGGCAATTTATTAATTTCTTCAATTTCTCCTTTAATATTAAATTTTATATAATATGAATTTTCTAAAAAGATATACAATTTTTTATTAGCCATAAATAAGTTTCTGAAATCAGCAATTTTTTTTTTTGTGTCTAAAAATTCAGCAATTTTTTTATTTAAGTCATGAGAGTAAATAATCTTACCGTCAGTTAAATTAATACATATTAAAAAGTTTTCTTTATTTATTACAAAAATGTAGTCAGAAATTGCTAAAGGTTTTATTAGAAAAGATATATCGTTTTTATAAATTATTGAGCCATCGTTAGCATTTAAAATATACATAAAATCATTTGAGGAAAGTACTAATCTATCTTTATGATTGATTATTTCGCTACCAACAAATAAGTTGTTCACAATTGGGTCTAAAGATTTATTTATATTTAAATACCAAACAATTTGTAATTTATTTTGATCGATGGCATAAATTGACCCGTAGTTATTTAGGTAAAATAAATATTTATTATTTGCTGATAAATTATTTATAAATTCATTTTTAATTAATGTTTCCTCTGTAGGTATTAACTTTATTATTTCTCCATTATTCTTATTTATAAATAAAAGATCATTATTTTGATTAGAAGCAACAAGTTTATTTTTTAATATTTTCAAATTTGATCTAAATGGAACTTTAAAATTTTTAGCCCAAATGATTTTTTTAATCTTATAATTATAAGCGTAAGAATACCCAATATTATCTGAAACATAAATTATATTATCTTCAATAATTAAATTTAAAGATTTATCTATATTCTTATATTTTTTTTTATAAAAATTAAATTTATCTATAACTTCATTATCAATAATAGAAAAAATTAAAATATTTCCTTTTAAATCTGTAGTAACTATATTATCATTTTCTAGAAGTATTCTTTTATTTACATTGTATTTTGTAATTTTCTTACCTTTAAAAATAATTTTTTTTGAGTCCGTATAATAAAAATTTTCAAAATTATTTGTATTATTATAAAATATATCTTCCCAATTATTTTTTTTTGTTTCATTTGGAATACTAAATACAAAATTTTTTTTAATATTAATAGATTTTTTAAAAGGTTTTTTTGAAACTGACAGAGTTTCAAAATCACTAAATGTACTTTTGTCTTTTTTTGAAATGGTATTTTCGTTTTTCCAAATACCAGTTTTATTATCGAAAGAACAATTTTGAAAAATGATTAAAATTATTAAAGAGTAAAATAATTTCATTATTATAAGATTATTCAGAGATCGTTTCTTTAGCCAATGTCTCTAAATTTGATTTATCATCTATTAATTTTTTTAATAATTTATTACCCTCTTGCGGGTATGACGCTTTTATTAAAAATAATGCTTTTTTAAAAATTAATAAGTCTTTTTGTTCTTTTGATATATTCGTTTCCTCTAATAATTTAAAATAGTTTAAAACTTTATTTGTATCTAAGATTAAATTGTTTTCGATTATTGCATTTAAAGCTAGAATTGCGTAAAAATTATTTTTGCTTAAAATAATTTCATTATATAATTTTGTTGCATTATCTTTTTTTTTTTCTGCTAGATATAATCCGGCTGAAATATACTTTTCAGAGATTATAATATTTTTTTTTTCATTTTTATGCTTTATAAAAGTAAATGAAATTATTATTATTATTAATGCCAAGAAAAAAAAGTATATCTTGCGTCTATTAGAGCTATAAAAATTCGCCAATCTATTTTTAATATCTATGCTATTTTCTTCGTTATTATTCATGAAAAAAGTTTTTTATTGTTGGGAATTTTACTAATTTAACATCTCTAGTATATTTTTTTACAGCTTTTTCAATTATTCTGTTTAAGTTTGCGTATTTTTTAACAAATTTTGGATAAAAACCGCTAATACCAAGCATGTCATCCGTAACTAATATTTGCCCATCACAGTATGAGGAAGAACCTATGCCTATTGTTGGTATTTTTAAGTTAGAAGTAATTAGCTTAGATGCTTTTGGTGACAGACATTCAAGTACTATTGAAAATGCACCCGCCTTTTCTATTGATAAGGCCTCGATTAATAATTTATTTACTTTATCCTGAGTGTTGCCTTGAACTACAAATTTTTTTTTAAATTGAGGTGTGTATCCAATATGTCCCATTACCGGTATTTTTTTTCTTACTAAGTGTTTAATTATATTAAAGTTATTATTATTACTTTCTATTTTTACAGCATCACAAGAAGTTTTTTTTATTATCAGTTTTGCATTTTTTTCAGCAATTTTAACATTAACATAAGAGTTCTTTGGCATGTCAATTACAAGTAAGGATTTTTTAATTCCTTTTTTTACACTTAATGTGTGTTGTATAATATTCTCTAAAGTAATTTTATGTGTATTCTTATGTCCATACAAAACATTTGCCATTGAGTCACCCACTAACACAATATCACAATAATTATCTAAAATTTTTGCTATACTTTTGGAGTAAGCTGTTAAGCAAACAATTTTAACTTTATTCTTTTTTTTTAAAATTTTTTTTATTTTGTTATTCATTATTCTAATTCGATTGTGCTAGGTGGTTTTGATGTTATATCATAAACAACCCTGTTTATACCTTTTACATTATTGACGATTTTATTAGAAATTTTAGCTAAAAAATTTTTAGGAAAACTAAAATAATCAGCCGTCATACCATCTTCAGAGGTTACTGCTCTTAA
>Ga0209425_10004490_pt1 | contig 14165 bp, 15 predicted proteins | sample COG_05_FD_184749 | JGI IMG/M metagenome (GOLD analysis project Ga0209425, IMG submission 184749) | Pelagic Microbial community sample from North Sea - COGITO 998_met_05 (SPAdes) (version 2) | ecosystem: Environmental > Aquatic > Marine > Neritic zone/Coastal water | place: Helgoland, sampling... | reverse complement strand
ATTACTTGAAGCTCAAAGATTAGAGGAAAGAACTAAATTTGATTTAGAAATGATTGAAGCCACAGGTTCTTGTGCGGGAATTGAAAACTATTCAAGATTTTTATCAGGAAGAAAACCTGGAGAACCACCCCCTACTCTTTTTGAATATTTTCCTGATAATACTTTAATTTTTGTTGATGAGTGTCACGTTACAGTTCCTCAATTAAATGGAATGTATAAAGGTGACCGGTCAAGAAAAAGTAATCTTGCAGAATACGGATTTAGATTACCATCATGTATGGATAACAGACCATTAAAATTTGAAGAATGGGATGCAATGAGAACTCAAACTGTTTTTGTATCTGCCACTCCAGGGCCTTGGGAGCTAAAACAAACAAAAAATAAATTCGTAGAACAGGTAATTAGACCTACTGGTTTAATTGATCCGCCAGTTGAAATTAGACCTGCAAAAAATCAAGTGGATGACTTAATGCATGAATGTGTAAAAGTAATTAATAATAACTATAGAGTCCTAGTAACTACTTTGACCAAAAAAATGGCTGAAGATCTCACAGAATATTTGCACGAAAACGGTATCAAAGTTAGATACATGCACTCAGATATCGACACTCTTGAAAGAATAGAAATTATGAGAGATTTAAGACTTGGTGTATTTGATGTTTTGGTAGGAATTAATTTACTTAGAGAAGGACTTGATATTCCTGAGTGCGCATTAGTTGGAATTTTAGATGCTGACAAAGAAGGTTTTCTAAGATCTGAAACTTCCTTAATACAAACAATTGGAAGAGCTGCAAGAAACCTTGAGGGTAAAGTTATTCTTTACGCAGATAAAGAGACAAAAAGTATTAAAAATGCAATTAAAGAAACAGATAGAAGAAGAGATATTCAAGTAGCTTACAATAAAAAACATAAAATCAGCGCATCAAGTATTAAAAAAGAAATTGGGGATGTTCTTGAAAGTGTTTATGAGAAAGATTATGTAAAAGTCGGAACAGATAAGAATATTGGTGGCAATCTTAAAAAACATTTAAAATCTCTAAATAAAAGAATGAAAGAGTCTGCAACTAACCTGGAGTTTGAAGAGGCTGCTAAAATTAGAGATGAAATTAGAAAACTTGAAGCATCCGAGTTAGAAATTACTTTAAATCCTAAGATAAAAAAATATAGTTCAAATAATAAAATTTATCCAAAGGGAAGATCAACAATGGGTCTGCCTGGTACCAGGGCACAAAAAGGTAAAAAAAAATGGAAGCAAATAAAATAATTATTACCGGTGCAGCTACAAGAATGGGAGCTGCTATAGCTAAGAAGCTTTCTGGCCCGCAGGTTGAAATTGTTATTCATTATAACAAATCCAAATCTAGTGCTGAAAAACTTAAAAAAGAATTAATTAAGAATAAAACTAGAGTTTACTTGATTAAAGGTGATCTTTCCAAAGAAAATGATTTAAAAAAAATTATCAAATTTTCAAAATCAAAACTTAAATATTTTGATTGCTTAATAAACAATGCTTCATTATTTGAAAACGATAATTTAAGAAATTTTACTTCAAAAAGCTGGGGTCAACATCTAGATATTAATTTAAAAGCTCCTGCCTATTTAACTAAAGAATTTTCTAAAAATATACGAGGTAAAAATAATAATATTATCAATATAATTGACCAAAGAGTTTTTAAATTAACTCCATTTTTTTTCTCATATACATTAAGTAAAACTGGGCTTTATACTTTAACGAAAACTAGTGCTATGAGTCTTTCCCCAAACATTAGAGTTAATGGAATAGCCCCAGGTCCAACAATCAAAAATAAAAGACAAACTGACAAACACTTTAAAAAACAATATTTAGCGACACCTTTAAAGCAGCAAGTAAATGTTAAGGAGATCTGTAATGCAGTTGACTTTTTTATTAAAAACAGTTCTATTACTGGTCAAGTTTTAGCAATAGATAGTGGACAAAATTTAAACTGGCAAACCCCAGATGTAGTAGGAAAAGAATGAAAAAAAATAATCTTAAAATTGTAAAATTAGATAAAAATAAAAGCTTATTTAATTATGAAAAGAAAATTCTAATAAAAGAGCTAACATTAGATTTAAAACTTGGTTATTACGAATTCGAAAAAGAAAAACCACAAAAAGTAAAATTCAGTCTTGAGATTGATTATGAGGATAAAAAACCAACAAGTGATAAGGATATCAAATCTATCGTAAATTATGGGCAGGTAGTAAAACTGATCAAAAAACTTACTAAAAATAAGCATTATAATTTTTTAGAGACACTTGCAGAAGATGTCTTCGATGTTTTGTTTAGAGATAAACGTATAGGTAAAATAATGCTTCAAATTGAAAAACTTGAGATATTAAAAGAATGTTCATCCGTTGGTATTCAAATTACCAAAAAGAGAAGTCATGAAAAGCTCTGAACTTGGAAAAGAAGTAATTAAAAAAGAACTTCCATTAATTCCTAAAAGTCCTGGTGTATATAGAATGCTTAATCATAAAGATGATATTCTTTATGTAGGCAAAGCTAAAAACCTTCCAAATAGATTAAAGAGTTATGTAGCTGAAAAAAATCATATTATTAGAACTGAAAGAATGTTGTCACAGACATTTAAGCTGGAGATAACAACAACAGCTAATGAAAGTGAGGCTTTACTTTTGGAAGCAAATTTAATCAAAAAGTATAAACCAAAATTCAATATTCTTTTAAAAGATGATAAATCTTTTCCATTCATATTTATTGGTGAAAAAGATCAATGGCCAAGAGTTATGAAACATAGAGGAAAAAAAGATAAAGAAGGTTTTTATTTTGGTCCATTTGCATCAGCAGGTACAGCAAACTGGACTATTAAAATGCTTCAAAAAATATTTCAACTTAGAGTTTGTGATGACGGGACTTTTAAAAATAGAAAGAGACCGTGTATTCTTTATCAAATAAAAAGATGCTCTGGTCCATGCGTGGGATATATAGAGAAAGATGATTATAAAAAATCAGTTGATCAAGCGATTCAATTTGTATCAGGAAAATCTAGAGATATTCAAAAAAATCTTTCAAGAGAAATGGAAGCTGCAAGTGAACAACTTGATTTTGAAAAAGCTTCAATTTTTAGAGATAGAATTAAATCATTAAATATAATTCAATCTTCACAAAGAATTAATGAAGCTAACTTAGTTGATGCTGATGTGATCGCTGCATATAAAGAATCTGGCAAAACATGTATTCAAGTATTTTTTTATAGATCAAAACAAAATTGGGGAAATCAAGCTTATTTTCCTAAACATGATCCTGATCAAAATGTTTCAGAAATTATGTCTTCTTTTTTAATGCAATTTTATGAGAATAAAAGTGTCCCAAAACTAATAATAATTAATACTGAAATCAAAGATAAAAAGTTAATAGAAGAAACTTTGAGTAAAAAAGAGAATAATACCATTTCTATTAATACAGCAAAAAAAGGAACTAAAGCAAAAGTAATTGCTATGGCTGAAAAAAATGCGAAAGAGTCCTTGAATCGAAAACTTTATGAAACCAATAATAATAAAAATTTATTTGAGAATGTTGTTAAAAAATTTGATTTAAAAAATCATATAAACTTGGTTGAGGTATATGACAATAGTCACATTCAGGGAACAAATAGCGTTGGTGCAATGGTAACATTTGGGAATGAAGGCTTTGTTAAAAAAAGATATCGTAAATTTGACATTAAAACCAAAGGTTCTGAGCAAGATGATTTTGCAATGTTAAAAGAGGTACTAACTCGAAGATTTAAAAGAGCGATGCTTGAAAAGGGAAATTACTTAACATTACCTGACTTAATATTAATTGATGGCGGTAAAGGTCAATACTCTTCAGCAAAAGAAGTTTTAGATGAATTCGGATTACATGATTTACCTATGATAGCTATAGCAAAAGGTAAAATGAGAAACAGTGGTGATGAAACATTCTTTTATAATGGTAAATCGTTTAAATTTGAAAAAAATGATCCTACTTTGTTTTTTATGCAGCGACTAAGAGACGAGGCTCATAGATTTGCTATCACTTCTCACAGGGCTAAAAGGGCTAAAGGTATAAAAAAATCCTTACTAGATCAGATAAATGGTATTGGAGCGATTAGAAAAAGAGCTCTATTAAATCATTTTGGTTCTGCAAGATCAGTTGAGTCAGCAAGCCTTGATGAAATAAAATCAGTTGAAGGCGTTGAAGAAAAAGTTGCAAAAAAGATATATAACTTCTTTCATGAATAAAAAGAAATATGCTTAGAAAAATACCAAACATACTAACAATAGGACGGATTTTGATAGTGCCATTTTTTGTACTAGCATTTTACTTGCCTGGGTTTTATGGAGACTTAACTGCTTTAATTTTATTTGTAGTAGCATCTTTTACTGATTTTTTAGATGGAATGCTGGCAAGACTCTTAGGTGAAGAGTCTAAGCTTGGTGAATTATTAGATCCAATAGCTGACAAAATTATTGTAGCTACTGCTCTCATATTGCTAGTTATGGATGGTACAATCCGACATTATGAAGTTATTGCTGCAATTATTATTTTAACAAGAGAAATTCTAATTTCTGGTTTAAGAGAATTTTTAGCAAAAGGAAGAATTAAACTTCCAGTGTCAAATCTTGCTAAATTAAAAACTGTTTTACAGATGATATCTATTGTGCTTTTACTTTCTGGCGATACAGGAAACAAAATTATTAATTTTGAAGATTATAATGCTCAGACAATTGGCATAATTCTTTTATGGCTCTCTGCTGCCTTAACTCTTTTTACAGGTTATGAATATATGCGTAAAGGAATAGACCACGCAATTTCTGAGGATAATAAAGATTAAGCAGCTTTTTTCTTTTTTACTAAAGCTTGATAACTTTCATTTAGTTCAATTATTGTTTCACATACTTTAAATTTATTCTCAGCAATGCATGACACGGGTGTTACTTCTGCTGCTGTTCCTGTTAAAAAACATCCAATAAAGTTAGAAAGTTCTGAAGGGGCAATCTTTCTTTCATGGACTTTAATGTTTTTAGATTTTGCTATCCCAATAATCGTTCTTCGAGTAATTCCATCTAAAAATGAGTCAGGAACTGGAGTATGTAAGTCTCCATCTTTATCTTTAAAAAAAATATTAGCTCCAGTTGCTTCTGCAACATTTCCTTCATGATCAAGCATCAAAGAATCTGCATAGCCCTGCTGTTCAGCTTCATGTTTGGATAGTGTGCAAATCATATAAAGACCTGATGCTTTTGTATCCCAAGGTATTGTATTTGGAGCTGGTCTTCTCCAATTTGATATATTTAATCTTATACCATCTATTTTTAATTTTGGATCAAAGTATGATCCCCACTCCCAAGTTGCAATTGCTACATGTATTTTTGTTTGTTGTGCAGAAATTGCCATCATCTCACTTCCTCTCCAAACAGTTGGTCTCACATAACCATTTTTTACATTCTGGACTGATACAATTTTATTGCAAGCGTTGTTTACTTCATCTTCAGTGTAAGGAATTGTCATCCCCATTCTTTTTGCAGAATAAAAAAGTCTGGAGGTATGTTCTTCTAATTTAAAAATTGAGCTATCATAAACTCTTTCTCCTTCAAAAACACAACTTGCATAATGAAGTCCATGATTTAAGACATGAATTTTAGCATCAGCCCAATCTACAAACTCATTATTATACCAAATTTTACCTGTTCTTTTATCGTAGGGTATCATGTGTGAAATAGTTTAATTTTCTTTTAAAATTATCTTTGTATCTACAATATGTCAATATAACTTACCTATAATGAAAGAACTTTTATATTTAAAAGACGAACAATTAAAAGACTTAATTGAAAAATTATTTTTAGGGTATAGAGAGACCTTTTCAGACTCGAAAAAAATTTTAGATAAGTACTCGATTGGTCTTGCTCATAATAAGGTCATTCACCTACTATCTATGTACGAGGGGATCTCAAACTCTCAATTAATCAAAAAACTTAAAATTACAAAACAAAGCTTAAATAGGGTAATAAAAGACTTAATTAAATTAGAAGTAATCTTTTTTAAAAAAGATGACCAAGATACAAGAATTAAACATATTTTTTTAAATGAAAAAGGTAAAAAGATTTTTAATGAAATCTTTGAAAATCAAAAAAAAAGAATCTACAAAGCTTTATTAAGCTCAAAATCTGAGGAAGTAATTAATTTTGATAATGTATTAAGTAAGATAATTGATGGATAATTTTTTAGCACATATTCTTGTAGTGGACGATGATGATGGAATTAGATCGCTAGTAAAAAAATATTTAAATGAAAATAACTATTTGGTGACTACCGCTGAAAGTGCAGAAGATGCCAGTGAAAAAGTTAAAATTGTTCAGTTTGATCTAATAATTTTAGATATAATGATGCCTGGAAAAAGTGGCCTAGATTTTATACAAGATCAGAAAAAAATTCTTAATACACCAATCGTTTTGTTAACAGCCAAAGGTGAGGTTAATGAAAGGATTGAGGGACTTCAAGTGGGTGCTGATGACTATTTACCAAAACCATTTGAGCCTAAAGAATTAATTTTAAGAATTCAGAACATAATTGATAAAACAAAAAAAAAGGACTTAAAGAGAATTATTGTATTTGAAAATGTTAAAATTGATTTAAATAAACAAATAATTTTTAAAAATGATTTAGAGTTTAAGATTAATAATACAGAAAAGATTATATTAGAAAAAATGATAAATAATCCTGGGAAAACATTTGCAAGAGAGGAAATAGGGAAATTTATTGATCTCGATAAAGAAAGATCAATTGATGTAATAATTACAAGATTAAGAAAAAAAATTGAATTAGATCCCAAAAATCCAAAATTTTTACAAACTATCAGAGGAGCTGGCTATGTTTTATGGATTGAATAAGTTTGTAAAAAATATTTTACCTAAAAGGTTATTCTATAGGGCTTTATTAATTGTGGCCATACCTATAATTGCAATTCAACTTACAATCACGATTGTTTTTTTTGACAGTCTTTGGATTAAAACAAATAAAGGAATGACCAAAGCACTTGTAAATGAAATTAAAACTTTTATAGAAGTCTATAAAAATGATAGTTATGACAAGCAGGAGATAAAAAATATTTTTTCTGTTCACCAAAATTTAAACATAGAGTTCATAGAAGATGAAAATTTTGATTATTCATATAATGAACGATGGTTTAGTCCAATAGATAGAACCTTAAGAAGAGAACTAAAATCAAGATTTGGCTCTGAGTTATTTTGGTTTGATACGTCTAACTATAAAGAACTAATAGATTTAAGAATAAAATATCAGTTAGGTTATTTCAGATTTCTTTTTCCAAGAGATAGAATTACAAGTTCTTCTGCAAGAATCTTCGGCTTATGGATAACAGTTCCTGCTGTTATAATGGTAATCATTTCACTTATATTCTTAAAAAATCAAACGAGGCCAATTACTGCATTAGCAAAAGCTGCTGAAAAATTTGGTAAGGGTGAGGAAATTGGAGAGTTTAAACCTGCGGGTGCTGCAGAAATAAGACAAGCAGGTTTGGAATTTGACAAAATGAGAAAAAGGATAGTTCGACACTTAAATCAAAGATCAGAAATGTTATCTGGTATCAGTCATGACCTCAGAACCCCTTTAACTAGAATGAAATTACAAACTGCATTTATTAAAGACAAAGATTTAGCAAAAAAACTAACAGAGGATATCAATGAAATGGAAAAAATGCTAAATGAATATCTTCAATTTACAAGCTCTTCATATTTAGAAAAAGATGAAGCATTTAACCTTAGTGATTTAATAGAGGAAATAATCGCAAAATATAATAACGATAATATTTCTGGAACAATTCCTCCTCGGATTTATTTTAATGGAAGAAAAAATTTGATTAAACGTTGTATTAACAACTTGATTGATAATTCAATTAAATATGGAGAAAAAGTTAAAATAGAGCTTTCAAAAAAAAATCACAATTTATTTATAACAGTTGATGATGACGGTCCTGGTATCCCGAAAAATGAATATGAGAATGTATTCAAGCCATTTTATAAGATAGATAAAGGAAGAGCTGACTCAAAATCAAGCGTAGGTCTCGGGCTATCTATCACATCTGATATAGTTCGTTCTCATGGAGGAAATATTAAGCTGGAGAAATCCTCTTTAAATGGACTTGGAGTTAAGATTTTTTTGCCCGTTTAATTTTTTTTTTTTTTAATGTTTGATATTTTTCAAGCTTTTTTTCCAAATTTTCAACTCTTTTAGATAATATTTCAAATTCATCTTTACTGGTAAGCTTCATTTTAAAGACAATTTCATCTCTTTTTGACTTTAATAACATTATCAATTCATTGGTTAAGTCTTTAGATGAAACCAAGCCTTGTTCAAATACTTTGGCAATTTTAGCAAAAACAAATTTTGAATTTTTCATATATTTATTAAATAACTTATTATACTTTATTATTATATTTATAAATGTTCACTAATAATTTTGACCCAGTTGCTATTCAAATTTTCTCATTAGAAATTAGATGGTATTCTTTGGCATATATAGCTGGAATATTGATTGGATGGACTCTAGGTAAAAAAATTTTCATATCAGATACTAATTTAAAAGAAAAATTTGATGATTTTATCACTTACATAATCCTAGGTATCATTGTGGGTGGTAGGTTGGGTTACGTTCTTTTTTACAATTTAGGTTATTATTTGAATAACTTTTTTGACATTTTTAAAATTTGGCAGGGCGGGATGTCATTTCATGGGGGCTTGATAGGAATTATTATTGTAGCTATTTGGTATTCAAAAAAAAACAACCAAAAAACTTTTGATTATTTAGATATTGTTTCGTTAGTAGCACCAATTGGGATATTTTTTGGAAGAATTGCAAACTTTATCAATTCTGAATTATATGGTGTTGAAACTAATATTCCTTGGGCTGTAAAATTTGTTCAGATCGATAATTTATATAGACATCCATCTCAATTGTATGAAGCATTTTTTGAAGGCCTAGTTTTATTTTTAATTTTAATATACTATAGAAATAAAGGTTATTTAAAAATCTCAGGATTTATCTCAGGTTTATTTCTAATTTTATATTCAATTTTCAGATTTGTAATCGAGTTTTTTAGGGTTCCAGATGAACAATTAGGATACTTATTTTTTAATTTAACAATGGGACAGATTATTAGTATTTTATTCTTGTTAATCGGAGTTTACTTGCTTGTGACTAGGTATGAAATTAAAAAAGAATTATAATCTTTCTTTAGATAAATTTATTAATTTATCTCTTTATAATAAAAAATTTGGTTATTACATGAAAAAAAATCCTTTTGGTAAAGAGGGTGATTTTATAACTGCGCCTAATATTTCAAGACTTTTTTCTGAAATGATTGCAATTTGGATTATAAGTTTCTGGGAAAGTTTAGGAGCTCCAAAAAAATTTAATTTAATTGAACTTGGAGCAGGAAATGGTGAAATGATGAAAATTCTTATCGAAAGCTTTCAAAGTTTCCCATTTTTTTTAAAGTCATGTAATTTTATCATTCACGAAAAAAGTCCATCATTAATTACTATTCAAAAAAAAAAATTACACAAAACCAAAATAATATGGATATCTAAAATTAATAAAATAAAAAAAAACCCCAGTATATTTATTGCAAATGAATTTTTTGATGCCCTCGCCATAAAACAATTTAGAAAAAAAGAAAATTTTTGGTTGGAAAAATTTGTTAACTTAGAAAACATTAAAAAGGCTTTTTTTTTTGAAAAAAAAGCTGATATTAAAAAAATTGAAAAAAAAATTAACTTCAAGATTTCACATAATCAAAATTTTATAGAATATTCTGAACTTGGATTAAATTATTTAAAAGATATTTCTAAAATAATAAAAAAAAATACAGGAGGAATTTTATTAGTAGATTATGGATACACAGAAAAAAAAATGAAAAATACCCTACGAGCTATATCTAATCATAAATTTGCCAATATTTTAAAGGATATTGGTAATGCAGATATTACACATAATATAAGTTTTAATCTTTTTGAAAATATTACAAAACAGATAGGAAATTTGGACAGTAATTTGACAACACAAAAAGAATTTTTGTTAAGAATGGGCATAAAACAAAGAGCAGAAATAATATCTAAAAACCAAAATTTTTTAAAAAAGGCAGATACTTATTACAGACTCAAAAGACTTATTGATGAAAAAGAAATGGGTAATTTATTTAAGGTTATGTTAATAAAAAATAAAAAAAACAAATTCAAATTAGGATTCTAAAATTGTTTAACTCTAAAAAATTATTGAAATACAAAAAAATAAGTCATGGGTTTTTTAATAAAAACGGAGGTAAATCAGAAGGAATTTATAAAAGTCTAAATTGTGGGTCTGGCTCAAATGATAAAAAAAAAAGGATAAAGGAAAACTTAAAAATTGTAAAAAATAAAATTAGTAAAAAATCAAAAAAAATTTTTTTACTTCATCAAGTTCATAGTAATAAATTTGTTTTTGTGGATAAAAATTTTAGATTAAATAAAAAAAAAATGAAAGCAGATGCCGTAATAACCAATCAAAAAAAACTACCTATAGCTGTTTTGACTGCAGATTGTGTCCCTATTTTATTGTATGATGATAAAAAAGATATAATTGCTGCCATCCATGCTGGCTGGAAAGGTGCCTTTAAAGGAATAGTTAAAAAAGTAATCAACTTTATGTTAAGTAAAGGATGTAAAAGTAATTCTATTATCGCTGCTATTGGCCCATGCATAAGACAAGGCAGCTATAATGTAAGAGAAGATTTTAAGAAAAAGTTCATTAAAAAAGATAAAAGAAATAAAATTTTTTTTAAAAAGAAAAAGAATATACTTTATTTTAATTTACCTAATTTTGTTAAATCTCAACTTAAATCAAATAAAATTACAAATATTGACATGATAAATATTGATACTTTTGTTAAAAAAAATAATTTTTTTAGTGCAAGACGTTCTTTGAGATCAAATCATGCTGATTATGGTAGAAATATTTCAATAATTATGATTAATTAAACTTTTCAATGAAATTATTAACTGGAAATAGCAACAAAGTCCTCAGCAAAAATATTGCCAAATATTTAAAATCTAAACTTGTAAATTCAAGTATCAGAAAATTTGCAGATGGAGAAATTTATGTAGAAATAAATGAAAATATAAGAGGAAATAGTATCTTTATCATTCAGTCAATTTCTTCACCGGCTAATGATAATTTGATGGAATTATTACTATGTGTAGATGCGCTAAAGAGATCCTCTGCAAAAAATATAACTGCTGTCATTCCTTATTTTGGATATGCAAGACAAGATAGAAAAGTTGTTCCAAGAACATCTATATCAGCAAAACTAGTTTCAAATTTAATTACAAAGGCTGGCGCTGATAGAGTTGTAACGGTAGATTTGCATGCAGGTCAAATTCAGGGTTTCTTTGATATTCCAGTAGATAATTTGTTTGCTACACCAATATTTGCTCGTCATGCAAAAAAGAAAATTAAAAGTAAAAAAATTATTTGTGTTGCACCTGACGTAGGGGGAACTGAAAGAGCAAGGGCTCTTGGAAAATTACTTGGTGTCGGCCTTGCAATTGTTGATAAAAGAAGACCAAAACCTGGGCAATCAAAAGTAATGAATGTTATTGGAGATGTAAAAGATCAAACTTGTATTATTGTAGATGATATAATTGACTCTGGGGGAACTATTGTTAATGCAGCCAAAGCCTTAAAAGAGAGGGGGGCAAAGGAAGTTTATGTTTATATTACTCACGGGGTCCTAAGTGGAGATGCTGTAAAAAAAATAAAAAGCTCAGTAATTAAAAATTTAGTAATTACAGACACAATTGATAATACGAATAAAATTAAAAATGTTAAAAACATAGAAGTTTTACCAATTTCTGGCCTTATGGGTGAGGCAATAAAAAGAATTTCAAATTCTACCTCTGTATCAGATTTATTCAAATAATTACCTTGATTATTTGTAATCATGGGTTAAAAAACTCTGTTTTATGAATTCACTAGAAGCAAATATCCGAAACAATACAACTAAAGGCCAGTTAAATAGTATTAGAAATAGCGGGAGTGTTCCAGCAATTATCTATGGTGGAAAAGATGAAAATCAAAAAATATCTATATCAAAAAAACTACTCAAAGTCTTAATTGAAAAAGAAAATTTTTTATCTAACATTATAACTTTAAATATAGATGGCAAACCTCAAAATGTATTGCCTAGAGAAATAAAGTATCACATACTATCAGATGAGCCTACTCATGTTGATTTCTTAAGAGTATTACCAGGAGTAAAAATTAAGATTGAAGTTCCAGTAAATTTTATAAATCATGAAATGTCGCCAGGTCTTAAAAGAGGTGGTGTTTTAAACATTGTAAGAAGAAAAGTTGAGCTGAAATGCCCAAGTGAAAAAATACCTGGAAGTCTAACAATTGATCTTGATGGTGTCGATATTGGAGAAAGTTTTAAAATCTCATCTATTAAATTGGATCCAGAAGTTGCTCCTACTATTCAAGGAAGAGACTTTGTTATAGCTACCTTGGCAGCACCAACTGTTATGAAAGAACCAGAGAAGCCAGCTGAAGCTGAGGCGGCTGAGGGAGCAGAAGGAGCGGAAGGAGCGGAAGGAGCTGAAGGAGCTGAAGGAGCTAAGGCAGCAGCTGATGGTGACAAACCTGCATCAGAAGCAACCAAAGGTGATAAAAAAGAAGACGATGACAAAAAACCTTCTAAAGAAAAAAAATAATCAATCAAAATTGAAAATTTAATTCCATTAATTTATGCTTTTATTCGTAGGATTAGGTAATCCAACACCTGACAGTGAAAACAATAGACATAATATTGGATTCAAAATTATAGACTCTATTAATAAGAAATTTAGTCTTTCAAAACAAAAACCAAAATTTAAAGGTCTATTAACTACTGGAAAAATTAATAATGAGAAAGTTTATGCCATCAAGCCTTTAACTTTTATGAATAATTCAGGTATTTGTATAAGAGAATTAATAGAATATTTTAAGATTGATGCAGAGGATGTTTTTGTTTTTCATGATGACCTTGATGTGGAATTTGGAAAAATAAAAGCAAAATTTGGTGGATCTAGCGCAGGTCATAACGGAGTAGCTTCAATTGATAAATTTATTGGCAAAGACTACTCGAGAGTAAGAGTAGGCATAGGAAAACCTGAAGGTAGTATTGAGGTCGCTGACTATGTTTTGCAAAATTTTGATGAGGAAGAAACTTTGGGTATTGAAAAAATATTAACTAATATAAATGACTCCATTTCTATTTTAGTTGAAAAAAAATTAGATTTATTTTCTAGTACAGTTAATAATAAATAATGAGTTTTAAGTGTGGAATAGTTGGATTGCCTAATGTTGGTAAATCCACTTTATTTAATGCATTAACTAATTCGAACAAAGCCCAAGCTGCTAATTTTCCTTTTTGCACTATTGATCCAAACGTAGGTGTTGTTGCGGTTCCAGATACACGATTGGACAATTTGGCTAAAATTTCTAAATCAAAAAAAATTATAAACACATCAATCTCATTTGTTGATATTGCTGGATTGGTTAAAGGTGCATCAAAAGGGGAAGGTCTTGGGAACAAATTTTTATCTCATATTCGAGAAGTAGATGCAATCATTCATATGATCAGGTGTTTTGACTCTGATGATATTCAAAACGTCAATCCAACTGTTGATCCTGTTAGAGATATTGAAATTATTGAAACAGAAATGATGCTTGCAGATATGGAGTCTATTCAAAAAAGATTAGAAAAAAATAATAAAAAAAATGTAGATGAAGAACAATTAAAAATTCTTAAAATTGCATTAGATTGTATAAATAATAACAATGATATTTCTGTTTTAAAAACACAATTTGATAAAAAACAACTTAATCAAAGCGGATTATTATCACTAAAACCTAAAATTTTTGTTTGTAACGTAGACGAACAAAGCGTTAAAGATGGAAACAAATACACAAATACATTTATTAATAAGTTTGGACAAGCAAGTACTTTGACTGTCTCTGCTGATATAGAAAATCAAATAAATGAACTGGATGTTATTGAGAAGAAAAATTATATGGAAATGATTGGTTTGAAAGAAACTGGTTTAGATATGTTGATCCAAAAAGGTTATA
>Ga0209425_10004487_pt1 | contig 14169 bp, 18 predicted proteins | sample COG_05_FD_184749 | JGI IMG/M metagenome (GOLD analysis project Ga0209425, IMG submission 184749) | Pelagic Microbial community sample from North Sea - COGITO 998_met_05 (SPAdes) (version 2) | ecosystem: Environmental > Aquatic > Marine > Neritic zone/Coastal water | place: Helgoland, sampling... | reverse complement strand
AAAGAAATGAATTTAGAAGAGGTACCTCCAAATTATTTTACATTTTATGAGAAATATTTAAAAAAAGAAAAAGGTGAATTAACTAAAATCAAGATCAATAATAAAATTCTTCATCAGTCGAAATTAATAAATTATTTTAAAGAAGGAAATGAGTATAAAAACATAGACAAAGATCTTAAAGATTTATTGAAAAAAATAAAAAAAAATAAAAAATATTTCTTTTCAAAAAAAGATGTCATCATAATTGAAGCACTTAAATCAGATGGAGTTAATGTTCCTGAAAAATACAATAATCTTTATACAGTTGATGAAAGTGAAATTCCTTCTGATATTCAAGTTTTGATTAAAAATGGTGATATGGCCGTTGCGTTATTGAGAATAGTTGAGTTTATAGGGCAAGATAAATTAGAAGATATTGATGCGGATACTATGTATTTTATTATTAGTACTATGAATCAGCTTAATATTGATCCAATTAGAAACAAGATTTTACTCAAAGTTCTTCCTTTAAAAGTTTAAATTTTATAATAAAATATAAATAATTATGTCAGTTAAAAAAATTTTAACAGAACCGGATCCATTATTACGACAAGTATCAGCATCGGTAGAAAAAGTTGGCAATGAAGAAAGAAATTTGATGGATGACATGCTTGAAACTATGTATGCAGCACCAGGGATTGGTCTTGCCGCAATTCAAATAGGGGTTCCTAAGAGAATTATTGTTATGGATATTAGTAAAAATGAAAATCAAAAAGAACCAATGTTTTTTGTTAATCCAGTAATCAAAAATAAAAATATTGAAACAGCAACATATGAAGAGGGTTGTCTTTCAGTTCCAAATCAATTTGCTGAAATTGAGAGGCCAAATACCTGTGAAGTAGAATATTTAGATTATGATGGAAAAAAAAAATTGTTAAAAGCAGGTGGATTATTGGCAACTTGCATACAGCATGAGATGGATCATTTAGAAGGGATTTTATTTATTGACTATTTATCCAAACTAAAAAAAACAATGATTCTTAAAAAACTCTCTAAAAATAAGCATAGTAGAATAGTCGTTTAAAATGTTAAAAAAAATTGTCTTCATGGGGACACCTTTTTTTGCTGTGCCAATATTAAAATCATTATACCAAAATGGATACCCAATCTCAACAGTTTACACTCAGCCACCACAAAAATCACAAAGGGGTCAAAAAATTAATAAATCACCCATTCAAGGAATTTCAGAAACTTTAAAAATAGAATGTAGAACCCCCAGTTCATTAAAAAACAACAAGGAAGAATATAAGTATTTAAAAGAGTTGGATGCAGATATAGCAATAGTAGTTGCTTATGGAAAAATTATCCCAAAAGAATATTTAAATTTAGTTAAAAAAGGTTTTATTAATATACATGCATCAATACTTCCAAAATGGAGAGGAGCAGCACCTATTCAAAGATCTATTATGAATTTAGAAAAAGAGACAGGTGTAAGTATTATGAAAATAGCTGAAAAATTAGATACAGGACCTATTTGTAACACTTATAAAGTTAAGATTATGAACAATGATAATGCGGAGACAGTAGCTGAAAAACTTTCTATATTAGCTTCACAAAGAATATTAGATAATATTGATGAAATCTTAGAGGATAAAATAGAGTTTAAAGAACAAAATCATAAAGAAGCAACTTACGCAGCTAAAATTTATAAAACAGAAGCTCAAATAATTTGGAGTGAAACTGCAGAAAATATTATTGGTAAAATCAATGGATTATATCCAAGTCCTGGTGCTTTTTTTATTCATAAGGGTCAAAGATATAAGATTTTAAAGGCATCCTTAGCTCTTGGTAGTGGTAAAAGTGGAGAGGTATTGGATAATTATTTAGAAATTGGTTGTGGAAATAACAAATCAATAAAAGTTTTAGAAATTCAAAGACAAGGAAAAAGGCCACAAAACATAGGGGAATTTATGCTTGGATCACAGATTCAAAAAGGCTCAAACTTGAATAATGCATAGATATCAAATTCTAATTGAATATGTTGGAACCAATTTTATTGGTTGGCAAATTCAATCTAAAGGAAAATCAGTTCAGAGATTAATTCAAACAAAAATATCTAAGATTTTAAAAGAGAAAATAGTATTGTTTGGATCTGGAAGAACAGATTCAGGAGTTCATGCGATCGAGCAATCAGCTCATTTTGAATGTAAAAAAAAAATTGAACATTTAGAAAAGTTTTTAAAATCATTAAATCATTTTGTAAATAATGAGAAAGTTTCAATTATAAAAATTAAAAAAAGAAATAAGAATTTCCATGCGAGGTTTTCTGCAAAACAAAGAATTTATACCTATGTAATTTTTAATAGAATAAGCAAACCTTCTATAGAAAAAGGAAGAGGTTGGCACATAATTAAAGAGTTGGATATTTCGTTAATGAAAAAAGGTGCAAAAAAACTTTTGGGTACTAAGGATTTTTCTACATTCAGATCTTCAAGCTGCAACGCCAAAAGCCCAATTCGAACTATGAAATCAATCAAGGTCAAATCAATTAAAGGAAGAATTGAAATACAATTTAAATCTCAGTCATTTTTACAGCAACAAGTCAGATCAATGGTTGGTTGTTTAAAATATTTAGCCGAAAAAAAATGGAGTCTAAAAAAATTTGATTTTATTCTTAAATCAAAAAAAAGAATATTTTGTGCTCCACCTGCTCCAGCAGAAGGATTATTTTTAGAAAAAGTTATTTATTAGATTGCTGTCTGGCGATACTAAATTTTTTATTAATTCTCCATCGTGACTCAGCACGAACAATGTAGCCACAACAGTTTTTAGAACGGCATTTGCATGGGAATTGTTTATAGTCTTCATCATAACCGAACCCATAATCACAAGTAAGTTCTTCACCTTTTTTAATATCTTTTATAGCGATTACCCATAACTTTAAGCCTGTTCCGTTATAATCACAGTTATTAGAACAAGAGTGATTTATTAAACGAGCAGTGTTCCACGATACATCACCATCGAGATCATATTTTTTATTTAGGTTGAAGAGATAAATTGGTTTTGAATTGTCAAATTTTTCAGATTCTTCTGTTTGTTTTTTGGTAATAATCTTACCAACATAGTTAATAATTCTTTCACCTTCTTTAATATCTCTGGTTGAATAAAGACCATGACCTTTTTTATCAATATTTGATTTTTTAATTCTGTAGGGTTTCATAATGAGTTGTTTAATGCTTAATTAAAAATTTTCAATTAAATTCTATTAATGCGTTGACATGCATCGCTGTACTTTCTTTAAGTGCATTAAGATCATAACCACCTTCTAAAACTGAAACAACTTTTCCATTACAGTATAATTTAGACAGCTTTAATGTTCTTTTAGTAATTTTATAAAAATCCAGACTCTCAAGCTGAAATTGAGCAAGGGGATCATCTTTATGAGCATCAAAACCAGCTGACAACAGTATAAACTCGGGCTTAAATTTTTCTATTTTTTTGAGCACAAACTCATAGGCATTTAAATATTCTTCAGATGTAGTACCAGCTGGAAGTGGAATATTAAATACATTATTATATTTGCCTTTTTCTTGCTCTGTGCCAGATCCTGGATAAAAAGGAAATTGATGAGTTGAGATATATAAAACTTTTTCATTATCATAAAAAATATCTTGTGTTCCATTTCCATGATGAACATCAAAATCTATAATTGCAATTTTATTTAGTTTATATTTATCTATCAAATAATTAGCTCCAACAGCAACATTGTTATAAATACAAAATCCCATAGCTTTATTTTTTTCTGCATGATGTCCTGGAGGTCTGACAGCACAAAAAGCATTTTTGAATTCATTATTTTGAACACCATCAATGGCAGAAATGATTGATCCTACTGCATCTGATGTAGCTTCTTTACTTCCTGGAGAGACAACAGTATCTCCATCTAAAAAAGATAGTCCTTTCTTTGGAAAAGATTTTTCCACAAAATTTATATAATCAGAATTGTGAGTTATTTCTAAAAGAGACCTATCAAATTTTAAGGGTTTTTTCCAAATCAAATTTTTATTATCTAAGTTTTTGAAATTATTTATAACTTCTGTAACCCTATCAATTTTTTCTGGATGACCATCGCCTGTATTATGATTTTGATAGGTGTCAGAGGTTATTAAACCAGTTTTCATTTAAAATAATTTTCTAAAATACTAGAATATATTTTAGTTAACTTTTTCAAATCTGGAATAGATACAGCTTCGTCTACTTTGTGCATTGTTTTACCCACTAAACCAAATTCTAAACACGGAGCAATTTTTCTAATAAATCTTGCATCCGAGGTTCCCCCTGTTGTAGATAGTAGAGGCTTTATTTTAGTAATTTTTTTTATAATATCTTGAATCATATAAGTTATTTTATTTGGCTTAGTTAAAAAAGCTTCGCCAGATATACGATATTGTATTTTAAAATTAGATTTATTTTTTTTTGATATTCTTTTAAAAACTTCATTTAATTTTTTTTTTAAACTAGAAGATGAGTGTTTATTATTAAACCTAATATTGAACGTAGCTTTAGCAACACCAGGAATGACGTTATCAGCCATATTATCTATATTGATTTTAGTTACTTCTAAATTAGTAGGTTGAAAATCTTTTGTTCCTTTATCAAATTTTATTTCTTTAATTTCTTTTAAAATTTTAACTATTATATTAGAAGGGTTATTTGCTCTATCTGGGTAAGCAACATGACCCTGAGAACCAATCACTGTTAATTCTCCAGTAATACTTCCTCTTCTTCCAATTTTTATCATTTCACCAAGTTTATAGGGGTTTGTTGGCTCTCCTACTAAGCAAAAATCTATTTTTTCTTTTTTCTTTTTTAGATAATCAACTACTTTTTTTGTTCCATTTATTGCAATACCTTCTTCGTCGCCAGTAATTAGTAAACTAATAGAACCTTTAATTTTTTTGTTTTTTGATACAAAATTATTTACAGCAACAACCCAACTTGCAATTGCGCTTTTCATATCATTTGCCCCTCTTCCAATAAGATGGTTTTTCTTAATAGCAGGGCTAAAAGGTTTAACAGTCCAATCCTTTAGATCTCCAGGTGGTACTACGTCTAAATGGCCTGCAAACATAAAGTTAGGTTGAGACCTACCAAGTCTTGCGTATAAATTTTTTACAGGTTTAGAATTTTTTTCTTTAAATTCTAATATTGTACATTTAAAACCAATAGCAGTTAATTTTTTTGCTAAAAACTTCATTATACCAGCATCAATAGGTGTAATAGTTGGAAATTTTATTAGCTCTTTTGCTAATGTAATTTCGTTGTAAGTTGGCATTTTAATCTCTCAATAGATCGTTAACAGAAGTTTTTGATCTAGTTTTTTCATCAACTTGTTTAATAACAACTGCACAATAAAGAGAGGGCGCTGATGGATTATTTTTATCTGGTAAAGATCCAGGTACTACAACTGAATAAGGTGGAATTTTTCCATAAGTTATTTTACCTGTTTTTCTATTAACAATTTTTGTTGATTGACCAATATACATTCCCATACTTAATACAGAACCCTCACCAACTATTACCCCTTCAACTACTTCAGACATTGCTCCAACAAATACATTGTCTTCAATAATTGTAGGCAGTGCTTGAGCAGGTTCTAAAACACCACCAATTCCTGATCCAGCAGATATATGACAATTTTTTCCAATCTGACAACAGCTACCAGCACGACTAAAAGTATCCATCATCGTACCTTCATCAATATATGCTCCCAAATTTATATAGCAGGGCATTAAAACGGCATTTCTTCCAACGAAGGATCCTTTTCTTACTGGAGAATTAGGAACCATTCTAAAACCAGCTTTTTCATGATCTTCTTTTGTCCAACCAGCAGTTTTACCTTTAAGTAAATGAGCTTTATCATACCAACTACTGTATGGACCATTCAATGTTTCCATACCATGAATTCTAAAGCTTAACATTATGGCTTTTTTCAAATGTTGATGAGTAACCCACTCTCCATTAATTTTTTCAGCTACTCTTGCCTTTCCACTATCTAGGTCTTCAATAATTTGGTTGATAGTATCTTTTAAATTTTTATCTGAGTCTTGATTCACTTGATCTTTATTTTCCCAAGCATCATTAATTACTTTTTCAAATTTTGTCATTTTTTTTTAATATTAGGTTGGTTTATGCAGCTCTTATTATATTAATTTCTTGCAGAAAAGAAGGCAAGTTCTTAATCTTATAATCAATATAGGGTTTATCAGCATCTTTTTTTGCAAAAGTTTCTTCATTTTCAAGCCAACATGTTTTCATTCCTAGATTTTTAGCTTGCTCTAAATTATGGGCAATATCCTCAATTAATATTGATTTTGTTGGTTCTATATTAAATTTTTCTATTATTTTTTTATAAGGATCAATGTGGGGTTTTGGAACAAAATTAGCATCTACAATATCAAAAGCTCCATCAAACAAACCATCAATGCCTAATTGTTTAGTGACATTCTCAACATGCGCATGAGATCCATTAGTAAATATATATTTTTTTTCTTTGATCTTTATTAACTCTTCTTTTAATTTTAGATCTTTAGGCAGCCAACTGATATCTATATTGTGTACAAATTCTAGAAAGTCATGTGGATCTATATTATCCTGCTTCATTAGTCCTGATAAAGTTGTGCCATATTCATAAAAATATTTTTTTTGGATATCCTTAGCTTTAACTAAATCTATATTCATTTTTTTTGATATAAATGTACTCATTTTTTTATCAACTTCAGAAAATACTTTGGTTTGTCCTGAGTATAAGGTGTTGTCCAAATCAAAAATCCAGTATTTTATATCAATTAAATTTTTCATTTCCTTATCATGGTTCCTGAACCCATATCAGAAAAAAGTTCAAAAAGTACTGTGTGATTTTTTCTTCCATCAATAATACAAACTGCTTTAACACCATTTTTAGCAACATCTAAGCAATTATCAATTTTAGGTATCATTCCTCCTGATATGGTTCCATCTGAGATCATTTGTTTGGCCTGATCCGAATTAATTTCTGTAATTAATTTCTTATCTTTATCTAATACACCTTCAACATCACTCAGCATCAATAGTCTTCTTGCTTTTAGTTTTTTAGCAATCGCACCAGCAACACTGTCTGCATTTATATTAAATGTTTGATTATTTTTATCCAAACCTAAAGATGCTATAACTGGTACTTCGTTAGTTTTTATAATTTCAGTTAAAATATTAGCATTGATCTTAGTAGGTTTACCTACGAAGCCCAATGTATCATTTTCAGGTTTAACAATAATTACATTATTTTCTTTAGAGGTAATTTCTTTAGCATCACAAGATTCATTTTTTAAAGATTTAACAATTTCTTTATTAAATTTAATCAATACATCTTCTACAATATTTATAATTTTATCATCAGTAACTCTTAAGCCATTAATAAAATTACTTTTTATATTTAAATCATCTAATTTTTTTGAAATTTTAGAACCACCACCATGAATCAAAAAAATAGATAAACCTAACTTTTTTAAAGTAACAATGTCTTTAATTAAATTATTAAATAAATCTTTATTTGAGAGAACAGAACCTCCCATTTTAATTACAATAAAATCCTCAGTATATTTCTCTAGATATTTAATAGTTTCTTCAACAGTTGGGCCGTCTTTAGGAAGAATATTAATTAAATCCTCTTTTTTTAATTGTGACATCTAAGTTGTTTTGACAGTCATTTTTCTTTGAACAATATACTGTTGAATCATTGTGAATATATTATTGAAACTCCAATAAATAACTAAGCCAGCAGCAAAAGGTGCAAGAATTACAGTTAAAAATAAAGGGAAGAACATAAATATCTTAGCTTGTATTGGATCTGGTGGTGTAGGATTAAGTTTCTGCTGCAAAAACATCGTGCCACCCATGATTATTGGCCAAGCACCAATCAATAAAAAAGATGGTGGGTCCCAAGGGATTAATCCAAAAAGATTAAATACTGAGGTTGGATCTCTATCGCTTAAGTCTTTTACCCATCCATAAAAAGGCATATGACGCATTTCTAGGGTAACAAAAAGAATTTTATAAAATGCAAAGAATACAGGTATTTGTACAAGGATTGGTAGACAACCACTCATCGGGTTAACTTTTTCTTTTTTATAAAGTGCCATCATGGCTTGCTGCAACTTCATTTTATCATCCTTGTGAAGTTCTTTTAATCTGGCCATCTCTGGAGCTAAAAGTTTCATTTTACCCATGCTTTTAAAACTAAAGTTAGCAAGAGGAAAGAATGCCAACCTAATACAAATCGTAACAGCAATAATTGCCAAACCATAGTTACCAAGTAATTTAAAGAAATAGTCTAGAGCAAAGAACAGATTCTTAGTTATGAAGTACATGAAGCCCCAATCAATAACCAAATCAAATTTATTAATTTTTAAGTTTTCTGCATAGCCATCAATAACATTTACTCTTTTAGCAGCAGTTATAATTTGAATTTTTTCTTCTATAGAACTATTTGGGCCAACTTCTGTACCTTGAGTAGATATGTAATTGGCACGAAATTTATTTTTATAGTCAAAAGTTGTTTTAAATTCTTTACCTTTTTGTGGGATAACCGATGTAATCCAATATTTATCCGAAATACCAACAAATCCTTCTTGTGCTGTACGGGTGAATTTTTTTTCTTGAATATCATCATAATCTTCTTCAATCAATTCGTCATCAAGTACTGATAAAAAACCTTCATGCAGGATATAAAAACCAGATATTTCTGGTAATTTATTTCTAATAATCTGTCCATAGGAGTAAAAATTATAAGATTTATCTGATTTGTTAATTATTTTTTCTTTTACGGTAAATAAAAATTGATCATCTAAACTTATATGCTTTTCAAATGTAATATCTTGAGAGTTGCTCCAGGTTAATTTTATAGGATTATTGCTATTTAATCTTTTATTTCCTGAAATTTTCCAAACTGTAGAAGCATCTGGAATATCTATATTTTTGTTAGATGTTACAAAACCACTTTCAATTATGTAACCATCATCAACATTTCTTGGACTTAATAAAGTTACTTTTTCTTCACCATTGAGCTCAAGGTTATATTCTTTAAAAGTTAAATCATCAATTGTTGCTCCTTTTAAAGAAATAGATCCAACTATGCTATTATTTTCGAATTGAATTCTGTCGTTTTCTTTTAATGCTTCTTGTCTCGAAAGTTTTGTAAAGTTCTCATTTTTATCTAAACTTGGAGTATCTGTATTTGCTTCAATTCTTTTTTTTTCTGTTAAATTTTTTTTTATTACTTCAGGGTCAGGCTGAAAAAAGAGACTATAGAGAATTATAACAGCTGCACTTAATGAGATAGCTGCTATTACATTTTTACTATCCATTATCTTTTAACCTTTAATTGTTTTACTACTGGATCAAATCCGTCTCTTTTTGAATAAGGATGGCAAGACAATATTCTTTTTGTTGCTTTAAAAAGACCTTTTATTAATCCATAATTTTTCAGACATTCAATTGTGTACTCAGAACAAGTTGGAAGGTATCTGCATGAAGGAGCTAAGTAGGGGCTTATAAACATTCTATAAAGTTTTATTATGCCAATTAAAATGTTTGCTATAATTTTCATTACTTAATCTTTTTAAAATCTTGAAATAAAGTGTCTTTTATTACCTGATATTCATTGTTTAGCATAGTTGTTTTCGCAATGACAAGATAAGATAAACTAAAGTTTATTGACATTTTTTTAACTAAATCGTTCATAATATTTCTTAATCTTCGCTTAACTTTGTTTCTTTTGACAGCATTTTTAATTTGCTTCTTTTTAGTTACAAAGCTTATATTTAAGTATTGATTATTTTTATTTTCAAGAGGGCCAAAAAATAAAGTGATATATTTATTAGAAATTTTTTTCTTTTTGAGTAAATTTTTGAAATCCTCGTTCTTAGAAAGAGCAACAATTTTGCTTTTCATTTATTATTGCTTATTTCCCTTTAGGCTTTTTTTGGGTCGATGATACAGTTAAATCTTTTCTACCTTTTGAACGTCTTCTTTTAAGAAGTGCTTTTCCACCCTTAGTTTTCATTTTAGAGCGAAATCCGTGTTTTTTAAGTCTCTTACCGACTTTAGGCTGCCAAGTTCTTTTCATAAGCTTTAGCTTTGTTTAATTCTTATTAAATTTCGCTCTTTATACAATTATATATATAAATAGCAAATAGAAGATTTTATAATACCATCATAAATTATGGAAAAATCAAAAAAAGGTAAAATAATTTTAGGTTTATTTTATCTTATAGTTGTTTCTTCATTTTTATACTTTATTTTTTCAAAATTCACCTTTCAAGAATTAGCAAGCTATGAATTTATCAAAAATAATAGAGATTATTTTTTTGAACTTAAACAATCAAATTTACTTTTGATATCATTTATATTTTTGGTCTCTACTATTGTTTGGGTGATTATGGCTGGGTTTGGTTCGCCCGTTGCTTTGTTAGCAGGGTTTATTTTTGGTAAATGGTTGGGAACTTTTATCGTAGTATTTGGCCTATCAATCGGTGCAACGATTTTATACATTATTGGAAATTATTTTTTTAAAGACATAATTAAAGAAAAATTTTTATATAAATTTAAAATTTTAGAAATTAAATTTAAAAACTCAGAATTTATATATCTTTTAATTTATAGATTTATAGGTGGAATTCCTTTTGCAATTTCAAATGTATTACCATGTATTTTTAACGTTAAGATAAGTAATTTTTATTGGGCAACATTTTTAGGAATTATGCCTCAATTATTTTTGATAGTTTCTATTGGAAGTGGACTTGAAAAAATTATTGAACAAAATTTAGATACACCCAATATAAAAGACTTAATATATTCACCAGATATTTATATTCCGATGCTTGTTTTTTTGGTGTTAGTGATAATCACAATTATAGCTAGAAAAATATTTTACAAAAATTAATTTAATACCCTCATCAGGAATTAAACATAAAACTGACCCACACCAAAGGCCTATTTTATCATTAAAAGTACAATGGCCTGACCAAAAATATTATTAATTTTTTTTCCAACTATTGCCATAATATGAATGTAGATTATATTAAAATATCAAAATTCAATATTTAAAAAATTATGAAAATTTATACAAAAATAGTTTTTGATAAAGACGAGAATCTAATAGAGGAAAAATATTTTGAATATAAAGGCCCTCTAAGCACTTGTGGAATACATTATGATTTTAAGAGTACTAAATCTGCAAAGCTTATGGAAAAACAAGCTAAAAGAGAAAAGAAACTAGCTGAAAGAAAAGCGAAACGTTTAGCTAAAGAAGGGCCTAAAAAAGAAGAAGAGCAAAAAAATATTTTAGACGAGAGCAAACCTATCGATCTTAATTTTTTAACCAATCCAGATAAATAGTGAATAAAGAAAAAGAAAAGCAAGCCAAGCTTTCACATGCCCTAAAAAAAAATTTAAAAAAAAGAAAATTATTTCAAAAAAAAATAAAAAGTAAAAAAACAAAATGATTTTAAATGACAAACAAATAAAAAAATTGGTAGAAGAAGAAGATATGATCAACCCTTTTATTGGTGAGTCGGTAGCACAAGGTATTAGTCACGGCCTTAACAGTTTTGGGTTTGATTTGAGGTGTGGTGATGAGTTTAAAATATTTACCAATATTAAAGGGGCAATTGCTGATCCTAAAAATTTTACAGAAGATAATTTTGTAACTATCAAAGGTGAACCTTCAATCCTAATTCCACCAAACTCATTTGCATTAGCTAGTAGTTTGGAATTTTTTAAGATGCCTAGAAATATTACAGGTTTGGTTACTGCAAAATCAAGTTACGCAAGATGTGGTTTGGGTACGCCCCCAACAGTACTTGAGGCTGGTTGGCATGGTAATTTGGTTTTAGAGTTTTCAAACCATACTTCTAATCAAATAAGGCTTTATGCAAATAGTGGAGCAGCACAAATTCTATTTTTTCAAGGTGAACAACCGGAAGTGTCGTATGCTGAAAGAAAAGGAAAATACCAAGGACAAACTGGAATTACTTTAGCTAAAGCAAAATAAAATTATGGAAAAATTTGTAATTAAGGGTCCTACACCTAAAGGTGTTAGAGGTTCACTAGAGTGTAGTGGAGCAAAAAATTCTGCGTTACCATTGATGGCTTCTTCAATTTTATTTGATGGCACAGTTATATTAAAAAATGTTCCATTTGTTAATGATGTAAAAACCATGTCCACTCTTTTAATCTCTTTAGGTTCAAAAGTTGAATTATTTGAAAAAAAAAAAATTATTAAAATAACAAATAATAAAAAACATAAGCTAGTAGTACCCTTTAAATTAATTTCAACAATGAGAGCTGGAGTTTTAGCAATGGGATCTTTATTAGGAAAATATAATAAATGTTCAACAGCGATGAGTGGTGGTTGTAGTCTTGGAGATAGAGGAATAGGATTTCATCTTGAAGGTTTTAAAAAATTAAATTGCCAATATAAATTAAGAAAAGGTTACATAAATATTATCGCCAAAAATGGTATAAAGGGAAATACCTATAAATTTCCAAAGGTTAGCGTAACAGGCACTAGCAATCTTATTATGGCTTCTGTTTTAGGAAATGGAACAACTATACTAAAAAATGTAAGTATAGAACCCGAAATCTTAGACGTAATTAAATTTCTAAGAACTGGGGGTGCTAAAATAAATTTTATTGAAAAAAGAATAATTAAAATTTATGGTGTCAATAAACTCAAAGGATGTTCCCATGAAGTTATTGGAGATCGAATAGAAGCATTTTCATATTTATGCACAGCAGCAATAACAAAAGGAAAAATAAAAATAAATAAAATTAATCCGAAAAATTTATACACAGAATTAAAGATTTTAAAAAAAATAGGATGTAGCTTAAGTATTAAAGGCACATCGATCGAAATAGATGCAAAAAAAAACTTGAGATCTATCAAAATTAAAACTTCACCTTTCCCTGGGTTCGCGACAGATAATATGCCACCATTTATGGCGGTATTAACAAAAGTTAAAGGTAAGAGTGAAATACAAGAAAATATATTTAGCCAACGCTTTCAATGTGTTCCAGAATTAAATAAGATGGGCGCCTCAATACGTATCAAAAATAATAAAGCAACTATTATAGGGAAAGATAAATTATATGGAGCAGAGTGTATTTCTTCGGATTTGAGAACAACATTTTCAATAATATTAGGATCTATTGCAGCATCTGGAACATCAACGGTTAATCGCATATATCATGGTTTTAGAGGTTATTATAATCTTGATAAAAAATTGAAAAAAATAGGTATTAATATTAAGAAAATTTCTTAAATGAAAAAATATTTATCTAAAATTATTGCCAATGATAGTGAAGGGCTTCAAATAATTTCAGCATGTTGTACGGGAGCAGAAATTAAAGTTTCAGACATTAAATATCTTCAAAAAAATAAGGTATTTTTATTATCTTTACAAAGGTTTAAGATTGAAACAGAGGATATTAATAAAAAAGTAAATAGTATATGTAGATTTGAATGGGTGACAAAAGTTAAATCTAAAAATATAAAACAAAATAATCACGAAAAAAAAATTAAACTTTTAGCAATAGATTATCTTAAAAATAAAGAAAAATATGAGATAAACTTAATTTTTGCTAATAATGCATATATAGCTTTAACGTCAGAAATAATTGAAGTTAGTTTAGAAGATCAACAAAAAATTGATTAATGATTAAAATATTAGATAGTAAAATTAAAAAATTTGATAAAGCTCTAGATAAACTTCTATCTAAACGAAAGAATAAAATTCTGCTTAATTCATTTTCAGTTAGTAAAATTATTAAAGACGTTAAAAAAAGTGGAGATAAAGCTATTTTAAAATATGAAAGAAAATTTTCTCAAAATGGTATTATTATTCCAAATTCTAAAGAAATATCAAAGTCTATTAAGTCACTAGACCCTAAAGTAAAAAAAGCAATCGATCTTGCTTATAACAGAATTTATAAATTCCATACTTTGCAAAAATTCAAAAATATTTCCTATATTGACAAACTAAAAAACAAATTAGAATATAAATATATTCCAGTTGAATCAGTTGCAGTTTATGTTCCAGGTTCAACAGTCTCTTATCCTTCAAGTGTTTTAATGAATGCAATACCAGCCATTGT